>Ga0182745_1001028_pt1 | contig 27868 bp, 26 predicted proteins | sample eDN3rd30CKraftBY_FD_128523 | JGI IMG/M metagenome (GOLD analysis project Ga0182745, IMG submission 128523) | Enriched backyard soil microbial communities from Emeryville, California, USA - eDNA 3rd pass 30_C Kraft BY (version 2) (version 2) | ecosystem: Environmental > Terrestrial > Soil >... | reverse complement strand
GTAACACATTCGCCAAGTGAAGTGGATTTCCCTTGTTCCCAAGCTCTGGCTTGGGAACACACTCGACGCCAAGCTCCAGCTTGGCCACTGAACGTTTGGTTTTCTTCTCTCAAAAAGAGGAGAAAGTTGCGAATCAGGTTGTCTTTAATACGAACCTCGAAGCAGAGCTTCTGGGCGAGTGCGTTCCCAAGCCGGAGCTTGGGAACGAGGAACAGCGACTTCATTCCGCTAAAGTGTTACCGAATTTTGAATTTCCGATAAGAGGATGTGGAATTCCATGAGTGCCCCGTGGTATCGCGTGGAACTCGAACTATTTACGGGACCGCTGGATCTTTTGCTGTATCTGGTGCGTCGTGATGAGGTCGATATTGTCGACCTGCCGATTGCCCGAATCACCCGACAGTTTCAGGAATTTCTGGAAGTTCTGCAGATCATTGACCTCGATCTGGTCGGGGATTTCGTCGTCATGGCCAGTACGCTGGTCGAAATCAAAAGCCGCAGTGTTTTGCCGACTCCGCAGGTGGCCGAAGAACAGCCTCTCCCGACAACGATTCAGGGAGACCCCCGTTCTGATCTGATCCAGCAATTGCTGGAATACAAACAATTCAAAGATGCGGCCACGGCCCTCGACGTTCGGGCTCAGCAATGGCAGGAACGTTATCCCCGACTTTCCAGTGACCGCCCGTCATCCGGGAAAGACCCCGCGTCCGACCGCATCAAAGAAGTGGAATTGTGGGATTTGGTCAGCGCACTGGGCCGGATTCTCAAACGGAAAGAAATCGAGTCGGACACCACCATTCGCTACGACGACACACCGATTCAGACGTATGTCGACCAGATCGGGGCTCATATTCGCCAGACCGGAGAAGTCCCCTTCTCTTCTCTCTTCGACCGCGAGACGATTCGCAGCAAAATCGTCGGGATGTTTCTGGCCATTCTGGAACTGATCCGGCATCACGGGTTCCGCTGCCAGCAACCGGAGCAGTTTGGGGATATCATCATGTTCCCCCCAATTGAAGCCGAACCGGAAGCCAGCGTTTCTGAAGCTGTTGAGTAGAATCGAAATCGGATTTGTTGCCAGATCCGAAAACGAACGCTTCCTGGCGACGAAAATTCTTCTGAAATCGGTATGATACGGTCCTTCAAGGCATATACCGTATTGGGGCATCCGAATTCTCACTCTTCCCATCGTTTCAAGAGAGCATTTTCATGTCGGCAAAGTCTGTTCTGACGTATAACCCTGCAGCATGTGAGTTTCTGGTTCAGTCGGCCCGGCCGGCATTGTCGGCAGCGTTGGAGGCCGCCAGAGAAGAGACCTTGGCTGATGTGGAACTGCTCCACTCCGGCGGAGCGATTCCGTCTGAAAAACAGCCTCTCGACAGCGGTTTTATCGATCTCCCAAAGCGCCTGCTCGCCGGAGAAGATGGCCTGCTGGAACGGATGGAGAAAAGTGCCTCCGAACTGCAACAACAGATTGACCGCCTGATTGTGTTGGGGATTGGCGGTTCTTATATGGGACTGCGGGCACTCTTCGAAGCCCTGTGCGATCCATATCACAATGAACTGTGTCGCGGCTGCCGTAAAGGGAAACCAAAGCTCTATTACGAGGGAAATAATCTCGACAACGACGGCATCGTATCATTGCTCTCTCTGCTGAAGCGGCAATGCAAAGACCCCAAAGATGTCGAGCAACGCTGGGGAATTAACGTCATCAGCAAGTCCGGCGGCACACTGGAAACCGCCGCCGCATTCCGCATCTTCCGCGAAGCACTGGATGCCTATTACGGTGCTGATTCCGAAGAAGCCCGGGAACTGGTGATTCCGATCACAGGAGAAACCGGAAAGCTGCGGAACTATTCCAATGCGAAAGGTTATAAAACGACGTTCCCGATCCCGGATGGAGTCGGGGGTCGGTTCTCGGTCTTCACCGCTGTCGGACTCTATCCGGCCGCTGCGCTTGGAATTGATATTCGTGCTCTCTTGCAGGGAGCCGCCGACATGACCGAATCGTTCGCCAACGACCCGATCGGCAGCAACCCGGTTCTGGATTACGTCGCCACCTGCCATCTGCTCGAACGTGATCATGGCATGGACCTGCGGGTGCTTTCCACCTGGGGGAAAAAGCTGGAAGCGGTTGGACTCTGGTACGACCAGTTGCTGGCGGAAAGTCTCGGAAAAGAAGAGAAAGGGGCCACCCCACTCACCGTCGTCAATACTCGTGACCTGCACAGTCGGGGACAGCAGCATCAGGAAGGAAAACGCGATCGTGTCATTACGAACGTGATCGTTGACGCCCCGAACAAAACGGATGTCCTGCTTCCGAAGAACGACGATGCTTTCGATCAGGATCAACTCAATCGTATCGCCGGAAAGACGACTTCCGAGTTACTTGCCGCCGCGATTCAAGGGACGAATAAAGCCTATGCCGACGTCCAACGTCCGACCGCTGACATTCATCTTCCGAAACTGGATGCTTACGCCTTAGGACAACTGCTGCAATTCTTTATGCTCGCCACCGTTGTTGAAGGACGTCTCATTGGGATTAATCCTTACGGTCAGCCGGGGGTTGAGGATTACAAGAATAATATGGGAGCGATTCTGTACGGAAAGTAATCCTATAACGGATCAACATAAAAGTTCTGCAGGGTGCGTCGAGAGCGCCCCCAGCAGAACTGGAAGCAAACGAGGGCCATCGAAATGACAGAGAATTCTCAAGCTGCATCCGAACAACGAATGACACTCCTGATCACATTATTGATGTGGTGGGTGACATCGTTCGGGGTCGTTCTTGCCAGTGCGATTCTTTGCCGTATGCCGCCGATGACGTCGTTTCTATTAGCAATTGGAGCAGCATGTGCGTCGACTCCATTTGGTGCTGTGATCGGCGGATATATCGCTGGAATTTTCCGGTAGTTCCCACACATCCGCAGGGTGCGTCGAGACGCACCTTAACGGAGTGGCTGATTAAGATTTCGTATTATTTATTATTAGTGGACCTGTTTGAATGTCGTCTTCTGCTCAGGATTCAGTGAAGGAACCCAAGCTCACTCCCATGATGCAGCGCTATATGGAGGTGAAGGCGGAAACGCCGGGAACCATCCTGCTGTTTCGCATGGGAGATTTCTACGAACTGTTCCACGAAGACGCTCAAGTCGCTGCCAAGATTCTCGGGTTAACGCTCACCAGTCGTGACAAGAACTCGGATAGCCCGGTGCCGATGGCCGGGTTTCCGTATCATGCTCTCGAAGGGTATTTACGAAAACTAATCGCGAACGGCCATCGCGCGGCGATCTGTGAACAGGTCGAAGATCCGAAAACCGCCAAGGGAATGGTCCGTCGGGAAGTAACCAGAATCGTCACACCGGGAACCCTCACCGACGATGCCCTGCTCGACCCTCGTCAAAGCAACTACCTCGCGTCGGTTTATCCACTCAAGAATCGTGTCGGAATCGCCTGGCTGGAACTTTCGACCGGACGTTTTCAATGCGTGGAAGTGGAACAGAAAGAAGATGCCGGGGCATTAGGTTCGCGCCTGGCGTTTCTCGATGAACTGGCCCGAATTGAACCGGCGGAAATTCTGATTCCGGAACAACTCCGGTCGCATCCAATTTATGCATCATTAATCGAACTCAAAGGGGCCGTTCTTACGGAACGTCCTGCGTGGTGTTTTGCGGCGAAGCAATGCCGGGACACTCTGCTGAAACATTTTCAGACCGCGACACTGGATGGCTACGACTTCACCGACGACGACTCCGTGAACATCACTGCGGCCGGAGCATTGCTGGATTATGTTCAGGAAACACAGAAAACATCACTGGGACATATCGTTCAATTAGAACCATATCGCCGTGGCACGAATCTTCTCATTGACGAAACAACGCGCCGCAGTCTGGAACTGACCAGAACCCAACGGGAAGCCGGGCGCGACGGCTCGCTCATCAGTGTTCTCGATGAAACCTGTACTCCAATGGGAGCAAGGTTACTGACGGAATGGTTATCGAATCCTCTCACCGATCGCATTGCCATCAACCGCCGACTGGACGCGGTCGAAGAACTGGTGCGTGACAGCAAGCTCTGCCGGGATTTACGGGATCAATTAAAAGAAGCCTACGACTTACAACGTCTGTCGGCCCGTGTTGCGACTTTTCGGGCGTCGCCACGTGATCTCGGATCGCTCGCAAAAACATTAGCACTACTTCCGAAGATCAAAGCCCAGTTAACAGGGCGTCAATCCGACCTGCTAAAACAACTGGAAGTCCGGCTCGACCTTTGCGAAGAGGTTCGGGGGGAAATTGAACAGACTCTCGTCGACGAACCTCCTCTTCTCACGAGTGAGGGAGGAATGATTCGTTCTGGTCGTAACTCGACACTGGATGAACTTAGAGATCTGGCTTCTGGAGGAAAGCGGTGGATTGCCGAGTATCAGGCGAAAGAAATCGAGCGCACCGGCATTTCGACAATGAAAGTCGGTTTTAATAAAGTCTTCGGATATTATCTCGAAGTGACCGCTGCCCAGCTAACAAAAGTTCCACAGGATTATATTCGTAAGCAGACACTAAAAAATCTCGAACGTTTTATCACTCCGGAATTAAAGGAATATGAAGATCGGGTTCTGAAAGCAGAAGGACAATCACAGGCGCTGGAACTGGAACTGTTTCAGAACTTGCGAAATCTTGTCGCGACCGCCTGTACTCGACTTCAGCAGACGGCAGAAGTTCTCGCAACTCTGGATGTGTTATGTAGCCTCGCCACGCTGGCGATGCGGCAGAACTATTGCCGTCCGGAAATTGTCGATGAGCCCTGCCTGGAGATTCATAACGGACGTCACCCGGTGCTGGACCGCATCATGTCCTCCGGGGAGTTTGTTCCGAATGATATCTTTCTGGGAATGACTTCTTCGGAAAGTAAAACTTCCGGTCCGGTAATCGCCTTAATTACCGGTCCGAACATGGCGGGAAAGAGTACCTATATTCGTCAGGCGGCATTGCTGACGATTCTCGCTCAGATGGGATCGTTCATCCCCGCCGGTTCCGCGAAGATTGGAATAGCAGACCGTATCTTTGCTCGTGTCGGTGCCAGTGATGAACTCGGTCGGGGGCAGTCGACGTTCATGGTCGAAATGACAGAGACCGCCCGCATTCTGAATATGGCGACCGAGAGAAGCCTTGTTATTCTCGATGAGATCGGCCGGGGAACGAGTACGTACGACGGCATTTCACTCGCCTGGGCCATTACCGAACATCTTCATGATCACATCAACTGTCGGACGCTCTTTGCAACGCATTATCATGAATTGACGGAACTGCCGAAGACAATGTCGCGTGTCAGCAACTGGAACGTGGCCGTGCATGAAGATCAGGGAGAAGTGGTTTTCCTTCACAAGATCATTCCCGGAGCCGCAGACCGAAGTTACGGAATTCACGTCGCCCGACTGGCGGGTGTCCCACGCGGAGTCATCGACCGGGCCGGAACGATTCTTTCCACATTGGAAAACGACCATCAGGACGCCAGCGGAAAAACAAAAATCCCGGCCCGAAAGAAGCAGAACACAAGACAGTTAAAACTGTTCGTTGACCTTGACGATCACCCGCTCTTGAATGAATTACGCGATCTGAAGCTGGATGAACTGACTCCGGAAGCAGCGCTGAACAAATTACAGGCGATTCAGGGAAAGCTGAAACCGTAAAGGTTCTATGAATGTTACTGGGCATTCAACTCAAAATTGTGACGCAGCGCGTTACCGATCCGTCATCGTAAAGTTGCTCGGCAGACATGGCGCATTGTTTAGAATAATTTGCTTTACCATGCGCCCGCGTGCCGGAACAGCCATGCAATAGACCGAATCGCTCTAATAACCGCGCAAGACACGAACGTGATATCGTACGTTATTGTCCGGGTTACTGGCGAAGTCGTTGTCGTTGTCATTGATTCGCAGGACGACACGTTCATAGTTACGGTTCGCAACCAGTTCAAAAGGGACATGACGGGTTCCCGCTGGAATAATGGCCAGAACCCGTGTCCTCCCTACACTGTCCGCTTCGCAAACAACCAGTCGGTTTCGGTCTCCCTTTTCCAGCATGGGTTCGTCAGGAGAATCGGACGCAATATTTCCCCAACCTTTCCACTTCCCGCTGACGTAGCTTAACCGAATCCGGTCATTCTTACTGATCGAGCCCAGGTCGTATCCAATTTCTCTCCTGGCCGACACCTGAACTTCCTGATTGAACTTGGTGGCAAGTTCCAGGCCAGTGTTCTTTAGTACTTCCAGTGCGTCGCTGAGTCGTTTCGCCTCATCTAACTGACCACCTTGCGTATAAGATTTGATCGCAGCTTCGTAAGCCGACTCCAGAGTTGTATGCGCAACGCAAGCCTGACGGTAATAGCTGGTTGGGGCGTCGTCAGGAATGGCGCCTGCTGTTTCGAACTGACTTCGAGCTTCATCAATCACGGACAACAAAGGCAGATTGCCAGCTTTTCTCGCAGATTCCTGTTTCCGGTCCAGGAACTGATTCACTTTGCCTTTAATATCTTCTCTTGATTTATCGTACTGCTGCCTGGCACGCTCCAATTTGGCAGCAATCGGATCATCTGCAGCAGTGGCAACAGATACGGTTAACCAAAGAAAAGCGACGAAAAGACCTCTGGCTGGAAGCATGGCAATCTTCCTCTGAGTTGAAAGCGTTATCGATTTCTCTGGTTACATTTTAATCCACCCAGGCATCAAAGACACGAACCTGCTTCCAGTTCCCTTTGCTCTTTTCGATGAAGATGTTGTGTTCGGAATTCTGCTGATAAATGTCGTGCGACTCTTTGTCTGCGAAGATCACATGTAACGCGACGTCGAACATCCGGTCGTTCACCGGACGTTCAAACTCATTTCCCAGGGTGCCTGCCGCGAAGAAGGTGACGCCTGGATGCTCTTTCAGATAACGGTGACAATCGTCGACCAGTGTCTTGATGGCTTCTGGAGAATCGTCATGGAGAGTGAAGAAAACACTGTGAGACAGTTGTGACATCGTCGATCGTTCTTGTTTAAAAGGACTGTTTGGCAACACGACATCGGTCATGTCACCATGAGATCATCATGCTGTACTAAAACCCACCGGTTCCGGCACCGGGAGAGCGGCTACCTCGTCGAGGACCAGGAGGAGCTGATGTAGCGGCAGGAGCTGTTTGAGCCACTCCACCAGAACCATATTGTTGTCGTCGGGCTCCATAGCGAATGGGAAACGAAGACCAGACCTGAGCTGTTCTGGCATCCCCCGGATTACTGGGGAAGACGGCACCGTCGAAGTAGGCGGGGAGCCCGTCGGTTCGAATTCGGTTGAGCGATTTTTCCGACGCATACTGAGTAAATCCGAGCCAATGCCGATCCGGGGCAATTCCAAACAGATTCCGGCTTTCCGGGGTGAATCCCAGAAATTCACGCGGTAAGGGAGCCATATGTAACGTCGTGCAGACAATCGCGGTGAAGACATATCCGGTCAGCACTGCGAATCCCCATTTCGCTCCCTGATAAACCGGTGGACTCAATTCTGCATACGCCGGGAGCAATTTCTCTCCGATGGCTTTCAGAAGAAAGACGGACAGCGAAAAAATTCCCCAGAAGGCAATGATATCCCATCGAACCGGCCATTCCGGGGAGAGAATCACAACGGAACTGAGCATTCCGGCCAGCGGTTCAAAGAAATTCATGGCGATCAGGCCGCCAATAAGCACCGTTACAAACGTAATTCCCGCTCCCCAGGGACCGTCCGCTGAAACCAGCCAGACCACAACTCCCAGGACCGCCAACAGCAGGAGATCGATCATGCCAGATTACCTCCGGTGCGATTAAGGTTAATAAGAGCCGCGAACAAAACCTCTCAAACGATGAAGATCTCCTTTCCGCGAGCGGATCGGTGTCGGTTTTGTTAGGGGTTCTAAGTCAAATAAGATGTGATTGGAATCGATTTCCAGAATGCGGTCAATACAACGGTGATCTGAGACAGGACTGGCAACGATCATGTTTCCGACGAACTCTCCCCTGCCCCGCCTTCTTGAGACCGATGCTGGTCAAGCCACTGTTCATTCAGTTGTTCGTTCAGTTCCTGCTGCTTTTTTGAAAGCCGGTAGAACGTCACTCCAAACGTGGTCGCCAGACCGGCCGGCATCGCCAGCATGAACAGGATACTATACATGTAGGCTTTCGGTCGGGCCGCAACCGAGGGATCCAGTGCGTCTTCGTGAGCAATCTTGCACATCGGACAGGCCGTGGCCGTGGATGTCAGGCCGACCGTACTTCCAAGAACAGCAACGACACACAACAATCGCAGCGACATCGACATCTGCAATGCCAACAGAGAGAAACGTTTGCCCCGATTTTTCAGCACCATGCGGCAGTTTCCTGAATTGCGTTCTTCCAGAACAATGTCAGTGTCAATAAAACAGAAGAAATTCAATCTGGCTGATCATAATCAAAATCCCTTCCTTGCGACAGCAGATTCCATGTAGGAAATTCCCCTTCTGCGTTACAACCTTTGACTTCTTTTGAGAGAATCCAGACGGGTCGGACAGATAATCGCAGCATGACCAGAAACAGTGAAGTGTTACTGGAAGTGTCATTGCATCATGGAAACTGTCTTCATGCCGAAATTCTGCGGAGAATGCCATGCGATCGGAGGCCGTCGATGATCTCATTCGTCGTGTTGAGGATTTTCAGATTGACGCCAAAAACCCGCAATTGACGTTTGCTGACAGACTGAGCCGCGAAAATGGCTGGACAAAATCTCATGCGATTCGGGTGATTCACGAATACAAACGGTTCGCGATTCTCGCAATGACTGCAGGACATCCAGTCAGCCCGTCCGGTGATGTTGATCAGGCGTGGCATCTGCATCTGACGTACACGCGATCTTACTGGAATCATTTCTGCCGGGAAGTTCTACGGGCAGAACTTCATCATGCCCCCACAACGGGAGGACCAGAGGAGTTCGCGAAGCACTACCGTCAATACATTCAAACTTTGGAGAGCTACAAGCACCTTTTTGGAGAACACCCCCCTGCTGATATCTGGCCGGAACCTGTAAAAGAGTTTCAAGGAAGCGGTCACAAACGCTGGGTTGATTCATCCCGGTACTGGCTTTTTCCCCGTTTTCGATTTCTCAGGATTCAGTTCTTTCTGGGAGTGATGTCCATTCTGGCGACGCTGGGATGTGGGGCAGCAGAATTCAACAACGTCAATCCCTTCCAATTGGATGGCCCTCAGTTTCTGATTTTCTATTCACTGTTGTTCTTCGTGGCAGCAGCGTTCTCTCTTTATTTTCATTGGTACTATCCCCGTAATCAACGCAATGTTTCCGTTGAGAATCTGGCGGAAGATCTTTATCTGGTCTCTGCCCTTGCCCATGGACCGTCGGGAGTGATTCGGGCGGCTTTGGCGAAACTGGTGAAAGAAAAACATCTTCTTATCGAAGAACAGAAGGCTCCCGTACAACCCTGGTATCTGACGGTCAAAACCCCACCAGTGAAAGTCCGTCGTGGGAAACCGCTTCCTTCCGATCGACCGGAAATTGAAACGATTCTCTATCAGACCGCCGATGGAACCCTGAACCTCAAGGAGGTTGTCGAAGCTGCAATTCCAGCCGCCAAAATCAGTTCCGAAAGGCTTCGCGAACTGGAACTCGCTGATCCTGTTGAAGAGGGCTGGTTTCCCCGAAAACTTCCAGCGTTAGTACTGGCAGTGCTGGCGGTACTGGGAATCGTGCGACTTATCATCGGAATCAGCCGTGGTAAACCAATAACGATTCTTTTGATTCTCACGTTCCTTTGCGTGGGGCTTCTCATCATGATCTGGTATGTGCGCCGCAAATTGACGCCACTGGGATCAACGACACGCAAAGCTCTGCTTGATCACTTTGAAGATCTCGAAAACAAAATCAAATACCGTCCGTCTCATTCAACGGGAGACATTGCACTGGCGGCAGGATTGTTCGGCATTGTGACGACACAGCAGTACCCTGAACTCCAGATTCTTGACGACGCGATGAAGCGGGAGAAAGTTTTTGCTCACAATGAATTGGCTGGCCATACTTCGGGATGCGACAGTGGCTGCGGTGGAGGAGGAGGAGGAGGAGGATGTGGTGGAGGCTGCGGCGGTTGTGGTGGAGATTAGCGCAGTTTGATCCGCTGAGGAACAGTCAACATTGTGCCATCGTCCTAAACCAATGGCTCACCAGTTTTGAGAACTTATCATAACTCACATTCCTGTAAATTGTTGTGAAAATCTATGTAAAAATTTGCGAACCACTGGCAGATTGGTCTTGTCTGAATCGTCGGTATTGAGAGAATGTTTTTAGTGCTGAGCCCTACGCAAGCTCAGCGGGACTGAGACCTGCGAAGAAGCCGGACAGGCGAAGCCGGCAGAAGCGGGATGGTTCAAGTAGAAAGGAGGTGGTCCTGTGGAACATGAGTCTAGTAGCCAACAACGAGGTGGCGCTGTCTAAGACAGTCGGCGGGCTGTCTTTGGCAGCCACCGGGAGAACGGTGTCGATTTGGCTTCGACGGTTGCTCGTTCTCCAACCGTGATTTCTATCACGGTCCCTCGGGATCACAGATCCTCGAGTGTACTCAGGCCCGGCTCTCTCACGAGAGCCGGGCTTTTTTATTGCCATTCCCCTTCTGATGACAAACGTTCGCCTCATCGTGAATTGCCGTTCCGCAACAGTTGCGTCACAATAAGGTCAGCAACCATTTTTTTGCGCGGCAGAAAACAGAACTGAGATTTGTTCACGTGGCTGTTGATTCTCCTTACACGCCTGGCCAACTCGAAACACTCGGACTTCAGCCTGAGCGGTTGCCGCGTCACATTGCCATCATCATGGACGGCAACGGGCGCTGGGCACAAAGTCGGGGATTGCCGCGAATTGAAGGGCATCGCCGGGGAGTTGAAAGTGTCCGGGCAGTTGTCGAGGAATCGGCCCGGCTCGGAATTGAACAGTTAACGCTGTATTGTTTCAGCAGTGAAAACTGGAAACGCCCGCGGATTGAACTCGATCTGTTGATGAGCCTGCTGCAGCGATTCGTGGTGGCCGAGCGTGAAGAAATCATGCGGCAGGATCTTCGCTTCGCCACCATCGGACGGGACGATCGACTTTCTCCCCGCATTCAGAAGGAAGTCAACACGACCATTGAAATGTCGCGTGACAACCCCGGGATGAAACTGTGCCTCGCACTCGATTACGGGGCACGGGACGAAATTGTCAGCGCGGTTCGAAAGATCGCTCAAAAGGTTCAGACCGGAGAACTTTCTCCTGATGCCATTAACGAAGAGACCGTCTCTTCCCACTTGTACACCGCCGGGATGATTGACCCGGATCTGGTGATCCGCACGGCTGGCGAAATGCGGATCAGCAATTTTCTGCTCTGGCAGATCAGCTATGCCGAACTCTGGGTGACAGAAACCGCCTGGCCCGACTTCCGCCAACCCGACCTGCACACTGCCCTCCGCGACTACGCGTCCAGAGAACGGCGATTCGGTGGGCTGAAGACGGTGTAACGGTCTCACAATCTTTCAGTGATTGACCGAACAAATCACGATGTTGACATCCCTCGAGGTGTCGCATACGATTCGATTTATTCGCATGTGAATCATTCGTAGACGACAATATCACATGCGACCATTCCTATCGGGCTTTATGCATTGCTCCCGATCGGTTCTTCTTATGACGTCTTAAACACGATGGACCTCAAGATGCCCTCTCCTGCTCCCATCACAGGCCAAACCGGAACTTCCGCCCTCAAATCTTCTGCCAGACGGGGATTCACGCTGATCGAACTTCTGGTGGTGATTGCAATTATCGCCATCCTTGTCGCGTTGCTGTTGCCGGCAGTGCAACAGGCCCGGGAAGCGGCACGGCGGTCGCAATGCAAAAACAATCTCAAGCAGATTGGCTTGGCACTCCACAATTATCTCGACACACACTCCGTTCTGCCACCGGCAACCATCAACCCCGGATGCCTCGGATGTCAAGGTGGGCCGTTTCCTGCGGACTACCACACAAACATCCGCAACACAACAATGCACCTGATGATTCTTCCCCAGTTGGAACAAACGGCGCTTTACAACAGTATTAATTTTTCGCAGCCCGTTGGTCGTTCAGCCAGAAGTATCCACACCGTCCCCTCCGATGCTCAAGCGAGTGCGAACATGACTGCCATCAAAAACAAGCGGCTCCCGTTCTACGCTTGCCCATCTGATTCCGCTGACACGCTCGGCACGAACAGTTCCACTTCAGACAATCACTACTACACGATTAACTATGCCCGAACCAGTTATGGTGTCGTTTCGCGGACTTGGGACGACAATAGTCGCAACACCAACCTTTATTGGGGATACAATTCAGCGGTACCGTCCGAGTCAAATTCACAATCCGAGCGATCGAGTTTCGGGCATAACGGCGCTGCAAGAATCCGTGATTTATCTGACGGGACGAGCAATACGGTCGTCATGGTCGAAACCCCAATGTCCAAGGCCGAAACCAATTATGGGCCTTACTGGGGAACATGGACAAACACCTACTGGATCCGCATGTCCAGTGGAATCAATCGCCCTGCTTCCGTGACCGCATCTACTCAGACTGTCACCTACCCTGATCGTCCTTATGCCTGGTCCGCTGGAAGTTCTCACACTGGGGGATGCCATGCCGTGCTTGGGGATGGTTCCGTTCGCTTTCTCAGTGAAAATACCAACCTTACAACCTTGTTGAATCTTGTCAGCATTTCAGACGGAAATCCAATTGGGGAGTTCTGATCAGAAGATCATGTTCCCACAGAGAGCACCAGTTTAATTTTCAGTAGCAGCCCACACAGTGTGTGGGCTGTGTTCTTCTCTGCCCTTCGCATCAAAGATTTCAACACAAAGCAAAAGTGCTCAGAGATTGCCATGAAAACCTATTTACCAATTCGGTACTCCTTTTGTTTCGCGATGCTCTCAGGATGCCTGTTTCTGTCGGGGTGTTTCGGGGGAACAAAGCCTGACGTCCCGACTCTGGTTCCGTTCAAAGGAACTTTGGTGATCAATGGAAAACCGGCCCCCAATGTCGCCATTGCGGTATTTCCACTTGGTGATCAACAGGATGCCGTTGCCGTAACAGATGATGCCGGGCATTTTGAAATGAAATACCGGGGCACGACCCCGGGAGTCCAGCCCGGAAGCTATCAGTTCAATTTCGGTGGATCCGGTGCCGATTCCGACACAAAGAATCCGATTCCAAAGAAGTTTCAGGAAGCAGGCGGAGGGATGACGGTTGAAGTTCCCGCTGAAGGACTGACCGACTATTCCCTGGAACTCAAAGGGGTTTAAACCAGTTCGGCCGTCTACCTTCAGGCAAGTGGTGGGCTTGGGGGCACATGAAGGCCGCACGTTTCGCCTGCGAAACGCTGAAGACGGTGTGAAAGTCACTCAATCTCTTTGTGATTGACCGAATCCATCACGGTATTGACATCTACTGAAGTGACACATACGATAAAAAATGGATCGTATATGATTATTTCACGTGCGATTAATCTTTGTCAATTCTCACGCGTTGTCACCCGATCAGTTCTTTCCTCTACGATGGAATAAAAGATGCCTACTCATCCTCGCTCGCCAGATGATGCTGGAACTTTCGTTTCCAAATCGCAAAAGAATTCTCCCGTTCTAAAACTTTCTGTGAAACGGGGGTTCACGCTGATCGAATTGTTGGTGGTGATCGCCATCATCGCGATTTTGGTTGCACTTCTGTTGCCAGCAGTGCAACAGGCCCGGGAAGCTGCCAGACGTTCCCAGTGCAAAAACAACCTGAAGCAATTGGGGTTGGCGATGCACAATTACCACGATGTGAATGGTCAGTTCCCAATCTCCGGCGGGATTGCTACCAGTGATAATACAATGCGTGCCTGGGTGCCAGGAAACCATCGCAAGGGAAGTGTTCTGGTAAAATTACTTCCCTACGTTGATCAGGCCCCATTGTTTAGCAAGATCAATTTCAATCTCGACATCGAGCATACGGATAATCTTCCTTTGGTGCGAAACCAGAAAATCCCGGTATTCATCTGCCCCTCTGATCCCGCTGGCGGGGCTCGTCCCAATGACAACTTTGCACTGTCAAATTATTCCCCTTCAGTCGGTGCGCAGTACATGATTAACTGTGCAACCTACCCCGGAAACTATTTCAACACATTCGCGCGTGAGCCCTTTACAAATTCGAGTGCCGAGGTGTCTGGAATGTTTGCGATGGAAGCTTGGGGGGCGAAAATAAGAGATGTCACCGACGGAACGTCGAATACAATTCTGGTTGGTGAAATTGTTCCCATGTGTTCTGATCACACTGATCGTGGGTGGTGGAATACCTCTGCACTGTGGGCTGCCACGACAGGGCCAATCAACTTTGCGATCGACTTTGATGGCTGTCCTGGCAGAAGCAGCATCCCGAATCCACGTCCGTCGCCAGATTGCCATGGTAAGACTCATCGTGCCACGGCAATTGCATTCAAATCGCTACACACCGGAGGGGCACATTTTGTGCTGGCTGATGGGGCCGTCCGCTTCATCTCAGAAAATATTGATTACGCCAATTACCAGCGTTTAGGCGACCGTCGAGATGGTCAGGTCGTTGGTGAATTCTGACGGAGGTTCAATTCGATTCTGATCAACCAGCATGAGTATTTCATGTCGGCCATTCACCCGATGAGATTCAACACCTCACAATGCCAAGTCCACCCAGTTGATTGGCAATATCAAATTCGAAATTTGCCAGGCTTTTCCCATGACCTATCGACAGGCATTCTTCGTTCTCTGCTCCCTTCCCCTCTTTGTGGGGATGGGATGCGGTTCAAATGGGGTTGAGAAACCCGCGACGTTCCCTGTTTCCGGGGTCGTTATCTACCAAGGGAAACCAGTGGAAGGAGCAACTGTTGCCTTTTCCACTGAAAAAGCCCCACGAATCTCAAGTGGGGTTACGGATTCCGAAGGAAAATTTGCACTCTCCATGTTTAAAGCCGGAGATGGTGCCGTTGCGGGAACGCATCAGGTCACGATCATCAAACTCGATCCTCAATTGCAGCAGCAACCGGATGAGGACGCCAACGCTTACACCACCCGAGTTCTGGGGAAAGATCCAGGTAAGTCGTTGCTGCCTGCGATCTATGCAAACTTGAGTAAAACTCCCTTGAGTGCGGAGGTCTCTGCTTCTGAGACAAATCATTTTCAGTTTGAATTGAAATGATTCAGTGCACGTCCAGAAACGACACTAAGGACGAGAGTGCAGGCGATTGAAAACGTTTCTCTCGTGTGCCACTGCTCTGTGAGCAGTGCAAATGGATATCGACTTTAACCTCTTTTCCTCTGCTCACTCAATCATCACTTGATCAGTGGTCAATCGTGTCTCAGAGTCCCCAGAATGACATCGCGCACTCGACCAGTCCCAATCTGCTGGACGTTCAACGAGTCCCCTGCGAACAGGATTCGCATGAATGTAATTGATCACTTCTTCGATCGGTCGACTATTCCATAAGTTATGATCGTATCCACCGCCTGGCTGCCAAAATCGAAATGTTTCACCCGATCCTTTCTTGGTCGTTAACCGATTGAGCCATTCTTGCTGCCCGGTTTCCTGCAGATAGCTTTTGGCTGCTCTTGAAACTGGAGCTTTCAAAGCCGCCAGAATCCGACTGATACCAATACTGGGTTCTCGAGGGGACAACAGCAGGTGGACATGTTCCGGCATAATCACATACGCCCAAATGGAAACATTCAAATTCTGGCGAACCTGCTTCAAAGAATCGATCATCCATATCCGTGAACGATCCCGATTCAGAAGTGGACGCCGTTGCCAACAGGAAAATGTCAGGAAATGAGCGTGACCGACTTCATTAATCGCCCGTCGTTTCTTGCGAAATTCCTGAGAGTGGCGGGAGTTTTCATTTGCCATGGTCTACTCCTCTTTTGTTGGCACTGCCAAAACCGCAATCAAGTCATTCTGACGTTTGCACTGCTCGCAGAGCAGTGGCACACCAATCCTCTATATTACTCATTATCCCCGCGAACGAACTGCAACGGGTATTCGCTGGTGGGATCGGTCACTCGTAACGTGACGTTGCCGTCGAGAACGTCGGCCAGCAGTTGCCCGCAGACGTCGGCACGCCAGCCGGTCATCAGTTTGGGAAGTGGGGACTGGCGTTTGTCGAAAATGTGCCAGCGGATGAATTCCTTGAGATCCGCAGACGTGGCGACCAGTGTCATTGAGAGTCCCAGTTCCTGACACTGATTGGCCAGAGCCAGTCCGAGGATTCTCGCGAGCACTTCATCCTGTGCGGGATGGGCTCCTCCATGGGGCTTGACTGGTAACTGGTCGGTCGGTAACTCCGAAGCCTGTCGGATCATCTCGATGAACTGGTCGGCATATTGCTGGTAGTCGCGACGGTTCAGATCCCGCGTCATTTTCATGTCGTGCACCGACTTCGGTTGCCGGTGTGCGAGTTCGATGATGAGATCGTCACGCAGAATGCGGCGCGGAGGTCGATTCAAACGTTCTGCTTCCGCATTGCGCCATTGATACAGCATCTTGGCAATGGCCATTTCGCGTCGAGAGAGACGGCTGTAACCGGGGAGACGCAGCCACCCTTCCCGATCTTCTTCCGCCAGGATTCCGTCAATCAGGCGATCGATTTCCGCCATCGCCCAATTCAGTCTCCCCTCCTCTGAGAGTGATCTGCGTTGTGTTTCCCAGACTTCGAGCAGATATCGGACATCTTCCAGTGCGTAGTTCAACTGCTGCGGCGTGAGCGGACGGTATTGCCAGTCGGTTCGGGTTTCCTTGCCATGCTGCAAAGTCCGTCCCAGAACACGGGAAATCAGATTCGCGTGCGAAATCGGGTATCCGCGCGACCGTAATCCTTCTGCAATTTGTACGTCAATCAGCGCCCCCGGACGGCGACTGGTCGCAAACTGGCAAAAACGGATTTCTTCCCGTCCCCCGTGAACCACGACCGTGATGGAATCATCGGCCATGATGTCCCACCAGGGGTGCAGATCTTCCACCAGAAACGGGTCGACGCCAAAACAGTTTCCGTCAGGCAAAGCAAACTGAAGCAGACAGAGTCGTGGTCGGTAAAAAGTTTCGGAGACGAATTCCGTATCGAATGCCACAACACCTGCGGAGCGAATCTGTTCGCAAAGATTCTGGAATTCGGATTGTCTGGTGATCAGCGACACGGAATCGGTTTTGCTCTCTCGATTAGAGCAGTTTGCTCTACCATGTGCCCGCGTAGCGCGGTGTTCGAACAGGAAAAACACTGTTCGCCGCGTGGCGGGGACGGGTGAGGCATTTTGCAAGTTGCTCTAGGTACCCAGTGAAAAATGGTGTAACTCTGTGCAGATTAAAGAACGGCGTCAATGCTCGCAATCGCATCGTGCAAAATACAGCAGATGCCAGGAGATCAATGACAGGCCGGATCCGGCATTCCCGCTTCGGCAAAACCGGCGAGTCGGAGTTGGCAGGAATCACATTCCCGACAAGGGGTTCCATCTTCCTGGGGATCGTAGCAACTGTGGGTCAGGCCGTAGTCCACCCCCAGTTCGATCCCTTTGAGAATGATTTCCGACTTCTTCATGGAGAGCAACGGGGCATGAACCAGAAAGCGACCGGTCCCTTCGACTCCCGCTTTTGTGGCCAGATTGGCGAGTTTTTCGAACTGCTCGATGAATTCCGGTCGGCAGTCGGGGTATCCGCTGTAGTCGACCGCATTCACCCCGATGAACAGGTCGTATGCTCCCAGGGCCTCTGCCCAGCCCAGTGCGATCGATAAAAAGACCGAGTTTCGCGCGGGGACATAGGTGATCGGAATTCCGGCAGAGAGTTCCTGTTCGTCTCGATTTTTTGGAACGTCCAGATCTGCGGTGAGCGCAGAGCCTCCAAATTTCCTCAGATCGAGGTCGACCACCACATGTTCGTGAACCTTGAAGGCCTCACACAGACGACTTGCGGCCGACAGTTCATGCCGGTGCCGCTGCCCGTAATTAAACGACAGGGCGTAACATTCATATCCGGCATGACACGCCATTGCCAGTATGGTTGCGGAATCGAGTCCGCCACTGACCAGCACAACCGCACGACGAGAACGAGAAGAATCTTTGTTCATTGCCACAAAAACCGACATTCCAGATCAACCTAGAGCAGTTTGCTCTACCAGGTGCCCGCGCAGCGCGCATTTTGACAATAAAAACGCTGTATTCCGCGTGGCGAGGACGGGGAAGTTATTTCGCAAGTTGCTCTAAGGATCTGCGGAAGGGCACGTTATCTGGTTTGTGCGCCAGCGTACCAGTAATCTTTCACCCAGCCAACCGGGCCGAATCCAAATTTCCGATTCGTTCCCCAACGAGAGTTTCCTTCCTGGACGAGGTCCACCGGTCGGGGATCGCCATGGAAGACAACGACGCGGGCCTTCTTCGGTTGAGGAACCTTTTTGAAAAGCAAATTGAACGGGTAATACCACAGGCAAGTCCGTTTGAAGCTGACGCACCATTCATGTGGCCAATACTGACGATTCCTTGCGGTATAGGTGAGGAAATCCTGATCTGTGACACAACGGCTGAACGCATCGTCGAGGTCGGCGACAAGTTCTTCAAAGATGTAATCATGTTCTCCAGGCACCCAGCCAATGATCGACCCTTGACATCCACGGTCTGGACGAAGACCAACCGGCAACAGGTTCCATAACGCGGGATTCCACTCACGAAGAATGTGAAATCCTCCAGTCGATTTGATTTGGTCGAAGAACGGATCAAGTGGTCCCTGCACCATAACATCCAGATCCAGATACAGCGCCGCTTCCGTCCCTTCCAGCGCGCCGGCCTTGAAGATCGTCAATTTCGGCCAGCAGCCTGATTTCCAACGCTCTGGCGGCAGATCAATTTCGGGAATCGGTTTGGCAACAATGTTGGGATCAAGTCCCTTCGGATCGTCAGTGAAACAGACGAACTGAAACGGCTGAGATAAATTCCGGCAAACGCCATTGTATAACACATTGACATACTCAGCAGGAAAAGGTGTTCCCCACTTCATGCATACGACAGTGACCATGAGATTCCCGCATTTTTAAAAGGACCTGGACCGTCAACCTCACGTCCATCAGTCAGACTGCTTTGATTTGCATCGATTCGAATGCGGTGAACGTATTTACTTTTTCCATTCAAGGTCAAGATCATCTTTTCAAAAAACAGGGCCGGCAGGGATCCGGCCAGAAATGAAGGGGGAATAAGGAGGGAGCAGAGCGATATTGACGTCATCTCTTCAGGCATGGTAGGTTTCGCGCCGCAGCAGTTTGTTGCGCGTCATCGAAATCGCGGGGAAGGATCTCTGCGATCGTGCAGTGTGGACAGTCATACATATTGATTGTGTGATTAAAGTCTCATGTGATCGACAGGTTACAGATCAGGCAGAGTGATCCAAGGGAGTGGATTATCATGGCAAAAAGCGGAAGTGTACATATCGGGCTACGGCAGGAAATTGTTCGCCATACAGTGAAGGCGATTGAATCCACTCCCGTTTCCACTGACCCTTTTCCGCATTTCCATGTGACCGGATTCTTTCCGGACAAGGTTTATCAACGCCTGCTGGATTCCCTTCCGGATGTTGCGCATTATCAGGTATTCGGCTACGAGAAGCATCATAATGACGATCAGGAAAGTAATCGGAGACGGTTCTGCCTGGTACAGTCAGCATTGAATGAACTGCCTGCAGACATTCAGGAGTTCTGGTACACCCTGCGAAGTGTGCTTGGAAGTGTCGCGATCAAGGAAGCCGTTTTTCAAAAATTGAACGGCGGGTTGTCTTATCGCTATTCCTGCTCTCCAGACAAAGCCCGTTCCCTGGAGGGTTATGCACTGCCGGAGTTATTTCACGAGACTCAGGGATATCAAATCAAGCCGCATCCGGACACTCGTAAAAAAGTGGTCACGATGCAAATCGCCTTGCCTGAAGATGCTGGCGGCGCCAATTTAGGAACCGAGTTTTATCGTCGCAGTTTGAATCCAGCGTCATGGTTGCGATCTCCTAAAGGGTTCGACATCGTCAAAACGATGCCATTCGTTCCCAATGCCGCCTATGCGTTCGTGGTGCTGAATACGATCCGCCTGAAAAGCTGGCATGGGCGCTCTGTCCTGAATGAGGCCTGCGGAGTTCGAAATTCCATCCTGAATATCTGGTATGAAAAGGCAGAACACGCCAACACGGAAATTGTCGAAGAGAACCAGATGCTGTTCCCCACTGCCAAAGCGGCTTAGCAACTGTCTCGGAATGAGTCCATTTCGCCCCACATATCAAACGTGAGACGAAACAACTTGCCCCAAAGATAAGATTTATGCTGTGTCCAGCATTAATTTAGGAGTTGCCAGAACTGTTCTGCGGCTCGTTGGCCACTCTTGTTCTGGTTATTCAACCCCGAGATTCAGTCTGGACAATGCCTTAGTCTTCCGGAAATCATTCGCTATGCAAACAGTTCAATTACCGAATGTTGAAAAGGAAAATGCCCCGTTGGCATTTACCGGTGAATATTTCGTTCCGGGAAAGTCACCTCAGCGAATTGCAGACGATCACCTGGAACGCTATCGCTTTGCCCAACGATATGTTCAAGGGAAGCATGTGCTCGATATTGCCTGCGGGATTGGCTACGGATCGCAGTTCTTATTAGAAGGGGGCGCGGCCTCTTATCAGGGAGTCGATATTCAAGAACAGGTGATCGAACAGGCACAGGAAATTTACGGTACGAACGACGCACGTTTCTCCGTAGACAGTATCACCACCTTTCAGGCATCTCGTCCATTCGATGTCATTGTCTGTTTCGAAACCATTGAGCATGTCCCGGATTTTCGTGGCGCGCTGAAAAATCTTTCAACGCTGCTTGCACCGAATGGAACGTTACTCATTTCCTCCCCGCATCGGCATGTTGTCTCACCCTATTCACGACTGTTGACAGACAAGCCTCGCAACCGGTTTCACGTGCAGGAGTTCGTTCCGGAAGAATTGATGGAGGAACTCGATGCTGTCGGTTTTGAGAAGTCGAAACAGGAATTATATGGACAGCGTCAACGAAAGATGACCCGCTCCAGATTCATGCGAAAATTGAAGAAAATGTTATTCCCCAATCCAGATGAAACGACCTCCCCTCAGGTCACCGCGATGTCCCCCTCGTTGACTCCCCGTTACTTTGTGGTTGTGGCTCATCGTTGATGAAATCAGGTCGTCTTCGGTTTCTCTGTTCTCAGTCCAAAAAGGGAGATGAATGATCAGCGGATTATTCAAGACGGCCCTGGGCCCCCTGACCGGTGGCCTGTTCGGCGAATTTTGTGCGGCATGTGGCCGCAAGGCATTGCGGAAGAAATATCCTGCGATCTCTGACGAACTGGCTTCCGCCTGGGAATTATCACCACGCTGGGTCCAGTATTTTAATGATCGTGAAGGGATCCGGTGTCGGGCATGTCGTTGCAGCTTACGTTCGCAGTACATGGCGAGCGTTCTCGTTGAAACCTATTCAAGCCGCCTGGGGATTTCTGTCACTTCATTTCGAAGTCTTTGCAGGATCCCCACGTTTCGGGACCTGAAGATCGCCGAGATCAATGCGTGTGGCGGATTGCATTCCTTTCTGAAAAATTTCCCGAAGGTCTCTCATTCGGAATATGGAAGCACCGACCCGCGAATCCCGCATGAAGATCTGACTCGACTCAGCTACGCCGACAATTCATTTGATCTGGTGCTGCATTCGGAGACGCTGGAGCATGTTCCGGATTGCATGAAGGCTCTTTCCGAACTGGCCCGAATCACACGACCGACGGGTTTACACATATTTACGGTCCCGCTGGTGTGGGAACGGTCGCAAACACGGGTTCGAGCCCGCTTGCAGGGGGAGCAAGTCGAACATCTTCTCTCTCCGTCGTACCACGGTCCCTATGGCACGACTTCGTCCGACCGGCTCGTGTTTTCCGAGTTTGGCCGTGACTTTCTGGACTGGGTCAAAGCGTCCGGGTTTCCCCATGTGACATGTCATCGAAACGAGAAGAACCCCGCCCTCTCTACAATTGTCGCCTCTAAAAATTAATGTTCTCGGCTTTCGTTTCCTTCACGACATCCAATGAAGCTAAGACGAATACTGATTTCAAATGAGAAATGGATATGCCGCGATACAGTTACCATACCATCGCTCACCAGACTCTGGCCCCGGAACGGTATCAGTGGATGGCCTCGCAGGCCGCTGCGGCTCGAATCCAGTTGAATTTCTTTCCCTGGGTCACTGTTCACGATATCCCGGATGTGGCTCATCATTACGATGAGTCCGCCTCCCGGTGGCGCCACGGACGGGCAATGAAACCGACAGAGCTCGCCTGTTCGCTGAGCCATCTGCAATTATGGAGACAACTTCTCGAGTCATCCGATGACTATTATGTCATCTTTGAAGATGATATGGATCTGGCACCGAATCTGGATGCCATCGTGCAGGAGTGTCTGGAGTTAAAACAGGGGCGACTGATTAAACTCAGTGCGTTGAATACCCAACCTTATGAGACGGTGTCCATGCTGGCATCAGGGCATCAGTTTATCAAATATCGACGGCCCCCTACGTCTGCTGGCGGCTATATTATCTCACGATCAGGAGCCGAATCGCTTGTTCCGTGTTGTGAAAATATTCACATTGTTATGGACGAGATGATGCGTCGCACCTGGGATCATGGTGTCACCAGTTATGGCATTTTTCCCTATCCGGTCACACACTCTCCTCGATTCGAATCGGCCGTAGGAGATCGCCGGATACGTTATGACCATAATAATCCCTGGATGAAGGGCTATTCCCGATTCTGCAGGATGACTGATAGTCTGAGGAAACGATTTGTGGTTTCCCATGACTGAAAGCAGGGATGGCGATTTCAAATGTACATAATACAGTCGTTCCAGGTTTAATCCTGATAGGGATAAGGGGTCAGGATTCAGGGGCCAGTAAAAGGCTGGGAATTCACGCCTTTTACTACCCACTTTTCTCCTATTCAAATCAAACCTGGAACGACTGTAATACGATTTTCAAGAAGGATCGTCCCATGCGGATCGGTGTGGTCATCACAACTTATAACTCCCCCAACTGGCTGACCAGAGTTCTCTGGGGGTATGAACAGCAAAGCCATTCTGATTTTGAAACCATCATTGCAGATGATGGTTCCGGCACCCCGACACGCGACGTGATCAGGCATTTCCAGCAACGTGGACGGCTCAATCTGCGTCACGTCTGGCATGAGGATATCGGTTTTCGAAAAACGATGATTCTCAATAAGGCGATTCAGGAGACTCCGTGCGACTATCTGATTTTCACCGATGGGGATTGTGTTCCCCGTCATGATCTGGTGGAAACACATGCTCGCTATGCCGAGCCTGGCCATCTGCTTTCCGCAGGGTACTTCAAGCTGACCATGGACGTGAGCTGGAAAGTGGATGAAGACGCAATCAGTTCCGGCAAAGCGTTTCAGTTCCGCTGGCTGCGGGCACAAGGACAACCGTGGAGTCTGCGTTCGCTCCGTTGCACACAATCTTCCAGACTGGCCCGATTTCTGGATACCGTCACGACGACTCGCCCCACCTGGAACGGCGCCAACAGCTCCGGCTGGAAGTCTGATCTGCTGGCCGTCAACGGCTTCGACGAACGGCTTCGATACGGCGGGCTGGATCGAGAATTGGGAGAACGGCTGACCAATTTCGGGATTCGTGGCAAGCAGATTCGGTATTCCGCCGTTTGTCTGCATCTCGATCACAAACGAAGTTATGATACTCCCGAGACATGGGTCTTTAACAATTCGATACGAGAAGCCGTGCGTCGTGATCGAATCAAATGGACCCCGTTTGGAATTTTACAGTCCAGTTCAGAAGAACGAAAAGTGGCGTAGCGGCCTCCCTGCCGTCCTTCAGAAATCAGTTTCGGAAAGTGAATTGTGATGACCTCTGCTTATCGTCCAGACGAAATTACCGTAGTGATTCAGGATCTTCATCATCGAATCACCGGCGTCAGCGCGACCGTGCAGAACGTACATCAGGTGCAGAAGAAACGTTATCCAATCGTGATGGTGTCGCATCGCCATGACGTGGCGGAACGGACTTCCCTGTGGAAAGCGTTGAAAATCTGTCGGACTCCGACCGCCAGTGGTCGCCCGCGCATCTGGCATTCCCGGCGAAACTACGAAATGATGTGGGGACTTATCTTCAAGCATCTGTTTCGATGCCCTCTGAAACTGGTGTTCACTGCGGCTGCAAAACGAAAAGCCTCTCCGTTCCCGCGATTCCTCGTTTCAAAAATGAATGCGGTCATTGCCACCAGTCCTGATGCCGCCCGATTTCAAAAACGTGTCGATGCTGTGGTTCCCCACGGAGTGGATTGTCAGCGGCTCGCGCCTCCGGAATCCAAACGGCAATGCATGGAAGAATTTGGACATCCCGATACCGTGGGAGTTGGCATTTTCGGCCGGGTTCGACCGGAGAAAGGAACCGATCTATTCGTCCGTGCGATGATTGAAGTCCTCCCGAAGTTCCCTCAGTGCAAGGCATTTATTATTGGCCGGACGACGACGCAATTTTCCGCATTTGAAGCCGACTTGCGAGAGCAGATTTCCCAGGCCGGACTGACAGATCGGTTTGTCTGGATGGGAGAAGTGCCCTACGGTGAAGTTCCTCGAGTGTTTCAGGCGATGTCTCTGGTTGTTGCTCCAGCCCGGTATGAAGGATTCGGCGTTGTGCCGCTCGAAGCGATGTCCACCGGGAGCCCGGTGGTGGCCACGCGAACAGGGGAGTATGCCGAGATGATCACCAATGGAAAGAACGGCTGGCTGGTGTCGATCGACGATTTACCGGCTTTGACAGACGGGATCACCGATTGCCTGTCTGATTCCGACCGGCTGGCCGCCATGGGAAAATTTGGGCGACAGTTCGTTCTCGACCGTTTTTCCGTCGAGCGAGAGGCGGACGCGATTGGTCAGGTCTATGAAAAAGTCTGGGGAACCACAACGTCTTCGAAAGCACTTTCTCGTGCTGCCTGACTCTAGTGTTGCGTCAGCATTCAAAATCAGGGTGAAAGAATCGAAACGGGAGCGGCCAACGAGCCGCGGAACATGTGAGACAACCCTCAGTTTGAAGCCTGACAAGGCACTAGACCGGTTCGGCCGATCATGTGGCCGCGCAGCGCGCGTCTTCTCAATAAAAACGCTGGTTCTCTCGTACCAGATCGGCCATTTCATCTGTGGAAATGCTCAAGAGCCGTCTGGGAGAGCGTTCTCTCCGCTGGAACCGTCTCAGAAAGAGTGGGCATGCGGCGAGGAGAAGGGAGAATGTGAAATGGCAGACTTCGTGCCGAAAGCGATTGCGTGATCGCGCCGTTTCTTTGGTCAAATGCTGCAATTCCGCGCAGAACCGCATAAACTGATGCTGACTTGTTCACACAAGTTTGACGACCGGAATTCCCTGATTGCGGCGAATGGAAGCGGTTCGATTGTTGCAACTCGTTGCAATCCACGTCACCATAGAACCCTGCGGGCCAATGTGATCAACGGAATCCACGACCATTAAATCAGGTTCTGTCCTTTCTTTGGGAGGGGGAACAATCGGGTTTGTGCTGATAGGGCGTGAGGTTCGGTCTTGCCAGGATGAAATGAGCTTGAGGTCGCAACTGCAAATTTCCGGGCCGTTCTCATACAGTCGTCGAATCGACATTCTCTCTGTTATCGGTTTCCAGCTTTCCGCTGCGCAACGAGCAGAGTTTTCACTCTTGATGAGCCATGAAGGGAGGGTATTTGGTGAGTTTAGAATCCCTGACAAAACCAGTCTTCGATCCGCTCGGAGAGAGAGAATTCTTATCCATTGAGAGGTTTTGATCGCGGCTCTAAACAGAGTACTTCTGTTTGAGGTTCTTGTCTCGTCATCGGTTCAAGACAGAATCGTATCGACTGCATCAAATATCAGCTTGTGAGTGGCCTGTGCCTGCAACCATGGTTCCTGGAATTGTTCGTGTCCTTGTCATCGATGATGATCGTTCGATCCTGCACATCGTGCAGCGATCTCTGGAACGATTAGAAATCGAAGTTCTTTCCGCCGCATCGGCCGATGAAGGGCTCCGCCTCGTTGCCGACTCCAAACCCGACGTTGTGCTTCTGGATATCCTGATGCCTCGGATGTCGGGACTGGAAGTCTTCAAACAGATTCATGCCATCGACCGCCGACTCCCCGTCATTTTCATTACCTCGGAAGCGGGAAGCGAAACCGCCATCGAGGCCATGCAACTGGGAGCCTATGACTATCTGGCGAAACCGCTCGATCTGGCCAAGCTTAATCATCTGGTTGCCCGGGCTTTAGACACGCGACGCATGATGAGCGTCCCGGTGGCCGTCGCCGTTCGGGAAGAGGAGAAATCCAGCACTTCCAAAGGGGATCTGTTTATCGGGCGCAGTCCGGTCATGCTGGAAGTTTTCAAATCCATCGGTCGGGTGTCGAAGCAGAATGTCACCGTACTGATCCGGGGTGAAAGCGGAACCGGTAAGGAACTGGTCGCCAGAGCACTTTATCAGTTCAGCGATCGGGCCAATCGTCCCTTCATGGCGGTGAACTGTGCCGCGTTGCCAGACACCTTGCTGGAATCGGAACTGTTCGGTCATGAAAAGGGAGCGTTTACCGGCGCCGACCGACGCCGGATCGGAAAATTCGAGCAGTGCAACGGCGGTACTCTGTTTCTGGATGAAGTGGGAGACATGTCTCCTCTTGTTCAGGGGAAAGTCCTGCGACTGCTGCAGGAACAGTGCTTCGAACGGGTCGGGGGGAACGATACGATCACCACCAATGTCCGCCTGATCGCGGCCACGAACCGACCGTTAGAAGAGATGGTGGAAGCCGGAACATTCCGACGGGATCTCTTCTATCGCTTGAATGTCGTCACCATCAACCTGCCCTCTCTTCAGGATCGCCTTGAGGACATTCCACTCCTGCTGCAATACTTTCTGACGCGTATCCGCAAGGAACTGAGCAAGCCGGAAATTGAAGGAATTTCTCAGGAAGCGATTGAACTTCTGCAAGGCTACAACTGGCCGGGGAACATTCGTGAATTGCAGAGTGTGATTCGACAATGCGTCCTCAAAGCGACCGGGCCAGTCATTGTTCCGGATTTTCTGCCTCGGGCCGTTTCCAATGCCGGTTCCCCAGATCGAACGATTTCTCCCGAGGGTATCCTCGAAAGAAACTCTTCCCCTGAGACCGCATCACGTTCCGAAACGGGTCATCGACCGGCAAACCGGGAAAGCAGCACCGGATCGGTCCTCAATCTGCAAGATTACATTGAGTCCCGCCTTTCCGACGGGACTGTCAATCTTTATGCCGAAGCGGTGGAGGCGATGGAACGTTACCTGTTCACTCGCGTTCTTCAGGTGACCGGTGGAAACCAGACCAAAACATCCGAGATTCTGGGAATCACCCGCGGGAAAGTCCGAGACCGTATCGCCGCTTTCAATATCTCGCTCGACAAGAAAATTACGATCGACGGTGAAGAACAGTAAGAGCGTGGGGAGTTCTCTCTCGTTCCCAAGCTCCAGCTTCGCGATTCACACCAAAGACAACCTTACTCACAAGCGGTGCCCCCGCTTGAAGGAGAAAGACAACGGCACGCCGTTGAGTGGCCAAGCAGAGCTTGGCGTCGAGTGTGTTCCCAAGCTGGACAGCTTTTTTCGTCAATCGTCGTAAGTCTTGAATTTCCGTTGATGCGGAGTAGACACCATTACGTGTTGCAACCACTTCTCCTTCAAGGCATTGTGATTTAACGTGCAAAAAGCTGTGGAGCTTGG
>Ga0182745_1001026_pt1 | contig 27872 bp, 34 predicted proteins | sample eDN3rd30CKraftBY_FD_128523 | JGI IMG/M metagenome (GOLD analysis project Ga0182745, IMG submission 128523) | Enriched backyard soil microbial communities from Emeryville, California, USA - eDNA 3rd pass 30_C Kraft BY (version 2) (version 2) | ecosystem: Environmental > Terrestrial > Soil >... | reverse complement strand
GCTGCAGAGCACGAACGTGCGGGTCACCGTGGTCTTCCCCGGCGGTGTCTCGACGAACATCACGGGCAACTCGGGCGTGCAGGCGCCGGGCAGCACGACGCCGGAGGCGGCGGCCAAGGCGGCGAAGGCGGCCAAGAGCATCAAGATGACGACTCCGCAGGAGGCGGCGCGGCTCACCGTCGAGGCCCTGGAGAAGGGCACGCCGCGACTGCTCATCGGCAGCGACGCGAAGGCCCTCGATCGGCTCGGCCGGCTCATGCCGACGCGGGCGATCAAGATCATCGCCGACAAGATGAAGGCGATCCTCGGCTAGAACGCCGTCCTGCCGAGCCAGGCGGACACCTGGTCGACGATCGCCGCAGGATCGTGCGTCACGTCGACGACGATCCCGGGCTCGTCATCGTCGAGGGGCTCGAGCGTCGCGAGCTGCGATTCGAGCAGCCCGGCGGGCATGAAGTGCCCGCGGCGGTGGTCCAGCCGCCCGGCGAGGATCTCGCTCGGCGCGTCCAGGTGGACGAACGCGAGCGGCCGAGCCGCCTGGGATCGCAGCAGATCGCGATAGGCGCGGCGCAGCGCCGAGCAGGCGACCACGATCGAGCCGGGCGCGTTGGCGACCGTCTCGGCGACCCGGCGCAGCCACGGCTCGCGGTCCTCGTCGGTGAGCGGGCTGCCCGTCGCCATCTTCGCGATGTGCTCCGCCGTGTGCAGGTCGTCGGCGTCGACGAAGACCGCGCCGAGCCGGTCGGCGAGCAGCTGCCCGACGGTCGACTTGCCCGCGCCGGAGACGCCCATCACGATGACCGCCGGCCGCCGCGCCTCGAGGTCCACGCATCCAGCATGGGCCATCGACCGCGGACGTCGTCGGACCGCGCGACTATCGTGGGCGCATGTCGATGACCACCCCCATGAGCTCCGAGGCGCCCTGGTCCGTCGGCCGCCTCGCGACCGAGCTCAAGGGCTACATCGACCGGCTCGGCGAGGTGTGGCTCGAGGGCGAGATCACGCAGTGGAACGTCAGGCAGTCCGGCGTCTTCGCCAAGATCAAGGACCTCGAGCAGGACGCGACCCTCGGTCTCACCGTCTGGACCCGCACGATCCCGGACGCGGCGACCGAGTTCAAGGCGGGCGATCGGGTCATCGTGCGCGCGAAGGTGGACTTCTGGGCGAACCGCGGCGAGCTGACGCTCAACGCCCGCGAGATCCGGCACGTCGGCCTCGGCGAGCTGCTCGAGCGCATCGAGCGGCTGCGCAAGCAGCTGGCGGTGGAAGGCCTCTTCGATGCGAGCCGGAAGGTGGCGCTGCCGTTCCTGCCGCAGCTCATCGGGCTCGTGACGGGCGAGAACTCGGACGCGGAGAAGGACGTGATCCGCAACGCGAGGCTGCGCTGGCCGGATGTGCGGTTCAGAACGCGATACGCGCTCGTCCAGGGGGACCGCGCGGCCGCCGAGGTCGCGGCCGGGATCCGCGAGCTCGACGCCGACCCCGACGTCGACGTCATCATCGTCGCCCGCGGCGGCGGGGACTTCATGAACCTGCTGCCGTTCAGCGATGAGGCGCTCCTTCGCACCGCGGCCGCCTGCACGACACCGCTCGTCTCGGCGATCGGGCACGAGAACGACCGGCCGCTGCTCGACGAGATCGCCGACCTGCGCGCCTCGACGCCGACCGACGCCGCAAAGCGCGTCGTGCCGGACGTCGTCGAAGAGCTGAACGGGGTGCGCCAGGCCCGGGCGCGCATCCTGAACCGGCTCGCCTCGTTCGTCGCCACCGAGATCGAGAAGGTGTCGGCCCTGCGCAGCCGACCCGCGCTCGCCGAGTCGTCGTGGATCATCGGCAGCCGCGAGGAGGAGGTCGCGCGCTGGGCGGATCGCGGGACGCAGCTCCTCGACCGGCGCGTGGAGACGGCCCAGGCGGCAATCGCGCAGCTCTCCGGCCAGCTGCGCGCGCTCTCCCCCGTGCGGACCCTCGAGCGGGGCTACGCGATCGCGTTCCGCGCGGACGGCTCGATCCTCCGGTCGACCGCCGAGGTCACGAGCGGGGACGCGATCGGCGTCCTGCTCGGCGATGGCGAGATCGCGGCCCGCGCCGAGTAGCGCTGTCGGTACGCGGGTCGAGTAGCGCGCAGCGCGTACGCGGGTCGAGTAGCGCGCAGCGCGTATCGAGACCTCGAGACCTCAAGCCCTCGAGACGCTCGCTGTCAGTCGCAGGAAGTAGATTGGACGCCGTGGCTGAGACCCCGAACGCCGATGTCGCGACGCTCTCCTACGAGCAGGCGCGCGACGAGCTCGTCGCCGTCGTGACCAGGCTCGAGCAGGGCGCCGCGACCCTCGAGGAGTCGCTGCAGCTCTGGGAACGTGGCGAGGCGCTCGCGGCCCGCTGCGAGGAATGGCTGCAGGGCGCGAAGACCCGGCTGGACGCGGCACGCCAGGCGGCGGTCGCCGCGGAGGACGCGTGAGCGACGGGTCGGGCACCGCCCAGACGACGGTCAGCCCGCCGAAGCGCGGACGATACCCGCAGACCGCGCTCGCCCTCGTCGGCGCGATCATCGGCTGCCTCGGGATCGTCGCATTCCTCGTGCTCGTCGTCGTGCGCCCCGATGGCGCCACCCGCGAGCCGACCGACTGGCACGCGGCGGCCGAGGGCGCGATCTCGGCGTACGGCCCCGAGGTCCTCGACCCGCAGCTGCCCGAGGGCTGGACCGCGAACTACGCCCGCGTCGCCAAGGACGGCGATGTGATCCTCTGGGAGATCGGCTTCCTCTCGCCGACCGACGGCTACGTCGGTCTCGCCCAGGCGCTCGCGCAGACGTCCGACGCGCAGTTCGCGCTCCCCGACGAGCTCGGCGAGTCGACCGGGGTCATCCGCATCGAGGGACGCGACTGGACGGTGTTCGACCGACGCGCCGTCGACTCGACCGGCAACTACGCCTACGGCCTCGCCACCGAGCTCCCCGCGTCCCTCGTCCTGCTGCACGGCAGCGCGAGCGACGCGGACTTCCAGGTGGTCGCGGCGGCGGTTAGCGCCCAGGCGGACCGATGACCACGCCGGCCGAGGCCTGGGCCGAGCTGCGCGCCGGCAACGCGCGCTTCGTCGCGGGCACCGTCGAGCATCCCCACCAGGACGCGGCATACCGGGCCGAGGTCGCCGAGGGCCAGGCGCCCATCGCGACGCTCTTCGGCTGCAGCGACTCTCGGCTCGCCGCCGAGCTCATCTTCGACCGCGGTCTCGGCGACCTCTTCGTCGTGCGCAACGCCGGGCAGGTCATCTCCGAGTCGGTCATCGGCTCGATCGACTACGCGGTGACGATCCTCCAGGTGCCGCTCATCGTCGTGCTCGGACACGACGAGTGCGGCGCCGTCGCCGCGGCGATGCGCAGCACACACCCCGACGCCGCACCGCTGCCCATCCACATCGCGCGGATCATCCGGACGATCCTGCCGGCGGTCCATCGCGTTCGTGCCCGGCACGGCTCGACGACCATCGACGACCTCGACGCCCAGGAGGTCGGCCGCGAGCACCTCCGGGACACCATCAAGGAGCTCATCGAGTCCTCGACCGTCGTCTCCGAGGCGATCGCCGACGGTAGGCTGGCGGTGGTCGGCGCGAACTATCGCCTGGCCGCCGGACGGGTCGAGCCCGATGTCATCGTGGGCCTCGTCTGAGCAGACCGAAAACGTGGGTCGAGTGCGCGAATCGCGTGTCGAGACCCCGCCGAGGAAGGAAAGCCAAGTGACCGAGATCGTCACGATCGACGGCAAGCAGTTCCGCAAGGACCACGACACGATGGGCGACGTGTTCGTCCCGGCCGACGCGCTGTACCAGGCGCAGACGCAGCGTGCCGTCGAGAACTTCCCGATCTCGGGTGACGGCCTCGAGCCGGCGCAGATCGTCGCGCTCGCGCAGATCAAGCGCGCGGCCGCGATCGTCAACGGCCGCCGCGGGATCATCCCGCAGGACATCGCCGACGCGATCGTCGCGGCCGCCGACGAGATCATCGGCGGCGCGCACCTCGACCAGTTCCCGATCGACCAGTACCAGACGGGCTCGGGCACCTCGTCGAACATGAACATGAACGAGGTCCTCGGCACGATCGCCACTGCCGCGCTCGGCAAGACGGTCCACCCCAACGACCACGTCAACGCCTCGCAGTCGTCGAACGACGTCTTCCCGACCTCGGTCCACGTCGCCGCGACCGGCGCCGTGATCCGCCAGCTCGTCCCCGCCCTCGACCATCTCGCGCGCGCGCTCGAGGAGAAGGCCGAGGAGTGGAAGACGGTCGTGAAGTCCGGCCGGACGCACCTCATGGACGCGACGCCCGTCACGCTCGGCCAGGAGTTCGCCGGCTACGCGCGGCAGATCCGGCTCGGCATCGAGCGCGTCGAGAGCGCGCTCCCCCGCCTCGCCGAGGTCCCGCTCGGCGGCACCGCGACCGGCACGGGCATCAACACCCCGCTCGGCTTCCCCCAGGAGGTCATCGCGGAGCTCGTCGCGGAGTCGGGCCTGCCGATCACCGAAGCGCTCGACCACTTCGAGGCGCAGGGTGCCCGCGACGGACTCGTCGACGCCTCTGGGGCGCTGCGCGTCATCGCGGTCAGCCTCACCAAGATCAACAACGACCTGCGCTGGATGGGCTCCGGGCCGAACACGGGTCTCGGCGAGATCCACATCCCGGACCTCCAGCCCGGTTCCTCGATCATGCCCGGCAAGGTCAACCCGGTCGTGCCCGAAGCGGTCCTCATGGTCTGCGCGCGGGTCATCGGCAACGACGCGACGATCGCCTGGGCCGGCGCGTCCGGCTCCTTCGAGCTCAACGTCGGCATCCCCGTCATGGGCAACGCCCTCCTCGAGTCGATCCGCCTGCTCGCCGCCTCGTCGATCGTGCTCGCCGACAAGACCATCAAGGGCCTCAAGGCGAACGTCGAGCGAGCGAAGTTCCTCGCCGAGGCCTCGCCAGCGATCGTCACCCCGCTCAACAAGCTCATCGGCTATGAGGCGGCGGCGAAGATCGCGAAGCACGCCGTCGCGAAGGCGCTCACGATCCGCGAGGCCGTCATCGACCTCGGCTTCGTCGAGCGCGGCGAGCTCACGCTCGAGCAGCTCGACGAGAAGCTCGACGTGCTCTCGATGACCCACCCGAGCTAGGCGCGACCCACCACGACGCCGTCGACGAGCCGCGCGGATCGGAAGATCCCGTTGCTCGTCGCGACGTCCTTCATGACCTCGGCCGAGGCGACGAGCGAGCGGTCCTGGTAGCCGAGGATCCATTCGTCGAACGACGGCACGACAAGCTCGCTCGGCACCTCGTGCCCGACGACCCCGTCATCGAGGTAGCGCATCTCGCGACCCTCGACGGAGACCGGTTCAAGGCCCTCGACGGCCTCGAGCGCCGGCCGGAGGAGTCCCTTGGGCAGCTTCGTCCACCAGGCGAAGTCGTCGACCGTCGCCGGTCCGCGGGCGGCGAAGAAGGCGCGAGCGATCCGGGCGAGGAACGCCGTCTCGTCCTCGACCGACTCCCGCGCTCGCTCGACGAGCTGATCCCGCCCGTCGAACCGCCCGAGGTGCAGCACGCCCGAGATCGCGAGCGTCGACACCAGGTGATAGTTGATCCCGGGGCCCTGCGGGATCCCGGCCTCCGACCAGAGCGCCGCGAGCTCATCACGGGAGTGAGGACGCGCGTCGAGCGCCCCGATGGCGACCGACCTCGCGAGCTCGAAGTCCGCCTCCGTGATGCCGACGAAGGCCCTCCGGCCGCGCAGCGCCGCCTGGAGCCGCGGCCCCGTCACACGCGCGAAGCCGGCGAGGTCGTCCGGATCGACCGCGAAGAGCGTCCCGCGCATCGGCCAACCGCGCACGATCGCACCCGAGTCGAACGCCCCGCGCACGTCATCGCTTGTCGTGCCGGGAGCCGAACGCATCGCGATCGCCTGGAGCACGGCGTTCTGATCCTGACCCTGCATGGCGCCCGCCCGGGCGACGACGCCCGCGGGCGAGAGCTCGGAACCGCCGAGCAGGTGGGATCTGCCACGCAGGCGGCGCGCCTCGACAGCGGTGAGTTCGATCACACGACGACGTTACGCGGTACCGCCGACACGTCCACGCTCAGCCGATGACTCGGACCGGGACGACGGGCGAGCCCTCGAAGGTGACGACGTTGCGACCGTCGACCGGTGCCGAGAGCTGAAGCGGGATGAGCACCGTCTGGAGCAGCCCGCCCATGTCGGAGCACGCCGTGAGGCTGTCCTGATCAGCGGCGCCGGGGAGTCCCCAGTAGACGCTCACGGTGATCAGCCCCTCGGTCTCCTCGGCGGCGGCGACGCGCGGGATGCAGGTGAGCGGTCCCTGCGCGGCGACCAGGATGTCGGAGATCCCGTACGCGGTGAAGCCGTCACCCGGATAGCTGCCGATCAGACCAGTCGGCACCGGCTCCGCGAGGAAGGACCAGCGCGGCACGCCGACGAGGTAGTCGGGCGCCCAACCGCGCTCGAGCTCCTGGTAGCCCGTGATCGGACCGGCCACGAGATCGGCCGGAGGCGCCGCCACGGGCGCCACGACGCGATCGATGAGGCGCGGGACGGGGCTCCCCCACATCGCCTCGACGGCGCTGCCCTCGGGCGCCGGGCGGGGCTGGTCCGAGACGGCCGACCAGATCTGCACGCCCGCGAACGCGGCGATGCCGAGCAGCCCGATCAGGCAGACGATCCGCGTGATGCCGTGCACGCCATCGCCCGGCTCCGCGCGATCCGGGTCCCGGGCCGACCAGCCGACGAGGACGCGCCACTGCGTGCGCGGCGACACGAGCCCCCAGAGGAGCACCACGGCCAGGATCCCCGCGGCGCCCACCAGGATCCACGTCGTCACGCAGTCGAGCGTACCCGGGGCGACCCTTCGACTCGCTGCGCTCGCTCAGGGACCGGTGTCCTGCCTGGCCGAATCTCGCTCCCTGAGCGAGCGCAGCGAGTCGAAGGGCGCTACGCGAGCTCGTTGCCCTCGAGCAGGTCCGTCACGAGCGCGGCGATGGCGGAGCGCTCCGAGCGGGTCAGCGTCATGTGGGCGAAGAGCGGCGAGCCCTTGAGCGTCTCGATGACGCTCGCGACGCCGTCATGGCGGCCGACCCGCAGGTTGTCGCGCTGCGCGACATCGTGCGTGAGCACGACCCTGGAGTTCTGCCCGATCCGGCTCAGCACCGTCAGCAGCACGTTGCGCTCGAGGCTCTGCGCCTCGTCGACGATCACGAAGGCGTCGTGCAGCGAGCGCCCGCGGATGTGCGTGAGCGGGAGCACCTCGAGGATGCCGCGGTCGATGACCTCGTCCAGGACGTTCTGCGAGACGACCGAGCCGAGCGTGTCGAAGACGGCCTGCGCCCACGGGTTCATCTTCTCCGCGGCATCGCCCGGCAGGTAGCCGAGCTCCTGGCCGCCGACCGCGTAGAGCGGGCGGAACACCATGATCTTGCGGTGCTGCTGCTGCTCGAGCACCGCCTCGAGGCCCGCGCACAGCGCGAGCGCCGACTTGCCGGTGCCGGCGCGCCCGCCGAGCGAGACGATGCCGATCTCGGGGTCGAGCAGCAGGTCGATCGCGAGCCGCTGCTCGGCGCTGCGGCCGTGCAGGCCGAAGACGTCGCGGTCCCCGCGGACCAGGCGGATCGCGTTCTCCCCCGACACCCGCCCGAGTGCCGAGCCGCGGTCGGAGTGGATGACGAGCCCCGTGTTGACGGGCAGCTCGGCGACGAGCGGGCTCGAGAGCGACTCGTCGTCGTAGAGGCGCGCCATCTCGACGCTGCCCAGGGAGATCTCCGCCTGACCGGTCCATCCGCTGTCCGGCGCCTGCTCGGCGCGGTACTCCTCCGCGGAGAGGCCGATCGACGCGGCCTTGACGCGCATCGGGAGGTCCTTGCTGATGACCGTGACGTCGAGGCCGTCGTTTGCGAGGTTCATGGCGACTGCGAGGATGCGCGAGTCGTTGTCGCCGAGCTGCAGGCCGGACGGGAGCACCGCCTGGTTCGAGTGGTTGAGCTCGACGCGCAGCGAGCCGCCGTCGCCGACCGCGATTGGGAAGTCGAGCCGCTCGTGGGTCATTCGCAGGTCGTCGAGGTGACGCAGCGCCTGGCGGGCGAAATAGCCGAGCTCCGGATCGTGCCGCTTCTTCTCCAGCTCGCTGATCACGACGACGGGGATGACGACGTCGTGCTCGGCGAATCGGAAGATCGCGCGCGGATCGCTCAGCAGGACCGACGTGTCGAGCACGTAGGTGAGCTGGCGCGTGCCGGACCCACCCCCGCTCGCCCTCGTCGTCGTGGGCTTGGCCTGGCGGGTCTCGGTCACGCTCGCTCCCGTTCCCGGGCGGTCAGCGCGAGCCGCCCGATAGCCACGACGCTAAGCCCGGCCCGGGCGTGTCCCGCGCCACGACACACCGGGCAACACGACGTTCACATTCCCGCGCGAGGAGCGGCGGAGGCAGAACGCCGGTCAGCGGCCGAGCCGGCGATCGCGCTCCGCGTAGGCCCGCAGCGCGCGCAGGAAGTCGACCTCGCGGAAGTCGGGCCCGAGCGCCTCGACGAAGTAGAACTCCGAGTGCGCCGACTGCCAGAGCATGAAGTCGGAGAGCCGCTGCTCGCCGCTCGTGCGGATCACGAGGTCGGGGTCCGGCTGGCCGCCCGTGTAGAGGTGCTGCCCGATCTTCTCCGGCGTGAGGTCGTCGGCCAGGTCCTCGAGCGTGCCGCCGTCGCGGCCGTGCTCCCGGACGATGGTGCGGATCGCGTCGACGATCTCGCGGCGCCCGCCGTAGCCGACCGCGAGGTTGACATGCATCCCGGAGTTCGTCGCCGTGCGCTGCTCCGCCGCGGCGAGCTGGGTGACGAGCACGTCCGGCAGCCCTTCGTCGGACCCGACGTGCTGGATGCGCCAGTCTCGGAAGCGCGAGAGCTCGTCCGCGAGCCCGCCGATGATCGCGAGCAGGCCGTCGAGCTCCTCGGCCGGGCGCTTCTCGACGTTGTCGGTCGAGAGCAGGTAGAGCGTGACGTGCTCGATCCCGAGGTCGTCGCACCAGATCAGGAAGTCGCGGTAGACGTCGGCGCCCGCGCGGTAGCCGTGATCCGTCGAGTCGAGTCCGCGCTGGCGAGCCCAGCGGCGATTCCCGTCGATGATCATCGCGACGTGGCGAGGGAGCCTCGCGGGATCGAGCCGCTTGCGGAGTCGACGCTGGTAGAGGCGGTAGAGCAGTCCGCCGCTTCGCCGATTCACGTGCCTAAGGTACTCCCCAGCCGCTCGGCCTATCCTCGGTGCGTGACGGTCATCCCGCCGGGCTCCATCCCGAAGTTCGAACCGGCCGCCGAGATCAGACCGACCTGGCGCGGTTGGATCCACGCCGCCACGATCCCCGTCGCGATCACGCTCGGCGTCGTCCTCGTCGCGCTCGCCGACGGCTGGTTCGCGAAGCTCATGTCGGCGGTGTTCTTCGCCTCATCGCTGCTGCTCTTCGGCGGCTCGGCGCTCTACCACCGGTTCAACTGGTCGCCTCGGGTCAAGCTCGCGCTCAAGCGCCTCGACCACGCGAACATCTTCCTGCTCATCGCCGGCACCTACACTCCGATCGCGACGCTCGCGCTGCCGTTCCCCCAGTCGACCATCCTCATCTCGCTCGTGTGGGGCGGGGCGCTCCTCGGCATCGCGTTCCGCATCTTCTGGATCCGCGCCCCGCGCTGGCTGTACGTGCCCCTCTACCTGCTGCTCGGCTGGGCGGCGCTCATGTACGTCGGGGATCTCTTCGCCTCGGCGCCGGTGTCGATGATCCTCGTCTTCGTCGGCGGCGGCTTCTACACGCTCGGCGCGGTCGTCTACGCGCTCAAGCGCCCGAACCCGTGGCCGCGGCACTTCGGCTTCCACGAGATCTTCCACGCGTGCACGCTGCTCGCGTTCCTCTGCCACTGGACGGCCGTCTTCCTCGTGGCCGTGTGGCCGCCCACCTTCGCCTGACGGGCTCGGCCCGCTCATGCATGCGGTTTGCCCCCATACATGCGGTTTGCACAGCGTGCAGCGGGGCAAACCCCGTGCCAGAACGCGATTGCGCGGCGGGTCAGCCCGCGTACGGCTTGGCGTCGACGATCTCGACCGAGATCGACTTGCCGTTCGGCGCCGTGTACGACGTCGTGTCGCCCGGCCGGAGGCCGAGGATCGCGCGGCCGAGCGGGCTCGCCTCGCTGTAGACGTCGAGATCCGAGTCGCCGCCGATCTCGCGCGAGCCGATGAGGAAGACGGTCTCGTCGCCGAGGATCTTCGCCGTCACGACCATGCCGGCCTCGACGAGGCCGTCATCCGGCGGAGTGCCGACGACGGCGCCGCGCAGCAGCGCGGTGAGCGAGCGGATGCGGGCCTCGATCTTGCCCTGCTCCTCCTTGGCGGCGTGGTAGCCGCCGTTCTCCTTGAGGTCGCCCTCCTCGCGCGCCGCCTCGATGCGCTTCGCGATCTCGCCGCGTCCATCGCCCGAGAGCTGCTCGAGCTCTGCGGCCAGACGATCGTAGGCCTCCTGGGTGAGCCAGGTCACGTTCTCGGTCATGCTCATTCCCCTCCCTGGAAAACGCCCTATCAAGCAGGAAACCCGCCGGAACCGGCGGGCTCGCATATTCGGACCATGCTACGGGAGCCAGCAGCGGTACACCAAACCTGTGTCGGCGGGCTCCGTCGTGCGGATCTGCTCGCTGAGCAGCTGCGTGGGCATCTCCGTGCCGACGACCTCGACCACCTTCCAGCCGACGATCGCGCGGGCGGGGTTCTGCGCGGCGAGCGCGCAGCTCGCTGTCTCGCCCTCGCCGAGCGTCACGCTCCAGTTCACCGCGATCGTCCGGTCGTCGATGATCTGGTAGCCCGTCGACTTCCAGAACGTCTGCACCGACCACGGCTGCGCCCACACCAGCCATACGGCCGCGGCGACCGCGAGCACGACGGCCGCGATGACGACGCCGGTGACGCGGCCCTTCGCCGAGCGGCGGCCGTAGCGGGCGTCGAGGTCGGCGCCGTCCGGAGCTTGTGGGAGGGTCATGAGGCTTCCAGCGTAGGCTGAGTGACCGTGAACCCGACCCCGATCAGCGCCGACGAAGTCACCCCCGGATGGGTCGGTTTCGCGATCACCGCGGTCTTCATGATCGTGGTCATCCTGCTCATCTTCGACATGGTCCGTCGCATCCGCCGAGTGCGCTACCGCGGCGAGGCACAGGAGCGGATCGCGGCCGAGCTCGAGGCGGAGCGGCCGGACACCGACGACTGACGCGCCTCAGGCGGTCACGCGCGGCGCATACCCCGCCGAGCGCAGGCGCTGCAGGACGTGGTCCTGGTGCTCGGGACCACGCGTCTCCATGTGAATCTCGATCTCGACGTCGCCGATCCCGAGCTCGAGGTTCTGCCGCGAGTAGCGGACCTCGACGACGTTCGCGCTCGCATCGGCGATCAGCTCGGAGATCCGCGCGAGCTGCCCCGGCCGGTCCGGGAGCGGGATGACGACCTTGAGGTAGCGGGCGGAGGCGGTGAGACCGCGGCTGATGACCCGCTCCATGAGCAGCGGATCGATGTTCCCCCCGGACAGGACGATCGCGGTCCTCCCGGTGTCCTTGACCTTCCCGGCGAGGACCGCGGCCGGGCCGACGGCACCGGCGGGCTCGACGACGAGCTTCGCGCGCTCGAGCAGCACGACGAGCGCGCGGGCGATCTCATCGTCGGTGACCGTGACGATCTCGTCGACGTAGTCCTTGATGACTGAGAACGTCAGCTCGCCGGGCCGTGCGACGGCGATGCCGTCCGCGATCGTCGGGGTGATGCTCGCGGTGACGACCTCGCCGGCGTCGAGCGACGGCAGGAAGCCGGCCGCGTTCGCCGCCTGGACGCCGATGACGCGGACGGTGCGGCCGTCGAGCGCCGCGCGCTGCTTGATGGCCGATGCGACGCCCGCGGCGAGGCCGCCGCCGCCGATCGGCACGATCACGGTGTCGGGCGCGGACGCCTCGTCCCAGATCTCGATGCCGAGCGTCGCCTGACCCGTCACGATGTCGGGGTGGTCGAAGGGCGGGATGAAGACCGCGCCGGTCGTCTCGGCGAACGCGATCGCCGCCGCGTTCGTCTCGTCGAAGATGCCGCCGACGAGCTGGACGTCCGCGCCATACCCGCGGGTCGCGAGCAGCTTGGGCAGGGCCACGCCGACCGGCATGAAGATGGTGGCCCGGATGCCGAGCTCGCGGGCCGCGAACGCGACGCCCTGCGCGTGGTTGCCGGCCGACGCCGCGACGACCCCGCGCGCCTTCTCCTCGTCGCTGAGGCGGGAGAGCCGGTTGTAGGCCCCGCGGATCTTGTACGAGCCGGTGCGCTGCAGGTTCTCGCACTTCAGGTAGACGGGGCTGCCGAGGATCTCGGCGAGCGAACGCGAGGTCTGCATCGGGGTGCGGACGATGACCTCCGCGACGCGCGCCGCCGCCGCTGTGATGTCCGCGAGCGTCGGGGCGGCGAGCACCAGGTCGACAGCCTCTTGCGCCGGTCGAAGGGTCATGGCGCGCCTCCCTCTGCCGTGTCGCCGGGACTAGTCTCCTCTATCCCGATGGATGCTCCTTGCGCGCTGCCCGCGAGGCTGCGCCCCATGGCGTTCACGACGGCGACGAGCGGCACGGCGAAGAGCGCGCCGGGGATGCCCGCGATGAGCGCGCCGGCGGCGACGGCGAAGACCACCGCGAGCGGATGCACCTTCACGGCCGTGCCCATGACGAGCGGCTGCAGGACGTGGCCTCGATCTGCTGCACGAGCAGCACGATCGCGAGCATGATGATCGCGGGGATCGGCCCGAGGTAGACGAGGGCGACGAACACGGCGAGCGCGCCGGAGAAGAGGGCGCCGACGATCGGGATGAAGCTCGCGAGGAAGACGACGACCGCGATCGGGATGACGAGCGGGAAGCCGCCGAAGAAGAGGCCGAGGATCCAGGCGCCGAGCCCGATGCCGACGGCGTCCACCGCGGCGACGAAGATCTGGATGCGCGCGAACGTCGTGAGCGTCGTCCATCCGGTGCGCGCGGCGACGTCGGTGCGCTCCCGGGCGCGGCGCGGGAACAGCCGGAGGAACCAGCCCCAGATCCGCGGCCCGTCGATGAGCAGGAAGAGCGTCGCGAAGAGGGTCAGGAGCAGGCCGGCGAGCACGTGGCCCGTCGTCGTCCCCACACTGAGCGCCCCCGCCCAGAGCGATCCGGTGTCGTGACTGAACTCGGCCCACCAGTCGAGGACGGTGCGCCGCACCTCCGAGATCTCGAGATTGAAGGGCGGCGCCGCGAGCCAGACGCTGATGTCGTCGACAGCGCGCAGCGTCGCCGCGACGAGCGCGTTCCAGCCGCCGCGGATCTGGAACACGACGAGTGTCACGAGCCCGCCGACGAGGGCGAGTCCGCCCAGCATGCTCGCGGTGATCGCGAGCCACTTCGGCCAGCGGTGGCGCTGCAGGAAGCTTGAGAACGGGATGAGGAGCGCCGCGAGCAGGATCGCGATGAGGAACGGGATGACGACGAGCTTGAACTGGATGACGAGCCAGATGGCGACCGCCACGACGCCGAGGATGACGAGGAGGCGCCAGGACCACGCTCCGGCCGTGCGCAGTCCCTGCGGCACTCGCGCGTCGTCGCTCACGCCCCGAGTTTAGATGTCGGCGGGTGGAGATAGTTTGAGCCGGTGGGAGAACGCGCGAGCGAGCGGTTGACGCCCGGTCAGGCGCGTCGCGTGCTCCTCGCCGCGCAGGGGTTCGGCTCGGCGCTGCCCCCGACCGTCGGCCGCGGTCGACTCGAGTCGGTGACGAGGCGACTCGGGCTGCTGCAGCTCGACTCCGTCAACGTCTTCGAGCGCAGTCACTACCTCCCGCTCCACGCCCGGCTCGGCGGCTACGACAAGTCACACCTCGACCGCGTGACGTTCGCGAATCCGGGCCGCTGGACCGAGTGGTGGGCGCACGAGGCCGCCCTCTTCCCCGTCGAGGACCTGCCGCTGTGGGGCTGGCGCAAGGCCGAGTACCGCGCGCGCGATCCGTGGTTCCCCGACTTCGCGGGCGATCACGAGGCGCTCATGCGCGAGCTGCTCGAGGTGCTCCGCTCCGAGGGCCCGCTCGCCGCGAGCGACATCGAGCACGAGGAGAACCGCCGCCGCGGGCCCTGGTGGGGCTGGTCGGCGGTCAAGCGGGGCCTGGAGATCCTGTTCCGCCGAGGCGACGTCGTCTCGGCCGGGAGAACGCGATTCGAGCGGCGATACGCGCTCCCGGAGCAGGTGCTCCCCCCGCATGTCCTCGGGGTCGAGATCGCGCGGCACGACGCGATCCGGGAGCTCGTGCGACGCTCCGCCGTCGCGATCGGCGTCGGGACGGTGTCGGACCTCGCCGACTACTACCGGCTCCGCTCGGACGACACTCGCGCCGCGATCGCCGAGCTCGAGGAGTCGGGAGAGCTCCTTCGCGTGCGGGTGGACGGCTGGAAGCAGACCGCATGGCTCCACCGCGACGCGAAACGACCGTCGCGGATGCGGGCCGCCGCGCTGCTCAGCCCCTTCGACCCTGTCGTCTGGGACCGCGGTCGGGCCGAGCGCCAGTTCGGCTTCCACTACCGGATCGAGATCTACACGCCGGCGCCGAAGCGCGTCTACGGCTACTACTCGCTCCCGATCCTCCTCGACGACCGGCTCGTCGGCCGGATCGACCTGAAGTCGGATCGGAAGGCGAAGGTGCTGCGCGTCCAGTCGGCGTGGCGCGAGGAGGGCGCCGACGCCGATCCGCAGCGCATCGCGGCGCTCGTGCGCGCCGCGGCCGAATGGCAGGGGCTGGATGACGTGACGATGTCGGACCGGGGCACGCTCACGGCGAGCCTCCGCTCGGCCCTCGCCTAGAGTTTGCTGATTGCAATTGCACTCATTACAGCTAGAATCATCACTAATGAGTGCAATTACAAGCGTTACGGATGACACGGAACGACGGATCGGCCTCGCGATCCGCCAGTGGCGCATCGATGCCGGGCTCTCGCAGGAGGAGCTCGCGGATCGGGCGAGCCTGTCGCGTTCCGCCGTCCAGAAGCTCGAGGCCGGCCGCGGATCGCGCCTCGAGACGCTGATCCGCGCGCTCCGCGCGCTCGACCGGATCGACGCGCTCGACGCCCTCGCGCCGCGGACCGGGCCGTCGCCGATCGAGCAGCTCGCGGCGCAGCGACGCGCCCAGCGGACCACGACGCGCGCACCGCGCGTGAGCCGGCGGGGCTGATCCCATGGCGTTCGAGCACACCCGCGTGATCGAGGTCCGCTACGCCGACCGGACCGTCGGAGCCGTGGTGCCCGGATCCGGCGTCGCCGCGTTCCAGTACGACCCCGCCTGGCTGCGGTCCGGGATCGAGCTCGCGCCGTTCCTCATGCCGCTGGCCGGGGGTCCGCGGATCTACGAGTTCCGCGGGCTGCGGCCCGAGACGTTCTTCACGCTCCCGCCGACGATCGCCGACTCGCTCCCCGACCGCTTCGGCAACGCGCTCATCGACGCCTGGATGGAACGCCAGGGCATCACCGCCGGCGAGATCACGGCGCTCGACCGGCTCGCCTACGTCGACGGCCGCGCGATGGGCGCGCTCGAGTTCGAGCCGGCGAACGGCCCCGACGCCACCCCGCCGACGATCATCGACCTCGCCGCCCTGACGGTCGCGGCCAGGGAGGCGATCGAGGGCCGGATCGGCGGAGACGACACCGCGACGACCACGGCGCTGCAGACGCTCCTCCAGGTCGGCACCTCGGCGGGCGGTGCCCGGCCGAAGGCAGTGCTCAACCTCGTCGACGCGACCGGCGTCTTCCACTCGGGCGTCTTCCCGCCCCGCGAGGGCGAGTCGGCCTGGCTGCTGAAGTTCGACGGCGCGACCGACGAGCGCACGCTCGCGGAGGCGCAGCAGTACACGCGCGTCGAGTTCGCGTACTCGCTCATGGCGCGCGAGGCCGGCATCGAGATGAGCGAGACCCGGCTCCTGCTCGAGGGCGGGCGGGCGCACTTCATGACCCGCCGATTCGACCGCCCGGAGCCCGGGGTCCGGGTGCACATGACGACCCTCTGCGGGATGCGCGCCCTCGACAACGACCTCGTCGGCGCGCACGACTACGCGCAGCTCCTGCAGACGATCGTCGAACTCGACCTGGGCGAGGAGGCCCTCGTCGAGGCCTACCGGCGCATGGCGTTCAACGTCATGGCGGTCAACCACGACGACCACACGAAGAACCACGCGTTCCTGATGGACGCAGGCGGGCGCTGGTCGCTCGCGCCCGCCTACGACGTGACCTACGCGAACCTGCCCGGACACCCGTACCTCGGGCAGCACTGCCTCGGAGTCGACGGCGCGTTCCGGCTGATCGACGCGGACCGGATGCTCGGCCTCGCCGACCGCTTCGGCATCCCCTACGCGAAGCGCGAGCTCGGTCGGGTCCGCGACGCGGTCGAGCGCTGGCCGGAGTTCGCCGCCCTCGCCGAGGTCCCGGCCGCGCAGGTCGAGGCGATCGCGGCCGCGCACCGCACGCTCGGCCGGGGAGTCGCGCCGTGAGGTGCGGCTACTGGGAGCGTCACGAATGCCGGTCGTGCAGCCTCATCGAGGTGCCGCGAGCGCGCCAGCTCGAGGAGAAGGAAGCCCGGGCGCGGGCCGCGGTCGGCGAGGGCGCGACCTGGGCGCCGACGTTCGCCGGCGCCGAGGCCGCGTTTCGGAACAAGGCGAAGATGGTCGTCGGCGGCACCGTGGACGCCCCGACGCTCGGCATCCTCGACGCGGAGCAGCGCGGCGTGGACCTGCGAGCCTGCGGGATCCTCGACCCGGCGATCACGGCCGCGCTCCCGGCGTTCTCCCGGTTCATCACGCGGGCGGGCCTCGTCCCGTACGACGTCCGCGAGCGGCGGGGCGAGCTCAAGCACCTCATCGTGACGACCTCGCCGGTCGGCGAGCTCATGGCGCGCTTCGTGCTGCGCACGACCGAGTCGCTACCCCGCATCCGCAAGCACCTCCCCGCGCTCCTCGGCGAGCTGCCGAGCCTGCGCGTCGCGACCGCGAACCTGCTGCCGGCCCACGTCGCGCTGCTCGAGGGCGAGGAGGAGATCGCGCTCACCGATGCGACCGAGCTCGTCATGCCCGTCGACGGGATCGAGCTGCGGCTCCCGCCGCGGGCGTTCTTCCAGACGAACACCCCCGTCGCCGCCGGCCTCTACCGGCAGGCGCGCGAGTGGGTGAGCGGGGCCCTTCGACTCGCTCCGCTCGCTCAAGGGCCGGAGACACCGATTCCTGAGCGAGGCGGAGCCGACTCGAAGGGCGGACCATTCGAGATCTGGGACCTGTACTGCGGCGTCGGCGGCTTCGCGCTGTCGCTCGCGGGCGACGGACGCCGCGTGATCGGTGTCGAGTCGAGCGCGGACGCGATCGCGGCGGCGCAGCGGACGGCGGCCCGGGCCGGACTCGAGAAGACGACGTTCATCGCCGCGGACGCGACCGAGTGGGCGAGGCGCCAGGCCGCCGCGCCCGATCTCGTCGTCGTCAACCCGCCGCGACGCGGCCTCGGACCCGAGCTCGCGGACTGGCTCGAGTCCTCCGGCGTCGCCGCGGTCGTCTACTCGAGCTGCGATCCGACGACGCTGCAGCGGGATCTCGCTCGGATGCCGTCGCTGCGTCCCGTGCAGGCGCGGCTCTTCGACATGTTCCCGCAGACGGCGCATCTCGAGGTGATGGTCCTGCTCGAACGCATGTAAATGATATTTGACATTGTGTCGTGTCTGCTTTACCTTTCTGATGTCAAAGATGCTTGACATCACGAAAGGGCCATCATGGCGTTCCAGTCCGCTCCCGAGGAGCGCAGCGCGTGGATCATGCTCGCACTCGCCGTCGTCGGGTATCCCGTCTACCTCATCCTGCTCTTCGCCGGGGCCGACGGCCGCCCGCTCGAGGCCATGCCGTTCGCGTGGCCGATGATCTGGACGATCGTCGGCTCGATCGTCGTCTCGATCGTCCTGCACGCCGTCTTCCGCGTCTTCACCGACCTCGAGAGCAACAAGCGCGACGAGCGCGATCGGCAGATCGGCCGGTTCGCCGACCGCACCGGACAGGCGTTCGTCATCATCGGCGCCCTCAGCGGACTCGCCCTCGCGATGCTCCAGCAGCCGGCGTTCTGGATCGCGAACGCGATCTTCCTCGGCTTCTTCCTGTCCGCCGTCCTCGGCTCGATCGCCAAGGTCATCGCCTACCGGACGGGATTCAACGCCTCATGGTGAAGCCGACGCAGGTCACGAACGCGATCCGCCGCCTCCGATTCGCCGCCGGCGAGCTGACGCAGGCGGAGCTCGCCGAGCGCGTCGGCGTCACGCGCCAGACCCTCATCGCGATCGAGCAGGGCAAGTACTCCCCCTCGCTCGAGACCGCGTTCCGCATCGCGAGAGCCCTCGGGACGACGCTCGAGGACGTGTTCCAGTTCCCGGAGGAGCAGCCATGAAGGCCATCACGCAGGACCGCTACGGCGAGGCCGACGTGCTGCGGCTCTCCGAGATCCCGGTGCCTCGGCCGGGTCGCGGCGAGGTGCTCGTGGAGGTCCGCGCGGCCGGTGTCGACCCCGGCGTCTGGCACCTGATGGCCGGCCGGCCCAGGATGGTGCGGCTCGCCGCCGGCCTGCGCCGTCCCAGGTGGCCGGTCCGCGGGTCGGCCTTCGCCGGCATCGTCTCCGCGCTCGGCGAAGGCGTCGACGGCTTCGCGGTCGGCGACGCGGTCTACGGGACGGCCAAGGGATCGTTCGCCGAGCACGCGATCGCCCGCGTCGACAAGATCGCGCCGAGACCGCCGGCGCTCAGCTTCGAGGAGGCCGCGGCCGTCCCGATCTCCGCGCCGACCGCGCTCCAGGCGCTCCGTGACGCCCTTCGCCTCAAGTCGGGCGACCACGTGCTCATCCTCGGCGCCGCGGGCGGCGTCGGCTCGTACGCCGTCCAGATCGCGAAGGCGATGGGCGCGCGGGTGACGGGCGCGAGCAGCGGACCGAAGCTCGAGCTCGTCCGCACGCTCGGCGCCGACCGGGCGATCGACTACACCGCCGTCGACCCCCTCGCCGCCGGGCCGTACGACGCGATCCTCGACACCGGGGGCGCACGGTCGATGGCGCGCCTGCGCGCCGCACTGACGCCGACCGGGGCGCTGGCGATCGTCGGCGCCGAGGTCGGACCGCTCGGCGGACTCGGCCGGATGCTCGCGGCGCCCGTGCTCACCGCGTTCTCCCGCCAGCGCCTGGTCGGCGTCATCTCGGTCGAGCATCGGGCCGACCTCGACGTGATGTCCGACTACCTCGCGACGGGCGCCGTCCGACCGCGCATCGACCGGGTGTTCCCGCTCGACCAGGCCGCCGACGCGATCCGGCACATCGGCCGCGGCCATGGGACCGGAAAGACCGTGCTCGCGATCCCCCGATCCTCGACCCAACCTGCGAGCTAGAAGCCGCCGCCGATCTTGCGCAGCCGCGCGATCCGCTCCTGGATCGGCGGGTGCGTCGAGAAGAGCCGCGCCATGAAGCCCGGCTTGTTCGGGTTCGAGATCCACATGTGCGCCATCGACGTGTTCTGCCGCGCCATCGGGCGGCTGTACGTCTCCAGCTTCTCGAGCGCCCGGGCGAGCCCCTCGGGATAGCGGGTCGTCAGCGCGCCGGTCGCGTCGGCGAGGTACTCGCGCTGGCGGGAGATGGCGGCCTGCACGATCGCGGCGAGGAGCGGTGCGACGATCATCGCGATCAGCCCGAAAATGAGGAGGATCGGACCGCCGTTGTTCCTCGAGCCACGGCCGCCGAAGATCGCCATCCGGACGAGCAGGTCGGCGATCATGCCGACCGCGACGACCAGCCCGAAGACGATCATCGAGACCCGGATGTCGTAGTTGCGGACGTGGCCGAGCTCGTGCGCCATGACGCCCTCGAGCTCGCTGTCGTCCATGATGTCGAGCAGGCCCGTCGTCGCGGCGACCGCCGCGTGCTTCGGGTCGCGCCCGGTCGCGAACGCGTTCGGCGCGGGGTCGTCGATGATGAACACCCGCGGCATCGGGGACCCCGTCGTGATCGACAGGTTCTCCACGATGCGCCACAGGCGCGGGTTGTCCGACTTCTGGATCTCGCGCGCGCCCGAGATCGCGAGCGCCTCCGCGCTCGCCGCGAAGTACTGGATGAGGGCGTAGAGCGCGGCGACGCCGACCACGACGACGGCAATGACCCAGCTCTGATAGATCCAGGCCGCGAGCGCCCCGAGTCCGCCGATGATGACGACGAAGAAGAACAGGATGAGGACGGTGTTGACCTTGTTCTTGCGTACCGCGGAATACACGAGCTAGCTCTGGGCCCCGTCGTCGATCAGAACTGGACGCGCGGCGGCTCGGCGATCGCCGCGGCGTCCGCGACCTCGAAGAACTCGCGCTCGCCGAAGCCGAGCTTGCGGGCGATGAGATTGTTCGGGAAGACCTTGATCTTCGTGTTGAGCTCGCGGACCCCGCCGTTGTAGAAGCGGCGCGACGCCTGGATCTTGTCCTCGGTGTCGACGAGCTCCGCCTGCAGCTGGAGGAAGTTCTGGCTGGCCTGCAGCTGCGGGTATGCCTCCGCGACGGCGAAGAGGCTCTTGAGCGCGCCCTGCAGCATGCCGTCGGCCTGCGCCGCCTGACCCGGGGTCAACCCGGGCTGGATCGTCGCGGCTCGGGCCGCCGTGACGTTCTCGAAGACCTGGCGCTCGTGCGTCGCGTAGCCCTTGACCGTCTCGATGAGGTTCGGGATGAGGTCGGCGCGCCGCTTGAGCTGCACCGTGATGTCGCTCCACGCCTCGTCGACGCGCACGTTGAGCGTGACGAGCGCGTTGTACGTCGCCCAGTAGAAGATCCCGACGATCAGCCCGAGGACGACGATGACGCCGATGAGAATCCAGAGCCAGAGAAGGTCCATGGCTGGATTCTAGGGGGCGCGCACGACAATCCGCCGGGAGAACGGCGGGAGCCCGCTGACCGGCGCGAGCGGCTGCGCGCCAGGACGGCTCACCCGAGCGCGAGCAGCGATCGCGCTTCGTCGATCGTCGCGCGAATGCGGGCGTTGTAGTCGTCGATGCTCTCGGCGAGCGCATCGGCACCGATCACCGCGGCCCCGCGCTCCGCCTCGAGGGCGCGATCGCGCACCTCGTCGAGCAGCCGCGCCAGCTCGGCGACGTGGTCCATGAGATCCGTGACATCGGCGCTCGCGGCGAGGAAGCCGGCCCAGCGCCCGAGCGCGGCCGTGATCGCCTCGCGCTCGTCGGCGACGGCCTGCAGGAATGCGGCGGCCTCCGCGGGCTCGAGCCCGGCCGGCGCGGCGAACGACCGGGGGACGATTCGGTCGCGGCTGAGCTCGCTGCGCTCAGGGTCGGCGAGCGCGTGGAGGATGTCGGTGAGCGCGAGGCGGGTGACCGGGAGCCAGCGGTGGTGCTGACTGCGCGCGACCACCCGGTCGACCACGAACGCGGTGAGGGCGAACGTGATGAGGCCTGCCGCGACCCCCGAGAGGACGACGGCCTGCTGCCACAACCCCGTGGCGAGGTCGATCCAGATGACCGCGATCAGGGCGGCGGCGAGCGCGACGCCCCCGATCAGTCGGAGCAGTCGATGCCGTCGGCGCCGATCGCGGATCGACCTCGTCATCGCCATGCCCTCCGGATGCGCCGAAGCTCCGTCGCAATCGCGACGGAGCCATGCTGGAGACCATAGCCGTGGAACTGCGCGCGCGCAGCTTCTCCCCCGGAGCGACGTTGCGCGCCGGCCAATCCGTGAATTCGCCCCAGGGACTCGCGCGAAAGGTTAGGCAAGCCTATGCTTATGCTCATGAGCATCCGCCGGCGCGTCCGCACCAGGGACCTGCTGCTCGTCGCCGGCGATCGAGACGATCTCCACGCGATGCAGCACACCCTCGCCATGCTGGCGGACGACGCATACGGCCATGTCTTCGTCGAGATCGACGCGGCGGACGAGATCGTGCCCATCGTCGCTCCCCCGCGAATGACGGTCACCTGGCTCGCGCGCACCGGCCGTCGCGGCGAGGCGCTCGACGCCGCGCTCGCCGGCTGGGCGGCGGAATGGATGCCCGAGACCCGCGCCGCGGAGCACGCCGGCATCGCCTGGATCGGTGCGGTCGCGAGTGCCGGCCTGCCCCTGATCGACGAGCTGCGCGAGCGGCTCGGGCAGCTCCACATCCTCGATGTGCTGCCCCGGCTCGAGCCGAAGACCTCTCGCCCGTAGCCGCCGCTCGCGCGACCCATCCGGCGGCCTAAGGCCAGCCTTCGCTTCGTTGCGAAGCGCGCGAGAACGCGCGATCGTAGAAGGACATCGCGCGGAGCGCGCGATCGGCGAAGGAGGCAGCAATGTCCACGAGCACCAAGCACACCACGAGCCCCCAGGCCGCCAGCCCCGAACTCGCCGCGGGCGTCGCGCAGTTCCTCACGCCCGTCGTCATCGACCTGCAGGCCCTCGTCGTCGACGGCAAGCAGGCGCACTGGCACGTGCGCGGCGCGAGCTTCCAGGGTGTCCACCAGCTCCTCGACCGACTCGTCGACGAGACCCAGGAGTACTCGGACGCCGCCGCGGAGCGCATCATCGCCCTCGGGCTCCCGGTCGACGCGCGGATCGCGACCGTCGCGCAGAAGCAGACGCTGCCGCCCCTGTCCGCCGGATTCCAGGGTTGGGAGACCACGGTCGAGCAGGTCGTCGCGCAGCTCGACGCCGCCCTCGTGACGGTGCGCAAGGCCGTCGACGGGCTCGACGAGGTCGACCTCAGCAGCCAGGACATCGCGATCGAGATCGAGCGCGGCCTGACGAAGCTGCGCTGGCTGCTCCAGGCGCACATCGCGGGCTGACCCGCACGTCGCGGGTGCCCCGACTGGGACTCGAACCCAGACTCGAGCGATTTTAAGTCGCCTGCCTCTGCCGTTGGGCTACCGGGGCAGGACCAACGCTACTCGGTGGGCTCGGACGCGGCGGGCTTGCGGGCGCGCGCGGCCGGGCGCAGCGCGTACTCCTGGAAGGCCGCGCGCGGCCTGCCGAGGGCGAGCGACGCGATCTCGCGCTTGAGGAAGAAGTTGCCGACCCAGTCGCCGAGCACCCGGAGCTTGCGCTCGAAGGTCGGCATCGCGAAGCCGTGGTAGACGCGGTGGCCGAGCCAGGCGAACCAGCCGTGGAACGGGAGGCCCGCGAACTTCATGACGCCGTTCCACGGCCCGAGGCCGGCGACCGCGCCGAGGTTCTTGTGGGCGTAGTCGATGGGCGCCTCGTCGCGGAGCACCGCGACCAGGTTCTTCGCGAGGCGCTTCGCCTGGCGCACCGCGTGCTGGGCGTTCGGCACGCAGAAGCCGTCGACGCCGCCGCCCGTGAGATCCGGCACGGCCGCGACATCGCCGGCCGACCACACGTCGGGAAGGATCTCACCGTCGTCGTCGATCACCTGGAGCGTCGCGGACGAGCGGACCCTGCCGCGCTCGTCGAGCGGCAGGCCGAAGTTCTTCGCCGTCGGGTGCGCCATGACGCCCGCGGTCCAGACCAGCAGGTCCGTCTCGTAGGACTCGCCGTTGGAGAGCTTGATCACGCCGTTCTCGGCGCTGACGAGCTGCGTCTCGAGTCGGACGTTGACCCCGTGCTTCTCGAGATCGCTGACGACCCACTTCGCCTGCTTCTCGGACACCTCGGGCATGATCCGCCCGAGCGCCTCGATGAGATAGAAGCTCGTCTCGTCGAACGAGACCGTCGGGTAGTAGCGGACGAGGTACGACGAAAGGCTGCGCAGCTCCGCGACGGTCTCGACGCCGGCGAAGCCGCCGCCGACGACCGTGACGTTGAGCAGGCGCCGCTTGAGGGGCGTGTCGTGCAGGTTCGACGCGCGGTTGAAGTTGCCCATCAGCCGGTCGCGGACGCCGACCGCCTCCTGGATGTTCTTCATCCCGAACGCGCTGTCCGCGACTCCGGGGATCGGGAAGGTCCGCGTCACCGAGCCCGCGGTGACGACGAGGATGTCGTACTCCTCGGTCCACGGGTCGCCGTCGAGCGGGGTAAACGTCGCGACCTTCGCCGCGGAGTCGATCGCGGTGATCCGCGCGGGAACAATCCGCGTGCGCTTCAGGTGACGCCGGAACGCCACGACCGCGTGGTCGGGCTCGATCGAGCCGGCTGCGACCTCCGGGAGGAAGGGCTGGTACGTCATGTACGACAGCGGGTCGACGAGGGTGACCGAGGCTTCGCGACGGCGGAGCAGCTTTTCGAGCTTCCACGCGACGTAGAAGCCTGCATATCCGCCGCCGACGATCAGAATCTTGGGCACAGTGGTGGGTTCTCCCCTTTATCGAGAGCGGTGCTCAGTGCTCGGCGACCTCGTTCGGCCCGGTCGCCGCACCAGAGTCTAACGGCTGCGACGACCGCCGTCCGCTCGGCGGATCGCCCAGATGGCGAGCGCCGCTATGCCCGCCGCGAAGGCGAGGACCGTGAGCACGCCGGGGCCGACCGTGCGCAGCAGCTCGATCGGCGCGAGCACCTTCCCGAACGGCGTCGCCGAGTCGAGGGCCGCGATGTGGTCCGGCTCGGGCACGACGACGACGGGGGTGGGGTGCACGACGGGGTCCAGTGCCGTCGGGCGGTAGACGTTGATCCAGTCGGCGAGACTGCCCATCGGGTTCGCGGTCACGAGGGGGACGTTCGCGCTCACGGCCGCCGCCGCGTCGATGAGCCCGTACCCGTAGTAGGCGTCATAGCCGCCGTCGCCGCGATCGTGCGCGGTCGCGATGATCCGGTTGATGACGTTCGCCGCATCGAGCTCGGGGTGGGCGGCCCGCACGAGCGCGACGATCCCGGAGACGATCGGGGCGGCGCCGCTCGTCCCGCTCCAGGCGAGATACCGGGGACCCGGCGCGACGCCGACGAGTTCCTCGCTCGGCGCCGAGATCGCGATCGTGATGCCCTGCGAGGAGGCATCGAAGCTCGCCTCCCCCGCCCGATCGACGCCGGCGACGGTCAGCACGCCCGGCATGGTCGCGGGGGCGCCGACGACGGTCGTGCCGGAGCCGCGGTTGCCGGCCGCCGCGACGACGACGACGTCGTGCTCGGCCGCGTAGAGGAAGGCGTCGTCCCACGAGGTCGGCCAGTCGAGGGTGTTGCGCGTGAGCGACATGTTGATGACCTTGGCGCCGTGGTCGACCGCGTACCGGACGGCCTCGGCGATCTGGGTGTCGGAGTCGATCGAGGAGTCGGAGAGCGCGATCGACAGCGGCAGGATCATCGCCGCGGGCGCGGCGCCGATGACGCCGTCGTTCGGCCCCGTCCCGCGCCCCGCCGCGAGCGACGCCACGAGGGTGCCGTGCACGGAGTTGTCGTCGCCGACGGGAGCCCAGCCGCGCGAGTCGCCCAGGCCGGAGAAGTCCGCGCCGGGCAGCACGGCGCCCGCGAGGTCCGGCACGCTCGCGTCGACGCCCGTGTCGATGACGGCGATGATCACGCCCTGGCCCTGCGTGACCGACCAGGCCTGCCGGATGCCGTACTCGGAGAGCCAGTACTCGGCACTGCGGATGTAGTCGGCCGACGCGGTGAGCGCCGGAGCGAGCGCGAGCATGCCACCGAGGAGCGCCGTGACGGGGACGCCGATCGCGAGCCGCAGCGCCCTCATGCGTCCGACTCGCATTCGCAGACGTCGGGACTCCAGCCGCACTCCGCGAGCGCGAGGTCTCCGATGGGGTTGACGCCGGGGCCGGCCGCGAGCGCGTGGCCGATGAGCGCGTGGAGGCACTTGACCCGCTCGGGCATGCCGCCGGCCGAGTACCCCTCGATCTCGGCCACCTCGCCGAACCCCGCCCGGTCCGCCAGGTACGCGAGGTGCGCGGCGCGATACGCGTCCGCGACGTCGCCCACGAGCATCGCCTGGTACTCGACCATCCGCCCGGCCGCCTCGAGGCGGGACGCGGCGGCCGTCGCGGCGGGATGGGTCAGGTAGTAGAACGTCGGGAACGGCGTCCCGTCGGACAGCCGCGGCCGAGTGGACACCACGGTCGGCGCACCGCAGGCGCAGCGGGCGGCGATGCCGACGACGTCGCGAGCGGGCCGGCCGAGCTGGCGGCTCACGGCCGAGACATCGGCCTCGGTCACGACCTCGGAGTGGCGGAGCGTCATCCTGCGGCCTCCGTCCCGGCTGGCAGCGGCGCGCCGACGACCGCGAGCTCGTCCCCCGTCGCATCCGTCAGACCGGCACCGTAGCCGCTCGCGAGGAGCGCCGCCACCCAGTCCACCCGGGTCGCCTGCAGCTCGCTCGACACCGGCAGGCCCGCGTCGAGCGGGACCTCGGGCTCGCCCGGCCCGTTCGTCACGATGTAGCTGTACTCGCCCGGGTAGATGAAGAGCAGGCGCTGCCGGGCCTGGGCCTCGATGTAGGCAGGGTCGCTCCAGCGACCGAGCTCCGCCCTGACGTCCTCGACGTGCGCGCGCTGGTCCTCGACGCTGCGCTCCAGTGCCGTGATCTGCTGCTGCTGCTCGACGAGCAGCCGCAGGCTCGGCGCGAGCACAACCACCGCGAGACCGAGGAGCACGAGCGCGATGACGCTGAACCCGGAGACCCGGAGAGTGCGCAGCCAGCGTTCGGGCGCAGACTCCTCCTGCATCCGGACGGGGACCTGGCGTGGCGCCGTATCCCCGTTGTCGCGTGTGCGGCGGGCCATGCGATACAGGCTACGGCCGCGTGCTGACCGCGGGCTGGAGCCGTCGCGGCATCAAGCGAAGAACTGGATGGGGTCGACCCGGCTGCCGCCGACCCAGACCTCGAGGTGGCAGTGCGTCGTGGTCGCATAGCCGGTCGCGCCGACGTAGCCGATGAGCTGGCCGGCCTCGACGAACTGGCCCGGGGAGACGGTGGGCGAGCCGGCGATCATGTGCGCGTAGAGCGTCTGGACGCCCTGGCCGTGGTCGATCTTGACGTACTGGCCCCAGCCGCCGTCGTAGTTGATCTGGACGACCGTGCCGGCGCCGACCGCGACGATCGGCGAGCCGCCCGGCGCGAGCACGTCGATGCCGCCGTGGAACTCCCCGCCGTCGCGGTAGCCGTAGCCGTCGGCGAGGCTGCCACCCGGAACCGGCCAGACGTTGAACATGCCGAGGAACGCATCGGGAATCGGTCCGGAGTACGAGCCGGACGCATAGGACGCCGAGACCTCGACGACGGGCTTCGGCTCGGCCGCGTACAGATCGCGCTCCGCGAGCCCCTCCGCGGCGACGACGACGTCGAGTCCCTGCTCGTTGTCGGCCGCGAGCCCCGGGGTCGCCTGGGTGCTCGCAGCTGACGAATCCGGCTTCGAGATGGCTGCCGCAGGGAGGCTGACCCCTACTACCAGGGCGGCCGCAGCGACGATCGTGAATAGACGTTTCATGCTTCAGGTGCGCGCACTCGGATCCGGCGCCAACGTGGTGACGCCCCGAACGGGCTGAGCCAGAGTATCAGCCCTTGCCTGGACGTCCGCAAGCGACCGGCCCAGGATTGGCCTCAATCAGGACTTGAAGCGCGGGAAGGCGCTCGCGCCCGCGTAGACCGCCGCCTCGCCGAGCTCCTCCTCGATGCGCAGCAGCTGGTTGTACTTCGCGACGCGGTCCGACCTGGCCGGCGCACCCGTCTTGATCTGGCCGCCGTTGACGGCGACCGCGAGATCGGCGATCGTCGTGTCCTCCGTCTCACCCGAGCGGTGCGAGAGGATCGCGGTGTAGCCGGAGCGATGCGCCAGCTCGACCGCGTCGAGGGTCTCGGTCAGCGAGCCGATCTGATTGACCTTGACGAGCAGCGCGTTCGCGATCCCGCCGTCGATACCCCGCTGCAGGCGGGTCGGGTT
>Ga0182745_1001025_pt1 | contig 27873 bp, 23 predicted proteins | sample eDN3rd30CKraftBY_FD_128523 | JGI IMG/M metagenome (GOLD analysis project Ga0182745, IMG submission 128523) | Enriched backyard soil microbial communities from Emeryville, California, USA - eDNA 3rd pass 30_C Kraft BY (version 2) (version 2) | ecosystem: Environmental > Terrestrial > Soil >... | reverse complement strand
CCTTATCTGACTGGAAACACACGTTCCCATTCCGAACACGACCGTTAAGCAGTCAGAGCCGATGATAGTGCCGAAAGGTGCGAAAGTAGGTTATCGCCGGTTACTTTTAAACCCTTCAAGGTCTTTGATCTTGAAGGGTTTTTTTATGCGCGCTCGGGTGTGTTTGTTGGTGACAATGAGGATTCCAAAAAACATTCAGTGATTTGATTTCTGTTTCCGGCTCAGCAACTCGTCTCGTGACAAATTAGAGAAGGGTGGAGGGCTTTTTACTGGTGTGATTTCAGAAACCAGACGGTCGAAATTGTCATAAAAGAATGTCAGTGCAGCGTAGACTTCTTCTGGACGCAAGTCTGGATGCTGCCTCAATAGTTCCTCCGCACTCCAGCCATAGTGGTAGTGCTCGGTTGCCAGATGCAATACGGTGTATCGCGTCTGTCCGATGTAAGCAGATCCATCTGAGCGGATCGTCAAGTGTGGATAGTGTGTTGCAGTTGTCATCTCTAAAAGAATACTCAATCCATCCGCCCAAGTCAGCTTTAATTTCTTTGTTCAGATCGACTCCGCTTGGCGGGGGCTTTCGGCAGGTCTATACTCGATGTTGCTGATTCCGCTTTGCGGAGTTGGTCACAATTTGAGTTAATGCGCGAGCATTAGGACGCTGCTTCACGGAAAACCACCACCATTCCACCTGAAGAAGTAGTGCCTTTCAGCCGCGCCCCGAAAGGGGCGTCGGCCGGGGTACGTTCTTCATGCCCCGTGGTGGGGGTTCCGTGAGCGGCCTTGGTTTGACGCCCTGTTTTTGAGGCGCGAAATGGGTCACTCTTCTGAACTTTCTGTCCGAATTCTGGCAATGGCGCCGCCCCTACCGTTGGAGGAAGAACTCTGGCATGCGGTGGTTCAACAATTGAAATTGTCTTCGCAACAAGCCCGAATTGTGGAATTGATTCTTCGCGATCTCAGTGACAAGCAGATTGCCCTGGTAATGGGAATCAGCGAATCGACGATTGAAACACACAAGGAACGCATCCGGCTCCGGACAGGCGCCCGGGGGCGAATGCAACTGGCCATGCAGGTGATGGCGGTTTCTCATCAGATCCGTCGTTGAGCGTGATTTGTTTCCGTCGGGAAAAATTCTGTCGTGGAATTGGCCGACAGGGGAATGGACGTCAGGCGAATTCACTTCTTACGCGATCCCTGCCGGGTTTGTATTTTTCGATGTGTCTTGAGCGGGCTGTTCCGGCACATCTTTTTTCTTCGAGTGACGGTTCGATTGCCCCGCTTTTCTTGTCACTTTCTTTTGCAGGGGCGTTTTCATGTCTTTCTCTCGTCAGCAGTCCAGGCATTGTTCAGGTTTCACGCTGATTGAACTTCTTGTGGTGATTGCGATTATCGCCATTCTGGTGGCCTTGTTACTGCCTGCGGTTCAGCAGGCGCGAGAGTCTGCACGACGAACACAATGCAAGAGCCATCTCAAGCAAATTGGTCTGGCCATTCACAATTATCACGACATTCACAACACATTCCCATTGGGGAGCGTTCCAGAGGTTGGGGCTGCTGATGATCGGCAACGGGGAGCCTCCTGGCTGGTGCGGCTCTTGCCACAACTTGATCAAGCGGCTGCCTATGATCAAATCACATTCAATGGGACGGACTGGAGTATGCAGCATGCGGCCGATCGAAACTGGGCAATTTTGAATCGTCTGCGGGTCAGTGTTTACAACTGTCCTTCCAGTCCGATGCCCAGCAAGAAATCGCAGTCGACCACCACGTCGACACGGGAGGATCTGGGGGGACCTTCCAGTATTACGCTGCAACAGGTCAATTATGTCGGGATTGCCGGTTCTTATTTCAGCGGAGTGGACGGAACTTCTTTTCCAACGCCGCAGACAACTCACAGCTATGGTGGAGGGAGGTACAGTTACAACGGAGTGATTGTCTCGGTGAATTCCACGAATCCTCGTCCGATTCGGATGCGGGATTTGACTGATGGAACCAGTCAGACCTTGGCGATTGGGGAACAGTCTGATTTTTACAGGCCGAGCGGAGGAGGAACCTCTCAAGATTATCGGGCTTGCATTCATGCAGGTGGGCCGTGGGGAGGTGGTCCTGCCACTGGAACTCAGTGGGTCTCTAATCTGACGAGCGTTCGACATCCGATCAATTCCGGGGTGACCGGTGATTTGGGGCAAAAATTGGCCTATGGCGGAAATACCATCTTTTGCTCCCCACACTCAGGAGGAGCCCAGTTCATGGTGGCGGATGGTTCTGTTCGCATCGTTTCTGAAAGTATTGATTTCGGAATTCTGACCCGACTTTGCGACCGTTCAGACGGGCAGGTGATTGGCGAGTGGTAATGAAGAAAGGACGCGAAAGAGTTGTACTTTCGCGTCCTGGGAGTTGGGTTCACACTTCAAATTTGATCACACATCCACGTCGTCGGCTTCTCCGGCTTCGTCCATGATGATTCGGTAACGCTCGGATGCGTCTTTTCCCATTAACTGGGCGAAGATGGCGTCGGCTTCCACGGCGCTTTCAATTCCGACCTGTAACAGAGTTCGGGTCTTCGGATTGAGCGTCGTCTCTTTGAGCTGGTCGGCGTTCATCTCTCCCAGACCTTTGAAACGTTGTACGTCAACGGTTCGGTTGGCCGGAATTTTTGAGAGAATCTCTTCCTTGTCGACATCGTCACGAGCGTAGTGGCGCTCTTTCCCTACTTCGATTTTGTAGAGGGGAGGTTGAGCCAGGAAGATACGGCCTTGCTGAATCAGTTCCCGCATATGTCGGAAAAAGAAGGTCAGGAGCAACGTGCTGATGTGATAGCCGTCGCTGTCGGCATCCATCAGCAGGATGATGCGGTGATAGCGGAGTTTGTGGGGATCGAAGTGAGTCCCGATGCTGGTTCCCAGCGTTTCGACGAGATCCTTTACTTCCTGATTCTGCATGATTTTGCCGAGGGCGAGTGATTCTGTATTGAGAATCTTTCCCTTCAACGGCAACACCGCCTGAATTTTGGAATCCCGTCCACTGGCAGCCGTTCCGCCGGCGGACTGACCTTCCACGATAAAGAGTTCGCACTCTTCCGGTTTTTCAGAACGGCAGTCGAGAAGTTTTCCCGGCAGGTTGCTGCGTCGGGTGCCGGCCCCTTTTCGTTTGACCTCTTTAATTGCTTCCCGACTCGCTTCCCGGGCCCGGGCGGCGAGAATGATTCGACCGACAATCGCATCGGCGGTGGTGCGATTGTTGTTCAGCCAGGTTTCCAGGGCAGAACGGACCATGCCGTCGACCATGGAGGTCATTTCCGGATTATTCAAGCGATCTTTGGTCTGCCCCTGAAACATGGGGTCGTTGTGGAAGACGGAAATAATTCCGACAACCCCTTCACGAATATCATCCGGGGTGATGGTCAGCCCCTTGGTTTTGATGTCGTGAACATCCATGTAATTTTTGACCGCTTTGGCGATCCCGGCCCGATAGCCGGATTCATGGGTTCCCCCCCCGCGCGTGCGGATTCCGTTCACATAGCTGCGGATGTTTTCGTCGGTGGATTCGGTCCAGCGGAGAACGGTTTCGACCCGAATTTTTCCTTCGTCTTTATCAACACCGAACGCCTGATCGTGAATGCACTTGCGTTTGTCTTCCTGAATGATTTTCGTCAGGAAGTCGGCGATTCCGGCGGGGTGGTGGAGCAGGAATTTTTCGTTCTTGGCTTCATCGATGAACGTAATCTTCAACCCGCCATGAACATAGGAAATATCTTCCAGATGCTGGCGGATGGTGTCGGCGTTGAAATGGACGCGGCGAAAGATTTCGTCGTCCGGTTTGAAGAAGATGGCGGTTCCGTGTCCTCGAAATGGGCGGACTTTTTCCACTTTTGTGGTGGCGCGTCCCCGTTTGAAGCGTTGTCGCCATTCAAAACCATCACGCCAGACGGTCGCAATCAGTGTTTCCGACAGGGCGTTGACCGCCGAGGAGCCGATTCCGTGTAAGCCGCCGCTGCGAAGATAGTTCTTTTCCGAGAATTTTCCTCCGGCGTAGAGTGTGGTGAGAATGACTTCGAGGGCTGATTTTCCGGTTTTCTTATGCGTGTCGACCGGAATTCCGCGACCGTTGTCTTCCACAGTAATGGTGGCGCCATCCTTGTGGAGAGTGACCGAAATTTCGTTGCAGTGGCCAGCCAGGTATTCGTCGACGGAGTTGTCGACAATTTCCCAGATCAGGTGATGAAGTCCCCGAGAGTCGATTCCTCCGATATACATCGACGGTCTTTTGCGGACGTGCTCCAGACCTTCGAGAACTTCAATGTCGTCGGCGACGTAACTGTTTTCACTTTTTGCGGTAACGGCCATATTGATCTTTGGGGATTACAACAGGAGTGAAATGTTCAGAGAGTGTCAGGGTTGTTCCCGGACCTGAACCTGCAGGGCTCCGAGCATTTTGGTGATCTGTTCTTCTTTTCGGTTAATGAAGAACACGTTGTCGAGGACAATTGCCCGACGTTCCTGACTGGGGTGGAGAATCAGTCGACCGGAACGGAGCAGAACGAATTCGAAGACGTCGTTGATTTCTTTGTCCAGTCGCAGACTTGGTGAGGAGAACCGCTCCAGATCACTTAAAAAACCGTGATGGTGTAACAGTTCGTTCGGGCGGACTTCCCAGTAATCGAATTTAGCGGTGAGGTACACGGCCAGATAAATCAAACCCAATGCAAACGCAAACAGGAAGTAAAACGTGGAGTTGGCCATCGGATGCAGTGATTTCAGGGCGCTATGAACCCAGGGAAGCAGGTTCGGTTTGTAAACAACGACCAGCGAAAATCCCAGGACGGCACACACAATCACCGCAAAGAGAAGGAGTGATGTCGATCGGGGAAAGTCGAATGCCAGCACCACCAGATTCAAGGCAAGGACAACGACAAAAGTCCACCCCAATGCGATAGCGGCCGCTTCATTGAACCGTTCTGGGTTCGTTTCGTGCCCGAACAGGTAGAGATAGATTGCTGCCGCGATCGACACAAACCAGGCGGGATACAGGAACACAATTTTCGGATACGAAACCAGAACGACCCCTTTTTCAGTCGGAGGAGCCTTGGCGACTGTTTCCGGATCGACGGTGATGGTAGATCGTGTGTTCGTCATAGAATTTCTCGGGAACGGAAAAACTTCATTACCCCGTGAGCGGGTTGCAGACGATTTTATTCAGGGGGAATCAATTCGACTCTCGCACTTTTCAGACAACCCCTTCTCTCTGTGTCGAAAGAAGGATTTCACCGCGAAGACGCAAAGAACGCGAAGGAGCTTTTGTTTTCTCCGCGTTCTTTGTGTCTTCGCGGTAAAATTTTCTGTCTGAATTCTGTGTTTTTACTGACGAGCGCAAGTCAGATTTCATGGAGAAAAGTGACTTGCGCTGATTTTGAACCAATGGATTCTTTCAGGCCCCGAACTTTTCCAAGCGATCGGCATGAGCCAGAGCGAGTGGCATCAGGTATTTGGCTGGGAACTGGCCGAGTCCACCGAGTCGGCAGGCGGATTCTCCGAATTCGGTGCTTCCGTCAAACCGGCAACGGTCGGCAGCAATCAGAGTGGGGACCGGGTGCCAACTGTGTGATTTCATCTTGCTTGGGGTGCTGTGATCGCCGGTCACAATCAGCACGGTCGGATCGAGTGCGGTGATGGCCGGAATGGCGGCATCGAGTTCTTCGATCCGTTTGACTTTCGCGTCAAAATTGCCGTCTTCGCCGGTTGAATCGGTATATTTGAAGTGCATGAAGAAGAAATCGTAGTCATTCCAGGCTGCTTTCAGCCGGGCGCACTGGTCTTCCAGAGTTTGACCGGCATCCAGAACGTCCATGCTGACCAGTCGGGCCAGCCCCCGGTACATCGGGTAAACGGCGATTGCTCCCGCTTTGGTTCCGTACACTTCTTCGAACGTCGGAATCGGCGGGCGTTTGGCGATTCCGCGGAGCATCAGGAAGTTGGCGGGCTGGTCGTTTTTCAGAATTTCGCGAGCCTGAATCAGGAACTCTTTCGCCACGTCGACGGTTCGTGCGGAATTCGGGTCTTTGGTCAAAGGATCAAGCGGTGCCACGCCGGTGGCCTGGGGATCGGTGTCGAAAACGTTTCCTTCCAGTCCTTTTCCACGGAAGACGACAACGAGTCGGTATTCTTTGACGTGCCGGACGAAGACGTCAACTCCGGGAATTTTGATCTGATTCAGCTTTTCACACAGAGGGGCGGCGACTTCGGTGGAAACGCGGCCGGCTCGGCGGTCTGAAATCAGTCCGTTTTCGTCGAGTGTGCAGAAGTTTCCACGAATGGCGACGTCGTCCGGACCGAGGTCGAAGTCGATTCCCAAGGCCTCGAGAACGCCGCGACCAATCTGGAATTCCAGCGGATCATATCCAAACAGACCGAGGTGACCGGGGCCACTTCCCGGTGTAATTCCAGGGATGACCGGAACGCTCAATCCCAACGTCCCGCGCTGAGCCAGAGCGTTCAGATTGGGCGTGTTCGCTGTTTCCAGCTCTGTTTTGCCCCCCGGCTGCAGCGGCAAACCGCCGAGGCCGTCCGCAACCAGCAGAACGATTTTGGAATTGTTTTTCTTCTGAAGACTACGGGTGAGAGTGTGAATCTCGCTCATTGGCGTGGCTCAAAATCGTCGGAAACAGGATTGGCTGAGAGAAAATTGTTCGGCGTTCACCGAAATCGACGGGGAAACTGTAGCAGGTTCGTGACCTGACAGAGAAGTCGAAACGGAGGAGTGCCTTGTCAGGCTTCAGACTGAGGGTTGTCTCACATGTTCCGCGGCTCGTTGGCCGCTCCCGTTTCGATTCTTCCACCCTAATTTTTAATACTGACGCAACAGGAGGAGGGAATTTCGAATTTTTCCCCAACGACTCAGTAATCCAGACTCGCTCCCCCTTCGACTTCAATCCCCTGACCGGTGATAAAGCTGGAGTCCTCAGTGGCGAGAAACAGGCAGACCCGTCCGATTTCTTCGGGATCGGCCATTCTTCCGAAAACCTGCAACGCGGCCACCTGCTGTAATGCCGATTCCGGGTTCGCCAATGTTGCGGCCCAGTCTCTCATGAGCGGGGTATCGACATTACTGGGGAGAACGGCATTCACCCGAATTCCCTGCGGTCCCAGTTCAACGGCAAGCGCTTTCGTGAAACTGAGTTGGGCCCCTTTCGTTGCCGCGTAAGCCGAAGACTGGTTCTGGCCGAGAACCGCCGTCATGGAACTCATATTGATAATGGTCCCCTTGGTCTGTCGGAGATACGGCACCGCGAATTTGGACGCTGCGAAAGTGCTCACAAAATTCACCTTCAGCAATTTTTCCAGATCTTCCAAATGGGTCTCGTCGATGGATGTGGCCGGAGGATGAGCACCGGCATTGTTGATCAGGCAATCAATCTGCCCGAAGTGCCGGGCTGTCTGGTGAATGGCGTTTTCAATTTCGTCTGGTTGGTTCACATCACAGCGAATGACCTGAATTCGGCGAGAATTGGAGTGATTCAGTTCCTTCGCCAGTTGATGGCCTGCGTCCTCATCAATATCCAGAATGGCGATGTTCCCCCCTTCCTTGTGGAAGACACGAACGCATCCGGCGCCGATTCCTTTGCTGCCGCCGGTGATGATCACGGTTCGGTTCTCGAATCGCATATCGGAGATTTTCTGGTTATGTGGATTTTAGGGGTGTCGGGATGCACCGGAACTCGTCCTGAAATCGGAGATGACGCCCAATCATGACGTAGTGTTGCAGGAGATCAACATCAACGGAGTGAATCAAGGGATTGAACGACACAACTGACACCATGCCTGAATTGACAGACAACTCTGAAAGCAACGCCAGAATCGATCAGACCGATTCCGGGGAACCGATGCAGACGGTTTACCTCGGAGCCGGTCGGGGGGGAGTGGTTCGTAAACAGGTTTCCCCTGCGGTTCTTCAAGGGAATCAATATCTTCAGGAACTTTTCGACCGGGTCAACGAACTTCTTGGTGACGAGGGAGAAACTGACGCCCCCTTCTTTCCACATTGTCCTAAAAACCTCTATGAAATGGGGTTGCGGGAAGATGACGTTCAAAAACTGGTGTTAAAGTTCCTGGCTCAGAAAGGTTCGGCAACAGGACGGGAGATCGCCTCGCAGGTGAAAGTTCCGTTCGGAATTCTCTTTCCCCTGCTTTCCGACTGGAAGTTGCAGCAACTGGTTACTTATCGATCCGCCGGAGAGATGGGGGACTATGTTTTCGCGATCGTGGAAGGAGGACGCGAACTCGCCAGAAAGTTTCATGCGGAGTGCAGCTATTTTGGCTCTGCTCCAGTGGGGCTGGCCGACTATCTAAAGGGGATGGAACGACAAACCATCGTTGGGAAACAAGCGACCGAGGAAGATCTTCGCGAAGCGTTTTCTGATCTGCTGGTCAGTCAGGAAATGTTTGAACGACTCGGCCCGGCCATCAATTCCGGTCGGGGAATGTTTCTTTTCGGAGAACCTGGGAACGGGAAAACCAGTATCGCCGAGCGGATCACCCGATGTTTCGGAGATTCTGTCTGGATTCCTCGGGCACTGGGGATCGATGGGGATATCATCCGTCTTTTCGATCCCGGCGTTCACGACGAAATGCCCGTGGACGAAACGGGGGGCTTGCTGGATCTCTCCGACGTCGACCCACGTTGGGTTCGCATCGCTCGCCCGACCATCATCGCCGGGGGTGAACTGACGATGAACGAACTGGAGGTGACACAAAACCCGGTCACCAAGATTTGTGAAGCACCTCTCCAGTTGAAAAGTAACTGCGGAACATTGGTGATCGACGACTTCGGGCGTCAGACCATGCCGGTTGATATGCTGCTGAACCGTTGGATTGTGCCGCTGGAAAAACGATACGACTTCCTGAATCTTCCGAGTGGAAAGAAAGTTCAGGTTCCGTTCGATCAGTTGATCATTTTCTCAACGAACCTGGAACCGCGCGATCTGGTGGATGGGGCGTTTCTGCGGCGGATTCCGTACAAGATCGAAGTGCCTGACCCGAGTGAAGAACACTTTCGCAAACTTCTGGAAATCATGGGCCCGAAACTCGGACTGACGTTCGAGCCGGACGCCGTCGACCATCTGGTAAAAACGCACTATCTCTCGAAGAAACGCCCCTTCCGAGCCTGCCAGCCACGTGACTTGCTGTTACAGGTGAAGAACTACTGTCTCTACAAGCAGCAACCGAAAGTCGTGACGAAGGAATCGTTCGACTTCGCCGTGGCGACGTATTTCTCGATGATGTGAGACTCTCCCCTCGTTTTTTCTGTAAGAGAGATCGCAAAATGCCGACACTTAAAGTTGACAACATATGTGCAATTGCTAGTGTGTAAATGGCGACGCGATGTGAAATCCGCACTTCTCCACTGATGTTCTTCAGAATCTCTGCCGTTCGTAAGTCATTTCGTTTCGTCGCCTGATTGGGAGTGTGGTACTGCGACTGGCAATCAGTGTGGGAAGTGATGCTATGCGCGGCCTTTCTCAAATTGTTTCTGATCGCAGGCAACGGTTGGGATTTACCCTGATTGAACTGCTGGTGGTCATCGCCATCATTGCGATTCTGGTGGCCTTGCTTCTTCCCGCCGTGCAACAGGCACGTGAAGCGGCGAGACGGGCTCAATGTAAGAACAATCTCAAGCAACTTGGATTGGCTCTTCACAATTACGAATCCACTCACAAAGTTCTTCCCGCCGGGTGTACGTATGGAGCGAGTCCCCGGAATGGTCAACCTGCCGGAACGAACAGTTTCGGCCCCAGTTACATTGCCATGCTGCTTCCATTTCTGGATCAGGCCGCTGCATACAGCAACATGACCTGGATCGGCAGGTCACCTGGATACGTCGCTGAAACAGGTGCCGGTTCTGCGAACCGACCTTGGGCCCGAGGGGCGACTCCCCCGGTGATTTGCCCCTCATTTAGTTTGCCGGGATCTCAGGCCACTCGTGAACGCATCAACGTTTATGCCGGAATCGCCGGAGCCGCTGATCCGGCGACCTTCACTGAACCGAGAATTTATGTTCTTCCAACTGGATCGGGGACGGCCGTGGGAGCGTTGCAAAGTGGCGGTGGGATGCTTCCTCCAAATGTCTGGGTGAAATTCAGTCAAGTCTCCGATGGGCTCAGCAATACACTGATGATTGGTGAACAAGGGAGTTATCTGCAAAGTGTTGGCGGGACGGCGTTCTGGGTGTTCGCCAGCCATTATGCTGTCAGTGCCCCGACAAATGACGTCATTGGATACATGATGGGAACCCGCATGGCGGGAGCTCCTCCCTATTGTGATCCAGCGTGCGGTACCAGCGGGAACAACGATGGATGTGATAATGATGCACGCTTCTTCAATGTCACAACCATTCGCTACCGTCCGAATCAGACTCCGTTTGCAAGTGGCACGTTCAATGGGATGTCTTCCGGCCACGGAGTGAATAATCCTCTCTGTTCTCCGCATGCAGGTGGGGTTCATGGTTGTATGGGAGATGGCTCTGTCCGATTTCTGGGAGAGAACGTTTACCTGGAAACGCTCAAACAAATGGCCACCAGAGACGACGGGCAATCCGTTGCCGAGTTTTAAGAGCGGTCCGTTCCATTAAGTGTCCGTATGACAGAACAGCCTTGTAATTTATGGATATGTTCCATGAAGCCACTTCAACTTCTCTTTGCGGCAGCGATCCTTTTTTTGTTCGCAGTGGGGTGTTCAAGAGGGACAGATTATGGCGAGACTGGAACAATTTCCGGTCGACTGACATTGAGCGGTGAGCCCCTCGTTCCGGGGCATGCCGTTCTGTTCATGGAACCTCTGAAGGGGTTTATTGCGTTTGGGCAGACAGACGCCAATGGGCTTTTTCAGATTGATTCCTGGAATCAGGGAAAAATGCCGGTGGGGATGTATCAAGTCCAGATCATTCCTCCTGCTGCCAGGGAACAAAAGTCTCAGCGGGCCTTATCGACAGAGGAGCAGTTCGAGAATCCAGAGAGCCCTGTTCGAACTGCCGACATTCGATTCCCGAAAAAGTACTGCGAATTTAAAACCAGTGGACTTCAATACGAGATCACATCTGGAAAAAATACCTTTGAGATCGATCTGGAGCCGCAGAGTAACCCGAAAAAGAAATGATCCCTTCGGTCGTATGGAATCTGCGAGTTTTCCGTTTGTTTCAGCCTTCATCCATGGAATGGATTTTCATCGCTAAGGACACGAAGGACGCAAAGAAATGGTTCTCTTTGCGTCCTTCGTGTCCTTAGCGGTAAATCTCTTTGAGATTGCTGACGGGAGGAAATTTGTCAGACGAATACCTATACCCGTTCGGCGGCGATCAGATCGTCGTAAGTTTCGCGACGACGGATGACACGGCTCTCAGAACCGTTCACCAGAACTTCCGCAGCACGGGGGCGGGAGTTGTAGTTGCTGCTCATCGTCGTTCCGTACGCACCGGCGCTGAACGTGCAGATGAGGTCGCCTGTCTCAACCGGCGGGAGCCAGCGCTGTTTGGCGAGGTAATCGCCTGATTCACAGATCGGTCCGACCACGTCGGTCGCTTCACACCCCGGGATTTCCGCTTCGAAGTCCACAGGTTTCTCTACGGATGGCTTCACCGGCCAGATGGCGTGGAAGGAATCGTACATGGCGGGACGAACGAGATCGTTCATGGCGGCATCCTGAATGATGAACAGCTTGCCCCCTTCCCGTTTGGTGTAGATCACCTGGCTGATCAGCGCTCCGGCGTTTCCGACAATGGAACGGCCCGGTTCCAGAGCAAGACGGCATTCCGCTTTCTTCACCCAGGGAAGAATCACGTCCGCATACTGTGCCGCACTGGCCGCTTCGGTGCCGCGATAGTTGAGACCAAAGCCTCCTCCCAGATTGATCCAGTTGGTCTGGTGTCCCTGTTTGCGGAGTTCGATGACAACGTCGTGTGCCTTCTTCGCGGCCTGTTCATACGGCTCGACGGTATTGATGGGGGACCCGATGTGCAGGTGGATTCCCCGCAGTTCGAGATGAGGATTCGCCAGCACTTTCGCTGCGAGAGCGTTGTGCTTTTCGATATCCATCCCGAACTTGTTCCCCTTCTTGCCGGTCGTGGTTTTCGCGTGAGTTTTGCCGTCGATATCAGGGTTCAGACGCAATGCGACCGGGGCGACTCGACCCAGACCGGAAGCGACCCGGGCGATGGCATCCAGTTCCGCTTCACTCTCCACATTGAACATGAGAATGTTGTTCTCAAGCCCCTGAGCCAGTTCCGCATCGGTCTTGCCGACGCCGGCAAAGACGACTCGCGTGGTGTCGGCTCCGGCTTCTTTCACCCGAAACAGTTCGCCGCCGCTCACCACGTCAAAGCTGCTTCCCGCTTCGTTCAGGAGTTTCAGCAGACTGAGGTTGGAATTGGCTTTGACCGAGTAGCAAATCACCGGGTCGACATCCGCGAAGGCGTTGCGAATGGCGTGATATTCGTGCAGAAGTTTGGCTTGAGAGTAAATCCAAAGGGGAGTCCCATGCTGTTGCACCAGATCGGCAACAGACACATTTTCACAGAACAGCTCACCTTGTCGGTATTCAAATGGATTCATGGATCTGGTCAGGGGAGTCAGTGGTTCGAAACAAAGAAAGCCCTGAGGATCAGGGCTGACATTCACAAGCAAAGAATAGCCACAAACAGAGAATAGCAAACAGCGCCGTCCGGAGAACAGTGTCCGAAATCAGGGCTTTCGCTTTATTGAAAATCGCCAGGGAGGGCGAGGCTCCCGCCGAGCCGCAAACCATGGAAAGCGTCATCTTTCATGCGGCTCAGCAGGAGCTTCGCCCTCCCGAACACTGTCCATCTTGAAACTGGCAAAAGCCCTGTGTCTGAAATCGCTCTCACGATTTCTTGCGTGACAGCCATCCTAAAGTTTTGCTGACGAAGGAATCGTCAATTCCCAGCTTACTTTTGATGGTGCTGTAGGCCCAGAGAACCCGTTTGTCCAGCCAGAACAGGGCCGCTTTCAGGCCGTCAGTGGGACGGGAGCGGTAGTTCGTCCAGACTTTTTTCGGGAGCTCTTTTTCTTCCGTGAAGTAATACAGAGCAATCGATTTTCGGGTCATTCCCTCAGGACATTGAATCGGGTCAGGGAGACCGTGATAGGAATCTTCATCGGTGTTGAAGATGACGGCACGGTTCAAAAGCGGAAGAATCCGGCGGGAACAGCGGCTCATGTCCCGTTCCCAGAGTTCCAGTTCTCCCCGATATTCCGGCTTCCAGTCCGGATTCAGATAAATCAGCAGATTGACCCGACGTCTCCAATGGGGCTGATGCGGGTGAACAGTGAAATCGGCGTGCACATTCAGGAAGCCGTTCCGTTTGCTTTGATGCAGCCCCCCTCCTTCCATGGAATCGTCTGGAAGAAGATTAGGGATTCCCGTCAACTTGCTGAGGAACGCACAAAACTCAGGGCTGTTGAGTTCGTCAATCAGCAGGCTCAACGATTCCGGCAGCAGGTCTCGTTTGTTGAGGCCATGTTTCTTTTCGTTGAGGTGAACGTAATGAATCCACCCGGCATCTTCGACATCCGGGAATGATTCCGCCGCATAAAGAGCGGTTTCGGAATCGAGGAAGTCATCGAGCTGAATATGAGGAAACGGCCCGGCTGCCTGATAGGTTTCAGACAGTTCCGGAAGTTGCTCGGTCCAGAATTTGAGGTCGACAACCGGAGGAACGGTATTCGTGTTCTCCACACGTTTCGCTGTGAGCGACGTTTGAATCTCGGGAGAAGTGGTATCGGTGATATGGTGAGATCGGGCAATCATCTGAAATCCTTTTCAGAAAATGAAGAAGTCGGAACGAATTTTTCCTAACTCCTGACTCCTAATTCCTCTTTCACACTGTACCGATCCCGTTCGTGACCGGTGTTGGCGACAATCAGTTCGGCCAGAATTCCGAGTGACAGAGTCTGTGCTCCCAGCAACAGAGACGTCACCGAATACAACAACAATGGCCGCGATCCGATGGGGGAATGTTTCCAGACATCGAAAACGTTCATCATCAGCCAGGAGAACCCGAGGCACGACAGACCGAGGGCACCCATTCCAAAAAAGAACAGGCCAATTCCCCCAAGGAAATGGAGCGGGCGTTGTCCGAATGTGGTGAGGAACGCAACGGTCAGGAGATCAAGGAACCCTCGCAGGAATCGCTTCATCCCATACTTGGAATACCCGAACTGACGTGGTCGGTGGTGGACCGGAATTTCGGTCACCTGAAACCCGCGAGCGTGAGCCAGTACTGGAATGAAACGATGCAGCTCTCCATAAAGCCGCAGTTCCCGGGCAACTTGCACCCGAAAAATTTTCACTCCGCAGTTGTGATCATGCAGCTTCAGGCCAGTCAGTTTCCCGACCATCGCGTTGAAGACTTTGCTGGGGTAAACCTTGTGCCAGGGATCGAGACGACGTTCTTTCCAGCCGTTGACGACGTCGTAACCTTCGTTCAGCTTCTCGATGAATCGTGGAATTTCCGCGGGGTCGTCCTGTAAATCGGCGTCCATCATCATGACGACATCGCCACGGACCGCGTTCAACCCGGCAGTGAGAGCGGCCGCTTTTCCGAAGTTGCGACGAAAACGAATCCCGGAAACGTTATTGTCTTTCTCGGCAAGCTGGCGAATGATTTCCCATGAACCATCGGTCGAACCGTCGTCGACGAAGATGATTTCGATCGTCAGCTGGTGCGCAGCTTCGACACTCCGAATCTGGCGGTGCAATTCATCCAGGCTTTCGTGTTCGTTCAGAACGGGAACAACAATCGACAACATGATCATTCAACCTGTCGAGGCAGGTCTTGAGGCTCTTGGGTAATTGAACGTGTTAGCGCAGGAAACTTGCGGCGGAGGGAAGATAACTGGTCAAGACCGGTTTGACCTAGAGCAGTTTGGGAGAGAGGACGTTCGGGAACGTCTACTCCAGAGAAGCAACAGCGGTCATCTGGAATTTGGAGCCAGTGAACGAAAACCCATACGAAGCCAGCCAGTTCGGAACCGGGCTCCCGTAATGTCCCGGAGCAGGGTTGCTGACAAGAGGAAAGCAAAGTGTGAGAATAACTTCGTCGTCGGCCGGAGATAACGTGGGGAAGTCGTAAGCGGGAGGGTAATTTGAAATGTTTCCCTTGTTCACCTGAGTCTGAATACCTCGCTTGATGGAAACCGTCGCGGTGCTAGTGGCGGGATCGTCAGTGATCTTAAGACCATGCAGATCAAGGATGGAGTTGATTCTGGCGACAATCTCTTCCGCAATATCATTCTCATCCATTCCAGAAGGATAGAACGCCGCTCCTTTTCTGGCTCCTTCGATGGCTGCCGTTGTTCCCGTCTGCATGACGAGTGCGAGAATCCCGAACTGAAACACCGCCAGCGTGGCGATAAAGACGGCCGGGAAGACAATGATGAATTCCAGAATCACCGCCCCGCGCCGTTGCCGAGCTTGCGGCGTTGAAGTCGACATCCGGTGGCGTTGAAGGTGTCTGGAGTTATTCATCGCTGGTTGAATTCGGAAACAGCAGTAGGAGTCACGGAATGCACCATTTCTTGCATTCGCTTCGTGCTTCATGCACCCTACGCCTGCTGCATGACTTACGGAGGAGGGATGATGGCGTTGATGGCATTTGCCAAGTCCAGTAATTCGTTATGCAGGGCCGTTCGCACGCTGGCGATTCCGGCGATGGCTCCAATTCCGACGATGGTGAGAAGCAGCAGGTACTCGACAAAGATGGACCCCTTGCGTTTTCCGTCTGTCGACCGGCGGACTTTGAAGCGATGATTCACGAGTTTCCCTCTCGATTGCGGTGTTCTCAATGGCAGTGAGACGGCCCGGGGATTTCGATTTCTCGTTCTCACTTTGATGCCACGGAATGCAATTGACATGCCAGCCGGAAGATTTGAGAGAAGAAGAGACTCGTCAACATTACAAGACGTGACGAATTTCACCTGACTCTCGCTTCTTTGCGCCTTAGCGTCTTTGCATGAGATTCCTCTGACTGAACCACCAGTGGAGATGCAGCGCAAACAGAAAGAACGAGCGCTAACTGCCGGTGGCGCTGGTTCTGTTTGGCGGGGAATCTGTAAAAACAGCAGCGGAAATGAAACACAGAGGTACAGAGAATCACAGAGTTTTGTGTTCCAGTCTTTCTCTGTACTGCAAACGTTCCAGATTCTCTCAGTCTGTGAGGATTTTGGACAATGTGAATTCCTTTGGTTGCGGCCGAGACAAACCGGCCGCGCCGGGATCCTCTGTGTTTTCTGCTTTAGATGTTTGTTTGAACGTTCCGGCATGAATCCTGCTTCTGTTGTCATGACGGTGAATCATCAGTTTTTGAGAATGCGGCGTTTTCCAGATCAAGGGCCCTTTCATGCAGAGACGCGGTCGTCAGAGCGAATTCGGCTCTTTGCGCTCGCGACTGCGCGCCAGGAAGCGGCGGGGCGTTGTCGTTCTGGAATTCATCATCGCCATTCCGCTGCTGATCATCCTCGTCCTGGCGGTGATCGAATTCGCTCTCATTTTCAAAGTCAACCAGCAGGTCGCCGCCGCAAGCAAATACGGCGCGAAACTGGCGTCCGAAATCAGCCGGTTTCATGCTGACAACCCCAATCTCCGGAACTTCAACACCGCTTCCGCTCCATCAAATCAGTCTCTTAAATACCGCATTGATCAGTTTCTGCAGCAACAGGGATTAACAGCGTCGTGTGGGGTACGCCTCGAGCACAATGCGTGCGGAATGTTGCCATTAACTCCCAATCAGCCGTACCCTGTGATTGCAAATCCCTCGAATTGTGACTGCACTCCTCCGAATGATCCGCAAGTCCCCAATGCTGTTCTACCGAATGGCGAAACAGAAGTTGCCTATGTCAGGGTAACCGTTGGATTGCCCCTTGTTGAAAGCAACGTTCCAGACCTGTTGAGCTACTTCGGCTTCAGCGTGGAAAACTTCGTTATTCAACACACGACGACCATGCGAATTGAGCCGAACAATACGCCCCCGGACATAGTGGTAACAGGGGTGCTGGTTTCTGTTCCAGCCAATCATACGCCTCAAAACGACATGCAGAATTGTGACGGGACATTTCAGATCACAAATGCTTTAGGAACCACGACGAACAGTCACATCGTGACCATTGACTTTAATGGAAACGGTTCGTCTGATTTGGAGCAGAGTTCAGGTTTGGGATATCTTTGGACCGTGTCGGCGGAATCTCCGGCTCCAACTCCAGGTGGTCTTCCTTCTAACAATGGCACAACGTTTAATGGAATTCAGTTTGCCGTACCAAATGATCCGAACACAAACGGTACGACAACTGAAGATGAAGTTACCTACAGCTATACGGTCACACTGACTGTCACCGACAGTTGTAGTCAGTCGGCTTCATGTGACATTCATGTTGAGATAACGACACGGGACAGTAGTCCGGCACCTTAGATTTAGGTCAATGTTCGTACAACGAACCCTCATCCTCGAACGCAATTCCGCCAGCCATGCTCGGCGGGGGGCGATTACGTTGTGGATGATTCTGATCATTCCGGCGATTGTCCTGCTCTTCGGGGTTGTTGTCGATATGTCCCGGCTCTGGGTGGCCCGGATTGAACTGACCAACGCACTGGAAGCGGCCGCACTCTCCGGAGTGAAGACTTGGGAGAATATAGGAGACACACCGACAGGTCGCGAGACTGCCCGTATTCATGCCAGAACTGCCGCTGCAGCGAATACGGTGACCGGACATGGTCCATTGGTGCTGGATGAGAATGAAAACACCAGCAATACAAATGACAATAACCTTCCATCTGGTGAGATTCTTTTGGGCAGGGTGAACATCTCAGGTTCCCCTGTAAACTTTCAATACAATGCTGAACCAGATTCCGGCTATTATTTCGCCGTGCGTACGCAACGCACAGACTTGAATGTCGCCAGTATCTGGACCGTGCCATCATGGATCTTTGGTAATGCGATGGGGCCTTATGAAATCACGGCATCTGCTGTTGCGGTTTATGCGAATGGTCAGCCTCGGATTGTGCATGTTGATGCCGTTGTTCCGTAGAAGTATTTAAGAGACAGACCAGTAGGTCATGCACCGCATGACGCAATTTTCCCAGTTGTAGACTCCGAGTGACCGTTAGTGTCAGGCAATGCCTGACCTACTCGACTTGATGGTATCAGTTTACGGTGTCTTTATGAGAAATCGAAAAATATTCTGCCTGTTCGGAGCAGCGTTGTTGTTATTCGTCTCTTCTTCCTGCATGATGACGCCGGAGGAGAAGATTATCGGGCGATGGTATAGCGGCGGGATGTCGATCCGGTTTCGGAAAGATAAATCGGTGCTTTATAATACGGCAGCCGGTCGGGCGGTGGGGTATTATTATTTCGATCCAGTGGTCAAGAATCTGGCGAGAGAGCAGACAGTTCCGAATCTGGTGCTGGATGTGGTTCGAAACAATCAACGCGTGCGAGTTAACTTTGAACTGGAAATCATGGCGAATGATCGGATTCGTCTCACCTATCTCCCCGGTCCCGATGCTCCTCCCTCGAATCGTTCACCACGCGCATCGATCCTGAAGCGGGCTGACGACGCACCGGTCACGCCGGTGGTTGCTGGTGTCCCGTCTTCACGATGAGGACTGATCCTTTTCCCAATAGATGGGCATCCGGGAGGGCGAAGCTCCTGCTGAGCCGCATGGAAGATCACGCTTTCCATAGCTTGCGGCTCGGCAGGAGCCTCGCCCTCCCAAGGTCGTTTCCATCGTATAAAAACGACATGACATTGAGCGTTTCATAAATTACGGTTGTCCTCTCAGCGGAATGGCAACTTCAGGAACCATCATCCGGTAGACCGAAGCAGTAAAGAGTGTCGATCGGGCCGTTCACGGTCTGTTCAATCACCCGACAGAACAGGCGACCATGGCAGATGGTCGGAGTGGCGAAGGCGCTGGTTCCTAAAGGAACTTCAAACCGCTTTTCAAACAGTTCCGGGTGATCTCGGAACGCCACGAGTTTTCCCTGTTGGTCGATCTGGTAGATGATACCGTCGGCAAGGATCGGTGAGGCACTGACCGGGCCGCAGAGCGGGGCTGACCACATTTCTTTTCCGTCGTCTGCACGCCAGCAGAACGCAACACCGGTGTCATTGATCCCGTAAACATGCCCGTTGCATGCCAGAAGTGACTGCGTGGTGAATCTCTCATTATTCGTCCAGAGTTCTTCGTATCCGTTCTCGGTGGCGCGAATGGCGACTGTCTGGGAGTCTGGGGAGGCGCCGCTGGTAAAGAGGATATCTCCCTCCCAGGCAACGGTCCCGCGAGCGCTTGCTGTTCCTCCGGGAGCATTCCAGAGTTCTTCACCGGTTTGCGGATCATAAGATGTGATCCGTTTATTGCCGGGGATCAGTAACTGATCTCGGTTTGCAAGGTAAGCGACGATCGGGGAAGAGTACGAAATCGACTTTCGGGGAATGATCCAGACCGGGCTGAGTGTGTCCTGATCGAACGCCTGAATTTTCCCGTCTTCAAACTCTGCAGCGACGATAATGAAGGACTGATACAGAAGTGGAGAGGGGCCAATTTCCGGCTTCAGGCGTTCTGAAGGGAAGGGAGACGCCGTGATCTGCCGTAGAATTCTTCCTTGAAGATCGAGCGAAACCAACTGCAATCGCTCGTGGTTTTCGAACAGAGCAAATAATGCCTCTCCGTTACAGGCGAGGGTTAAGGAGGCATGAGTATCTGGGAGCCGCCGGGGAAATCCCCCTTGATTGACCTCGGTTTTCCAGATCAGATTTCCATTGTGGCGGTCGAGGCAGAGAACCGATTGCGATTCCTTCTCCGGGTCCGCAGTGGTCAGGTACAGGTGATTTCCGATGACAATGGGGGAGGAGCGTCCCAGGCCGGGAAGTCTGGTTTTCCAGAGAACGTTTTGATGTGGAGCGAGGATTTCCGGAAGATTCTGGCCGGGGAGGGCAATGTTGTTCCCCGTCGGACCCCGCCAGTAGGGCCAGTCCGCTTCGGAAACGGTCACTTCTTCGTTGAGAGCTGATCGACGTTCCAGAGGAAGTGAGATCGAGTTGGATGAAGTGTTCGGCTCGATATTTGAAACAGGAGAAGCGTCTGTGTTCGTGACCGTATTCTTTGCTCTGTTTTCTTCAGGAGCCCGACGGCAGGCACAGAGACTCAGGAGAGCTCCTGCGAGGAGGAACCAGAAGGGAACAAATTGGAAACGCATGCCATTCTCCGCAACGCAAGCTTCCGTTGTGGGAAACTGCTTCGAAGACGATACTGAGATCATGCGTTCATCGCCACCTCAAACCGACTGTGCTGTATTGGTGTCTCAGTTGGATCAGCGACCGTTGCCACTGTCGTGAATTACTGACGAAAATGCTTTATGTCCTATCGTACATTCAAGAAATTGCTCGGTGAAAACAGTCTGGAACGGAAGTGTCGCATTCTGTTCGGACTGGCGTTGATGATCTTGATCACCGGCAGTTTCTATTTTTATGCCTATCTGAACATGCAGATTCTCCGCTCGCAGAATCGCCAGCGAGCCGAGTTATTGATTGCGCAAAACCTGCAGATGACGCACTGGGAGAAAACGGCGGAACCAGATGCGGTGCCGGTGATCAAAGGACTCGCCAGCGGACTGAAGCCAACGGATTTACGGGAATATTCCTGGAAATTCATTCCAGTGGATATCATCTCCGACCCGACCCGGCGGCCTGCGGAAGCCTTCGAGTTCGATGCTCTCAACAAGATTCTGAACAACAACGAACCGTTTGTCGTTCATGAAGATGCCTCAACGCGACGTTATCACTACTTCAAACCGATCATTGCTCAGGAGCAGTGTTTGAATTGCCATCGGAGTGGGAATGTCCCTCCCCGTATTGATGCGGCGGATGAAATCATGGTGGTGGCAGAGACGACGTTCAATCTGGACGAAATGCAGCGGGACATCGCCAAGAACAATGCGATTCTGATGGTGATGGCCATGGTGACCACCTGTCTGGCCATGTTTGCGGCGTATTCCATTGTGAGATATGTGATCGTGAAACCGGTCATGCACCTGAAAGATGTCAGTGATGCGATTGCCAGAGGAGAACTGGATCAACGGGCCGATATTCGGACGGGAGATGAGTTTCAGGAACTGAGCCATGCGTTCAACCGGATGTTGCGTCACCTCGTCACGACGCAGGAAGAACTGCGGCATGTGAACAATGATCTCGACGGCAAGGTCGATGAACTCGCGCGGGCGAACTTGAGCCTGCATGAGATGAACAAAATCAAGAACGAGTTTCTGGCGACAATGAGCCATGAACTGCGAACTCCGTTGAACAGTATTCTCGGATTCAGTGACGTACTGCAGGGGGCGGAAAATCTCTCGGACAAGCAGAAGAAATATCTGGTCAACATCCAGATCTCGGGGCAGAACCTGTTGACCCTGATTAACGACATCCTTGATCTCGCGAAAATTGAAGCGGGACGCATGGAACTGAATATTGTTGACTTCTCATTGGATGATCTGGTGGAGAGATTGACGTTGTCGATGAAGCCACTGGCCGAGAAGAAGAATATTGATCTGCAATGGATGGTTGATTCGGAATTGACCGGTGTCGTTCAGGACCTCGGGAAGTTACAGCAGATTCTGTATAACCTGTTATCGAATGCCATCAAGTTCACGCCAGATGGGGGACGGGTCTGGGTGGAAGTTCGTCGGGTTTCTGGCGAACTGTTCGATCTGATCGTAGCCGACTCCGGCATCGGAATCCCGCTGGAAGATCAGTCTGTCGTCTTCGAAAAATTCCGTCAGGGGCAGCATAAAGCGGGACAGGATGCTCTCACCCGTGAATACGAAGGGACCGGGCTGGGACTCTCCATCGTCAAGGAACTCTCCAAGTTACTGGGAGGGGAAGTGCTGCTGGAAAGTGAATTTGGCAAGGGGAGCACTTTCACTGTGCGAATTCCGCAACAGTTATTCTGTCGGAATCAGACGCTGGAAGAGGGAGCCAAATCGCTTTCGACGACAGATGTGCAGAAGCATCTCTCGTCGTCCGGATTTATCAATAAGCGTGATGTGGGATGAGAAGATTGACATCGTCGTGAGGAATTGACAATTCTGTTCCGATGCAGGAAGGTGCATCAGTTCGTCGGACGGATTGGTGTTGGATTCGGTCTTTGATGTTCCGCTTTACTGTCAGGATTTGCGATATGCCTACGATTTCATTCAATCGCCGCCAGTTTCTGGGAACCGCGTTCATGGGAGCCATGGTCGGTGGACTGGTTCCACGGACCCTGTTGGCTGCGGAAAAACCGGATCCCTTGTTTAAGATCTCACTGGCACAATGGTCGTTGAATCGGGCATTTTTCGGGCGATCGGAGCGAAAACTCGACCCGCTCGACTTCGCGAAAATTGCGAAAGAAGAATTCGGAATCGAAGCGATTGAGTACGTCAACCAGTTCTTCAAAGACAAAGCCAAGGACACCACCTACCTGACAGAATTGAAGCGACGGGCCGCAGATCACGGGGTTCGCAGCCTGCTTATTATGGTTGACGGAGAAGGACGCCTGGGAGATCCCGATACGGGCAAGCGAATTCAGGCGGTCGACAATCATAAAAAATGGGTGGAAGCGGCACTGTTTCTCGGATGCCATTCCATTCGGGTGAATGCGGCGAGTGACGGAACATGGGACGAGCAGCTTGAACGTGCCGCCGATGGACTGGCTCTGCTCACCAATTTCGCCGAGCAGCACAATATGAATGTGATCGTCGAGAACCATGGGGGACTCTCTTCGAACGGGAAATGGCTTTCCTCAGTGATTCGTCGTGTTGATCATCCCCACTGCGGGACGTTGCCTGACTTCGGGAACTTTCGTATTAAAGATGGAGAAGTCTACGACCGCTATCAGGGAGTGGATGAACTGATGCCGTATGCGAAGGCGGTCAGTGCGAAGACACATGATTTCGATGAGGAAGGAAACGAAGTTCATACCGATTATCTACGGATGATGAAAATCGTTCTCAAGCATTATTATCACGGCTTTGTCGGAATCGAATACGAAGGCTCGAAGCTCGACGAATTCGAAGGGATCCGCAAATCCAAAGCGCTGCTCGAACGGGTTCGAACTCAATTGGCTCAAAAAGATGTCTGATCTGTTTGTTGGTGTGGACGTTGGAGGAACGTCAATCAAGTTCGCTCTTGCCGGAGCAGACGGAATCCTTATTAAAGAGGGGAGTCTTCCCACCGAATCGCATCTCGGCCCCGAGGCGGTGGTCGGTCGCATCGGTGATTATGCCAACCAGTTGGCGGCGGAACTTGGAGGAAGGCCGGCAGCACTGGGAATGGGGCTTCCCGGTCTGGTGGATATTCGTCGGGGAATCGCCTGTTACCTGCCGAACATGATGTCGCACTGGAAGAATGTTCCGGTGGCGGAATTGCTTCGCCCTCAGGTCGGATGCGAAGTTCGGCTGCTGAATGACGTCCGTATGGCGACATATGGCGAACTGATGTATGGGCTGGGAAAATCGGTCAACACAATGGTTTTTATGGCCATTGGAACCGGCATTGGTGGAGGGCTTGTTCTCGACGGAAAACTTCGTCTGGGCCCACTGGGAGCCGCCGGAGAACTGGGGCATCAGACCATTATTCCAACGGGGCCACTCTGCGGCTGCGGGAATCACGGGTGCCTGGAAACGCTTGCCAGTGGAACCGCTCTGGCGGCGGAAGGGATTCGTCTCATGCTGGTCGGCATGGCTCCGGCGTTACATGCGGCGGCGGATGGAGACCCCGGCAATGTGACTGTGGAACTGATGGGGCAGGTGGCCGATCAGGATGAACCGGTTCGTCAGGCAATTCTGCATGCCGCGTTCTACCTGGCCATCGGCATTGCCAATGTTGTCGTGGCCGTTCACCCGGAATTGATTGTTCTGGGAGGGGGCGTCGCCAATCTGGGAGATCTGTTGCTGGACCGGGTGAAAGAAGACGTCCGCGCCCGGGTCGGACGATTGTTTCCGGTGGATGATATCCGGATCGAAACGACCCAACTCGGCAGCCGCGCCGGAGTTCTCGGCGCGATTGCCTTGGCGATTCATGGTTTGCCGGAGTAATGCCCTCAATTCTCAAAAGACGGTAGTACATAACCTCACCTGAAACAGTGAGTCGAGTTCACAGGAAGAAAATTTTGAAACACCGAGACACAGAGGAGCACAGAGAGTTTCTTTCCCAGCAATTCCTCTGTACTGCAAACGTTCTGGATTCTCTCAGTCTGCGAGGATTTTGGACAACGTGAATTCCTTTGGTTACGGCCGGGACAAACCGGCCGCGCCGGGTTTCTCCGTGTCTCGGTGTTTCAAAAATCGGAGCTATTGAGGTTTTACACCCCACATGTTGAGTCGAGCCCAAGTACTACCACTTACACGCGATTCCACACATCCTGCATGTATTTTAGGCTGTCGATGGCGATCTTTTCGGCGCCGGGGGTGTAGTCGAAAACTTCAACGGAAACCCAGCCGTTGTACCCGGTTTCTTTGAGAGCTTTAAAGATCGGATCGAAATCGATCTCTCCCATACCCGGTCCCCTGAGATTTTCGTCGTTGGCGTGGAAGTGACGGGTGATTCCGGCGTGATTTCGAATGATCTCCGGCAGCGGCTTCCCTTCTCCCAGCATCGCCTTCACATCCTGATGCAAGGCGACGCGAGGATGATCAATGGCTTTGATCATTTTGGCCGCTTCATCACAGGAGATCATGAAGTCGGTTTCTTTTGTGGTGAGAGGCTCCAGCAACAGATCGACGCCGCGATCAGAGAGTCGGGGGAGAACGGCACGAATCACTTCCAGAGCATTGTCGAACGCCTGTTCCTGACTGACGCCCGGTTGCAGACTTCGCTGAAGCGGGGAACCGAGAACCATCAGTGAGCCCCCCAGGTCGGCACACAGGTCGGTCAGGTCTTCCAGATATGTCGCAGTTTTCTTCCGCACTTCGGCATCCGCAGTCGTCAGATGGAAGCCGTTGGTTTTGGCCAGCAGCCAGTGGAGCCCGATGATTTCGACGCCGTTATCGTCAGCGATCTGCTTGAGTTCCTGGCGGCGTTCGGGAGTCACATCACTCGCCAGAGGAGCCAGTGTGAATGGGGCGACTTCCACCCCCTCGTAGCCCACTTCCTTGATGAACTGGCACTGACGAGCCCAATCCCAGCCTTCGAACAGTTCCTGGCAAATTGCGAACTTCATCGGAATTCCTCTTTGTCGTAGCGTCTGTCCCCTTTTCGGGGTCGTCAGTTTTGTGGTGCGATAACTCGTGCAATCATTTTGTTCTGAGATGTCGCTTATTGTAATGAGAAGCGGCTGGGAGGGCGAGGCTCCCGCCGAGCCGCAAACGATGCAGGGTATGCGTCTCAAAAGTAGGGGAAGTTGAAAAAACTCCAAATTACGAAATTCTAAGAACCAAACAAATTCAAAATCCGAAACGGTAAAAAACACCAACCCATGTTTTTCCGTCTGAGTTCTTCCGATTTTGAACGTCGAATTTTCCTCTCCTTTTGGTTCTTAGAATTTCGAATTTCCTCCCTTTCTCCTACCCACTTTATTGACGCACACTCAATCATGGAGAGCGTTCTCTTTTCACGCGGCTCAGCAGGAGTTTCGCCTCCCGGACGGTTGCTCATATTGAAACCGGCAAGTGGCTGGAGGCAGAACGCAGAATTTTTCTGAAGTGGGGCGGGATCGGGAAAAGTTTTGTCACTTGAGTGTGACGGGAATGCCGATTCTGACGACGGTGCCAATTGTTTCCGGTCAGGCTCTCCGTTTGGAAGCGTCTTGATCCAACTCTGTTGTTGGAATCGAGCTGATTCTGACGATTACAAGGAAATCTCCTGTTACAGGAATTCGTCACAACATGGTCATTCTGGCAGGGAATCGTGTTCTGATAGCGGAATGTTTCACAACGTCTCTACTGAAAGTTCAGTCAATACGACCAGTTGACTTGAATGTTTAGGTAAATTCGGGGACTTGCGTAATGCAGATCGGAAAAATCAGCCGAAACAGGAAGCGGGGGAATCCGCTTGAGAGATTCCACGCATCTGGGTTGATGAAATGAGGATGGGTGCCATGAGACAAAAACCTTGGATGTTCGCTTTGGCCGCAGCGCTGTATGCGTTGCTGGTCAGTGCTGAAGCGAACGCCGGGTTGTTCTGCGGAGCAGCTCGGTATCGAAATTGTCCAGCGTCGTGCTGTGAACCGTCTGGCGATTATTGCGCCGCACGGGTCACTTGTGGACAACAATACCGAACCGTTCAGGAAACGGTCTGGTGTACTCAGCAGTACACCGAATGCCAGACGGTCTATGATACCTGCACTTATCAGGTGCCGGTGACGACGACCAAAATTGTTTACGATACGTGCTATCGTGACGAAACATACACGGTCTGCCGACCTGTGACTCAGACCTGCTATCGCGATGTCTGCTATACCGTTCGCAAGCCGGTTTACCAGACCTGCTACCGGACCGTCACTTATAAAGTGCGTAAACCGGTATATAAAACCTGTTATCGAACAGTGAACTACACCGTCTGCCGACCGGTTTATAACACCTGCTATCGTGACGAGTGCTACACCGTCCGCAAGCCGGTTTATAACACCTGTTATCGTGACGTCTGTGTGACGACTTGCCGTGTTGAAACGAAGACCTGCTACCGGGATGTCTGCCAGACCTTCATGCGTCCGGTCTCAGAAACCCGAACGGTTCCGGTTCAGTGCGGTGAATGGAAAACCGTGACAGAATGCGTTCCTGGTCCGATTGTAGAACGTTGTGTTCAAGACCCAGGCCGGTTTGTTCTCGATCCGAACACCTGCTGCATGGTTTATCAACCAGGTTGCAGCCGGATGGAAAAAGTCCAGTGTCCACCACGTACTGTCTGCAAACAGGTCTGGTGCCCCAAGACGGTCATGACAACACAAACCTGCACACGTATGGTTCCAGAAACCCGCGTCTGCAAAGTTCCTTACACCACTTGTGTTCGGGTTCCAGTGACCACCGTGAAACGGGTTCCTTACACCACTTGCAGCTATGTTTGCGAAACCCGGACTCGTCGAGTTCCTTACACCACCTGCAGCATGGTTCGTGAATGCCGCACCAAGCAGGTTCCTTACACAACCTGCTGCTATGTTGATGAGTGCGTGACCAAGCAGGTTCCTTACACCACTTGCAGCTATGTCTGTGAAACACGGACCCGTAAGGTTCCTTACACAACATGCAGCTATGTGAAAGAATGCCGCACTCGCAAAGTGCCATACTGTGTGCCACGACAGGTTTGTGAAACACGTATGATCACCAAATCCAAGTGTGTTCCACGTCAGGTTGTTGTGACGAAAACCCGTTGCGTTCCGAAAACGGTCTGCCGACAGGTTCCCGTTGATCCCTGTGTCACTGCCGCTGCTCCCGCCTGCGAAGCACCAGTGATTCAGTAGAGTGTTTGCCCGACCGGGTGAAAGCGAATGAGGGCCTTCGGGCAAGCAACAACCTCATCATTCACCTGCGGAAAGTGGAAGAGGGGCGTTGCCAGATGACGGCAATGCCAGACTGAATGGGCCGCCATCAGACCCAGATGCGAAGCGGGGGGATGACACTGACGTCATCCCCTCGCTTTTGTTTTTGATCACCACGGAAAAGACGGAAGTTACGGAAGAGGAATGGAAGAAGGACGAAAATTCAAACATTCCTTGTTCCCATGCTCTGCAGCTTTTTTCGTCAATCGTCGTAAGTCTTGAATTTCCGTTGATGCGGAGTAGACACCATTACGTGTTGCAACCACTTCTCCTTCAAGGCATTGTGATTTAACGTGCAAAAAGCTGT
>Ga0182745_1001019_pt1 | contig 28046 bp, 23 predicted proteins | sample eDN3rd30CKraftBY_FD_128523 | JGI IMG/M metagenome (GOLD analysis project Ga0182745, IMG submission 128523) | Enriched backyard soil microbial communities from Emeryville, California, USA - eDNA 3rd pass 30_C Kraft BY (version 2) (version 2) | ecosystem: Environmental > Terrestrial > Soil >... | reverse complement strand
CCAGGGCGACCTTCGCCTTGAACGCCGCAGAGTGCCGCTTGCGAATTTGACCCATGGTTGTACCTCGGTGAAGTTCCCTCAAGGATAACTTACCGAGTGGTCTCAAAACCGGGGTCCACTATACTCTTCTATTTTATCCGCTCCCACGAACTCGCATCGCAGCTACGGGCTGCGACCGACGATTGGCAACGGAGAGAAGAAGCGTATCTGTCCGAACTCGCCAAGCTTGAAAAGATCAGGCATATTCCAGGCGTCATCGAAAAAGCGAAAAGACTTAAAACGGACGCCGAAACGAGAATGGCCGAGGCGACCCAGCGAGCCGATGAAGTGCTCCAACGGATTCTGAACGAGGCGCAAGCGAAAAGCAGAGATTTAAGAGAAGTAGCCGATGAAACCATTCGGCGAGCACAGGAAGAATCCCGCGTCTATTGCATCAAAACGAAGAATGAAGCCGAGAAGATCGAGGCAAAAGCAAATGAAATCCTGCGGATAGCGACAACGCAAGCACAGCACCTGACTGAAACGGCGGAAAAAGAAGCCAAAGAGCTCGCATCGAAGGCGAGAAAGGAGGCAAAGACAAAACGGGAAGAGTCAGAAACCGCTCTAAATGAGTCCATAACCTACGCCCTGGAAATCAGAAGGAAAGCACAGCGTAGGGCCGTGGAAGTCGCTGGTGAAGCGTACGAGGCCAAAGGAAAGCTGCAAGACTACAAGCGTGCGGCAGAAGCCTTCAAAAACTTGATCGACAAGTCCAACCAATCCTATAAAGCCCCTGAATCTCATCTTCTAGACGACCTCGCCGACGAGTATCGATTCGATCGCGCGGCGGATAAGCTCAAGCTCGCCCGCGAACGTACCAGACTCATGCAAAAGAATGGATTGGCCGCAACGTGCGGCTACTCCGAGGGCTGGAAAAAGGATCACGCATTAAAATTCGTCCTGAGCACATTCAATGGAAAGGTCGACACGATCCTCGCGAGATTAAAAACAGGAAATCAGACCAAACTCATACAGGAAATCAAAGACGCCTATGCTTTGGTCAACCTGGATGGTGAAGTTTACAAAAAAGCACGTATTCACGAAGAATACCTCGATTCGAGACTCGACGAAATCAAGTGGGGCGCGGCAGTGCTCAGGCTCAAGGAAAAAGCACGAGAGGAGCAACGGGCGATCAAGGAACAGATTCGAGAGGAGCAACGGGCCAAAAAGGAAATCGAAAAGGCGATCAAGCTGGCCGAGCGAGAGGAAGAATTGGTGAACAAGGCAATCGCAAAGGTCAAACAGCAGTTCAAAGAAGCAAGTGAAGCCCAGAAGGCTCAGCTTGAAGCGCAACTACAGGAACTGGGTGTCAAACTCGCCGAGGCGGAAGAAAAAGGAAAGAAAGCCGTCTCGATGGCCCAGCAGACCAAACGAGGCCATGTTTACATTATTTCAAACGTTGGATCATTCGGCGAAAACATTTATAAAATCGGGCTCACCCGGCGGCTCGACCCAACCGAACGAGTCCAAGAATTGGGAGGCGCAAGTGTACCCTTCCCGTTCGATATCCACGCCATGCTTTTATCCGACGATGCACCAGCGCTCGAGACAAAGCTTCATAGACATTTTATTGAATACCAAGTCAATAAGGTGAATAGGCGAAAAGAATTTTTTAATATTAGTTTACAAAAACTCAAAGAAGTGATCATCGACTACGGTGTCGAATGCAGATGGACCCTTGAAGCCGAAGCAAGCCAGTATCGTGAAACCCTGGCCCTGGAGCAAGCCATGCGCACAGACTCGACACTTCGAACGAAATGGCTCAGAGATCAATCGACCTTCGATTTTGTAGATGATGAGCTCGAGGAGTCGACGTTGGAAACCCAATCTGCACAGGTGTAAAACAACTGGAGTTCGATAGAATTGGTCATCCCAAAGGCTGCCCATCAGACGCCGTTCTACATTTCCGGAAAAACGAGGCAACTCGCGACCGTCGTGTAAAGATGTCAAAGCCACGCGCCAATAAATCCGTCCTGGCAGAGGCCTGGAACGCCTCGAAATAGAGCGAACTATTAGCGGGCAACCTGCATGGATCCGCGGGGAAAATCAGGCCAAACATCGCTTTTCCTGGGAGCGCGGGCATCTTGCCCGATCATCGCTTTTCCAATTGCGGGCGGGACGCCCGCGCTCCCAGGGAAAAGAAGCTTCGAGGTTTCGTAGACCGCCATTCAATCTAGTTGTCCCTTCTACCGAAGCATGGCTTTTCCTGCCGGGACTCACTCAATCAAATTGATACTCCGCGAGAAGTCCGAAGCTGAATCCTCCTGCTGAATCCGTACGTGTCTCGCGGGGGGAAAGTCAGCTCAACTTGGTCCTTGTCCGCGGAAGTCACCCGAAGAACGCGACGAAGGAGTCGAATTTTGAAGCTGCAAGCAGAGGGGCTGTCATTCGAGCTGCATTACCTGGAACCCGACGAGGAAGGGTGGATGGGGTGCAACGTGAGCATCAACGTCCCCGGGTTTCGGGGGGATGTGGATTTCCATATGCTCAGGTCCGACCTCGAACGGTTCCACACGGAGCTTTCGTCCGCGCGGGTTGCCACGAACTGGCCGTGCGAGGTGGTCCTAGCAAGTACCGAGCCGGGGTTTGAGCTCTCATTCCGCGTGGAACGGACAGGCCAGGTCGCTGGCCGGTATCGGTTCGGCAGTCAAGAAATACATCGGGCTGTGCTCTCGGGTGACTTCACGATGGATCAGACCTATCTCGAACCCTTACTCTCCCAGACTGAGCAGGTACTGGCCGACCTCAGCTAACCGAAGCCAGGGCGGAGTCGATCGTTCTCGTCGGGAGCCCAGCCTTCGTCCCCCCTCGCCAGGTTATAGCGGTTGATTCTGCCAGGCGCCAGGCCCGAATCAGGGCGTTCCGAGCGGCGCGAGGCACGGATGAAGAGAAATCGTCACAACTCGCACATCACTTAACAATTTTCAAGTCAATTCACTCGCTTGCGCTTCGGGCTTGTAAAAAGAACATCACTACAACTCGATTAGCAATCTATAAATTAAAATTCATTCACTCGCTTGCGCTTCGGGCTTGTAAGAATGGGTTTCCAGGCAAAACCGCGAAAAGCCATTGACACCTGTAAGACAATCGTCTTACTATTGTCATGGAATCGAGGCGAGTCGTGGAAGAAGGAAAGAGGGTACGGGTTGCACTGAGCCTTTGTCCTGATCGGAAGCCTGTTCATGCTTCGAATCTTACTTTCCCTTGGAATCCTGGTAACGGGCTGCTTTGCCCTTCCATGCGGGGCGGAGGACGGCTCGTCGTCGAGGACGGTGATCCGATTGAAGGTGAGCCCCGCCAAGGCTCCGAAGCCCGCGTTAAGGTATCGGCTGCTTCCAGAGCTCCCGGAGTTGAGCCCGGGGAATCCCATCCAGGGGTATCTGAAAGCGATCCTGCCACACCAGAAACTGGTTCGGAACCAAAAGCCCGGCTCGGTGGTTCGGGGGCGGATTCTTGCGATGCCTCTCGAGCTTTCTCCAAGGGAAGGGCCTCGGGAATATGGCCGGCTCGTGCTGGCCGAGGTGGACCGAGCCGCCCGGCTCGATCGGCCGGACTGGCAGATCCTGCCCCGGATGAGGACCGACGGATACTCACTACTGCTCCCCGACGTTCAAGAGCTTCGCGGATTGGCCAACTCCCTCAAGGCCAGGTTCCATGCCGAGGTGGCCGCGGGGCAGGGGGAGGAAGCGCTTCGGACCGCGAAGACCATGCTCGCGATGGGCCAACACCTGGGCGAACATCCCTCGATCATCGGCAACCTGGTGGGAATTGCCATCACCAACCTGACCATCGCCCCGCTCGAAGAATGGATAACCCAGCCGAGCTGCCCTAACCTGTACTGGGCACTCACCAGCCTCCCTTCCCCCTTGATCTCCCTGACCGCGGGAACCGAAGGGGAACGCTGGATGATGCACTCGGAGCTCCAGGGCATTCGCGAGCAGGAACCGATGAGCGCGGACCAGATCAAGGAGTTCGCGAGCCATTGGGATCGGGTCTTCGGCAATAGCAACGCCACCGGCGAACAACAACGTTTGCACGCGTGGCTGCACGAACAAATCAATGACCATCAACGCGTTGCGGCAACCCGGCGCAACCTGGTCAAGCAGGGATTGCCCAGGGCCCAACTCGATCGGTTCTCCGCCGCGCAGGTGATCTTGCTAGACGGGAAACTCAAAAGTCTCGCCCGGTTCGACGAGTTCGCGAAGCAGGCTCGGCTTCCGTTCTGGCAAATCCATGCCCTTGACTCGCAAGCGCAAAACCAGTCTACCGATCCCGGCGACAAGTCCAAAATCGTTCGCGATGCAATTCCAAACCTCGTCCCCGCGCGCCGCGCCCAGGCAAGGCTAGATCAGCGGATCGCCTTGCTCAGGCACGTCGAGGCGCTCCGACTTCATGCCGCGGAACATCAAGGCAACCTGCCGGACCAGCTCTCAGAGATCACCGTGCCACTGCCCAATGATCCCATGTCGGGCAAGCCTTTTATTTATAAACGCAATGAGAAATCCGCACTTCTTCACGGAAGTGCTCCGCGGGGAGAGGAAGCTAATCCTCACTTCAACATCCAGGTGGAAATCACGCTCTCGGCAGAGGATCCCTCGGCCCAATCAGACAGCCCTTCTCGGCCCAGTTCGGAACAGAAGGCGGAAGGAGGGCTTTCACGATGAACTTCGCACTCGGCCTGGTCGTCTCCCTGGTGATGCTTGATCCCTCCGCCACCGAGAGCGAGCCCAAGAGCTCTGTCGTCCGGCTTGTCGTCGAGCCAGCCGGAGCGCCGCAACCCGCTTATCGATACCAGGTCTTTCCAGACGCACGCGAGTTGACCACGGGCAACGCCGCCCAGCTCTATCTCAAGTGCTTCATGGAGCAACGGCCGTTCTACTTCAGTCCGGTGGGGATCGCGGAGCGCAATCAGTATCTGCGGATACCCCTCTCAGAACTGGCCGCGAAGAAGAGAAACGGTTACGGCGGACGCTCGCTCGAGGAAGCGGATCGGGCGGCCCGAATGAGCTCGATCGACTGGCAAAGCATGGCCCCTATTCACGAGGGGGTCTTCGAAGGACCACCCGCGGAACTCGGCTCGTTGCAGACGCTCGCTCTGGCGCTCCGGGTTCGACTTCGTGTTGAGCTGGCCAATCAGCATATTGAAGCGGCCCTTCGCACCGCCGGCACTCTGTTCGCGTTGGCCCAACACCTGGGAGAATACCCGGCGAGCCTTGGGAGCGAGGTTGGAATCTGGATGGGTCACCTCACACTCGACGCCCTCGAAGAGATGGTTCAGCAGCCCGGCTGCCCCAACCTTTACTGGGCCCTGAGTGAGCTTCCCTCCCCACTGGTCCGCCTGAAACGGGGAGTTCAGGGAGATCGGGCCCGGCTCGCGCTCATCATGCGTCCGATCCGAGAAGACAGTCTCATGACTGATGCCGAGCTCGAGGCATGCGTCGGCAAGCTCTCGGGGATGATTGGGTTCCTCCGCGAGCAAAATGGGGAAGCCCCCTGGAGCTTACGCGCCCAGCTATCAGCGCGCATGAGTGCTCCGAGCGAACTTGCCGAGACCCGGCAACGCCTGATCGACTCGGGCTCCCAACCCGACCTCGTCCAGAAGCTTCCCCCGTTACAGGTCATCCTGATCGATGAAAAACACCGCTTCGAAATCGAGCAGGATGAACGGATCACACTGATTAACCTTCCTCTTTCAAAACTTACCGAGGCGTCGATCCCAGACAAAGGGCGAAAAGCGGATCAAGATGCCATCTCCAAGGCAAGTCGCGGCGCATTCGACGCCCTGCTCCCAGACTTCGCTCGGCTGCGCCGAAACCAAGGGTTGCTTGAACAGGAATTGATCTTCCTTCGCCACGTCGAGGCCCTCCGGCTTCATGCCGCGAAACACGCGGGTCAACTCCCCGCCTCTCTCGGCGAAATCACCGTCCCTCTTCCAAACGACCCCTTTACCGACCGCCCGTTGACCTACTCCCCACAGGGCAAGGCGGTTCAATTGAGTGGCGGCGGCCCTGACACGAAGAACGAAAACCCCGCGCCAAATCTCCAGTTCAAGATAAGCTTACGCGAAAACCTCGTATCACCATTCCATTTAATTGAATCTATTCAAAACTTCATCAATCATTTCATAAAATAAACTTCCTCATTTTTCCACTGAGGCTCTTCCGCTCATGCCCAAAACCCATCTCAGGCGGATTGCGTTCGATCCGGACGAGGCATGGCTGCCCTGGCGGCCGACAGCGAATGATCCTTGGGGAAGCAAATGGGCGGCCCACCTCTACCGCCGCGCAACGTTTGGACCCAGTCCGGAAGAGATCGAAGAGGCCAAGCGAATCGGGGTTCAAGGAACCCTCGATCTTCTGCTCCAGGGAAAACCTGATCAGGAGGATTGGAGGAAGACACTGGACGATGTCGGGCGGGTCGCCGCGGAGATGGACGAGGACGGCGGAGACCTGCGTGGCTGGTGGGTTTACACCATGCTCGAGTCGGCCCATCCCCTGCGCGAAAAGCTGACCCTGTTTTGGCACGGCCACTTTGCCACCAGCCTGGTCAAGGTGCAGAGCCCCCCCTTGATGTTCGAGCAGAACCGGCTCTTGCGAGAACATGCCCTGGGCCGCTTCGGCCCGATACTGCACGCGATCAGCCGCGACGCCGCCATGATGATCTGGCTCGATTCCAGCAGCAATATCAAGGGGAGCCCAAACGAAAACTATGCACGTGAGCTGATGGAGCTGTTTAGCCTGGGTGTGGGCCACTATGACGAGCACGACGTGCGCGAGGCGGCCCGCGCGTTTACCGGATGGCGTCCCGACTCAAGCGGCCGCTTCGCCTTCGATCCTCGGCTTCACGATGACGGTACCAAAAAGGTGCTCGGTCAAGCGGGCCGCTGGAATGGGGACGACGTGGTCAACCTGGTGCTCGATCAGCCGGCGACCGCTCGTTTCCTGGCCCGCAAACTCTATCGATTCTTTATTAATGAACATGTGGATCCACCCGACGCGATGCTGGAACCGCTCTGCGAGTCATTTCGACAAGGGGGCTACGACATCGGCGGCCTGGTCCGAACCATGCTGGCCTCGCGACTGTTCTACTCGGACCATGCCTTCCGCCAACGCATCAAAGGGCCAGTGGAGTATGCCCTTGGCGCCTTGCGAGCCCTCTATCGAAAAGAGAGCAAAGGGAACGCGGACTTCAAACCCCTCGCTCATCACGACCTGGCGGCACACATCGGAGCGATGGGGCAGGTCCTGTTTGCTCCGCCCAACGTGAAAGGATGGCCGGGGGGACCCTCCTGGCTCAATACCTCAACCCTCCTGGAACGAAGCAACTTCACGGAAGCCCTCGTGAGCGGTCGGTTCGCACATCCCCTCGGTGCCGCCGCGAGCGAATCGTCGACGCCCTCCGATCACCCGGTCGAAAACGCGAAGCCCGCGCACGCGTTCGACCCAGCCCGGATGCTCGGGGAACTGAAACAACCAAGCCCCGAGGAGATCGTTACGGTCCTCCTCGACCTCTATCTCCCTGGGGGCACACGCCCGTCCGCTCGCGACAAGCTCGTGGAGTATCTCGCCGAGGGAGCACCCAACGGACCCGAACTCGCGCAGCGCGTCCGGGAAGCGGTCCATGCAATCCTCAACCTGGCGGAATACCAGTTAGCCTGATGCGCCGGGTTGACCCCAATCAATCCATCGATCTCATCAAGGACACGCATATCATCATTCAACAGGGCTCAAACCAATGTGGAACCGCCGACAGTTCCTGACCCGGACGTTGCAGGGCTCATCGCTATTGGCCCTCAACGCGGTCGTCCCCCAGTTCATCTTTCGCTCGGCCCAGGCCGCGGCGCCGGGCAAGGATACGATCCTGGTGGTTCTGGAGATGACCGGCGGCAATGACGGCCTCAACACGGTGATCCCCTACGCCGACGACCTCTACCACAAGGCCCGCCCCACACTCAGACAGACCGACCGAACGGTCATTCGCCTGAACGACCAGGTTGGCCTTCACCCGGGCCTTCAGGGCCTGCGGCCCTTGTGGGACCAAGGAAAGCTGGCGGTCGTGCAAGGGGTTGGGTATCCGAATCCGATTCGCTCCCATTTTGAGTCGATGGATGTCTGGCACACCGGCACCCTTCAGCAAGCCTCGAAAACCGGGTGGCTTGGCCGAGCCTCGGCCGAGCTCGAAAACGGCTCGGGCGCGGTGCCTATTCTTCACCTCGGGCCCAACGGCCAGCCACTTGCCCTGGCCGGAGCCCCCGCCGGTGGCGCGGTGACCGTGAATCAGGACAACGCCTTTCGGCTCGACCTGGGCGGCAGTGAGACGGAACGGCGGAAAGGGCGGCGAAAACTTCTGGAGGACCTGGCCGGTTCACCAACCGACCCGAACGATGGCGAGCACGCCGAAAACCTGGTCTCCTTCGTTCAGCGCAGGCAACTCCAAACGCTCACCGCCGTGGAACAGCTCCGCGCCCTGCTCGAAGCGGGCGGAGCGAAATTCAAACAGGGTTATGGGCTCTCGCAACGCCTCCAGATCATCGCGGGCCTGATCGAAAAAGGGTTTGGGACCCGGATCTTTTATGTGAGTCTGGACGGGTTCGACACCCACTCGGCCCAGGAATCGACCCACCAGAATCTGTTGAGTGACCTTAGCGACTCTATCTACCGGTTCTTCGAGACCTTAAAATCGACTGGGCATGACGAAAGGGTGAAACTCTTGACCTTCTCCGAATTCGGCCGACGCGTGAAGGAGAACGATAGTCGAGGCACCGACCATGGCGCTGGGTCTTGCCTGTTCGTCGCCGGTCCTTCCGTCCAAGGGGGGGTGGTTGGAAACCATCCGAGCCTGGCCGACCTCGACGATGGCGACCTGAAATACCACACCGACTTCCGCTCGATCTACGCCACCTTGCTCGACGACTGGCTAGGCTGCGACAGCAAGGCGGTACTCGGCCAGAGGTGGGACCACCTGGCACCGCTCGGCTCCAAGGCGTGAGACGCCTGCCGCCCGTTGAACCTGCCCGGATGCGATACCGAGAGTTTTGAAAGTTGAGGCGATTGAGGAACCGCTCGATTAAGATGGCTGCCTCGGCCATCTTCGGATGGAGGGAGGTCGACTCAATCGTCTTCAACAGGGTAAGCAGATGCGTCGTCGTCGGTTTCTCGAAGGCTGTCAAACCGGGCTCGCGGGGCTACTCGCCGCAAGGGCAGGGGTTCCCCTTCCACTCGCGTTCGGCGCGGGTCCGCGCGAGATCGCGGCGGACGTGGTGATTCTGGGCGGGGGACTGGGCGGCTGCGCGGCGGCCCTCGCCGCGTTGCGAACCGGCCGGTCGGTCGTCATGACCGAACCCACCGACTGGATCGGCGGCCAGCTTACCCAGCAAGCGGTCCCTCCCGACGAACACCCCTGGATCGAGCAGTTCGGGGCGAACGCCTCCTATTTCGCCTTGCGCCGGGGGATTCGCTCCTATTACAAACAACACTATCCGCTCACGGCCGAGGCCCGCGCGATCCGCCACCTGAACCCGGGCTCGGGAAGCGTTTCACGCATCTGCCACGAGCCGAAAATCGCCCTGGCGGTCCTCACCGAGATGCTGGCTCCTTACGCGTCCAGCGGTCGCCTCTCGCTTTTGCTCGAGCATGAGCCGGTTGAGGCCGAGACGGAGCGTGACCATATCCGCTCGGTCACCGTCCGGAGCGTGAGGACCGGAGACAAGCGGGTGCTCCAGGCCCCGTTCTTCCTCGACGCCACCGAACTGGGCGACGTCTTGCCGCTGGCGGGGGTCGAGTTCGTTACCGGCTTCGAGGCCCGCGGTGAAACCGGGGACGAACAGGCCCCCGAACAGGCCCAGCCCGAGAATCAACAGGCCTTCACATGTTGCTTTGCGATGGAGTACCTCGACGGGCAGGATCACACGATCGAACGCCCGGCTGAGTACGACTTCTGGCGAGACTACGTACCCAACCTCACTCCCGCCTGGTCGGGCAAGCTGCTCAGCCTGGAGATGAGCAACCCCAAGACGCTTCAGCGCCGCCCTCTGGAGTTCGACCCCACCGGCGCGGGTAAGGGTTTCTGGCTCTACCGCCGGATCGTCGATCCGCGGAACTTCGCTCCCGGCACCTACCAGGGGGGGGTAACCCTGGTGAACTGGCCCCAGAACGATTACCTGCTCGGTAACCTGATCGGCGTCTCGGCCGAGGAGGCCCAAAAGCACATCGCACGCGCCAAGCAACTGAGCCTTTCGCTGCTCTACTGGCTCCAGACCGAGGCTCCTCGGCCCGACGGCGGGACGGGTTGGAAGGGCTTGAAGCTTCGCCCTGATCTCGTGGGAACGGAGGACGGACTGGCCAAATACCCATATATCAGAGAATCACGCCGGATCCGGGCCGAGTTCACGGTGCTGGAAAAACACGTTGGGGTCGATGCCCGCCGCAAGGCGCTGGGGCGAGAGGACGTAACCGCCGAGGAATTCCCCGACTCGGTGGGGGTCGGCAGCTACCGAATCGACCTCCACCCCAGCAGTGGCGGCAACAACTATATCGATGTCGGCTCGCTCCCGTTCCAGGTGCCGATGGGGTCCCTCATTCCGCGCAGGGTCGAGAATCTCCTCGCCGCGTGCAAGAACCTGGGGGTCACGCACATCACCAACGGTTGCTACCGCCTTCACCCGGTCGAGTGGGGAATCGGCGAGGCGGCCGGGCTTCTGGCATCTTACTGCCTCGAAAAGAAGAACAAGCCCCGAGCCGTGCGCAACAGCTCCGCGCAGCTCAAAGCCTTCCAGGCCAGACTCACGCAACAAGGAGTTGAAATACGCTGGCCCAAGGTCACGCCGCGCTGAGCCTCTTGAGGGAGCCCGTACAATCCAGTTGTTTGTTGGGTCGATTCTCCAACAACAACTCCAAACTCCCTCAACACCTGGGGGCCAGGGCGACTTGCGATGCTCGAAGGCCGCACCTTGCCCCCTTTAATCCATTCCAATCACTCCATGCATTACGTTTTCAAGACCATGAGCTCACCGGTGGGTCTCCTGAAGCTCGTTGGGAGTGACGAGGGCCTCGCGGCGGTCCTCTGGGAAGACGACGACCCGAAGCGTGTGCGGGTGAAGGCCACCGTCGAGGACGTAAACCACCCGGTCCTGGTCGAGGCCGAGCGCCAGCTCGCGGAATACTTCGCCGGAAAGCGAACGACCTTCACCGTCACACTCGACTACCAGGGGACCCTATTTCAGAAAAAAGTCTGGAACGCGCTCCTGGGCATCCCGTTTGGCGAGACGCGCACCTATGGCGAACTGGCCAGGCAGATCGGCAATCCCGCCGCCGTGAGGGCCGTTGGGGCGGCCAATGGCAAGAATCCGATCTCCATCATCGGACCGTGCCACCGCGTGATCGGGTCCACGGGCAAGCTCACCGGCTTCGCGGGCGGCCTCACCGTCAAGGCAACTTTGTTGAAGCTCGAGGGGCGCGAGGTCGCGGAAGACTTCGCGAACAGCCCTCATTCAAGGTCGGCACGTCTCGGTTCACCTTGATGGAGATACACAACGAAACGAGCCGCCCGGGTCAGTCGACCTGGGCGACTCGTTGAATTCGTTGGCTTCAGGTTCAAAGACCGTTGGAGTGACGGTCTTTGAACCTAGCTCATTCTCGTTGACCTTAGCCTCAACGGCGATCCTGGAGCTTGCGGAGCAAGCGGAGGAATTCGAGGTAGAGCCAGACCAGCGTTAGAATCAGGCCGAACGCCGCGTACCACTCCATGTACTTGGGCGCTTCCACCCGCGCACCGTACTCGATGAAGTCGAAGTCAAGCAGCAGGTTGAATGCGGCCACGCCCACAACGACCAGGCTGATACCGATTCCGATCGGGGTCGCGTCGTTGAGGAACGGCACCCGCATGCCGAACAGGCTCAGCAGAAGCGAGATTCCGTAGACCAGGGCGATGGCACCGGTCGCCGCGACGATACCGGTGCGAAGCCGGTCGGTCACCTTGATCAGGCCTGACCCATAAACGAACAGCATCACGAACAAGGTGCCGCAGGTTAGCGAGACCGCCTGAAGCGCGATCCCTGGATACTCGCCGAACTTGTGCTCGATGACGCACGACAGAGCGCCCAGGAACACTCCCTCGAACGCCGCGTAAATGGGCGCGGTCCAGGGAGCGAAGGTGGGCTTGAAGATCGTGATCAAGGCGAGGATCGACCCACCAATCGCCGCGACGAGCATCGCCGGCATGGTGAGTTGATTGTTCATGGCCTGGTTCCAGGACCAGAGAGCGGTGGCGGACAGGATCCCGAGCAGACCGAAGGTCTTACCAACCGTTCCCTGGACGGTCATCACCGCGCCTCGTGTCGAGCCGTATACCTGCTCGAATCCGGCGAACGTTTCTTTAGAAAAGGCGGGATTACTCGAAGCCAAGGTCAGTCCTCCCAGGACGAGAGCGAGAGCGTTTAGTCCACGTCAACAATTTCCACCGCGTCATCGCAGTGCTTACCAAAACCAGCGCGGACTTCTCCAGTATGATACGTCCTATTCTGGTCCAATGGTTCGGATTTGACAAGAAGAGGAATGAAACCGGCTGATTCATGGATGTACGGCGAATGGATAATCCGCATGGATCCACGGGGAGAATCAGGCCCGGGATCGCTTTTCCTGGGAGCGCGAGCTTTTGGCCGCACTTCGCGTTGTCACATTGCGGGCGTCCCGGGGAGGGGCTTGGGATCGTAGGAAACAGGCGTGTTGTGGGAGTGGAAGGTGGGCGTTTTTTCTCTGGGAGCGCGGGCGTCCCGCCCGCAATTCTTGAGTCCGCGCGTTACGCTCCGGTCGAGGGTTTTCGGGCTTTTTCCCTGGGAGCGCGGGCGTCCCGCCCGCAATTCTTGAGTCTGCGCGTTACGCTCCGTTTGAGGGTTTTCGGGCTTTTTCCCTGGGAGCGCGGGCGTCCCGCCCGCAATTTGGGGCATGGGCATGGTACAAGGCATTCACGGTTGTAAGAAATGGGCGAGCGTTAAGCGTGGCTCGGAGCGCTTGGGCGTTATCGTGGGAATGCGGGCGGGACGCCCGCGCTCCCAGGGAAAAATTCGCTTCTGGTGTCCCACTGGCGGCGAGACAAGGTCTGTAGGTGACAAGTCTCTTCAAGGTCGAGAGGCTGAGACAGAGGAAGATGCCGAGCTGGTCCGGGACAAGCTCGGCTTGCTCGGGACCTGGTCGTGATGGGTTGCCGCGATCGGCGACTCAACCTGAGGGGTCACGTTGTGAAGCTGAAGAAGTCGGCGGATGCTGGAGGTCGACGCGAAGATCCCAGAGACCCGTCCCTTTCCCTTCCCCAGCCGAGCCCTCCCGATACAGACCCCCACGAGATCTCCGTTGGCCAGGTAAAGGCCACCCCCCGAGCGCCCGTGTTCCGGGGCTCGGCCGGTGACGAGAAACAGGCGAGGGGAGCCGCCTCCTTGCATCTCGAACCGTTCAATCCGGGTAATCTGGGTCGGCCAACTGCTCAGTTGCGTTCCCAGGTCGATCCCGACCGAGGTGACCCGGCTCCCCTTGCGCGGCTCTCCTCCTGGACCCGCCAGGCGCGCGACGTAAGGCAATGGGGGTAACCCCTTGACCCGAATGACCGCCACGTCCGCGGCCCGATCGGCCCCTACAACCTCGGCTGGGTAAGAGCGAGGCCAGCCCTCTCCACTCTTCGTCCGTTCCATGCCCACGTTGTAGCGGTGGAACTCGACGCGGGGCTTCCCTCGATTCGACACCACGTGAGCGGCCGTCAGGATCAAGGCCTCTCCTCGAACCGAGGAAATGACCGAGCCGCTCCCTTGCGAGTTCCCTTGCCGGATGATCACGGTGGGGCGAAAGGTCCAGTCATCGCCAGGAAGCGGCTGGTCGAGGGCCATCGCCCTGGTCGGCCCCAAAACCCAAAGGCAGCCGATCCAAAGACAGAGGAATCGTATGGTCCGCCGATCCTTCGCGTTCTGGTTCGTGCGCATTGTGATCCGGCTCGCTCGAAGGTTCCAGATCGTCCACAAAGGGATTCGTTGACTCAACGGAGTGGCGGAAAGGCAAAGCCTTGGCCACCGCCACCGACCGCAACTTCCTGGCCTTGCTGAATCAGGGGCGTTTGAAGACTCGGACGTTGTTTCGATCGAAGACCGACTGAAACCAGCGCAAGGTGATCTGGTCGAGGTCATCGTCCTTGCCCCACACCAGGATCGAGTCGATCGCCTGGTGGTGCGCCTCCAGCTCTCGCTCCCAGATCGAGGCGCGTCGCGCGGATCCATTTGGATCGTTATCGAGAGCCAACGCCTCGAGAACGCTCGGCAAGGGGCGGTCGAGCGTCGGCTTGAACTGGACGGGGAAGTAGTAGTGGCTGGTCTCGTAGTTGTTCCAGATGACGTTGCCGGTATCGACCCCGAGCAGGTTGTCGGCATGGACCATCGGGTTGGCCCGGAACCGCGTGGGGATTCCCACGAGGAGCGTCGCCACGCGTTGGTTTTGGCCAATCGCCGATTTCGCGGCCAACACCGCGCCGACCTGCCGGCTCGAGGTCATCGCGTACTCCCAGACGAACGCCGACTGGATCGTCAGGGCCCAGAACAAAGCGAGGGCCGCGAGCCGTCCCAGCCACGATCGAACCCCGAAGTCGAGCACGGGAACCAGGGCCACCAATCCCAGCAACATCACGCGCTGGGGGAGATAGTTGCCGTGACTCTCACCGAGCGTATCGGGGCAAATGAAACCGCCCACCAGCAAAAGTGCGGCCAATACCCCCCAGCCTGCTCGTTCCGAGTGACATCTCGCGGGGTCATCGACTCGACGGGCTTTCCAGGTCGCGCTAGCCTCCAGAAGCAGAAAGACCAGAAATGCGAAGACCGGCGAGAGCAAAAAGAACGCGCTCGCGGTGGACGCTCGGAACGGGAGAGCACTTTTGATCGCGAGTGTGATCGGGTCGACCCAGGTCGCCTGATGCCACCAGCTCGAGAGTGAGAGAGGATTGGGCAGATGTTTCCAGGTCGGTTGCATGGCCCCGCCTCGGCGGGTCAGACCAATATAGATCCAGGCCAGAGGGAGCAAAGGGATCATGCCAAGCGCAGTCCACCCGATCCGAACCCAACGTTTGGGCCCCGAAGCGAAGAGGCTCAGGACCCCAAGGCCGATCACGGTCAACCCCAGGCTGACCAGATGGCTGAAATAGCCGAGGATGATCAGGCCCCAGAGCGCCAGAACGTGTCCCGGCCCCAGCCGATCTCGGTGGTTCCACCAGTAGCCCAGGGTGACCGGGAAAAGGCAGGCGCCGAGCATGAAGCTATTGAAGCCGAGCAGCCAGGAGACGTTCAACGCCAGGAGCGCGGCGAATAGACCCGCGAAGGGGAGCCCCTGCCACCCGGCGACGCGCCAACGTAGCCAGAGGATGGATAGGGCGAACCCCGCCAGCGTGAGCGAGGTCATGAGGTGGTCGGCCCATCGAACGGGGAGGATACGGACGAGACCGGCCAGGGCCAGATGCCCCGTCCAGTTGGGCAGGGGTTCCCACTGAACCTGGTAGACGTCGCGAAATGGCGAAGCAGGGTCAGCGTTCCAGGCGATGACCTGAGCGTTGTAGGCGTGAGCGGGACCATCCTGCGTGACAAACCAGGGGGTCAGCCAAATCGCAAGTAAGGGTGGGACCAGGGGTAGGAGCGCAAGCAAGAGGAGGGAGACCTTGCGAGTGCGCGTTAGCGATTGGCCCCCAACGTGCGGGGAAGGTGGGGATTGAGACTGGATCAACTGAGCCGCATCCGTTTGAGGTCGGGTCAGCCCGGTCCTCTCTTCCTCTCGCAAGGAGAAGAGGACCGGGCTTAGGTGCGTAACAACCGGACTGACGACCGTCTATCGTCCTCCGGATTGCATCTCAAAAGGGGAGAGGCACAGGGAGGTCGGGTCGCAGCCGCTGTTGTGCGGCAAGGTCCTAAATCACGCGGCGCTCACCGACGTCGGGCAACGCTGGCACGACCTGGCGATAGACAGACTATAACGCATGATTTGACCAACTGCCAAAGAAAAAGAAGGCCCCTCCTGGAATCCCCGAAGAATCTCCTCGCCCCTTCGACAATCACGCGGTCATTGCGGAAAAAGGCGGAAAGGTCGGTCGAAAAGCCTCGAAGCGGCCCCTCTTTCGCCGCCGCCCCACAGGGCGTTCTCGAGTCGCTTCGCCGAGCCTTCCCAAGGCCCGCCAACCTTGCCTGGTCGAGCAAGGCGGAGCAAGGGGAGACGAGTCGATACGTTCGCGGTCGTGCCGGAAAGGAGTTGGCCGGAATCAAAGGCCCGATGTCCTGGCCGACTTGCCTTGATTGAACAAGCGAGTGGCGCGGTTGGGGTCGCGAGAACAGTTGCTCTCTTGTTAGACTTTGCACCGAACTTGTCCAACCGAGGGAGCCAACCACGATGAGTATGTCAGGGAATGACGAGTTACGCATCTCTTCCCCCACTCTTCAGCCCAATCCGGACGCACCACGAAACCCGTTGATCTCCTCGCCCGTCGCGGAGGAATCGGAAGAAGTCACGGAGCGATTCTCGGCCTGGCTGTTGCGCGGACCGCTCACCGTGGTCCTGGGATGCCTGGGTCTGGTCCAACTCGCCAGTTGGGCACCGCACTACCTGACCTGGCCGTCCTGGGCGGATCACGACGTCTTCGCCACGATCGCGCAAGGCTGGCGGCATGGGCTGCTTCCCTATCGAGATTTGCCTTGCAATAACTTCCCCGGAACCATTTATCTGTTCTGGGGCCTCGGCATGCTGTTCGGCTGGGGGAAGATGCTCCCCTTCTATGCCGTGGATGCCGGAATGCTGGTACTTCTTGGGTGCATGATGTTGCTCTGGAGCCAGCGGAGGCTCGGCGGGGTTTTGCCGGGGCTGATCGGCTACCTCACCTTCGTCAGCTATTACCTTGGCCTCGATTATGCTCACGCAGGCCAGCGCGACTGGCAAGGTCCTTTTTTCGCGGTCTTCGGGCTCCTCTTCCTGCAAGCGTGGCCAGGTCGAACCGGCCGGGTGGTTTCGGCCATCGCGATGGCCATCGCGGTTTGCTTCCGCCCCCAGACCGTGCTCCTGATGCCCGCGCTGGCGCTCTCCATTGATGCCTCGCTCGATGGGGAGAACGCCCCGTCACTTGGGAAAAGGTTTCGCGCGCAGGTGCTTTGGGGGGGACTTTTCGCCCTGACGCTCGCCCTGACGTTCATTCCCCTGGTATGGGCTGGGGTGATGCGGGACTTCTTGAACGGCATACGTCTGACCTCGTACGGCGGCCACTACAACCGGGTCACGATTTCATCCCTCGCCATGGGCTTGTTCGTCCTCCTGGCCCCCTTCAAGATGCTGATGGTTCCCATCGTCATGGCGCTCATCGCGGCGAAGATGGATCGGCCGACCCGCAAATTGGTGCTGAGCTGGATCTTCGCCTTTGGATTTGTGTCGCTCTACAAGCCTCTTAGCCCCATGCCGCATACCTATCTCAACATCCCCTTGATCTTGATCTGGTCGATCACACTTTCGGTCTTGCTCCGGCTCGTGCTCGAGATCGCCCGGCCGCTCCCCTCGGTCCAACTCGTCGCCTGCCTGGTCGTGCTGGCCCTGGGAGTGACGATCCGACCCGAGTTCTGCATGTCAGGCCCAACCCTCCGGGCCTTGGCTTCGTTCGCCAAGGGCGAAATCCCCGAAGCGACCGCCCCCCCTGGTTACCGGCCAGGAACCGTCCCGACTTCCGGCTTTTACCCCTGGGAAGACTACCGCGACCTGATCACCTACCTGCGGAACCACACATCGCCTGAAACGCGCGTGGCCAACGTTTTGAAAGGGGATCCCGCCATCACATCCCCCGCCGCTCGAGCATCGGTCTTCCCCACGGAGTCGCTGGCCTGGCTCCGCATGGTCCGTCCCGAACAGGAGAGAGACTTTGCCGACCGGCTCGCCAAAACGCCCGAGTCGGTCGTCGTCTGGGTCCCCGGCGAGGTTGGTCCCGACCCCAAGTTCACACTTGAGCAGATCACGCCCGTCATCCGAGACCTGTATGAGCCCGAGGCCCAATTCGGCATGATCGAAGTCTGGCGCAGAAAGGCCCATTCCGAAACAAGCAGCCTCACAAGGCGTCCAACCTCGCCTCGGCACGAGCCGAGGCGAACGAAATGATCAAAAAATATAGAACTCTTATGATTTTGCCGGGTCGCGCCGCGTGGAGCGAGATCGACGAGATCGATCTGCTTGCGTCGGAGCTCACTTGCCCGCTCTAGGCGCGTCGGGGCTCGGCGACTCCGGCTTCGGTAGCACGAAGCTCAGATGATGGGCGCAATGGATGGCGTGATATCGGTCCCATTCCGCTCGGCTCATGGGACCGAGCAGAGCGTGTGGCGCAAGCGGGGCCTGGTGCGAAGCATAATAGCCTAACGTCGCACGGAGCGCTTCCGCCTCGGCCCGCGCCTCCAGATTCTCCTTGGGGCTCGTCCCCTCCGGGTGCCGCATTCCCTCGACATGCACCCCCGTCCCAAGGGACCGCTTGCGTTTCAACGCCCCCGCGGTGGCTCGCACCAACCAGGGGGCCGCGACGGGGAAGCCCTCCACCGAGCATACCAGCATGCTGGCGAGATGGTTGCAGATTTGCCCGAGCGACCACCGCCCCACCGTGGCATGCCCATCTAGTAATCGATCCACTTCCGGCATCACCTGGTCCAGGGTCTGAAAACTCAAGGCGCGTCGCTCAGCCATTGTGTCGCGGATCTCCCGAACGTGTTCCGGCCCTGCCCGGTCGGATCTAACCTGATTATGATCTGATCTGGAACGCGTTGATTCTGGTATTGGTGGTTCGCCAACCCGCATTCATGCGGGTGCGCAACGGAAGATTCGTGCCTTCTCAGCACAACACGCTGAGGTTGACTTGAGAATGTTCTTTTCCGAGAGCGCGCGAATCTCGCCCGCTACTTCGCTTTTCCCAAGGCCATTGCGGGCGGGACGCCCGCGCTCCCAGGGAAAAGACGGTCGATTCGACCGCGGACTTTCCCGAGAACGCGAGCAGCTTGCACATTTTTCGCATCGCGAAATTGCGGGCGGGACGCCCGCGCTCCCAGGGAAAGACCGACACGCGCGTTCCCAGGAACACGAGGCTCGCTAGGACTTCTTGACAAAACTTGAACACATCAGGCTTAAAATGCCTTCTGAAGCAGAGCGAGTTCCTTTTGGCGAATCCGATCGCGGTCCTCAGCGTCGTCCCAGTCGATGTCTTCCTTCTGAAGCCAGTCGATGGCGCGGGCTCGGGTCGCTTCGGGGATCGGAATCCGGAACGACGCGTGCCGCACAACCACACCAACATAGGTCAGTCGTTGGACTTCATCCCACGCGTCGAACGAGTCACCGAACCATTCGTTGAGAACATTCAATGCCTCGGCCAGAGTCTCGGGACTGGCCAACTTCTTCTGGACCTCGTCGAAGCTGAGTGGATTGCCATCGTCCATCAGGTCATCATAGACTTGACCATGAATTAGTTCATACGCAAGGTCTAATGCCTCGGCCACGTCGTCGTGCTCGAAGCTCTGCCGTCCCCAACATCCCATCTCTTACTATTCCTTTGCTTTGCCAAGCCGGGTTCGGCTCGTGGTCATCGTTCCCATCGGTTCGTGAGGGACCCCAAACGTGGAGAGCCCTACCGGCTGACAGCCAAGATAAATGGACTCGATCTGGTCCCGAGGCACTAGATATGTCTCGTGAAAGATACCTAGATCTCCTCGAGTCCGCATCCGCTCCAACGCCGCGCGCCACCACTCGGAATGGGGTGGGGAGTGCGACCATGTTTCCAGGGCATCGAACGAAGCCCAGTATTGCAGCACCCCAAACTGAGAGCGGCCGGAAATCCAGCGCTCCGAATGCAGCAGGCCCGTCTGATTCCGAATGGCTTCTCCCGCGGCTCGATCAATCGCACCCGCGAGCCGATACGCATGAAACAAGGCCCGGAGCCCTCGAACCTGGATCCCCAGGCGGACCAGGCAAAGCTCGCTCACCGAATCAGGCAATGTGAACGCAAGACGTTTCATCAAGGCACTCCGCAAGCCGCGGACCACGGGCCCCAATCGCTCGTGGCCTCCGATTCCAGGAAATCGGTTGCTCCCGCTCCACTCCAAGTTTCAGCGCACGGCTTCTTTTCATTAACCGAGAAGACATGCGATCGCCCAAAATGATTCAAGCTGTTTTCGCTTGCTCATTTCCTGTCTTCGTAGCGTCGGGCGGTGGCCATCAGGGCAGCGAGCCTCCGAGGCGGAGCAACGAAGGTGGGGCGAGCCACGGGGGTTTGAGCGACCATTTCGGTGGGGGAAAGGATCTGGCCGTCGATCGTTCCGAACTGGCAACCCGCCTCGGCGGCGATCACGGTGCCCGCGGCGACGTCGTGCGCCGCTTCACCGAGGAACGCACAGGCCTGGAGTCGGCTGGCGGCCACGAAGGTGATTTCACAACAGGCGCTGCCGAGGTCGCGGAGCCGGCCTGGCAACGAGCGAGGATCGACGGCCCGGAGCGCATTGGTTCCCACGCAAACGTTGTCTTGCGAGTGGAATTGGTCGGCGTCGATTGCGCTGAGCCGCTTCCCGTCGAGCCAGGCCCCCTGTCCCTTGACCGCCCAGAAGGTTTCATGCAGCGGTGGGATCACGATCACGCCCAGTACCGGCTCCCCCTGGTCGAGGAGGCCGATGCTCACCGCCCAGAGGGGGAGGCCATGGACCAGGTTCCCCGTGCCGTCGATGGGGTCGATCGACCACCGCCGGGCACCACCGCCCCCCGACTCGGCGAACTCCTCTCCGGTCAGTCGGTCGTTCGGGAAAGCCTCCCCCAGCCGCTGCCGAATCAGGAGCTCAAGCTCATGGTCGAGGTCGGTCACGTAGCTGAGGTTCGCCTTCTCGGTTGGAGTGACCTCACTGGCCCGTTTCAACGCCAGTTCGGCCGTCTCGGCCGCGAGTCCCTTCACAAAACGAAGCTCAGCCTCGAGATACAACACGTCTTTCCTCTCAGAATCGATTCTGGCGGGGCGTTCGAAATCAGGTGATCACCCCAAGAAGCGTATGCCATCGCCGGGGCCGCCGACAAGGGCGTTTTCCCATCCAAGGCCGATTGGCCAGCCAACCCACCCCTCAACCCAAAGCTTGCACCGCATCGCAAGAGGAGTCAGGTGAGGAAGAGGCGCACAGGGGATCGGCTTCCTGGTACAATCTCGATCAGACGGTTTGAAGCCCTGGAGTGACTCATTTCCCAACCCAATCCGTCGGCCCTTGCCGTCACACGGTCTGGGGCGACCCGCGCAAGGCGCGAAAGGAACCTGGGACGGCTGTGTCGCCGTCCCATTGATGATAAGGAATCATTCTTACAAATATGCCAACGCGTCTTGACAAACTGGTTTCAGAACGGTTCCAGCTCTCTCGAAGGGCCGCGCAAGACGCGGTGCGGAACGGGCGGATTGACCTGGATGGGGTACGCTGCGATGAACCGGGCCGCGAGGTGGAGTTGGATGCCAACGTGGCCTTCTTCCCGAACCGGCCCAAAGCCAGGGTGGTGGCGGGCCGGCTCAAGATCCTTCATGAAGATCGCCACGTCCTGGTTGTGAACAAGCCGGCGGGTCTGCTCACCGTGCCTGGACCGCGCCAGGAACAGGATAGTCTGCTCGACCGGGCCACCCAGTACCTGAGGGTCAGGCATGGACATGCCCACCCGTACCTCGGGGTGATTCACCGACTCGATAAGGATACCTCGGGGGCCTTGGCCCTGGCGCGTTCGGCCGAGGCCGTCGCCGCTTTTCAAGACCTGTTCCGGGCCCATGATATCGAGCGGCAATACCTCGCGGTGGTGGAAGGGCGGCCAGCGCGCGATGAGGGGACGATCGACCTTCCCTTGATTACCGATAGTGGCAACCTCCGACGCGTTGTGGCCAGGCACCCGGGTGAAGGGAGGCGGGCGATCACGCATTACCGGGTAATCGAAGTGTTCGGCTCGGTGGCAAGCCTGGTCGCCTGCTGGCTCGAAACGGGCCGAACCCACCAGATCCGAATTCACCTGGCGGAAGTGGGGCATCCTGTTCTGGGCGAACCTGTCTATCGACCCCGCAACCAGCCGAAGTGCAAGGCTCGGTTCGTACGTCAGGCGCTTCACGCTCAGACTCTGGGCTTCACGCACCCGATCACCGGTGTTGACGTGAAGGTCGAAGCTCCGCTTCCGCGCGACTTCGATAGCCTCATCGTCGACCTGCGCAATCGCTATGGTATACGCGGGGCAGGGGGCTGACGCCGAGGACTTGTGCCAGGACGAAACCTTGCGGGTTGGCGCGGGGACTTTCTTTCCCGGGAGCGCGGGCATCCTCCTCGCTTTTCCCAATCCCATTGCGGGCGGGACGCCCGCGCTCCCAGGGAAAAGACGGTCGATTCGAGGGCGCTCTTTCCTGGGAGCGCGGGCATCTTGCCCGCTTCTTTGCTTTTCCCAAGTCAATTGCAGGCGGGACGCCCGCGCTTCCAAGGAGGAGCCAGAGGTTCAGGGAAGACCAAGCGCTTGGCGTCTATCGGCTTGAGGGGTTGGACGCGGCCGGGCTGGATTTTGGCTCCGCCCGATCCTTGTCTTCCTTCAGCGTCGAGTCGGGCTGCGTCTCGCTTGGCTTCTCAAACACCAGGATGTGTTGCCAGGGAAGAAAGTCGAACTTTTCCTTGAAGCGGAAGCCTTGCGGCTCAAGTTCGAGCCGAACTTGCTTGACCGTCATTTTATGCTCGGGCTTGATCGGCACGTTCGGGTCTTCACCGCGAAACTCAACCAAGACCAGCCGGCCCCCGGGCTTCAACGCCTTGAGAACGCCAGTCAGCGTGGCTTCGGGATCCGTGCATTCGTGATAAACATCCACCATGAGCACAAGATCCACCTTACCTTCGGGGAGCCTGGTGTCGGTGGACGTGCAGAGAATCGGTTTGATGTTCTTGACGCCGGCGCTCCTGGCGTTCGCGGCGAGCATCTTGAGCATCTGGGGCTGTACGTCCGTCGCCAGCACGTGCCCCTCTGGCCCAACACGTCTGGCGAGCTTCAAGCTGGTGTACCCCACCCCCGCGCCCACATCCGCGACGGTCGAGCCTTTCTCGAGCTTCAAGGCATCGAGCATCGCCTCGGGCTGTTCTTCCTGCTCGCGCGTGTCGCGCACCAGCCAGTCGGCCCCGTGATAAGACATGACATCGGCGATGCGCCGGCCCTTGTAGAAACGAGGCCCGCCTCGCCTGGACCGCGTCACCGAAGTCTTGGACTTGGACTTCGCTTTCGGACTGGAACTCGACTTGGAGCCAACCCCCGGCCCGACCTTTGCTTCGGGCTCCGCTCGCTCGCGCGGCGAAGTACCGACCTCCTGAGCGGAGAGAGCAAGTGGTAAGGGGAGCAGAACCAGAGTGGTCGTCGTCAGGAGGAGAGTGCGGAGAAGCTTGGCCACGAGCATGGTATTGGTCGCTCCCTAAGACTAAGCAGAGGGGAGAAGGATTCCCAAACCCCGTGAAAGCGTGTGCCGCCTCGAGGCTTGGTCCAGCCAGTTCCGATCGCGGCCGGCGATCCGAACGCAGTACGTCCCGCGCCTTGCATCAATCGAAACGTTCAGAAGATTGGAAGCAAGCCAACCCTCGATCGAGCCGACGATCACCACATCACTCCTGGAACATTAAAAAATCGGAATCGGAATCAGAGCCCGAGTCGGTTGAGAGTGATTGGCCGACTCAGGCTCGTTCCCGGTTTAGTCGGCCAGGGCGTATCGGACGATGCAATAGAGGGCTTGCACGCCATCCTTCCAGCCGATTTTCTTTCCTTCGCGATAATCGCGTCCGTTGTAGCTGACGGGCATCTCGTAGACCCGACAACGGCGAGAGGGGCGTCCTTCGAGCGGAGGGACGATGAAGCGGGCAACCTTGGCGGTCACTTCGGGCTCGAAACCAAATCGGTCGCTCTTCAGGTCGATTCCCTGAATCACTTCTCGCCGGAAGACCTTGTAACAGACTTCCATATCGGTCAGATTCAAATTCGTAAAAACATTTGACAAGAGTGTCAAGAACTTGTTCGCCAGCGAGTGCCAGAAGTAAAGAACGCGGTGCGATTCACCGATGAAGCGTGAGCCGTAGACCACGTCGGCCTTGCCCTCGATGATCGGCTGGACCAGTTGCAGATACTGGCCTGGGTCATACTCGAGGTCGGCGTCCTGGACGATGACGATCTGGCCCGTCGCGTGCGCGAAGCCGGTTCGTAACGCGGCTCCCTTGCCTCGGTTCCGCTCGTGGAAAACCACGGTGAGGTCGTTCTGAGATTCCTGGAGCTGGCGCAACAGGTCCCTGGTCCCATCGGTCGAACAATCATCGATCAGAATGATCTGCTTGGCGATCGGAACCGCGCGAACCTGCCTGAGGATTTCATGGAGCGTGTTGATCTCGTTGTAGACCGGGATCACCACCGAGAGGACCAGGTCGTCGGGTACGCGATAAATACCAAGCTGTCGGCAGACAGGTTCGCCGAGGTTGCGGATCAGCCACTCACGACGAGCGTGCTCGTCATCGGGAGTCCCCTCGAACTGATCGTCGTTGGATGAGGTCATCGCATCGGATTGAGGGAGAGTTGTCGACATGGGAAGCGTTCCTTCTATTCCCTGAATCAACGCCAAAGACATCCACACCGGGCAACACTCAACGCCAGATGGGATGAGGAGATGGCTTCGCTACGGAGCTTGGCCAGGATATCACGAAAGCCAACCGAGTTGCCACTAGATAAACGAACTAACCCGATTATAAGGCGAAATCAAATAAAGCGGTCCATTTCGGCGTCGCGACGCCGAAATGGACCGTTAGGGCTGAGAGGCCCTCGATTTTCAAGCCCCTCGGGCGGGGAGAAAGCGAAGGGAACGTCTCCCTTTGCTCACCGGCCAATTACTTGGCGGGAGCGGCTTCACCGGCGGGGGTGGGGGGAACCTCAGAGGCAGGAGCAGGGTCGCCGGGGGTGGGAGGAACCGCGCCCTCAGCCGGGGCGGCGGCACCAGCGGGGTTGCCCACGGGCGCGTCCTGAACTTCTTCAGTCGCGTTGGTGGGGGCAGCGTTCGCGGGGGCGGCGTCGTGCGTGGTGGTGGGGGCAACCTGGGGGATCACCTGGCCACTCGGAACGGCCTGACCGCTCGAAATCACCTGGCCAGACGCGTAAACTTCACCACCGACAACCGGGGTGTAGCTACCGTAGACGGCCGGGGCGTAAGAAGCGCCATAGCAGCTGCTGTAGCAGCTCACCGTGGTGTAGGCGGCATCGCAGTAGCAAGCGTTGTGACGCTTGTGACCGAACAACCCGCGGAACAGGCCACGTCGATGGCCATGACCGCTGTAGCAGCTTGAATAGCAAGCGCTGTAGCAGCTCGAGTAGCAAGCGCTATAGCAGCTCGAGTAGCAGGAGCTGTAGCACGAAGGCGCGACGTAGGTGGTGTAGCTAACAGGAGCGGGAGTACCGTAGCAAGAGCTGTAGCAAGAGCTATAGCACGAAGCGACGGGAACGGCGGGGCCACAATTCTTGTGGTGGCAACCAAAGCCGCTCAACGCCATTAACATTACGATCGTTCCCTGCATTTCAATCCTCCCCGATGCAAATTCGAGTTAATCTGGTCCCAGGGCCGGCAACCCAACCGCAACGTCTCAAACGTCGTGACCTGGACGACCGAAATCGGCCTCGCTCAACTCAACAGGAGCAATCAGCCTGCTTCCGGCAATCCGCCGAGTCGCCTCGACCCCTAATGTCTTCTCAGTCCTCGCAAAGTCTAAACTTTGAAACCCGATTATGCAACAAGCCAGAGTCAAAATAGCTAGAAAAACCGCAACCGGGAGACTTACGCGGTTTTTACACACAATGACACATTTGAGCATACCAAACCATTGATTGGACGTTCTCGGAAAGACTCGGTATCATGGCTCGATTTGAGGGATTTTCGAACGCCTTTGGATCGCCTTCAACGTGACGGCGCGAAGCTCAGCCAGGTTCTATTTCGTTGAGGAAGGCCCGGCTTTTTCGTCGGTGCAACTTCCTTCCCCGCCGCTGAATCCAACCTTCCAGACCGGGCGGCGTCCGGTCCGATAGTGCAAAATGCAAAAGATTAGGACCGGGTTGAGCCCTTCCTTCCGATCCGTCGCTCAAAGAGAGACGGAATCCGTAAAAGGGAGGCGGTGCTCTCCGGGTCAGTTTGACCCCGTGCAAAGCAGCCCCGCTCAACGGTCCACCATTCGAGGGCGGAAGTCGTCTCGAGCAACCGGTTCTGCTCGGGTTAAGTTAAAGACGAGAGGAAATAACGGTTGACCACCAAGAATCGCTCGATCGGTGTTGATTCTTCTCAAGCTTCCCATTCCCGGGTCGCTGATGCGCGGGAACAGGAACAATGGCCCACGTGGGCGCGTCGGCTCGTCACGTTAGGCCTGGTGATTCACCTGGGGGCGGTGTTGGCGGGGGCCTTCGCCTCGGCGCCGGCCTCGGTCCTACAACAGGCTCTGGTCACTCCATTTGGGACCTACCTCCAGCTCATCGATCAAGGGTACACCTATCGTTACTACGCCCCCGATCCCCCGCCGACCCCCATCGCGACGGCCCGAATTCACTACGGTGACGGACAGGTCGACAAGGAGGTGCGGATTCCCGATCGATCCACCCGGCCAACGCTCCGCTACCAGCGGCAACTCGCGCTGGCGAACCACCTTGTGGTGGACTTCGAGACGGCCAAGGCCATTACTGGCGACGGCGGCCAGAGCAACTGGGCCAGGTCGTACGCGCGGCACCTGGCCAAGCTCCACCCCGGGGCCAAGACGGTCACCCTGTTCACGCAGATTCACCTGATTCCCGAGCTGAGCCGGGTCCAGGAGGATCTCAGGGTACCCGGCCGACCGCCGTTGGACCTCGACGCCGAGGAGTTTTACACCACGCCGGAACGAATCGGAGAGTTCCCTTGCGACGCTTTCTGACAAGTCTGCTCGCGTACGTAGCCGAACTGCTGCGTACGGTCCCCCAGGCGTGGAACCGGTTCTTTTTCACTCCGGCCAACCCAACCCCGCTGGGCCTGATCCGCGTCGGCGCGGGGGCCCTGGCTCTCTGGAGCCTGGGAGTCTACGGACTCGACCTGCACGCCTACTTCGGCTCCGAGGGTTCGGCCACTCCTGAATCAGTTCGCTTCGTGCATCGGATGCAATCTCCGGCGGCCTGGTCGTTCTGGTTTTCGGTGCCCGACACCTTGCTCCGGCCCGTCTGGGTGGTTTGCATGGCCGTCCTGGCCTGTTTCATGGTTGGGTACCGTAGCCGACTGATGGCGGTCCTCGCCTGGATCATCGTGGTCTCAACCGCGCGCAGAGTGCCCATGTCCCTGTTTGGGTTCGACCAGATTCTCTCCGCCTGGTGCCTCTACCTGGCCGTCTGCGGGGCAAGCGGTCAGGCGGTTTCGATCGACCGGTTCCTCAAACGCTACCGGGACGCACGCGCCCTGCTGGCTCGGCGGCGGTCCGATGGTCGATGGGTGCTCCCCAGCGGGGTCCCCACGCCCACCATCTCCGCGAACCTGGGACTCCGCCTGATCCAGCTTCACCTCTGCCTGATCTATGGGATGGCGGGACTCGCCAAGCTTCAGGGGCAAAGCTGGTGGACCGGCAACGCGATCTGGGGAGTGCTGGCGTCGGCGGAGTTCGGCTGGCTCAATCTGACCTGGCTCGCCGCCTTCCCCTGGATCATGAACCTGATGACCCACGGCTCGCTCGCCTTCGAGCTCACCTATCCCGTCCTGATCTGGGTTCCAATCCTGCGTCCCTTGCTGATCCTGGTCGCGATCGTGCTCCACGTGGGGATCGCCTTATCCGCCCCCGGACTAACCGAGTTCGGCCTGGCCATGATTCTCGGCAACTTCGCGTTCAGCTCCGGCGGTTGGCTTCGGAGCTTGGTGGGTGGGGGCGAAGCGCCGGCCGGAAAAGTGCTTTACGACGGGGCCTGTCCCCGTTGCCGGGCTTCCATGGCGCTATT
>Ga0182745_1001014_pt1 | contig 28153 bp, 25 predicted proteins | sample eDN3rd30CKraftBY_FD_128523 | JGI IMG/M metagenome (GOLD analysis project Ga0182745, IMG submission 128523) | Enriched backyard soil microbial communities from Emeryville, California, USA - eDNA 3rd pass 30_C Kraft BY (version 2) (version 2) | ecosystem: Environmental > Terrestrial > Soil >... | reverse complement strand
CGCGGCGCGGCCGCGCGGCCCGTTGAAATAATCCTGTATCCACGGATGCTCGGTGGCAAGCAGTTCCGCTATGGTGCCGACCGCGATCACCTTCTTCTCGGCGAGCACCGCGACGCGGTCGCACGTCGCATAGAGCGAGTCGAGGTCGTGGGTGATCAGGAAGACGGTGAGCCCCATCGTGTCCGCGAGCTCGCGGATCAGTTCGTCGAACTTGGCGGCGCCGATCGGGTCGAGCCCGGCGGTCGGTTCGTCGAGGAACAGGAGCGCGGGATCGAGCGCGAGCGCGCGGGCGAGCCCGGCGCGCTTGACCATGCCGCCCGACAGTTCGGCGGGAAATTTGGGGCCGGCGTCGGGCGGCAGGCCGACCATCGCGACCTTGTAGGCCGCGATTTCGTCGAGCAAAGCCTGGTCGAGACGCGGATAATATTCGCGCAAGGGCACCTGGATATTTTCGGCGACGCTCAGCGTCGAAAAGAGCGCGCCGCCCTGGAACATCACCCCCCAGCGGCGGCGAAGGTCGCGCGACTCCTCTTCATTGGCGATGGTGTCGAGCGACTTGCCATAGACCTCGATCTCGCCCGCGGTCGGCGTCTGCAGGCCGACGATCGAGCGCATCAGCACCGACTTGCCGGTGCCCGACCCGCCGACGACGCCCAATATCTCGCCCGAGCGCACGTCGAGGTCGAGATGGTCGTGGATCACCGCGTCGCCGAACTGGTTGACGAGGCCGCGCACGCGGATCGCGATGTCGAACTTCTCCGGCCGCACCGCGTCGGCGGACGCGAGTTCCTGACGGATTTCCTTCTGTTCCTCTTCGTCCGCCATCAGTTCCATCCGATCGACGAGAAGAAGACCGCGAAGAAGGCGTCGAGGACGATGACGAGGAAGATGGCGGCGACGACCGCGGAGGTGGTGCGGCGCCCGACCTCTTCGGCGTTCTGGCGCACCTGCATCCCCGAATAGCAGCCGGTGACGCCGACGAGGATGCCGAATACCGGCGCCTTGATCAGCATCGCCCAGAAATCGGTCATCGGGATGATCTCGCGCAGCCGCTGGATATAGGTGATCGGCGGGATATCGAGCCCGATCCACGAAAACACCCCGCCGCCGACGATCGCGCAGAGGCTGGCGTAGAAGCCGAGCAGCGGCATGATGATCGTCGAGGCGGCGACGCGCGGCAGCACGATCGCCTCCATCGGCGACACGCCGATCGTGCGCATCGCGTCGACCTCTTCGGTCAGCTTCATCGTGCCGATCTGCGCCGCGAAGGCCGATCCCGACCGGCCCGCGACCATGATCGCGGTCATCAAGAGGCCAAGCTCGCGGATCGAGGCGCGGCCGACAAGGTTGATCGTGAACACCTCCAGCCCGAACTGGCGGAGCTGCACCGCACCCTGCTGCGCGATGACGATGCCGATCAGGAAGCTCATCAGCCCGATGATCGGCAGCGCATCGACGCCGACGGTCTGGAAGCGCGTCACGATCGCGTGCCAGCGAATGCGGCGGCGCGCGCGCAATTGGGTGATGAAGGCGACGATCATCGCGCCGAAGAAGCCGACGATGCCGATGAACTCGTTCCATACGCCGACGCTCGCGGTGCCGAGCTCTTCGAGCATGCGTGCCCACATCGGGCGGCGGTCGCGGTGGACGCGATAGTCGCTCTTGTCGTCGGCGAGCGCCTTCAGCAGGCGCTGCGCGTCCTCGCTCGCGCCGGTGACTGCGGCGTCATGCGCGCGCGCGGTGCGGGTGACGATCCAGGCGCCGACGGTGTCGATCCGTTCGACGTCCGACAGGTCGAGCGTCGTGATAGGGCCGAGCGCGTCGAGCCGCGCCGGCAGGTCGCCGAGGCGCGCGAGGGTCAGGCGCCCGGTGAAGCGCACACCGACACCATCGGCTCCTTCGTCCGTTTCGAAATCCGCGCTGGCCGCCATTGCGCGGGCGACCTTGGATGATTTGCCCAATAACGGCAAGCAAATCCGTGACATCCCCGCCGGACTTGGCCGGCCGGCGCGGGGGCGCTATGGCGCCACATATGGAAGCACCCGCCCTCCGCCCGGTCACGCACCGGGTCGCCATGTATGACATGGACCGAACGATCACGCGCGCGGGCACCTACAGCGGCTTCCTGATGCACGTCGCGCGGCGGCGGCAGCCGTGGCGGCTGCTGCTCCTGCCCCTCGTGGGCCTTGCGGGACTCGCCTATTCGCTGCGGTTGATCGACCGGGCGCGGCTCAAGGCGATCAATCTTCGCCTGCTGGTCGGCAGGCGCTTCAGCCGCACCGAGATCGCTCCGCTCGCCGAAAGCTATGCCGACAAGGTCGTGGCGCGCGGGCTGCATCCGGCGGCGCTCGACCAGATCGCGGCCGACCGGGCGGCGGGATACCGGCTCCTGCTCGCGACCGCCTCTTTTCATCTCTATGTCGACGCGATCGCGCGGCGGCTGGGCATGGACGACGTCCTCGCGACGCGGCTCGACGAGCCCGACGGCGGCGACCATATCCACGCGCGGCTCAGCGGCGACAATTGCTATGGCGACGCGAAGTTCGCGCGCATTACCGGCTGGCTCGCCGACAATGCGATCACCCGCGAGGACGCGCATATCCGCGCCTATTCGGACCATGTCTCCGACCACCCGATGCTCCGCTTCGCCGACGAGGCGGTCGCGACGACGCCGTCGCGGAAGCTGCGACGGCTCGCGCCGCGGATGGGGTGGCAGGTGGTCGATTGGCGGGGGCGGAGATAGGCGTCAGGCGGCGACTACGGCCCTCTCCCCTTCAGGGGAGAGAGCCAAATCCGGCGCAATCCATCGACCGGCAAACGTCACACCGCCGCCAGCGCCTGATCGAAATCGGCAATCAGGTCATCCGCATCCTCGATGCCGATCGACACGCGTACCAGATTGTCGGTGATGCCCAGCGCCGCCTTGCGTTCGTCGGGGACCGACAGATGGGTCATGGCCGCGGGGTGGCTCGCGAGCGTCTCTGTGCCGCCGAGGCTGACCGCGAGCTTCGCGATGCGGAGCGCGTCGAGGAAGCGGAAGCTCTCCGTCTCGCCGCCCTTGATGAACAGCGAGAAGGTCGAGCCGGCGCCGGTGCAGTGGCGCTCGAAAATATCCTTCTGCGGCCCGTCCTGGAGGAAACCGAGATAGCCGAGCCCCTCGACCTTCGGATGCTGCTTCAGGAAGGCGCAGACCTTTTCGGCATTCTCGCCGGCGCGGCTCATCCGGAGTTCGACGGTTTCGAGGCTGCGCAGCAGCATCCAGGCGGTGTGCGGGTCGCAGATCGTCCCGATGGTGTTGCGCATCATGCGGATGGGGCCGAGCCACTGTTTCGCGCCGAGCACGCCGCCCGCGACGAGATCGCTGTGGCCGCCGGCATATTTGGTCAGGCTGTAGAGGACGATGTCGGCGCCATGCGCGAGCGGCTTCGACCAGAGCGGGCCGAGGAAAGTGTTGTCGATCGCGATCGGCGGCCGCGCGTCGGCGGCGAAGGCGGCGTCGACCGCGGCGCGCATCGCCTGAACGTCGACGAGCGCGTTGGTCGGGTTCGCGGGGCTTTCGAGATAGACCATCGCGACCTTGCCGCCCTGCTTCGCCGCCATCCCCTGCGCGCGGGCGAGGATCGCGTCCATCTCCTCGCGCGAGGCTTCGGCGGGGAAATCGACGTAGCTGGCACCGAAGCGCGACAGGATGCGCGCGATCAGCGTCTCGGTCGCGGCATAGAGCGGCCCCGAGTGGACGATCACGTCGTTCATGTTGACGTGCGCGAGCAGCAGCGTCGCGATCGCCGACATGCCCGAGGAGAAGACGAGCGCGTCCTCGGCCTTTTCCCAGACGCCGAGCCGCGCCTCGAGGATTTCCTGGTTCGGGCCGTTGAAACGCGAATAGACGAGGCCCTCGGCGCCGCCGGGGCGTTTGCCGGTGATGCCCTCGAAATGGCGCTTGCCCGCCGCGGCGCTTTCGAAGGCGAAGGTCGAGGTGAGGAAGATCGGTGGCTTCAGCGAGCCTTCGGACAGCATCGGGTCATAGCCATAGCCCATCATCAGCGTCGAGGGCGACAACGCGTGGCCGCCGAGTTCGGTGACGTCGGCCTTGGGCTTGCGGCGCGTCGTGCCGGTGAGGTCGTTATTGTCGATGGCGGGCATGGTCGGACTCCGATGGATTTGGTTTCACCTGCAACTAGCGCGCTTTTGATCGCCGGTCACCCTGCGATAACTCAGTCCTCGACGATAAGGCTCCGCTCGCGGGTTTCGGGCAGAAGCAGCGTTGCGACGCCCGCCAGCCCGATGACCAGCGCGACATAGAAATAGAACAGCCATTCGACCCCCTGGCCCTTCAGCCAGAGCGCGACCATCTCGACCGTGCCGCCGAAGATCGCGTTGCCGATCGCATAGGGCAGCGCGACGCCGAGGCCGCGGATATGCGCGGGGAACAACTCGGCCTTCACCAGCGCATTGTTCGCGGTGTAGCCGCTTTGCAGCGTCAGGGGCACGAGGATCAGCAGCGTCGCCGCGATGGGCGAGCTTACCCGTTCGAGCGCGAAGAAGGTTGGTGCCGCGACGATCGCGCCGCCGATGCCGAACAGCAGCAGCATCGGCCTCCGTCCGAAGCGGTCGGCGAGCGCGCCGAAGACGGGCTGCATCGCCGCGAACCACAGCAGCGCCGCCGCGATGATCCAGGTCGCGGTTTCCTTGTCGAAACCGACGCTGTTGAACAGGAATTTCTGCATATAGGTGATGTAGGTATAGGCGCCGATCCCGCCGCCCGCCGACAAGAGGCCGACGAGGATGCTTTCGCGCCGATGCTCGCGCCACAGCCGCTTCGCGGTCGACGCCGGCCGGTCGGCCGCCTGATTCTCGAACGAGGGGGTTTCGGCGAGATTGCGGCGCAGCACATAGACGCCGAGCGCGAGCAGCGCGCCGATCACGAAGGGGATGCGCCAGCCCCAGGCGGTCAGCTCGCCCTCGGTCAGGAAGGCCTGCAGGATGATCGCCACGAAGATCGCGCAGAGCTGGCCGCCGATCAGCGTCAGATACTGGAAACTGGCCCAGAAGCCCCGATGCGCGCGCGGCGCCATTTCGGAGAGATAGGTCGCGCTGGCGCCATATTCGCCGCCGAGCGACAGGCCCTGCAGGACGCGCGCGGCGATCAGCACCGCGGGGCCCGCGAGCCCGGCCTGCGCGTAAGTCGGCGCGACCGCGATCAGCAGCGAGCCGCCGAACATCAGCGCCACCGACAGCGTCAGCCCCGCCTTGCGCCCGCGCGCGTCGGCGAAGCGGCCCATCATCCACGCGCCGATCGGCCGCATGACGAAGCCGACGGCAAAGATCGTGGCGGTGCTCAGAAGCTGCGCGGTCGGATCGGCCTTGGGGAAGAAGACCGGCGCGAAATAGATGGCGAAGGCGGCATAGGCGAACCAGTCGTACCATTCGACGAGATTGCCCGCCGAGCCGCCGATGATCGAGACCAGCCGTTTGCGCGGTATCGCCAGGGCTTTCATTCGCTGATCCTCCCTTCCCATCTTTTCGTCATGCGGGATCAAGTCCGGGGTGACGGATATCAGGTCGGCTGTTTCACGCCGATCACGGACAATTGCCGGCCATAACCGTTCTCGCCGCGCAGGCAGGCGCGGCGGTAGCTGAAATAATCGGCCTCGTCGGCGCAGGTATCCTGCCCGCCGATCGCGACCGTGCCGACCCCCGCCGCCGCGAGGCGCGCGGCGACATAGGCGGCGATGTCGAACATCGCATGGCCGGGACGCCCGGCGGCGAAGAAATGCTCGTTGGCGGGGTTGTCGGCGAGGAAGCGGCCGACGAAGGCCTCGTCGACCTCGTAGGAGGCGCGGCCGATGCACGGGCCGATCGCGGCGGCGATTGCTTCGCGGCGCGCGCCGAGGCCTTCCATCGCGTCGAGGGTCGCTTCGGCGACCCCGGCGATGGCGCCCTTCCACCCCGCGTGCGCCGCGCCGACCACCCCGGCTTCGCGGTCGGCGAAGAGGATCGGCACGCAATCGGCGGTGAGGATGCCGAGCAGGATACCGGGGGTGCGGGTCGCCAGCGCGTCGGCCTCGGGACGTGCGGCGAGGTCGGTCGCGGCGTCGACGGTGACGCAGCGACGCCCGTGCACCTGATAGACGCCCGCGAGCGCCGCGCCGGGCAGCACGGCGCCGGCGACGCGGCGGCGATTCTCGGCGATCAGCGCCGGGTCGTCGTTCGAGCCGAGGCCGCAGTTCAGAGAGGCGAGCTCGCCCGCCGACACGCCGCCGCGCCGCCCGAAAAAGCCGTGCGGGACGCCAGTGAGCGGCGCGGCGGTGGTGAAGGGCGCGCTCACAGGTCGAGCCTCCAGATACGATCCTCGTCGACATGATTGCCGACGCGAAAGGCGTTGCGGCCGACGTCGACGAAACCATAGCGGCGATAGAAGGCCTGCGCGCGGTCGTTTTCGGTAAAGACCGAGAGATAGAGGATCGACGCGCGCTCGCGCGCCCAGGCGATGCCCCATTCGATCAACGCCGCGGCGACCCCGCTGCCCTTGGCGGCCTCGCCGACATAGAGCTGGTGGAGTTCGGTCGCGCCGGCGGCGGGCTGGCCTTCGGGCAGGTCGAAGTCGATCGGGCCGAGTTTGATGAAACCGAGGATCGCGCCGTCGTCGCCGCGTACCAGCGCGATCGTCCAGTCGGGATCGGCGATCTGCGCGCGGATGCGGTCGGGCGGGTTCCATCCCGCCAGGAAGGCCGCGAGGTCGGCTGGGTCGTAGATGTGGCCGAAGGTGTGCCGGAACGAGCCCTCGGCAAAGGCGGAGAGCGCCTCGGCGTCCGAGGAGTCCGCCGGAATGATCGCGGTCATGCGGGACCTCACAGATCGGGAAACCCTTCGGGCAAGGGCCAGCCCGACGCGTGGATCGCCATCGCCCGGAACAGTTCGCCCATCGCCTGCGGCTGGACCAGCCGGTCGCGCTGGCCGGCGAGTTCCTCGGCCCGGCCCGGCGACGCCGCGGCGAGCGCCTCCATCCGCGCGTCGATGCCGAGCCGCCGCAGCCATTCGCCCTGGCCGACCGGCCCGGCGACCAGCGCCCCCGCTCCGCGCGCCGCGAAGGCGAGCGCCGCGAAATCGACGTGCGCGGTCAGATCGACCTCGCCCGGCCGCGCGAACGGGTCGGCGAAGCGGTGATCCTTGACCGCCTGCAGCGTATCGCCCGCGGCGGGGCCGCTATAGCCATAGTCGATGGTCAGCATCGCGCCGCCGTGGTGCGCGAGGCGGAAGGCGCAGCTCTGCATGATCGCGGCGGCGGCGGGCGCCGTCTCGACGATCGTGCCCTCGCCATGGTGGCGCAGCGCCGGGGGTACCGCCTCGTCGGCGGGAACGCTGCCCGCCCTCGGCACCAGCGCGCCATGGTCGCGCACGACGACGCGTTCGCGCCAGCCGTCGGCGGTGCAGACATATTGGTGGATCGGCAGCGCGTCGAAAAACTCGTTGGCGACGATGATCGCGGCGACATCGTCGGGCAGGCCGGTGATGTCGTCATGATGCACCGCGGCGGGCAGCCGCGCCGCCTGCGCCGCGCGCAGTGCCGGGCTGGTCTCGACCAGGTGGACGCCCTGCGGCGCGCAGCCGAAGCGCGCCATCGCGCGCAGCGCATCGGCGGCAAGCGTGCCGCGGCCGGGGCCGAGCTCGACATAGCGGAAGGCGGGCTTGCCGGCGCGCAGCCAGAGGTCGGCGATCCAGATGCCGACCATCTCGCCGAACATCTGGCTGATCTCGGGCGCGGTGGTGAAGTCGCCCGCCGCGCCGAGCGGATCGCGCGTCGCATAATAATGCGCGTTGGCCGCGGCCATATAGTCGGCAACCGTCATGGCGCGCGCGCTGGCGATCTGAAGCATGAGATGAGCGGGCGTCGGTGGGCCGTCAGGCAATGCTGTCGGTCCCCGCAATCGGTTCGATGCGCTGGCGGCGCCCCTTGGCGGTGGCGACGAGCCACACGCCCGCGGCGAGCATCGGCACGGTCAGCGTCTGGCCCATCGTCAGCCCCCACGACAGCGTGCCGAGCTGAACGTCGGGCTCGCGCACGAATTCGAGGCTGAAGCGGCTGAGGCCATAGAGGATCGCCGCCATGCCGAACAGGAAACCGGGCTTGTAGCGCGCGTCGGTGCGCCAGAAGAGGAAGGCGAGGACCAGGAACATCACGATGCCCTCCAGCCCCGCCTCGTAGAGCTGGCTCGGGTGGCGCGGGTCCATCGTGCCGCTGTCGGGGAAGATGATCGCCCAGGGCACGGTGGTCGGCCGGCCCCACAGTTCGCCGTTCACGAAATTGGCGAGGCGGCCGAAGAACAGGCCGAAGGGAACGACGCAGGCGATATAGTCGCAGAAGCGCAGGAAACTGAGCTTTTCCTTGCGCGTCACATACCAGATGGCGATCAGCACCCCCGCGACGCCGCCGTGGAGCGACATGCCGCCGTCCCACAATTTCAGGATCTTGACCGGGTGTTCCAGATAATCGCCGAGATTGTAGAAAAGCACGTAGCCGATGCGCCCGCCGACGATGATGCCGAGCATCGCGTAGAAGATCATGTCGTCGGCGTGGCGGCGCGCCATCGGGGCGCCCGGTTGCGCGATCAGCTTGAGCAGATACCAATAGCCGACGAAGATACCGGCGAGATAGGCGAGCGCGTACCAGCGAATGGGCAGGCCAAAGACGCTGAAGGCGATTTCGCTGTTCTCGCCCATCAAATCGTGAAAGTTCACATATTGCGTTGCTTCCGCTAGGAGCGCAGAAAATGTCATAAAGTCTCGGCCCTTCCCCAGGAGAGGCCTTCCCCATAAGGGGTAAGTGCTGCGAGACCAAGAGGAGAGATATCCGATGCCATCCGCGCTCGATTTGCGCCTGGAAGCCGCCTATAATCTGATCACCGGTCCTGGGGGACCGATCCAGGTCGGGACCATCGAACGCCATGGCCGCGAACTGCCCTTCATCACCAACGCGCCGTCGAACATCGTCGATTATGTCGCCTATTTTTGTGCGCAGCACGGCGATGCGACCTTCCTCGTCGAAGGCAATGAGCGCCTGAGTTTTGCTGAGGTCTATGCCGCGGCGCGCAAGGTCGCGGCGGGGCTGGTCGAGGGCCATGGGGTGAAGCGCGGCGACCGCGTCGGCATCGCGATGCGCAACGCCAACGCCTGGTGCGTCGCCTATCTCGGCGCGCTGATGGCCGGGGGCTGCGCGACCCTGCTCAACGGCTGGTGGCAGGGCGCCGAACTGGCGGCGGGGATCGAGGACAGCGGAACGAAGCTCGTCATCGCCGACCCGCAGCGCGCCGAACGGCTCGCCTGCGCCGACCATGGCGCGAAGGTGATCGCGCTCGACATCACGCGCCCGATCGACGAGGCGATCGCGCCGATCACCGCGGCGGGCGGCAGCGAGGCGACCGAGCTGCCGCAGCTCGGTCCGGACGATCTCGCCACCATCCTCTTCACCTCGGGCTCGACCGGTCAGTCGAAGGGCGCCTATTCGCGCCATCAGGCGGTGGTGCAGGGGATCTTCAACTATATCGCGCAGACCGCGAGCATCGTCCATCTGCTGACCGAGGACGGGCAGATGTCCGACATCCAGCCCGCGACGCTGATCTGCACCCCGCTCTTCCACGTCACCGCGGAGATTCCGGTGTTTCTGCAGAGCTTCGCGCTGGGGCGCAAACTGGTGCTGATGCCCAAGTGGAACGCCGAGGAGGCGATGCGGCTGATCCAGGACGAGCAGGTCAATTATTTCGTCGGCGTGCCGCTGATGAGCTACGAGATCCTCGTCCACCCCAATCGGTCGAAATACGACCTGTCGACGTGCAAGAGCTATGCGGGCGGCGGCGCGCCGCGCCCGCCCGAGCATGTGAAGCGCCTCGCCACCGAAATGGGCGAGGGCAAGCCGCTGCTCGGCTATGGCCTTACCGAGACCAACGCGGTGGGCTGCGGCAACCTCAACGAGAATTATCTCGAAAAGCCGCTGTCGACAGGCCCGGCATCGAAGCCGCTCGTCGATCTCGCGATCCTCGACGACAATGGCAATGCGCTGCCGCAGGGTCAGGTCGGCGAGGCGTGCATCCGTTCGATCGCCAATTTCGAAGGCTATTGGAACAACCCCGAAGCGACGAAGGCGGCCTTTTTCGACAATGGCTATTTCCGCACCGGCGACCTCGGCTATCTCGACGAGGACGGCTATCTGTTCATCGTCGACCGAAAGAAGGACATCATCATCCGCGGCGGCGAGAATATCAGCTGCCAGGAGGTCGAGGCGGCGATCTACGAGCATCCCGATGCCCAGGAATGCGCGGTTTTCGGCCTGCCCGACGAGCGGCTGGGCGAGGTCGTCGGCGCGGTCGTGTGGATGGCGCCGGGCAGCAAGGCCGACGCCGCGATGCTGGCCGAATATCTGGCCGAGCGGCTCGCGCCCTACAAGGTGCCGAGCAAGATCTGGCTGAGCGCCGGCGCACTGCCCAAGCTCGGCACCGAAAAGATCGACAAGGTGACGCTGCGCAAGCAGTATCGCGAGGAATATGCTGCGGAGCTCGCGGCGTAACCGGACGGCGCCGGGCACCGAACCCCTTTAGCCCCTCCCCTTCAGGGGAGGGGTTGGGGTGGGGTTTATCGGCCTTGTGCAAGGCCGATAAACCCCACCCCACTCCGACTAGGCTGCAAGCTGCCAAGTCTGCGTTGCCCCTCCCCTGAAGGAGAGGGGCTTAAAAGGTGCGCTGGAAACGATGACCGATCTTCCTCCCGCGATGCCGCCGGTGCGCGTCTATCGCCACCGGCTCCCGACGCGCCTCTGGCACTGGCTGAACGCGCTGACGCTGCTCGTCCTGCTGATGAGCGGGCTGATGATCTTCAACGCGCACCCGCGCCTTTATTGGGGGCAATATGGCGCGAACCACGACCGTGCCTGGCTCGAGATCGGGTCGACGCGCGACGCCGGCTATCTGCGCGTCGGGTCGTGGAAGGTCGACACGACGGGCGTGCTCGGGCGCTGGACCGACGGCGAAGGGGCCACGCAGCGCTGGGCCTTCCCCGGCTGGGCGACGATCCCCACCCGCTACAGCCTCGCCGACGGGCGGCGCTGGCACCTGAGCTTCGCCTGGCTGCTCGCGATCGCGCTGACGCTCTATATGCTGTGGACCGCGTTCGGTGGGCATCTGGCGAAGGATCTGCACGTCCGACGCGGCGAATGGGCGCCGCGCCATATCTGGCGCGACATCAAGGACCATGCGCGGCTGCGATTCCCGACGGGCGAAGCGGCGGCGCGCTACAATATCCTGCAGAAGCTCTCCTATATCGGGGTGATCTTCGTGGTTCTGCCGCTGATGATCTTCACCGGCCTCGCCATGTCGCCGGGGTTCAACGCGACGGCGCCGTGGCTGATCGACCTGTTTAGCGGGCGGCAGTCGGCGCGCTCGATCCACTTCATCGCCGCCTGGGCGCTGGTCGCCTTCTTCCTCGTCCATATCGCGATGGTGCTGCTCGCGGGGCCGGTCAACGAAGTGCGCTCGATGATCACCGGCTGGTTCCGCCTGCCGCCCGCGAAGGGAGAGCGGGCATGAGCGGGATCGTCCTGCCGCGGCGGCAGCTGATCGCGCGCGCGGGCGGCCTCGTCGCCGCGGCGGGCGCGCTGCCGCTCCTATCGGGCTGCGATGCGATCAACGAAGCGCCCGCGGTGCGCAAGATACTGTCGATGGGCGAGGAGATGCACCGCGCGAGCCAGCGCGCGCTGACCGATCGCGACGCGCTCGCGCGCGAATTCACCCGCGCCGACCTGTCGCCCGTCTTTCGCCCCAACGGCACGCGGCTGCCCGAAGGCGAAGCCTATGCCACGCATGCCGCACGCGGTTTCGCCGACTGGCGCGTCGCGGTGACGGGGCTCCTCGCGCGGCCCCTGTCGCTGTCGATGGCCGATATTCGCGCGATGCCGCAGCGCAGCCAGATCACCCGTCACGACTGCGTCGAGGGGTGGAGCGCGATCGGCGAATGGACGGGGGTGCAACTGAGCCGCGTGCTCGCCGCGGCGGGGCTGAAGGACAGCGCGCGCTATATCGTCTTCCGCTGCGCCGACCGGATCGGCGACGCCGATTATTACGAAAGCTGCGATCTCGTCGACGCGCTGCATCCGCAGACGATCCTCGCCTGGGCGCTCAACCGGCAGCTGCTGCCGATCGCCAACGGCGCGCCGCTGCGCCTGCGGATCGAGCGGCAGCTGGGCTACAAGCACGCCAAATATCTGACCGGACTCGAGGCGGTCGCGAGCCTCGACGGCATCGGCGCGGGAAAGGGGGGTTACTGGGAGGATCGCGTGGACTATGAATGGTATGCGGGGATCTGAATAAGAATAAGGAGGTCGCTCCCCATGTCCATTCTCCGCCCCTTTCTCTCGCGCATCGTTCGCCAGGGCCGGCTCACCGTCATCGATCCCGACGGCGGCGAGGAGCATTTCGGTACCCCTACGCCCGCTTTCCCCGAGGTGACGATCCGCTTCACCAGCCGCAAGGGCATGCGCCGGATCATCCTCGACCCGCGGCTCGGCGCGGCCGAAGCCTTCATGGACGGCGAGATGCGGATCGAGCGCGGCGACATCATGGAACTGATCACGCTGATCCGCGCCAACACGCCGTGGGACCGCGGCGCGAAGCTCAAGGACAAGACGGCGGCCGGCGAGGCGGTCGACTGGCTGAAGACGCGGATCAATTCGATCAACCGCCGCAGCCGCTCGCGCGCCAATGTCGCGCATCACTACGATATCGGTAACGACCTCTACCGCCTCTTTCTCGACAGCGACATGCAATATAGCTGCGCATACTGGCCGCGCGCGAACATGACGCTCGAGGAGGCGCAGGCGGCGAAGAAGGCGCATATCGCGGCGAAGCTCGCGCTCGCGCCGGGGCAGCGCATCCTCGACATCGGCTGCGGCTGGGGCGGCATGGCGATCACGCTGGCGAAGCTCGCCGAGGTCGAGGTGCTGGGAATCACGCTGTCGGAGGAACAGCTCGCGCTCGCGAAGGAGCGCGCCGCCGCGGCGGGGGTCGCCGATCGGGTGACCTTCGAGCTGATCGACTATCGCGACCTCGCGGCGCGCGATGCGGGGCGCTTCGACCGCATCGTGTCGGTGGGCATGTTCGAACATGTCGGCGCGCGCAATTTCGAGACCTTCTTCCGCGCCGCCGCCAATCTGATGACCGCGGACGGCGTGATGCTGCTCCACACCATCGGCCGCTTCGGCAAGCCGGGGGCGACCGACGCCTTCACCCGCAAATATATCTTTCCCGGCGGCTATATCCCCGCGCTCAGCGAGACGCTGGCGGCGAGCGAGAAGAGCCGGTTGATCGTCACCGATGTCGAGACGCTGCGCCTCCATTACGCGCTGACCCTGCGCCAATGGTATGCCCGCACTCTCGCGCACGAGGCCGAGATCGTCCAGATGATGGGGATGCGCTTCTTTCGCATGTGGACCTTCTACCTCGCCGGGGCGACCTCGGCGTTCGAAAGCGGCGGGATGGGCAATTACCAAATCCAGTTCGCGCGCAGCCGCCACGCGCAGCCGCTGACGCGCGACTATATCGGCGAGGCCGAGCGCGACTATCGCGAGAGGGTCTGAAACAGGGCGGCATTGCGGCGCGAAACGCGCGGTTGGAATCTTCGCGGCCAAAGGGCTATGCGCCGGCGGGGGGGCGTGCCGTCCCTGTCCGTTGATATCGCGGGATTGCATCATGAGTCATTCGCCCCTGTCGCAGGGTATCGCACCGTTCCGGGCCATCGAGATCAGCCACCTCGCGCGCAAATTGCGCGCCGAGGGCCGGTCGGTGATTCATATGGAGTTCGGCCAGCCATCGGACGGGGCGCCGGTCGGCGCCGTCGCGGCGGCGCGGGTCGCGCTGGGCGAGCCCGATATGGGCTATTGGGAAAGCGTGCCGCTGCGCCAGCGCATCGCGCGCCATTATGCTGACGATTACGGCGTCGACCTCGATCCGCAGCGGATTTTGCTGACCTGCGGCGCCTCGCCCGCGCTCGTCCTGGCGCTGCTGACCGGCTTCGCGGCGGGCAGCCGCGTGATGACCGCGCGGCCCGGCTATGTCGCCTATCGCAATTCGCTGCGCGCCTTGCAGATGATCCCGGTGGAGATCGAATGCGGCGCCGCCGACCGTTTTCAGATTCACGCGCGCCATATCCGGGAGGCAGATCCCGCGCCCGATGGCCTGATCGTCGCCAGCCCCGCCAATCCCACCGGCACGATCATCCCGCCCGCCGAGCTCGCGGACCTCGCCGATGCCTGCCGCGAGCGCGGCGTCCGCATCGTCTCCGACGAAATCTATCATCGGCTGAGCTATGGCGCCGAGACCCACAGCATGCTGCAATATGACCCCGATGCCTTCGTCATCAACAGCTTCTCCAAATATTACGGCATGCCGGGCTGGCGGCTGGGCTGGGTTGTCTGTCCGCCCGATCTGGTCGCCGAAGCCCGCGCGCGGCTCGGCAATCTGTTCCTGTCACCGCCCGCGCTCAGTCAGGAGGCGGCGCTGGCCGCCTTCGATTGCGAAGACGAACTCGACGCGCGTGTCGCCATGTATCGCCGCAACCGCGAACTGCTGATCGAATGTCTCGGCAGGCTTGGCATCACCGACATCGCTCCGTCGGATGGCGCTTTCTATATCTATGCGTCGATCGCCCATCTGACCGATGACAGCCTGGCCCTGTGCAAGCGGCTGCTCGAGGACACCGGCGTCGCCACTGCGCCGGGGCTCGATTTCGATCCCGAGCGCGGCGCGCGCTTCATCCGCTTCAGCTATGCGGTGAGCACCGACATGGCGCAGGAGGCCTGCGCGCGGCTGGAAGCCTGGTTTGCGGGCGCTTCGCTTGCGGGGTCGGGCAGGGTGTGATGTCCGCCTTGCGGGGCGAGAATCCGGCGCGGCACATGGTGTCCGGCGATGAAATCGGCGACCGGACCCGGCCGCCCGGGTCTTGTCTGGGCTTTGGCCACAAACGCTCCCTCGCGCCCACCATAGCCCGTTTCGGCGATTTTCAGTAGGCCTTCGACGCCAGCACCGTGTCGTTCAGCGCGTCGGTGATGGTCACCCGTTTGTAATTGGCCCGGATCGCCGACTGGTCGCTGAGTTTCAGAAAACTCGACCCCGCCGGGACAAAGGTGACGGCAACCTCGACCTCGCGCTGGCTGTTGCGCTGGGAAAAGGCGGCGGCGGCTTCGCGCGACATGGTGATGGGGGGTAACAGCGCCGGTGCTTTAAAGTCGACCTGTCCGGCCACGCCGGTATCGACATCGCCGAAATAGACCCACCACTGCGACATTTTTTCGAATTTATAGATGCGCGACTTATCCCTGTTCGGACATTGCGGAGCGACCAGCGACGCCTGAAAATAGGCGATCGCATTCTCTCCGGTCGACGAGGTTCGCAATTGGACCGTGGCGCCATCGTGAAATTCATCGATCGCCTTGATCGCCTTGGGCTTGAAAGACGTGGCTCGTCCCGGCTGCTGCAACGGAAAGGCGCCGGTGCTTTCGTTCCACTGGCCCAATCGCGCGGTAAAATAGAGCGTCAGTTCGCGCGGCTGGCTGGCGGCCCAGGTCTTGAGTTCGGTGCGGGCCTGGGTGAGCGCGGCCTTGCCGCGTTCGCGGTCGCCGAACTCGCCGGCCAGATCGTCGCTCATCTGGATGCCGCGATCGCACGACCGGATCGCGGTGTACCACACCCAGATCGGTTCAAACGCCTCGGTCACCAGCGTGTCGTTGGCCACCGCCCACAGGGTGAAGGGGACCGTCGCCAGCATCCGCTGACGCGCGCTGCGTTTGTTCTTGCTGTCGTCCGAACCCGGTTCGCCGGCGCCGTAGGTCACGTTGCGGTCCCAGTCGGATGGCATCCACGACGGCGGCATCAGCAGCGCGTCTTCGAGCGGCGCCGCGGGCTGCGTCTCGGGCCGCGAAGCCGCCGCGGCGGTATCGGTGCTCGCCCCGGCGCCATCGCTCGCCTGGCTGTTATCGCCGCCGCAACCGGCCAAAATCAACGCCAGCGAAGCTGCGCCGGCCTGCGTCCATCCTAATGCCATGATCAAACCCTTCCCGTCCCGATGCCGTCGTTGGTCAGGATTTGCCATCGCAGTGCCGCCCGCGTCTTGATGGAGTTTTGAAGGATTCCTAAAGCCTGCGTTGCGCCGCGCGGGCGAGCCTGATAGGCGCGCCCGCGTCGTTTCCAGCCAGGGGTGCCCCCATGTCCGAGTCCATCAAGCGCGTCGTCCTCGCCTATTCGGGGGGGCTCGACACCAGCGTGATCCTGAAATGGCTGCAGGTGACCTATGGCTGCGAGGTGGTGACCTTCACCGCCGACCTCGGGCAGGGCGAGGAACTGGAGCCCGCGCGCGCCAAGGCCGAACTGATGGGGATCGCACCGAATCACATCTATATCGACGATCTGCGCGAGGAGTTCGTGCGCGATTTCGTCTTCCCGATGATGCGCGCCAATGCGCGTTACGAGGGCGATTATCTGCTGGGCACGTCTATCGCCCGCCCGCTGATCTCGAAGCGGCTGGTCGACATCGCGCGGGAAACCGGCGCCGACGCGGTCGCGCATGGCGCGACGGGCAAGGGCAACGACCAGGTCCGCTTCGAGCTGTCCTGCTATGCGCTGAACCCCGACATCAAGGTCATCGCACCGTGGCGCGAATGGGATCTGACGAGCCGCACCGCGCTGATCGACTTCGCCGAGAAGAACCAGATTCCGGTGCCCAAGGACAAGCGCGGCGAAAGCCCCTTCTCGACCGACGCCAACCTCCTCCACACCTCCTCGGAGGGCAAGGTGCTCGAGGATCCGTGGGAAGAGACCCCCGATTACGTCTATTCGCGCACGGTGAACCCCGAGGACGCGCCTGACGCGCCCGAATATATCACCATCGATTTCGAGCGCGGCGACGGCGTCGCGCTCAATGGCCAGGCGATGTCGCCCGCGACCTTGCTCGCGGCGCTCAACGACCTCGGCCGCAAGCACGGCATCGGCCGTCTCGACCTCGTCGAAAACCGGTTCGTCGGCATGAAGTCGCGCGGCATGTACGAGACCCCGGGCGGCGAAATCTATGCGCGCGCGCATCGCGGCATCGAAAGCATCACCCTCGACCGCGGCGCAGCGCACCTGAAGGACGAGCTGATGCCGAAATATGCCGAGCTGATCTACAATGGCTTCTGGTTCGCGCCCGAGCGCGAGATGCTGCAGGCGGCGATCGACCATAGCCAGGAAAAGGTCAGCGGCACGGTGCGGCTGAAGCTTTACAAGGGCAATGCCAGCGTCGTCGGCCGCAAGTCGCCGCACAGCCTGTACAGCGAACGCCACGTCACCTTCGAGGACGACGCCGGTGCCTATGACCAGAAGGACGCGGCGGGCTTCATCAAGCTCAACGCCTTGCGCCTCAAGCTGCTCGCCAAGCGCGACCGCTGAGGCCGTCGCGGGGCGTATTTCGCTCCGTTTTCTCTCGATCCGACATCGAAACGACGCCCCTCGCGGGTGTCGTTTCGTCGCGCTTGTGCGCCGGGCCACGCCGAAGCGGGGCCGGCTTGCGATACGATCATGTGCAAAAAGCTGCCAGAATGGTAATATCGGGAGGAATTAAAGAATTCGAATCGCCAGAATTCGGAAACAAAATGTTCACATCTGAGAGGGGCTGCCTGGAAATTGCTGTGAGGTTCCTATGACGATTCAAGCTTCTGGAGACCCTACCGCCTATGAATGGCAGCCCTGCGCCATCATGTTTCCCCGCATCGGCACCATGCTGAGCCGGCATGGCGCGCGAACGCGCGTGATCCTGCCCGGTCATTATATGGTCCGGCGTTCGCGAACGCTCGGCGGCCGGATTTATCGGCGCTTGTCGGGCATCGACGACGGCCTCGACTGACGCGCGTTTTACGCGACCCCGCCTGCGAAGATTGGGGTAGCGCCGCTGCCGCGAAGGCGGCAAGACAAGGCTGCCCGGCCACCGGGAGGTGATAGACCTCCGAGCCCGACGCCCGGGCTGGGAAGGTGGTCGCGGCGGTGCGTCTCTTCGATTTCTCCTCGTGGCACAGCATCGGTGCGACGCTGCTAAGCCTCGCGCTCTTCACGCTGATCGGCGTCGGCATCCGGCTGATGGTCATGCAGACCATCCAGCAGCGCCGCGAGCGGATGAACCGCCAGATCAACGAGCGGCTGCGGACGCTGATCGCCGCCTACAAGACGCTGGGCGGGTCGTTCACCGGCGACCTGATGGTCGATCCGCGGCATTTGCGCGACCTGCGCCGCGCCGCGCAGGCGGAAGCCCCCGACGCGGAACCGGTGCTCGACCTGCCGCGCGGCGGCGGCGAGGAATCCGACCGGGCACGGCGCATCCGCGACGCGGTCGAAGCGGCGCTGTCCGACATCATCCTGCTCGGCACCGAGGAGCAGGTGCGTCTCGCGAGCCGCGCGGCGCAGGAATTGGTCGAGGGGCGGCCGGTGCACACCCATGCGCTCGTCGTGGCGCTGCGCGATTTCATCCGCAAGGCGCTCGATCTCGACCCGGTGCCCGCCGACGCCGCGATCCCGCTTCAGGGGCCGACGCGCCCGGCAAGCTCGGGCGGCAAGGGCGGCGGGGCGAAGGGCGGCGAGGGCGGCAGCGGCGGTGGCCGGGGCGGCGGCGGAGGCGGAGGCGGCGGAATGGGCATGGCCGGCGGCGTGGGGCTCGCTGGCGGCGTGGGGCTGGCGCATGGCACGGCCTCGGGGGGCACCGAAACCGATGCCGCCGACAGCCCGCCCCCATGAAGCATTAGCATGGGGCCGCGACCTGCGCTAAGGCGCGCGGCATGACCGCGACCCGCTTCTTTTCCGACAACGCCGCCGCCGTCCACCCCGCGGTGATGGAGGCGATCGCCGCCGCGAACCATGTCGACACCGCCTATGACGGCGACGCGCTCAGCCAGTCGCTCGACGCCGCCTTTTCGGAGCTGTTCGAGACGAGCTGCGAGGTCGTGTGGATTCCGACGGGGACGGCCGCGAACAGCATCATCCTCGCCCATTTCGTGCGCCCGTGGCAGGGCATCCTCTGTCACGAGGAAGCGCATATCGAGGTCGACGAATGCGGCGCTCCGACCTTCTATTCGGGCGGTGCCAAGCCCATGCTTCTGCCGGGGCGCGGCGCGAAGGTCGACGCGGATGCGCTCCGCCGGCGGATCGCGGGCATCCGCAAGGACGTGCATCAGGTCCAGCCGGCGGCGATCAGCATCACCAACGCGACCGAATATGGTCTCGCGTGGCGCCCGGACGAGATCGGGGCGATCGGCGAGATCGCCCGCGCCGAGGGGATGAAGCTGCACATGGACGGCGCGCGCTTCGCCAACGCCGTCGCCTTCCTCGGCTGCGCGCCCGCCGATGTGACGTGGCGCGCAGGGGTCGACGCGCTGTCGTTCGGCTTTACCAAGAACGGCGCGATGATGGCCGAGGCGCTGGTCTTTTTCGGCGGCAGCGGCGGCGCGGGGGTGCGCGAGCTCAAGAAGCGCGGCGGCCACCTGCTCAGCAAGGGACGCTTCGTCGCGGCGCAGATCCGCGCGATGCTGACGGACGATCTGTGGCTCGCCAATGCGCGCGCGGCCAACGCCGGCGCGGCGGCGCTCGCCGCGGCATGCGGCGACCGGCTGATGTATCCGGTCGAGGCGAACGAGCTGTTCGTCCGGCTGACCGCCGACGAGGCGGCGCGGCTGCGCGGCGCGGGCTATGATTTCTACGACTGGGGCGAAGGCGCGGCGCGGCTCGTCGTCAGCTGGGACCAGGATGCCGCCGCCGTCGCGCCGCTCGCGGCGGCGATCGCGGCGCTATGAGCGAGGCGCAGCCGACGCTGCTCACCCCGCGGGTCCTCATCCCCTTCGCGCTCGTGACGCTGATCTGGGGATCGACCTGGATCGTGATCACCGGGCAACTCGGCACCGTCCCGCCAAGCTGGTCGGTGACCTATCGCTTTACGGTAGCGGCGCTCGCGATGTTTGCCTTTGCCGCGCTGCGGCGCGAACGGCTGGCGCTCGATGCGCGCGCTTTCGCTTTCGCGGCGGTCCTGGGCGTGGCGCAATTCACCTTCAATTTCAATTTCGTCTACCGCGCCGAACAGCATATCACCTCGGGATTGGTCGCGGTGCTGTTCGCGTTGCTGATCGTACCCAATACGCTGCTCGGCCGCGCCTTTCTCAAGACCCCGCTCGCGGGCCGCTTTCTGTTGGGCGGGGTCATCGCGATCGCGGGGGTCGCGATGATGATCGTCCACGAATATCGCGCCGCGGCGCTCGGGCCCGAGGCGGTCCTCGCCGGCACCGCCTTCACCCTCGCGGGGGTGCTCAGCGCATCGACCGCGAACGTCATGCAGGGAACCTCGCTCGCGCGGGCGCAGTCGATGGTGGTGATGATCGCGTGGGCGATGCTGTTCGGCGCGCTCGCCGACGGCGCCTTTGCGTGGATCACCACCGGGCGGCCGGTGATCGAGGCGAACTTCGTCTATCTTGGCGGCGTGCTCTATCTCGGCTTTGTCGCGAGCGCGCTGGCCTTTCCGCTCTATTTCAACGTCATCCGTGCGGTCGGACCGGGACAGGCCGCGTGGTCCGGGGTGCTCGTCCCGATCATCGCGATGGGCTTTTCGACCATATTCGAGGGCTATCGCTGGGCGCCGCTGTCGATCGCGGGCGGCGCGGTGGCGCTCGTCGGGCTGGTGATTGCGGTGGCGAAGCGGCCCGAGCGGCCCTCGGTCAGCGGCAATATGGTATCGGTGCCCTGTGAGGAGCCCGTCGAGGATTAGCCCGCGCTGATCCGCTCGATGTCGGCGCCGACCGCCTGCAGCTTTTCCTCCAGCCGCTCATAGCCGCGGTCGAGGTGATAGACGCGGTTGACCTCGGTCTGCCCTTCGGCGGCGAGGCCGGCGATGATCAGGCTCATCGAGGCGCGCAGGTCGGTCGCCATAACCGGGGCGCCGACCAGCCGGTCGACGCCGCGCACCACCGCGCTGCGGCCGCGCACGTCGATGTCGCAGCCCATGCGCGCGAGCTCGGGAACGTGCATGTAGCGATTCTCGAAGATGGTCTCGGTGAACAGCGATGCGCCGGTGCCGAGCGTCGCCATCGCCATGAACTGCGCCTGCATGTCGGTCGCGAAGCCGGGGTAGGGCGCGGTCGACAGGGTGACGGGCTGCGCGCGGCCCGACATGGCGACGCGAATGCCCGCTTTGGTCTCCTCGACCGTCGCGCCCGCTTCGCGCAGCGCGGCGAGCGTCGCCTCCATCTCGTCGGCCTTGGCGCCGACCAGTTCGACGTCGCCTTCGGTGATGACCGCGGCGCAGGCATAGCTGCCCGCCTCGATACGGTCGGCCATCACGCGATAGGTCGCGCCGTGCAGCCGGTCGACGCCCTCGATCGTCAGCGTCTCGGTGCCGATGCCGTCGATCTCGGCCCCCATCGCGACGAGACAGTTGCACAGGTCGACGATCTCGGGCTCGCGCGCGGCGTTTTCGAGGACGCAGGTGCCTTTGGCGAGCACCGCGGCCATCACCGCATTTTCGGTCGCGCCGACCGACACGACCGGGAAGGTGAACTTGCCGCCCGTCAGCCGTCCACCGGGCGCGCTTGCCTTCACATAACCCGAGGCGAGCTCGATTTCGGCGCCGAACGCCTCGAGCGCCTTCAGGTGAAGGTCGATCGGCCGGTTGCCGATCGCGCAGCCGCCCGGCAGCGATACGGTGGCTTCGCCCGCGCGTGCGAGCAGCGGGCCGAGGACGAGGATCGACGCGCGCATCTTGCGGACGATGTCATAGGGCGCGACGGTCGAAGTGAGGGTGGTCGCGCGCGCGGTCATCACGCGGCCGAAATCCTCGGGCCGCGATCCCTCGATCGTCGTCGAGCAGCCGAGCTGATTGAGCAGATGGCCGAAGCCGTCGACGTCGGCGAGCCGGGGCAGGTTGCGCAAGGTCAGCGGCTCGTCGGTGAGCAGCGCGCAGGGCAACAGGGTGAGCGCCGCATTCTTGGCGCCGCTGATGGGGATACGGCCCTTGAGTCGCTGGCCGCCGCGAATGACGATTTGATCCATCGGCTGTCCTTAGCGGATGCGCGGATGCGCGCAAGCGGCTGCCGCGACGGCGTGTCCGCCGCCCGGCATTTGGCGATGGCGTTCGCGGTGAAAATGTGAAACCATCCGGCGCAGGTTAGTCGAAGGAAATGAGGACTGTAGGGCAAGAGATTCAACAGGGGAGTAACTGCTATGCGAAATCCCGTCGTCGCGGCCGCCACGGCCATATCGTTCGTCATCGGCCAGCTTGCCGTCCCGGCCTTTGCCCAGACCACCTACCCCTATCCACCGCCGAGCGGATCGGCGGGATATGACCGGGATTATGCGGGCACGATCCGCTGCGAATCCCGGAACAACCGGCAACAGCGCTGCAAGGTCAAGACCAGCAATCGCGTCGAACTGGCCCGGGTGATCGGCGGGCGCTGCTCGAAAGGGCGCGACTGGGGTTTCGACGCCAATCAGATATGGGTTTCGGGCGGTTGCCGCGCCGAGTTTCGCTACGGCTATTCGAACGGGGGCTCCTATCCCGGTCGCGATTACGCGGGGACGCTGCGCTGCGAGTCGCGCAGCAATCGCTACGAACAATGCAATGTCCAGACAAACGGGCGCGTCGAATTGGTCCGCAAGCTCGGCGGCAAATGCAATGCCGGGCGGCAATGGGGATATGACGCGAACCTGATCTGGGTGACGAACGGCTGCCGCGCCGAATTCGGCTATGGCTATGCCAATCTCGCGCCGCTGCCTGGTCCGAAACCCGAAAAAGACAAAGGACCGAGCACCGGCCTGATCATCGGCGGCATCGTCGTCGCGGGCGGACTGCTCGCGTTGCTAGCGAGCCAGAAAAAGAAGAAGGACGACGGCAGCGCGGAGGCCAGCACGCCGCCGCCCGCCGCCAGCGGCCCCGCGACGCTCAGTGCGAACCTGAGCGGCCTGCCGAGCGCTTCGCGCCCATCGGTGCAGAATTGCATGAACGACGCCGCGCGGCAGATCGGCGCGACCGGCGGAACGCGGCTGTCCTACGACAAACTCGTCTCATTGGAGCAGGGCAATGGCGGCTGGCGCATCCGTGCCGCGATGACCGCGACCTATCCGGATGGTGCCAAGTCGCTCGAAATGTATTGCCGCGCGACGCCGAGCGATATCATCCAGCTCGATTTCAACTGAAGGGGCGGCGTCAGACTGCTCAAGGGGAGAGGGGGCGGACGTTGCTCCCTCTCCCTTTTCTTTTCGCAGGAAGAACCGCGTCACGCGGTTCGGTGGTGATTCAAATCCGGTCAGCCGGTCAGCGCGCGTGCCAGTGCGACCCATTCCGTCACGCTGACCGTCTCGGCGCGGCGGGTCGGGGCGATACCGAGCGCGTCGAGCGCCTCGACCGCCCCCGCCATGCCTTTGAGGCTTTGCCGCAGCATCTTGCGCCGCTGACCAAAGCCTTTTTCGGTGAGCTTCGACAGGATGTGCGGATCGACGCCTTCGGGCTGTTCGGCGGGCGTCACATGGACGATCGCCGACATCACCTTTGGCGGCGGGGTGAAGGCCGAACGATGCACCTTCATCGCGATCCGGGCGGTCGAGCGCCACTGGGCGAGTACGGCGAGCCGGCCATAGGCGCTGCTTCCCACCGGCGCGACGATGCGCTCCGCAACCTCCTGCTGGAACATCAGGGTCAGCGAGCGCCAGAGCGGTGGCCAGGCTTTGGGTTCGAGCCAGCGCGTGAACAGCGCGGTCCCGACATTATAGGGCAGGTTCGCGACGATATGATAGGGCCCGCCTGCGAGCGCATCGGCGTCGATCGCCATCGCATCGTCGGGGATCACCGTCAGCCGCCCATCGAACGCGTCGCCGAGTTCGCCGAGCAGCGGCAGGCAGCGGTCGTCGCGCTCGACCGCGATCACCTTCGCGCCGGCGCGAAGCAGCGCGCGCGTCAGTCCGCCGGGGCCGGGGCCGACCTCGAACACCGTCTGGGCGTCGAGGTTGCCGGGCAGCGCCGCGATGCGGTCGAGCAATTGCTCGTCGAACAGGAAATTCTGCCCTAGCGCCTTGCTCGCCGACAGGCCGTGCGCGCGCACCGTTTCGCGCAGCGGCGGCAGCGGGCGGTTGGGCGCGGCGGTCACTTTGCCGGGGCGCTGCTGCGCTCGCGCGCCGTCGCCATCCGCGCCGCCATCGCGATCGCGGCGATGGTCGGCCCCGGATCGGCGCGGCCGGTCCCCGCGATGTCGAACGCCGTGCCATGGTCGGGCGAGGTGCGGATGATCGGCAGTCCGAGGGTCAGATTGACCCCGTCGTGAAAATGCAGCGCCTTGAACGGCGCCAGCGCCTGATCGTGATAGCCGCAGAGGATCGCGTCATATTGCTCGCGGATGCCCGGCGCGAACAGCGCGTCGGCGGCGAGCGGCCCGTCGATGACGATGCCCTCGTCGGCGAGCTGCGCGACCGCGGGGGCGATGATGCGGATTTCCTCGTCGCCGAGCTGGCCGCTCTCGCCCGCGTGCGGATTGAGCCCTGCAATCGCGAGGCGCGGGGCCGCGATGCCGAAATCGCGCGACAGGCCGCGGGCGACGATGCGCGCCTTGGCGGCGATCAGCTCGGCGGTCAGCCGCTCGGGCACCTCGACGAGCGGAATGTGGACGGTCAGCGGCACGACGCGCAGCGCCGGCCCCGCGAGCATCATCACCGCGTTGGTCGCGGTGACGCCACACCGTTCGGCTATAAATTCGGTCTGGCCGGGGTGGGTGTAGCCGATGCCGTGCAACGCATGTTTCGACACCGATCCGGTGACGAGCGCGTCGCTCGCGCCGTTGCGGGTCAGGCCGATTCCGGTTTCGAGCGCGTGCAGCGCGCAGGTCGCGCCCGCCGCGGTCGGGCGCCCGGGGGTCAGCGGCCCGCTGTCCTCGAGATGCCAGACGGGAAGGGCGGTGTCGAAGGCCCGCGCCACCTGTTCCATGTCACCGACACGCGCCACGGGGCCGTCCCACACGGCCTCGATCGCGGCGATGTCGCCGATGGCGACGAAGGGCGGCAAGCCGTGTTCGCGCCGCGCGGCCCAGGCCCGTGCGGCGACTTCGGGGCCGACGCCCGCCGGGTCGCCCATGGCAACCGCGATCGGTCGTCGCTCGTCGATATCAGGCATCAGCTATATTCGATCACCGCGTCGCGCCGGAGGTCACGCAGATAGCGCTGGGCCCGTTTGTTGACCTTGTCCTCGAGGATCTTCTCCTCGATCTGGGCGCGATCGGGCTCGGATGCCGTGTTCGGCATCTCGCGGCCGCACAGCACCAGCACGCTGATGCCCTCGTTCGCGGCGCCGAACGGCTGCGTCGTCTGGCCCACCTGCATCGTCGCGAGAGTCGATTGCAGCGGCGCCGGCAGCGCGCGCATCGCGATATTGTCGCGCGCGACGACATGCGCGCCCAGTGAGGCCGCGACGCTGTCCGCGCCGCCGCACCCGGCGATGCCGCGCGTCGCTTCGGCGAATTTGCTCGCGAGCTCCGCGGCTTGCGATTCGCTCGTCCCCGGCGCGAAGTCGAGCGAGACCTGCTTCAGGCTCAGCACCGCATCGCGCGGATCGGCGGTCAGCACCTGGCGCCGGTCGATCATCAGCAGGATCGATATGCCGCCGGGCACTTCGAGGGGGCCGACGAGCTGACCCGGCGCCATCTGCTGCGCCGCGTCGGCCATCGAGGCGGGCAACTGACCGCCGCGCACCCAGCCCAGGTCGCCGCCGACGACCGCGGTCGATGCTTCGGAGAATTGGCGCGCATAGGCGGCAAAGCTGCCGCCGGCCTGGAGCGCCTGGATGATCTTGCGCGCGTTCTCGACGACCGCGGCGGCATTTTCGGGGGTCGCCGACAGATAGATTTCGCCGAGGTGGAATTCATCCTGCCCCTTGGCCTCGTTCATCTGCTTGACGATCGAATCGACTTCCTCGGTCGATACGTTCGTCGTCGACTGGATGTTGCGCGACAGCAAGCGATCCCAGGCATATTCGCCGCGAATCTGCTGCTTCACGGCCGCGGCGGCCGATCCCTTCGACTCGAGATATTTGGAAAATTCCTCGGGGGTCTGCTTGAAGCGCGCGGCCAGGCGGGCGAACTGTTCGTTGATGACATTCTCGTCGATGTCGATCTTCGCGGCCTTGGCTTCCTGAATCTGCAGTTTTTCGTCGATCAGGTTGCTGAACACCTGCTGGCGCAGCCGCTGCACTTCGTCTTCGGGCAGATCGGCATTGTTGTTCGCGATGCGGATCAGCGCCATGCGCTGTTCGATGTCGGTCGCGGTAATGATCTCGCCGTTCACCGTCGCCGAGGGACGATAGACGTTCGGCTTGTCGTCGCCATACAGCTTGACGTTGCCGGGGATGTTGAGGCTCGTCGTCGGAACTTCGGTGTCGGGAACGGTCTGGCCCAGCACCGGCGTCACACCTACGGCGGCCACGGTGATCAGCCCGATCATGGTCGAAAATTTGGTCATTGCCATCCTATTCGAGAAATACCGGCACGCTCCGTATCAGCGGACACGCCCGATGGTCCAGCGCAATCCGCGCCAGCATGTCCATAACTGGGCTCCGATCTAGGTTCGCGACGCTGAATGGAAGCTGAGCGGCGCCGGCCGGCCGCAGAGCGCTCCGGTCAGAACCCGAGGTTGCGGAAAGCGATGCGGAACGAGAAGCTGTTGCCGCGCCGGGCGTCGCCGGTGTCGATATAGTCGCGGCGCCAGGTCAGCGCGATCGACAGGCAGTCGTCGTCATAGGCGAGGCCCAGGCGGTGGCGAATCGGGTCGAAGCCGTCGGCGACGCCCAGCGGGTCGTCGCTCTTGCGCGTCAGATCGACGATCGCCGATCCGAAAATCGACCAGTTCTTCGCAAAGGCGACGCGGCCGCCGGCGCGCACTTCCTCGCGATCCTGCAAATCCTCGCCGAGCAGCAATATGTCGCGGTTGAGCCGCGAATAGCCGAGCACGGCATAGGTCGAGCGGCTGCCGATCATCGCGTCGATCTCGTTCCGCCGCACCGCCAGATTATCCTTGTCGAGCCGGAAACGGTGGGTCAGCCGCAGGAAATCCTTGTAGGCGATGGTGGTGCGGCCGACGATGTCCGACGTGCGGTCGGTCAGGCCGGTGCCGTCGGGAAACAGGCTGGGCTTGTCCGACAGGCGATAGCTTTGGCCGATGATGCTGTTGATGTTGAGGCCCGGCCGGCTGAAATTCCATTCAACGCCATAGGTGATGCGCGCGCCGTCCTCGAATCGGTCGTAGCCGTTGAAGCGGTTGATCGCGAACAGATTGCTGTCCTCAAGGTCGAAGGCGCGCGAATCCTCGTTCGGAATGTCGAGATTCTTGAGGCTGGGCGTCGCGACGATCTGGACGCGCGGAGTCAGCGTCTGGGTGCCGCCCAGAAATTCGCCGACGAAAGGCCAACGCATGTCGGCCGCGACCGCCGCGATGCCGCGGCCTTCCCAGCCCGATTTGCCGCGATAGCCGGGGATCGCGGTCAGCAGATTTTCATCGCTGTGATAGACGTCGCCGCGCACCATCGCGGTCAGCACGACCTCCTGGCCGAGGCCGGTCAGGCCGCGTAGATTCCAGGTTGCACCCGCAAAGGCGCGCTGCGTGTCCTGCCCAGCGGTGCGGGCGATCGCCAGCGTATTGAGCTGCAATTCGATCTGCCCGCCGAGCAGCGGGTCGGCGAGCCGCTGGCGATAGTCGATGATCGGCAGCGCGATCGGCTGCTGGCCCTGCACGTCGTTGCGGCGCAGCGTCTGGGTCGCCCAGCCCGCGATCGACAAATAGCTCTGCCCGCCGATCCGTTCGAGCTCGAAGGTCGAGCGCAGTCGGTCGTCGCGGCTGATGTCGTAGCGGCGCATGAAGGTGCGGTCGGTCGTGATGCGGCCCGAATAGGACAGGCTCCAGCGCGGATCGAACTGGAATTTGCCCGCGCTTTCCAGATAGCCGCGAAACTGGCGATTGGGATCGATCACCTGCCCCGACACCGGAACGACCGAGCTGTGCGTCGCATAGCCGTTGATGCGGAACGAGCCGATGTCGGTGAGCGCGCGAAACTCGCCTTCGATCATCGGCACCGATCCGGT
>Ga0182745_1001013_pt1 | contig 28201 bp, 22 predicted proteins | sample eDN3rd30CKraftBY_FD_128523 | JGI IMG/M metagenome (GOLD analysis project Ga0182745, IMG submission 128523) | Enriched backyard soil microbial communities from Emeryville, California, USA - eDNA 3rd pass 30_C Kraft BY (version 2) (version 2) | ecosystem: Environmental > Terrestrial > Soil >... | reverse complement strand
TTATCGACCGCCTTCATCAGGCCGATATTGCCTTCCTGGATGAGGTCGAGGAACTGCAGGCCGCGGTTGGTGTATTTCTTGGCGATGGAGATGACGAGGCGCAGGTTCGCCTCCACCATTTCCTTCTTGGCCTGGCGGGCTTCGCGCTCGCCCTTCTGCACCATCTGAACGATCTTGCGGAATTCGCCGATCTCGACGCCGGTCTGCGCCGCGAGATCGTGGACCATGCCGCGAATGTCGCGGATCTTGTCCTTCTCCTCGGCGACGAACTTCTTCCAGCCCTTGGCCGACAGCTTGGAAATGCGGTTGAGCCAGCGCGGATCGAGCTCGGAGCCGATATAGTTCTTCAGGAAGTCGTCGCGGGCGACGCCGTAGGATTCCGACAGCCGCATCAGGCGGCCTTCCGAGGAGACGAGGCTCTTGTTGATGGCGTAAAGCTGCTCGACGAGTGAATCGATACGCGCCTGGTTGAGGCGCAGCGACTTCACCTCGGTGATGATCTCGTCCTTGAGCTTCTTGTACTTGCGCTCCTGGGCCGGCGACAGCGAGGTGTTCTTGAGCCGGAATTCGATGTCCTGCTCCTGCAGGCGGCGCAGGCGCTTGAAACTGTCGGCGATGTTGTCGAAGGTCTCGACCACCTTCGGCTTCAGCTCGGCCTCGATGGCGGCGAGCGACATGGAGCCTTCCATGTCGTCTTCATCGTAATCGCCCTCGGCCGCGCTCTCGCCCGGGTCCTTCTCTTCGTCGTCGCCCGGCGCCTTGAAGGGCGTCGCGCCCTGCGGGGCGGTCGGCGCCGCGGCCGGCTGCACGACCTGCAGATGCGGCGCGCCATTGGCCGGCTTGCCGTCGGGGCCGTTCGGGTTCTGCATCGCCTTCGCCTCGGGACCGGCATAGGTCGCCTCGAGGTCGATGATGTCGCGCAGGAACACCTTGCCTTCGTTGAGTTCGTCGCGCCAGATGATGATGGCCTGGAAGGTCAGCGGGCTTTCGCACAGGCCGGAGATCATGGCCTCGCGGCCGGCCTCGATGCGCTTGGCGATGGCGATTTCGCCTTCGCGCGACAACAGCTCCACCGAGCCCATTTCGCGCAGATACATGCGCACCGGATCGTCGGTGCGTTCGGACGGCTCTTTCTTCTCGACGGTGGCGAGCGCCTTGCTCTTGGTCTCGACCAGCTCGCGGCCGGAATCGTCGTCATCGTCGTCGTCGGTTTCGTCGGTGGCCTTCTCGCCTTCCTCGTCGCCGTCGGCGTCTTCCTGCTCGATGACGTTGATGCCCATTTCGGACAGCATGGCCAGCGTGTCCTCGATCTGCTCGGAATTGACTTCCTCCGACGGCATCACGGCGTTGAGCTGCTCATAGGTGACATAGCCGCGCTTCTTGGCGGCCTTGATCATCTTCTTGACGGCGGCATCGGAGAGATCGAGCAACGGCAGCGGCGTATCGGGGGCGCCTTCGGTGTCCTTTTCCGGCGCCTCTTCCTTGGCCTGGGCCTTCGCCTTCGACGCCATCTGCTTCTCCTGGACCTTACCGGCCATATCTTACTCCGCCTCGTTCCGTCGCTTTCAACGCCGGCACCCGATAACGCCGCAGACGTGGCGCGGATGCCAAAAAAGGGCCGCCGCCGGCAATGGCAGGGCCCGAATCAGGCCTGGAGTGTCGTCGGCGGCGCCTTAAGCCCCGATTAACCCCGTAGACTCAGCGAGAAACGGCCTTATTCCCCGCCGTCGAAATCGTCCTGTCGCCCCCGTCCCGCCCCCTAGTGCGTGACTCGGGGCGCGGCCCCGGTCAAGCCAAAAGCTGAGCAAAATCGCCAATTCCTGGAGTCGCTTAGAGCGTTCGGGCACCCCGCCCGGAAGAGGCCCCGAAGCCTTCGATAAGCGCTTCGGTTCCGTCCATGCTGGCGAGACGCTCTTTCACGTCGCGCAGCCGCAGATAGTTGGCTTCGGTCGCCTCCTGGCCCAGGGCCAGCTCGGCTTCCCGCAACTCCCTAGTTAGGGAATGCCACTGCCGATGCAAGGCGACAAGCTGCTGCCAAGTCACCAAAACATCGTCCGGCGCGGCATCGGGGCGCACGCCCCAGACCGAGGCCGTGGTCACGGCGGCGAAAACCCGCTCCAGGGCGTCGCCGAGGCCCCGGGCGGTCAGTTCGGCCCGCAGCGCGTCCGGCTCCAGGGCGGCGGCGTGGTCGGCGGCGTGAACAACAACATCGATCAGCGCCGCCTTCACCCGCTCGGCGTCGGCGTGGCGGAACTCGGTTTCGCTCAATTCCTCGAGGTGGTCATGCAGCAGCCAAGGGTAATTCACCGCGGCCTGCAGGATCAGCGCCTCGCGGGTCGGCACCGCCGTGCGGTGGCCGCGATGGAGCGGGCTCGCCGCCATCTGCTGGCTCGCGACGACATAGGGGCCGCCGACACCGCGCTGCGGCCCGCCGCGCTGGCCGCCGCCGCGCGGCTGCCAGTTGCCTTGCCGCCCGCCAAAACCGGAGCCCTGCCCGCCGAAGCCTGAGCGCGGGCCGCCGAAATTGCCGCGCCCGGCAAAGCCCTGGCTCTGGGCCGGGGCGAAGAAGGCGCGCAGCCGCTCGTTGAAATCCTGCCGGTAATATTTGCGCACGGATTCATCGGCGATCTGCTGCGTGACTTCGTTGATGCGGAATTCGAGCGCCGCGCGACGCTCCGGCGTACCGAAATCATGACCCTCGGTCATGAACTGCCACATCATCTGGGCCATCGGCTGCGCGGCGTTGACGACATCGCGGATGGCGTCGGGACCGGACGCGCGCAGCAGATCGTCCGGGTCCTGCCCTTGCGGCAGCAGCGCGACCTTGAGGCTCTTGCCGGGCTTCAAATGCGGCATGGCGAGATCGACCGCGCGGCGCGCCGCGCGCAAACCGGCGCCGTCTCCGTCGAAGCACAGGATCGGCTCGTCGGTCATCTTCCAGATCAGCGCGAGCTGCTCTTCGGTCAGCGCGGTGCCGAGCGGCGCCACCGCGGCGGCATAACCCGCCGTCACCATGGCGATGACATCGACATAGCCTTCGACCACCACCACCGGCTCGCCATCATGCGCGGCCTGACGCGCGGCGGCGATATTGTAGAGCGTATGGCCCTTGTGAAAGAGCGGCGTTTCCGGCGAGTTGAGATACTTCGCCGCGACGTCCTTCTCCAGCGCGCGGCCGCCGAAGGCGATGATGCGGCCGCGAATATCGGTGATGGGAAACATCACGCGGTCGCGGAAGCGATCGAACGGCACCGGAATATCGTCGCCGGCGATCAGCAGGCCGGCCTCGACCATGTCGGCGGTCGAAATGCCGTGCGAACCGAGATTTTCCTTGAGCGCATAGCGCTCGCCTGGCGCATAGCCGATGCGGAATTTCACCTGCGTCGCGGCGTCGAGGCCGCGATCGGCCAGATAGCCCCGCGCCTTGGCCCCCAGCCGCGACGACAAGGTGGTCTCAAAAAACTTCGCCGCGATCTCCATGACCTCGTGCAAGGTCTTGCGATGCGCGTCGCGCTGCTGGTCCTCGTGCGAGACCCTGGGCAGCGGCATGCCGGCCATTTGCGCGAGTTGCTCGACGGCCTCGGGAAAGGAGACGCCCTCGGTCAGCATCACGAAGTCGAAGATCGAACCGTTCTTCTGCGACGAAAAATCGAACCACGCCTGCTTCTGGTCGTTCACGAAGAACGACGGCGTCTTTTCCTTGCCGAACGGCGACAGGCCCTTGTACTCGCGGCCGGAGCGAACGAGCTTCACGCGGCGGCCCACGACTTCCGAGACAGGAAGCCGGTCCTTCAATTCTTCAAGGAACTGGGGCGTGAAGCGCATGGGACGCGGGTACCGATTCGAACCTCCCTTAATATAGGGAGTCCGGGGCGGGGTTACGCGAACCCGCGCGATACCGCCGAAAGGCCGGAAGTTTCGCGGCTTTTCCTAGTTATGCACAGGGCGCCGGGCGCTCCGCCGCCGCCATCGCCTCCCCGGCCGCATCGCCAGGCGCTTGAGGCCTTCGGCGGCGACGAGATAGCCCGCGACCAGCGCCGCGATGGCGGCCCACAGCCAGCCCGGCAGCGGCGCGAAACCGAACGGCTCCCCGAGCGGCGTCAGCACGAAGGCGAAGGCAACACCAAGCGCGGCGAGCGAGGTCAGCGTCAGCGCCGCGCGCGGCCTTGACCGCCACACCGGCAGCGCGGTGCGAATGGCGAAGATCACCAGGATCTGCGTCATCATCGACTCGATGAACCAGGCGGTGCGGAAGGTTTCGGCGTTCGCGTGGAAGCCCTTCAGGAGCAGGACGAAGATCGCCAGATCGAACAGCGACGACAGCGGCCCCATGATCGCGGTGAAGCGCAGCAGTTCCGACATTTCCCAGCCATGCGGCTTGCGGATATCGCGCGGCTCGGCACGGTCGAATGGAATGCCGACTTCGGACAGATCGTAGAGCAGGTTGTTGAGCAGCACCTGGATCGGCGTCAGCGGCAGAAACGGAATGAACAGCGAGGCCACCGCCATCGACAGCATGTTGCCGACATTCGACGAGGTGCCCATGCGCAGATACTTCATGATGTTGCTGTAGGTGCGCCGGCCCTCCTCGACGCCGTCGGCGACGACGCCGAGATCGGGATCGAGCAGAATGAGATCGGCGGCGGCGCGCGCGACGTCGGCGGCGCTGTCCACCGCGAGACCGGCATCGGCGGCGTGGATCGCCGGCGCGTCGTTGATGCCGTCGCCGATGAAGCCGACGCTGTGGCCGCGGGCCTGCAGGGCGCGGATGATGCGCGTCTTCTGGTCGGGCGAGACGCGGGCGAACAGATCGGTGTGCTGCACCTTCGCGGCGAGCGCGGCATCGCTGAGGTCGTCGATCTGCGTGCCGGTGAGCGAACCGCGCAGCGGAATGCCCAGCTCCTGCATCAGGTGCCGCACCGTGGCCTCGGCATCGCCGGAGATGATCTTGACGCGCACGCCCTGCTTTTCGAGGCGCTGAATCGCCGCGGCCGCCGACGCCTTCGGCGGATCGTCGAACACGCACAAGCCGGCGAAGACGAAATCGCGCTCGTCGGCCGCGGTGATCTTGTCGCCGGCGAAGCTTCGCCAGGCGACGCCGAGGCAGCGGCGGCCTTGCGCAATCTGCGCGTCATGCAGTTTCAGCAGCGCATTGCGGCCGGCTTCATCGAGCGGCTGCACGCTGCCATCGGCGGCTTCGCGCGCGCCCGATGCGGCGATGATCGCCTCCGGCGCGCCCTTGACGACGACGAGGCGCTTTCCGTCGCGCTCGGCCAGCACCGAGACGCGGCGGCGCTCGAAATCGAACGGGATATCGGCGACACGGCGCCAACCGTCGAGCGGGAGCCCCGTGGCCCCGGCGATGATGGCGTCGTCGAGCGGCGTGCGGATGCCGGTTTCGAGGCGGCTGTTGAGCGCGGCAAGCTCGAGCACGCGCGCGCTTGCCGTGCCGTCGCAGCCGATATGAGCGATCAGCGACATGCGCGCTTCGGTGAGCGTGCCGGTCTTGTCGGTACAGAGCACGTCCATGGTGCCGAGGTCGTGAATGGCGGCGAGCCGCTTCACCACCACCTTGCGCGCCGCCATGCGCTGCGCGCCGCGCGACAAGGTGACGGTCATGATCATCGGCAGCAGTTCGGGCGTCAGGCCGACGGCGAGCGCGGCGGCGAACAGGAAGGAGTCGAGCACGGCGCGGCCGAAGGCGAGATGCGCGAGCAGCACGAACAGCACAAGGAAGCCGGTGATGCGCACGATCAGCACGCCGAAGGCATGCAGGCCGCGCTCGAAGCTGGTCGGCGGCGGCTCGGTTTGCAGCGCCGCGGCAATGCCGCCGAAGCGCGTGCGCGCGCCGGTGGCGGTGACCAGCATGGTCGCCTCGCCGCTGACCAGCGCGGTGCCGGCGAACAGCGCGCTGAAGGCTTCGGCCGGCGCTTCCGCCGCGCAGGCGCCGGCGTGCTTCTCGACCGGATAGGCCTCGCCCGTGAGCAGCGACTCGTTGGCGTGAGCGTCGCGTGCGTCGAGCACGAGACCATCGGCCGGGACCAGATTGCCGGCTTCGAGCTGCACGATATCGCCGGGCACGATGTCCTCGACGGCGAGCAGCGCGACGCCGCCATTGCGGCGCACGGCGACATGCACCGCCACCGATCGCTTGAGCGCCTCGACGGCATTCTCGGCGCGCGCCTGCTGCACGATCTCCAGCGTGATCGAGACGACGAGGATGATGTTGATGATGGCGAAGCTCGCCCAGTCGCCGGTGAGACCGGAAATCGCCGCTGCGACCATCAGGATCGCCACCAGCGGATCGGCGAAGCGGCGCGCGATGCGCACGATCAGGCGGCGGCGATGGCTCTCGCTGATGACGTTGCGGCCGACGCCGGCGCGGCGGCGTTCGGCTTCGTCATGGGTGAGACCGGCCGGCGTCGCCGACAATTGCGCCAGCACTTCCGATGCCGGCAGGCACCAGAAGCGGTCGGGGACGGAGAACGGCGCTGGCGACGGTGCGGGCACGCGGCGGCTCGCAGGATGGCTGAACGATCAGCCATCCTTTCATCGGACGAGGCGCGGGCCTTTGATCGGGGTCAAAGGCGAAGGTCGTGTCGGACCCGAAAAACGTCATCGCCCGCGAAAGCGGAGATTTGGAACCACACCGTCATCGCCCGCGAAGGCGGGCGATCCAGCACTTGAAGATGCGGCGGCATGAAGGGCTGAATCCCCGCCTTCGCGGGGATGACCCGATATCTTGCGGGATGTTGAGCGTGGCCGGAGCTTATGCCGCAGCAATCAGCCCAGCTTCGCCTTCACCGCGCCGCTGGCCTTGCCGAAATCCATCTGCCCGGCGTATTTGCCGCGCAGCACGGCGATGACCTTGCCCATGTCCTTCATGCCGGCGGCGCCGGTTTCGGCGATGGCGGCGTCGATCGCGGCGGCGACTTCGGCCTCCGACATCTGCTTCGGGAGATAGGCCGAGATCACGGCGATCTCTTCCTCTTCCTGCTTCACGAGCTCGGGCCGGTCGCCCTTCTTGTAGAGCTCGACCGATTCCTGACGCTGCTTGATCATCTTCTGCAAGAGGCTCAGCACCTCGGCGTCGCCCAGCGGCTTGCCGGTGGTGCGCGCTTCGATGTCGGCGTTCTTCAACGCGGCGTTGACCATGCGCAACGTCGACACCGTGCGCTCGTTCTTGGCCTTCATCGCCTCCTTGAGGGCGTTATTGATGTCATCGCGGATCATGGCAATTCCCTCTTATTTCTTTCCGCATGATCTGTCCGAAAACCGGTATCCACTTTTCGGGATCATGCGGGCATCACGCGGTGCGCGGTCCGAACAGAATGACGGCCGCGCCGATGAGACAGATGACGGCGCCGGTCACGTCCCAGCGGTCCGGCCTTACCCCTTCCGCCGCCCAAAGCCAAGCCAGCGAGGCGGCGATATAGACCCCGCCATAGGCGGCATAGGCGCGGCCGGCGGCGCTTGAATCGACGAAGGTCAAAAGCCAGGCGAAGAGCGCGAGGCTGATGAGCCCGGGGATGAGAACCCAGACGGGTTTGTCGAGACGCAGCCAGGCCCAGAAGGCGAAGCAGCCCGCGATTTCGGCCAAGGCCGCGCCGATATAGATGGCAGCCGTTTTCATGCGCGCAGTCTATAGAAGGCGCGCGTTAACGCACTATTCCTTTGCTCATTTTACCGGCTGATGACCCTGGTTCTCGCCGAAGGCTTCCTCGCGATAGAGGCCGAGCGAATGCATGACCGGCAGATCGTTAAAGCAGAACAAGCAGGCGTCCTCGCTGGACGACGAATTGCCGTGCTCGTGGAAGGCCCAGGACGGCACGCAGAAGATGTCGCGCTTCTTCCACTCGAAGCGCTTGCCGCCGATGATCGAATAGCCCTCGCCTTTGGCGCATTGATAGATCGACGAGCCGGTGTGGCGGTGCGCGCGCGTCTTCTCGCCGGGGCGCAGCATCTGCATCGAGGCGCCGATGGTCTGCATCACCGGGCCGCCGGTGAGCGGATTGACGTAGTTCATCAGCACGCCGTCGAAGGGCGAACCATCGGTCGCCTTGGCGAATTTGGTGAGCGACTCGTATGTCGGCTCCCATTCGTATTTCAGCAAAGGCGAATAGGGCTTCTGCCAGTCCTGCAACGCCGGCTGCAAACCGGGTGCGCCCCAGGTCATGGTCGCGTCATCGACGGCGTAGGTGACCGGCTGTTTCAGGTCGGGATGCACCTTGTAGAAGTTGGCTTCGAGCGCATTCACCAGCGGAATGTCGAGGCCGTCCTGCCAGATGCAGTCGGTGCCGGAGGCGTCGACGCCGTGCTCATGCCATGACCCGTTCGGCGTCAGCACGAAGTCGTTTTCGCCGAGCGTCATCTTGTGGCCGTCGACCACGGTGTAGGCGCCCTTGCCTTCCATGATGAATCTGAGGGCCGAGGCCGAGTGCTGGTGCGCGCTCGCCGTCTCGCCGGCCTTCATCACCTGGAGGCCGGAATAGAGCCAGCCGACCGCGGCGGCCTGCTCACGCCGGCCCGGATTGTTGAGATAGATGACGCGGCGGCCGGCTTTCTCGGGGGCGACCAGTTCGATCGAGCGCAGCACCGGCTCGCGCAGGTCGGCGTAGCGCCACAGCACCGGCACCGAATCCGACTTCGGCTCCCAGGGCTCGATCTTGTTGGCCACGGTCCACAGCGCGGCGGCCTCGACTTTCTCGAGGTCGGCGTAGTAGGCGACGAGATCGGCCGTGTCCTCGACATTGGCCCGGCCGGCGACGTCTTCCCGGTACTGGTCGTGTCTTGCCGCGGTCATGCCTCAGGCTCCCTGATTCCCGGTCCAAATGCGCGGGGACGGGCCAAACCGCCCCCTTGCCTCGCCCGCCATAATACGCAACTAAGAGGCTTATGACACAGGACAAAGCCGCCCCCGCGGGTGACTGGGCAGAGCCCAAGGCCACCGCGCTCATCGTGCTCGCCGATGGAACCGTGCTCGAAGGCTTCGGCATCGGCGCCGAAGGACACGCCGTTGGCGAGGTCTGCTTCAACACCGCCATGACGGGTTACGAGGAAATCCTCACCGACCCGTCCTATGCCGGGCAGATCGTCACCTTCACCTTCCCCCATGTCGGCAATGTCGGCACCAACGAGGAAGACATCGAGTCGCTGAACATGGCGGCCCGCCCGGGCGCCTGCGGCGTCATCCTGCGCACCGACATTACCCAGCCCTCGAACTACCGCGCCACCCGCCCGCTCAACGACTGGCTGAAGGCGCGCGGCATCATCGGCCTGTCCGGCATCGATACCCGCGCGCTGACCGCGCTGATCCGCGAGAAGGGCATGCCCAACGCGGTGATCGCGCATTCGCCGTCCGGCACGTTCGACCTCGAGGCGCTGAAGAAGGAAGCGCGCGAGTGGCCGGGCCTGGTCGGCATGGATCTGGTGCCGATGGTGACATCGGCTCAAAGGTTCACCTGGGACGAGACCGAGTGGCAGTGGGGCAAGGGCTACGGCCGGCAGGACAAGCCGGAATTCCATGTCGTCGCGGTGGACTACGGCATCAAGCGCAACATTCTGCGGCTCCTTGCCAGCGCCGGCTGCAAGGTCACCGTCGTGCCGGCGACCACGAGCTATGACGACATCATGGCGCTCAAGCCCGACGGCGTGTTCCTGTCGAACGGCCCGGGCGATCCGGCCGAGACCGGCAAATACGCGGTGCCGGTGATCCAGCAGGTGGTGAAGTCCGGCACGCCGACCTTCGGCATTTGCCTTGGCCACCAGATGCTCGGCCTCGCCCTCGGCGGCACCACGATGAAGATGCATCAGGGCCACCACGGCGCCAATCATCCGGTGAAGGACATCACGACCGGCAAGGTCGAGATCACCTCGATGAACCACGGCTTCGCGCTCGACAAAGAATCGCTGCCCGCCAGCGTCGAGCAGACGCACTTTTCGCTGTTCGACGGCTCGAACGCCGGCATCGCGCTGAAGGACAAGCCGGTGTTCTCGGTGCAGTACCACCCCGAAGCTTCGCCCGGCCCACGTGACTCGCACTATCTGTTCACGCGCTTCGTCGAGCTAATGCGCGAGAAGAAGAAGGCGAAGGCGTAACGCGCCCTTCGCGCAATTGACACCCGAAGGGTTACACGTTATTTTGGCGTATGATCCGCAGTTTCCGTCATCGGGGACTGAAGCGCCTGCACGAGCGCGGCGATGCATCGGGCATTCAAGCGGCGCAAAAGAAGCGAATTCTGCGCATTCTCGCTTATCTGGATGACGCCCAATCGCCGCGCGACGTGGACTTTCCGGGCTTGCGGCTGCATCCGCTGACCGGAAACCTCGCCGGCTTCTGGAGCCTTTCCGTATCCGGCAACTGGCGCGTCATATTTCGCTTCGAAGACAGTCACGTCGCGGACGTCGATCTCGTCGATTATCATTGAGGTGTCTCATGGCGCTGCAGAATCCTCCTCATCCCGGCGAAGGTCTAAGGGAAGATGTTCTGGAGCCGCTCGGCCTCACCGTGACCGAAACAGCCAAGGCGCTCGGCGTCAGCCGCAAGACCTTGTCCGAGATCGTCAACGGCAAGTCGCCAATTACGCCTGATATCGCAGTGCGTCTGGAACGCGCCTTTACGAATCCACCGGCGGATATGTGGCTGCGCCTGCAGGCGGCCTATGATCTGCGACTCGCGGAACAGAAGCTGAAAAAAACGGTGGTGCGCAAGCTCTGGAAGCCGGACACCGACAAGACCAAGCGTGTGGCTTGAGCCGTCCATTCTGTCGAATGCCCTACAAACTCGCGCTCTTCGACTTCGACGGTACGCTGGCGGATTCGTTTCCGTGGTTCACGACCGTTCTCAACGACACGGCCGATAAATTCCGCTTCCGCCGCGTCGAGGCGCATGAGGTCGACGGCCTGCGCGGCAAGTCATCGCGCGAAATGATGCAGATCCTGCGCGTGTCGGCGTGGAAGCTGCCGTTCATCGCCCGCTATATCCGCAAGCGCAAGGCGCAGGACCTGCACGGCATCCCGCTCTTTGCCGAGACGCATGAGGCGCTGCGCCGCCTCCACGGCGCCGGCGTCACGCTGGCCATGGTCAGTTCCAACTCGGAAGCCAATATCCGCACGATGTTCGGGCCGCAGACCGCGGCGCTGATCGGCTACTACGAATGCGGCTCGTCGCTGCACGGCAAGGCGAAACGTTTCCGCAAGCTGCTGCGCAAGAGCGGCGTCGCGGCGCGGGACGCCATCGCCATCGGCGACGAATTGCGCGACATCGAGGCCGCGCGCGAGGCCGGCATCGCCTTCGGCGCCGTCACCTGGGGCTATACCCACGGCGCGGCGATGATAGCGGCGAAACCCGACCACGCCTTCGATACGTTCGACGCCATGGTGGCAACGATCGCCGGCCCGGCGTGTTGAAGCGCCATGCAGACACCCGTTACATATTTCTTCGACGACGACGGCGCGGTGCCGAACAACCCCGCGCTGCCGATGCTGGTCTACAAGGCCGCGCTGGATCTCGCCGGCAGCCAAGACCCGGAAGCCGATATCGAAAAGCTGTTCGACGGCAATGACTGGGGTCATGGCCGGTGGCGCAACGGCATCTTCCCCTACGCGCACTACCATTCGATGATCCACGAGGTGCTTGGCATCGCCCGCGGCACCGCCAAGGTGCGCTTCGGCGGCGACAAGGGCGAAGTGCTGGACCTCGCGCCGGGCGACATCGCCGTGTTGCCGGCCGGCACCGGGCATCAGCGGCTCGCGGCATCGGCTGATCTGGTGGTCATTGGCGGCTATCCGCCGACCGGCGCTTACGACCTGTGCCGCGGCGACCGCCCGACCGACCGCGACAAGGCACTCAAAACGATCCCGCAGGTGCCGCTGCCGGGAACCGATCCGGTCGGCGGCAAAGATGGCGCGCTGACCACCTTGTGGCGAAGCGCCTAACATGCGATTTCCGCTCGTCCCCGCGAAAGCGGGGACCCAGTGCCACAACGAAAGCCTCTCCGGCTTGGCCTCTGGATCCCCGCTTTCGCGGGGATGAACGGAGTTTGGAGATCTGCCTGAGGTCTTGCACGCTATGGACTGGATCAGCTTCTACGATTTCAAGCACTCGGTGATCTATGTGAACGGGCGTCACCGTGACGTCCATTACCAGACCATCGCCAAGGACATCCGCGATCTGGTGCCCACGCCGGACGCCATCGTCATGGATTACGGCTGCGGCGAAGCGACCAGCGCGGCACTGGTGGCGGAGGCGTGCGGCCATCTCACTTTGGTCGAGGCGGCACCGAATGTGCGCGCGGCCTTGCGCGAGCGTTTCGCCGCGAATCCGAAAATGTCGGTGATGAGCCCGGACGAGGCGGCGGCGACACCCGATCACTCGGTCGACATGATCGTGCTGCACTCGGTGGCGCAGTATCTCACCGCCGGAGAGCTGAACGCCATGATGGCGACGTTCCGCCGGCTTCTGAAGCCAACCGGCACCTTCGTGCTCGGCGATATCGTGCCGCCGCAGATGGCTTCGGTGTGGGCAGCGCTATCGCTCTTGAAGTTCGGCGCCGCCAACGGTTTCTTCTGGGCGGCGGTCGGCGGGCTGATCCGCATCCTGCTGTCGGACTATTTCACGCTGAAAAAGACGCACGGCCTGTCGCATTACACCGAGGCCGACATGCTGGCGCGGCTGAAGGCCGCCGGCTTTGCGCCGCAACGCGCCGCGCACAATATCGGCCACAACCAGCACCGCATGTCGTTCCTGTCGAAGCCGGTCTAGCCGCGCCGGCGCTACCCGCAGGTTACCAGGGCGTGCCGTCCTTGTGCGTGAAGCGCCAGCCTGCCGGACTGTAACTGGCGACGAGATCGTCCTGCGGATATTCGCCGGTGTCGGACGGATCGCGGTCGCCGATCTCCAGATAGACAACGGGCTCAGCTGTCCGGTTCACGAGATGATGAGCGATGCCGTTCGCGGGAAAGCCGACGCACATGCCCGGCGTCAGTTCGTGGTCGCCCTGATCGGTGCACAAGGTTGGCGCGCCTTCCAGAATGTAGACGAACTCCTCCTGCCGCGTGTGCCTGTGCAGCAGAGCCGACTGCGCGCCGGGGTCGAGTGTCGTCAGGTTGACGCCGAAGCGCGAGAGGCCGAACGCGTCGCCGAGCGCGCGCTTCTGCCGCCCCGTCATTTTGGCGGCGAAGGGCGCCGGGTAATTGGAAGGTTTCGTGCGCGGCGGGATATCGCGCGCCCGGATCGGTGCGATGCGGACTTCTTTGGCCGGACGATCTGACATGCGGTGACACCTTGCAGCGCGACGACCGGGCGAAGCTATTGGCCGATGGGTGGTGTGGGAAACGGTAAGATTTGATCCGGCAAATCAACGCGTTGAATGGATGCCAGGCCGGGGCGGTTACGCGCCGTTTACGCTTTCGCAACCATGACCGAAAATGTCGCACCCATTTAACAGCATTGTGAGCGCGTCACGTTACTATCGCCGGAGTGGCCCGGTGGCGGAGCGCGTACGCAAAGGACCCTGCAAGGTCCTTCACCCTGGTTCAAATCCAGGCTGGGCCTCCATTCTTTTCCACGCGTTGACTCACCGCCCCGCGACCCACGACACTGGCCCGACAACAAGACGGGCGGAACGTGGACATGGTGGAGCGAATGCTGATCGGCGCCGGCGCCGGTTATTCCGGCGACCGCATCGACGCCCCCATCGCCGTGGTCCGCGACCTCAGGGCGTCGGGCGAGCGCGCCGCCATCATCTTCGAAACGCTCGGCGAACGCACCTTGGCGCTCGCGCAATTGCGCCGCCGCGACAATCCCGCTCTCGGCTACGAGCCGAAGTTGAGGCCGCTGCTGACGCCGGTGCTCAAGGACTGCGTCGAGAACAAGATCGCCATCGTCGGCAATTTCGGCGCCGGCAATCCGCCCGCCGCGGCGAAGCTGATCGCCGAACTCGCCACCGAGCAGAAGGTGCGTGCGAAAATCGGCGTCGTCACCGGCGACGATTTGCTCGGGCCGGAAGGCATCGAGGTGCTGCGCGCGGCGAGCAACGAGTTGCCGGACGACAAGGCGCTGGTTTCCGCCAATGCCTATCTCGGCGCGGCGCCGATCGTGGAAGCGCTGGGTGAAAGCGCCGATATCGTCGTTACCGGCCGCGTTGCCGATCCGGCGCTGACCCTGGGGCCGCTCATTCATGCCTTCGGCTGGGCCTATGACGACTGGCACCGCCTCGGCGTCGGCACCATGGCCGGGCATCTTCTGGAATGCGGCGCGCAGGTCACCGGCGGCTATTTCGCCGATCCCGGCTTCAAGGACGTGCCGGAACCGGAGAATATCGGTTTTCCCATCGCCAGCATCGAACGCAGCGGCGATTTCGTCATCGGCAAGGCGCAAGGCGGCGGCCTGGTCGATCGCCGCACGGTCGCCGAGCAGTTGCTCTACGAGGTGCATGATCCGGCGGCCTACCTCACGCCCGACGTCACCGCCGATATCAGCAACGCCTCGATCGTCGAAACCGGCAAGGACCGTGTGCGCGTCGAGGGTATCACCGGACACCAGCGGCCCGACACGCTGAAGGTCACGGTCTGCTACGATGGCGGCTGGCTGGCCGAAGGCGAAATCTCGTACTATGGCCCGAATGCGCTCGCCCGCGCGCGGCTCGCCGCCGACGTGGTGAAGAAACGCAGCCCGAAGGACATCCGCATCCGCTGCGACATCATTGGTGTGCTCAGCGTGCTCGGCGACGATGGCGGCACGTCATTCGCGGGCATCGACTCCTTCGGCGAGCCGACCCGCGATGTGCGCCTGCGCGTCGCCTTTGCCGGCAACGCCAAGGCGCTGGTCGAGCGCGGCCTGCAGGAGGTCGAGGCTTTGTACTGCGCCGGGCCGGCGGCTGGCGGCGGCATTCGCCTGGCGCTGCGGCCGCGCATCGCCGCCACCTCGTGCTTCATCCCGCGCAGCGCCGTAACGCCCAGGGTCGAGATCGTGGAGGCGCGGCCGTGATCGAACTCGAATTGCACGCCCTCGCCCACGCGCGCACCGGCGACAAGGGCAATCGTCTCAACATCTCGCTGATCGCCTATGAGCCGGCGGTCTATCCGCTGCTGGTGCGGCATGTCACCGAGACCGCAGTCGCCATGCGCTTCATCCACCGCAAACCGTCGGCGGTGAAGCGCTACGAACTGCCGAAGATGCACGCGCTCAACTTCGTGCTCGACGACGTGCTGGACGGCGGCGTCACCCAGGCGCTCAACCTCGATGCCCACGGCAAGACCCTGAGCTTCCACCTGCTCGGCCTGCGCATTCCGGTGCCGGAGGAGCTCGTGAAATATGCCAAAACAGGCGCCTTGAATGCTTCCGCCGTCATGGACAGCCGCAAGCGCGAATAGTATGACCCTGCCGGTTCAAACCGGCAGGCAGATTCAATGTCCAAACAGCAACAGCGCGAGGAAGCCGAACGGCTGATGCGCGAGGCGATGGAGCGCAAGGGCCTCGCCGTCAAGCAGGGCGACACCCGCATCGAGACCAAGTGCGGCAAGTGCGGCGCCGTCAACAAGGTCTCGGCCAAGGCCGGCGAAAGCCGCGTCATGTACAAGTGCAAGGAATGCGGCCACGAACAGCGGGCGATGTAGCCCGTTACGCCGTCTTGCCGGCGCTGCTTTCTTCCGCGGCCGGAATGGGCCGCCGCGCCCTGTCGATTTCCGAGTTGAGTTCGGCGCCGACCAGCACCACGATCGCGGTCATCCACAGCCACATCATGAGGCCGATACCGGCGCCGAGCGAGCCGTAGGTGGCGTCGTAATTGGCGAAGCTGCCGAGATACCACGACAACAGTGCCGAGCCGACGAGCCAGGCGGCTGTGGCAAACACCGCACCGGCGCCGATGAATTGCCAGCGCGCTTGGTCGCGGTTCGGTCCGAAGCGGTAAAGCACCGCCAGCCCCAGCAAAACCGCGACGAACAGGAGCGGCCAACGCAGCAGCGGCAGCAAGGTTGCGTCGTAGCCATAGAGCGGCAGGTAGGACAGCATCACCGGCACGATGACGATGGCGCCGAAGGCCATTAGCAGCGCGACCAGCGCCGCCACGGTGAAGGCCAGCGACACCAGATTGAGCCAGACGAAGGAGCGGCGCTCCTTCACGCCATAGACGATGTTGAGCGCGTCGATGATCGCCTTCATTCCGGCATTGGCGCTCCACAGCGCCAGACCGAAGCCGAAGAAGAAAGTGAAGCTCAGATTGCCCGTGGTGCGGGTGACGATGCGCGTCACCTGCTCGGTGACGATGGAGTAGGCCCCGGCCGGCATCAACGACGCCACCAGATCGAGGTGGCCGCGAATGGTCGCGGGATCGGCGAACAGCGCGTAGCTCGACACCAGCGCGGTGATGGCCGGAAAAATCGCGAGCAGGCCGTAGAACACCACCCCGGCCGCCAGCGCCAGCAGGCGGTCCTCGGCGATCGACTGCCCGGTTCGGTAAAGGACGCCTTTCCAGAATGCGAAGCCTTTGCGCGGGCGGACGGGGGTCGGCGTGTCCATGCTCCGGGCAGGCTCCAGCGCCGCGGCCAAAAGGCAGGTTGCCGCCAGCGCCAGCGCGGCCAGGAAATACGGTCGTGCCGGGGACGATTTGCCGTTGCGACCGTCGATTCCCATTCCTGCCCGCCTCCCCGTGCCGTCGGGAGACCAACCGCAGCGCCGCCGCAAAGTTCGCGCCGGGGCCGCAATTGCGCGGCGGCTGCGGAAATCGCGTCTAAGTACCTGTGGCTGGAGGGGTTCTTAAGGCTTCCCACCCCGCCGATTCTGGTCTAAGCACCCCCTCGCGGCTGCAAGCCGCCCTCTTCGCAGAATTGCGCTTTCCGGCCGGCTGACCGGGTCTCTCAGCCAGAAAGCGCGCGAAAGCGCGCCCTTTTTTTGTGCCCAGTTTCCGGGAGCCGATCCTTCCGCATGCCCAAACGCACCGACATCAAAACCGTGATGATCATCGGCGCCGGTCCCATCGTGATCGGCCAGGCCTGTGAATTCGATTACTCAGGCACTCAGGCCTGCAAGGCGCTCAAGGAAGAAGGCTACCGCGTCGTCCTGGTGAATTCGAACCCGGCGACGATCATGACCGATCCCGATCTCGCCGACGCCACCTATATCGAGCCGATCACCGCCGAGATCGTCACCAAGATCATCGAGAAGGAGCGCAATGTCGTCCCCGGCGGCTTCGCTCTGCTGCCGACAATGGGCGGCCAGACGGCGCTGAACTGCGCGCTGTCGCTCAAGAAGATGGGCACGCTCGAGAAATACGACGTGCAGATGATCGGTGCGACCACCGAGGCCATCGACAAGGCCGAGGACCGCGAGCTGTTCCGCAACGCCATGACCAAGATCGGTCTGTCGACGCCGCGCTCGCATCACGTCAAGACGCTCGGCGATGCGCTCAAGGCGCTCGACGACATCGGCCTGCCCGCCATCATCCGCCCCTCGTTCACCATGGGCGGCACCGGCGGCGGCATCGCCTACAACAAGCAGGAATTCATCGACATCGTCGAAGGCGGTATCGACGCCTCGCCGACCGACGAAGTGCTGATCGAGGAGTCCGTACTCGGCTGGAAAGAGTACGAGATGGAAGTCGTCCGCGATAAAAAGGACAACTGCATCATCATCTGCTCGATCGAGAACCTCGATCCGATGGGCGTGCACACCGGCGACTCGATCACCATCGCGCCGGCGCTGACGCTCACCGACAAGGAATACCAGATGATGCGCGACGCCTCGCTGGCGGTGTTGCGCGAGATCGGCGTCGAGACCGGCGGCTCGAACGTGCAGTTCGCCGTCAACCCGGAAGACGGCCGCCTTATCGTCATCGAAATGAACCCGCGCGTGTCGCGCTCCTCGGCGCTGGCCTCCAAGGCCACCGGCTTCCCCATCGCCAAGGTCGCCGCCAAGCTCGCGGTCGGCTACACGCTCGACGAAATCTCCAACGACATCACCGGCGGCGCGACGCCGGCCTCGTTCGAGCCGACGATCGATTACGTCGTCACCAAGATTCCCCGGTTTGCCTTCGAGAAATTCCCCGGCGCCTCGAACGTGCTGACCACGTCGATGAAGTCGGTCGGCGAAGCCATGGCCATCGGCCGCACCTTCCAGGAAAGCCTGCAGAAGGCGCTGCGCTCGCTGGAGACCGGGCTGACCGGCCTCGATGAAATCTGGATCGACGGCTACGACCACGACAAGGGCCTCGACGACGCCGACAACAAGGCCGCCATTCGCGCCGCGCTCGGGACCCCGACCCCGGACCGCCTGCTCAAGGTAGCGCAGGCCATGCGCCTCGGCGCTTCCGACGATCTCATCTACACCGCCTGCCGCATCGACCCGTGGTTCCTGCGCGAACTACGCGGCATTGTCGAAGCCGAAGAGCAGGTCGCGGCCAAAGGCCTGCCGGCCACCGCCGGCGCCTTCCGCCGTCTCAAGGCCATGGGCTTCTCCGACAAGCGCCTCGGCAAGCTGACGGGCCAGAGCGACGACGACGTCAGCGCGGCGCGCCGCAAGCTCGACGTGCGCCCCGTCTACAAGCGCATCGACACCTGCGCCGCCGAGTTCGCCTCGCCCACGGCCTATATGTATTCGAGCTACGAAACCGCCTTCGCCGGTCACATGGCGAACGAGGCGCGGCCCTCGGACAAGAAGAAGGTGGTCATTCTCGGCGGCGGCCCGAACCGCATCGGCCAGGGCATCGAGTTCGACTATTGCTGCTGCCACGCCTGCTTCGCGCTCAAGGATGCCGGCTACGAGACCATCATGGTCAACTGCAATCCGGAAACGGTGTCGACCGACTACGACACCTCGGACCGGCTGTATTTCGAGCCGCTGACGCCTGAAGACGTCATCGAGATCATCGACATCGAGCGCTCCAAAGGCACGCTGCATGGCGTGATCGTGCAGTTCGGCGGGCAGACGCCGCTCAAGCTCGCCGCCGCGCTGGAAAAGGCCCATGTGCCGATCCTCGGCACCTCGCCCGACGCCATCGACCTCGCCGAAGACCGCGACCGCTTCAAGAAGCTCATCGACAAGCTGAAGATCCGCCAGCCGGCCAATGGCATCGCCACCTCGCCCGCCGCGGTGCGCGAGGTTGCCGACAAGATCGGCTATCCGGTCGTGATCCGCCCGTCGAACGTGCTTGGCGGCCGCGGCATGGAGATCGTCCGCGACGGCGCGCACGCCGATCGCTACGTGCAGCGCCTCGCCGCGACACTCGACAAGCCGTCCGACCTGATCGTGTCGGACAAGAGCCCGCTGCTGATCGACAGCTACCTGACCGACGCTACCGAAGTGGACGTGGACTGCCTCGCCGACGGCAAGGACACCTTCATCGCCGGCATCATGGAGCACATCGAGGAGGCCGGCATTCACTCGGGCGACTCGGCCTGCGCCTTGCCGCCGCATTCGCTGTCGAAGGACCTGATCGCCGAGCTGGAGCGCCAGACCCGCGAACTGGCGCTGGCGCTCAATGTCGGCGGCCTGATGAACGTGCAATACGCCATCAAGGACGGCGTCATCTATGTGCTGGAAGTGAACCCGCGCGCCTCGCGCACGGTGCCTTTCGTCGCCAAGGTGATCGGCCTGCCGGTGGCCAAGATCGCCTCGCGCATCATGGCCGGCGAAAGCCTCGCCAGCTTCAAGCTCCAGCAGCCGAGCTACAAGCACAAGGCGGTCAAGGAATCGGTGTTCCCCTTCGCCCGCTTCCCCGGCGTCGATACGGTGCTCGGGCCGGAAATGAAATCGACCGGCGAAGTGATGGGCCTCGACATGACGTTCGAGACCGCCTTCGCCAAGAGCCAGATCGGCGGTGGCACTATCCTGCCGCGCTCGGGCACGGTGTTCGTGTCGGTGCGCGACGACGACAAGCCGCGCATCCTGCCCTCGATCAAGCTTTTGACGTCGCTGGGCTTCAAATGCATCGCCACGTCAGGGACCCAGCGCTATCTCGCCGAGAACGGCGTCGAGGCCACCAAGATCAACAAGGTGCTGGAAGGCCGGCCGCATATCGTCGATGCGATCAAGAATGGCGGCGTCCAGCTCGTCTTCAACACCACCGAGGGCGCGGCGGCGCTGTCCGACAGCCGTTCCCTGCGCCACGCCGCCCTCTTGCATAAAGTGCCGTACTACACCACTCTTTCGGGTGCCGTCGCGGCGGCGCAAGGCATAAAAGCCTACCTGGGGGGCGACCTCGAGGTCCGCGCGCTGCAAAGCTATTTCGCCGGACGGGCCTGAGCGGGTCCCCCGGCTGACGGTGGTGAGAGGCCGGGCAAAATACCGTACGGTCGCGGGCGACAAAGCTCCCCGCGGCTGGGCAAGATTTTGACCGGATAGAATTTTCGCAGGACTCCGGAACGGATTTGCCGTGTCCGGAGTCCAATTACGATTGGCCTGTCCCTCTCGGGACAACCTCACGGATGGAAAGGCTTGGCGCGCGCGTCAGTCCAATGACGCAGGCAGCCGCCAGGAGGAGAAGAGACGATGGAAAAGATTCCGATGACCGCCGCGGGCTACTCCGTGCTCGAAGAGGAACTCAAGCACCGCCAGTCGGTCGAGCGCCCGCGCATCATCCAGCAGATCACCGAGGCGCGCTCCCATGGCGACCTGTCGGAGAACGCCGAGTATCACGCCGCCAAGGAGCAGCAGTCGCTCAACGAGGGCGCGATCGCCGAACTCGAGGACAAGCTGGCGCGCGCCGACGTGATCGACGTGTCGAAACTGTCGGGCGACACCATCACCTTCGGCGCCACCGTGACGCTGATCGACGAGGACACCGAGGAAAAGAAGGTGTGGCAGATCGTCGGCGAACCGGAAGCCAACGCCAAGGCCGGCAAGATCTCCGTGACCTCGCCGCTCGCCAAGGCGCTGATCGGCAAGTCCAAGGGCGCCACTGTCGAAGTCAACGCCCCCGGCGGCGCCAAGGGCTACGAGATCAAGAAGGTGGAGTGGAAATAACCGCTTTCCGCTCTCTGCGATCCGCCAAAAAAGGCCGGGCAATGCCCGGCCTTTTCGTTTGGTCGTTCTGCCGTGGCAGCGATCCTCTAGAACTCTTCCTCGCGCTTGAAAGCGACGGCAAGATTGCCCTGCATCTGCGCGACCGGTCCGCCGCGAGACCTGGTTTGCGCTGGCTGTTTTGCCGGCGCGGGCTTCGGCTGAGCGACCCCATCGTCCGCACGGTTCTTCGCGGCATCCGTCGCATGCGCGGCCGAGCGCGGCCGGAAGTACGCGATGCGTTCGTCCGCTGCGATCGCCCTCGCCTGATGCTCGAGCGTCTTGGCGGTCGCGGCGTTTTCCTCGACCAGCGCCGAGTTCTGCTGCGTCACCTCGTCCATTTGCGTGAGCGCCTTGTTGATCTCCTCGATGCCGATGGCCTGCTCGTTGCTGGCATTGGCGATCTCCGAGACGATCGCGGCGACGCTCTTGATTGAGTCCAGAATTTCGGTGAGCGAACCACCGGCAAGCTTGACCAGTTCGACGCCATCTTTGACCTGATCGCCGGAACTGGTGATCAGATCCTTGATATCCTTGGCGGCCTGGGACGAGCGCTGGGCGAGGCTGCGCACCTCGGTGGCCACCACGGCGAAGCCGCGACCGGCCTCGCCGGCGCGCGCCGCTTCGACCGCGGCATTGAGCGCAAGCAGATTGGTCTGCCGCGCGATCTCGTCGATCACACCGATGATGTCCGCGATCTTGCGCGACGAATCCTCGATCTTCGCCATGGCGGCAACCGTCTGGGCAGCGACCTGGCCGCCACGATCGGCGACGCCGCAGGCCGCGGCCGCCAGTTCGCTCGCCTGTTTGGCGTTCTCGGCATTCTTCCGGACCGTCGCGGTCATCTCTTCCATCGAAGCCGAGGTTTCTTCCAGGCTGGCGGCCTGCTCCTCGGTGCGCTGCGACAGGTCGGTGGTGCTGGTCGAGATTTCGGCCGAGGCGTTGCTGATCTCGCTCGTCGCCGCCTTGATGGTGTTGATGGTGTCGCCGAACCGCTCGACGATCAGGTTGGCCGCTTCCGAGATCTGCCCCAGTTCGTCGGCGCGCCTGGTATCCGGCAGCACGACGTCGAAATTGCCGCTCGACATCTCGCGCATCGCTTCGCGCAGCTGCGCCGTCCGCTTGACGATGTCGCGGATGAAGTAGGTCGATATGCCGACCACGAGCAGGAGGATGAGCAGCCCGGCAATGCCGCCGACCATCAGGGCGCGATTGCGTTCGGCCCTCAGATCGTCGTTATAGACGCCGGTGCCGACGATCCAGCCCCACGGCTCGAACAGCACGACATAGGAGATCTTTTCGACCGGCTCGCTGTGCCCTGGCTTGGGCCACATGTACTCGACAAAGCCGGCGCCATGCGCCTTGGCGACCTTGACGAATTCGACGAAGAGCGCGAGGCCGTTCGGGTCCTTGTTATTGGTCAGGTCCTTGCCGTTGAGGTCCTTCGCGATCGGATGCATCAGCATCTTCGGATGCAGATCGTTGACCCAGAAGTAGTTGTTGCCGTCGTAACGAATCCGCGAGATCAGTTCGAGCGCGCGCTGTCTGGCGTCGGCGTCGCTGATCTTGCCGGCCTTGGCCAGCGCGTGCTCGCCGGCCACCAGCGACATGACCGAATCGGTCAGTCCCTTGAGTTCCATCTGCCGCCGCGTCTGCGTACTGCTGGTCATCATGTTGATCAGGACTGCAACGATGACGACGAGGCCCACCGCGGAAAGAGCGACCAGGCTGTAGAGGCGTGCGCGAATGTCGAATCGGGGCATGATCTATCCTGGCGAAATAAAATAGTGGATCGGCGGCGCCGGAGCGCGCGGAGCATTCCAACGCAGGAAACGCCTGCGTTTATTCCAAGGGGAAGTGCAGCGGCCCAAAAACGGCCGGCATCGGATTCGCCAAAAATCTAAAGTTGTTTATTGAATAAATTGTTTATTTGCGCGAATTGAAGAAACGGCAAACCAGATTGCAGTTTTCGTTGCCGCCCCTGCGACAACCTGTCACCGCCGACGCTCGATAGCGCGCCCACGCGGTTCCATGCAGCGTGTTCACATCGGCACCATCGCCGCGTCCTTGGACTGCCGCAACGTCAGCGACGTCTTGACGTTGCGTACATTGGGGCCGGCGGTGAGCTTGTCGACGAAAGCCTGAAAGGTCTTGAGGTCGGGCGCCACGCATTTGAGAACGAAGTCGATCTCGCCCGACAGCATCCAGCATTCGCGTACGAGCGGCTGCGCGCGCACGAAGGCCTCGAAGGCCGTGAGATCGGTTTCCGCCTGGCTCGACAGGTGTACGAAGGCGAAGACCACGACCTCGTAGCCGAGCATCTTCTCGTCGAGCAGCGCCCGGTAGCCCTTGATGTAACCGGCCTCCTCGAGCGCCCTGACGCGGCGCAAGCACGGCGGTGCCGAAATACCGACGCGGCGCGCCAGTTCGACATTGGTCATGCGGCCGTCGTCCTGCAGTTCTTTGAGGATCTTGCGGTCGATGGCATCGAGGGTAGCTGGCACGGGGTTCTCCTGGCAGGGCGGCGCATTCCGGCGGAATATCCATATAGTGAAATATTCTTTCGCGAAAGATTGTTGCGCCGTCTATTCACGGTCATGCGACCTTGTGCACCATCCGGGTTGCGTATCTTGCATAGCTCCGCGAAAGCCATAGATTGAGCGGCGCCAGAAAGCTCACCCATACGGGCCAATTCATCTCCGCCGGGCCCCCATTCCTCGAGCGCTTTCAGGGGGCGAAATACATCATGTCCAAGACCATCCATTCCAAAGTCGTGATCATCGGCTCGGGACCGGCCGGCTACACCGCCGCGATCTATGCCTCCCGCGCCATGCTGCAGCCGACCCTGATCCAGGGCATCCAGCCCGGCGGCCAGCTCACCATCACCACCGACGTTGAGAATTATCCGGGCTTTGCCGATGTCATCCAGGGGCCCTGGCTCATGGAGCAGATGCAGGCCCAGGCCCAGCACGTCGGCACCAACATCGTCTATGACCACGTCAACAAGGTCGAGCTCGGCGCGCGGCCGTTCCGCCTGATCTGCGATTCGGGCGATGTCTATCTCGCCGACGCGCTGATCGTGGCGACCGGCGCCCAGGCGCGCTGGCTGGATCTGCCCTCGGAGCAGAAGTTCAAAGGCTACGGCGTCTCGGCCTGCGCCACCTGCGACGGCTTCTTCTACAAGAACAAGGAAGTCTTCGTGATCGGCGGCGGCAATACCGCGGTCGAGGAGGCCCTGTTCCTCACCAATTTCGCCTCCAAGGTCACGGTCGTGCACCGGCGCGACCATTTCCGCGCCGAGCGCATCCTGCAGGACCGCCTGTTCAAGCATCCCAAGATCGAGGTGGTCTGGGACTCCGTGCTGCATGACGTGATGGGCGACGAGAGCCCGCTCAAGGTCCGCCGCATCGCGCTCAAGAACCTCAAGACGAGTGTCGTCTCCGAGCATGCCGCCGACGGCGTATTCATCGCCATCGGCCATCAGCCCGCGTCCGAATTATTCGCCGGCCAGCTCGAGATGAAGCCGTCGGGCTACATCGTCACCGCGGGACATTCGACGGCGACATCGGTGCCGGGCGTTTTCGCGGCCGGCGACGTCACGGACGACATCTATCGGCAGGCAGTGACCGCGGCGGGCCAGGGATGCATGGCCGCGCTCGAGACCGAGCGCTTCCTTGCCGCTCAGCAGACACAACAGGCGGCGGCGGAATGATAATGCCTCATCACCCGAACAATTCTATGGACTGGGACAAGCTCAAGGTCTTCCACGCGGCCGCCGAGGCAGGCTCCTTCACCCATGCCGGCGAACGGCTGGGGCTCTCGCAGTCGGCGGTGTCGCGCCAGGTTTCGGCGCTGGAAACCGATCTCAGCGTCTCGCTGTTTCACCGCCATGCACGCGGCCTTATCCTGACGGAACAGGGCGACATGCTGTACCGCACGGCGCATGAAGTGTTCATGAAGCTGGAAGCGGCGCGCACCAAGCTCACCGACTCGCGCGAACGGCCGAACGGCGAACTCAAGGTCGCCACCTCCGCCGGCATTGGCATCCATTGGCTGACGCCGCGCCTCGGCGAATTCCTCGACCTTTATCCCGACATCCAGATCACGCTGATCACCACCGACGAAGAACTCGACCTCGCCATGCGCGAGGCCGACGTGGCCATTCGTTTGCGCCAGCCGACACAGCCGGACCTCATTCAGCGCAAGCTGTTCTCGGTTCACTTCCACGCCTACGCCTCGCCCGATTATCTCAAGCGCTTCGGCACGCCGCGTACCCATGAAGAGCTGGACCAGCATCGCGTTCTGCTGCTTGGCGGCAACGTGCCGGCGCATTTTGCCAACCGCCGCTGGCTCGTCGAGGTCGGCCGCGAATCGAAACATCCGCGCGTGCCGCATTTGACCATCAACAACGTGCTCGGCCTGTTGCGCGCGTGCCAGCGCGGCCTCGGCATCGCGATGCTGCCGGACTATCTCGTCGAGGAGAACGGCGGTTTGGTTCAGTTGTTCGGCGAGCAGGATACGCTCGCGCTCGACGCCTACTTCGTTTACCCCGAAGAACTCAAATCGGTGGCGCGTATTCAGGTCTTCCGCGACTTCCTTGTCGCCAACGCGCAACGCTGGAATTACTGAGCCGTATCGCAGGTCGTCTCGCCATCCGAAACATGCGCGTTACCTGCGCGCTTTTTTCGCAGGCATTCGCATGCATGGCTGACATTCGCGCAGTGGCATTGCTGACGACGCACGCGGCAAGCATAGTTCAATCGTTGCGGGACGGACGGATATCCTCCCAGAGTCGCCGACACCGCAGCAAGTTCCCCTCTGAGGTTTGCCGGCCCCCACGCCGGCATCTCCAACCGGGCCCCTTTACGGGGCCCGGTTTTTTTTCGTGGGTAACGCCTGCGACAAACACGGCCTGCGACCATTCGCACGCGGCGACGCACGCGCGAGGCGATCGGCACCGGCGCGCCTGTGACCGGGGTCACAGCGCGTTAAGTCATCGGCGGTTAACTGCTGCCGACGGTCGGCGCGAGCTTTCGGAACTACGGTTGCGCCGCGCCGTTGTGGCTTCGAGGGGTAGTGAACCCGGTAGTGAAGCACCGGTGTAAAATAGTCACAGTGACGTTCGGAAAGCCGTGCTTTCGTTGGAAAAGGCGCAACGCGAAGCGATCTATCATTTAATATGAACCGGCCCTACAAGGGCCTTTCCTGACAGCCTTTGGGAGATTCCGCGGTGAAGATTGTTGCAATTGACCGTCTGCTGGCCTCGTCCGCCCTCGGACTGGTCCTGATGCTGGCCCCCCAGTCGGGCCATGCCCAATCGCTGGAACAGCAACTCAACGCCGCCGCGCCGCTCGCCGAGCCTCTGGCGCCGCCGACCGAAAAGGATCTGACGCCAAAGGCCGCTGAATCGCCGGCGCAGGCCGCGCCTGCTCCGGTTGCGACCCCTGCCCCGACTGCGGCTGCCCCGACCGCGCCCGTCGCCGAGCCGCCGAAGGCCGATACCGCGACGGCTGCTCCGGCCGTCACCGCCAGCCCGACGGCCAATGCCGCTGTCACCGACAAGCTGCGTGAGATGGTGACCGGCAAGGCGCTGGACCGCATCGTCTCCCGCAAGGCCGAACATCTCGGCGTCGAGGCCTTCTACAAGGCCCGCGATTACGCCCCGGTCTGGAGCGACAACGGCGCCGTCACCGACCGCGCCAAGGCCGCCATGTCGACGCTGACCAAGGCCGCCGAAGTTGGCCTCGATGCTTCCGACTATCCGACCCCGGACTTCGCCGCGGCCAAGACCGCCGACGAACTGGCTGACGCTGAACTCAAGCTGACCGCGGCGGTCCTGACCTATGCCCGCCACGCCCAGCTTGGCCGCATTCACTTCAGCCGCGTCGCCAACGATATCGAGTTCGCCCAGACCGCGCCCGACCCGGCAGCGGTCCTCGACAATCTGGCGAAGGCGGGCAATGCCGCCGCTGCCCTCGAGGACTACAACCCGCCGCACGCGCAGTTCAAGGCGTTGCGCGCCAAGCTGGCCGATCTGCGCGCCGGCAAGTCCGTCACCGAGACCAAGACCGAAGACGCCAAGCCCGCGCCGGCGATCCAGATCGCTTCGGGCCCGATCATGCGCCCCGGCGTGAAGGACAAGCGCGTCGCCGATCTGCGCAAGCGCCTCGACGTGCCCGGCGACAAGAACAACACCCTTTATGACGACTCGGTCGTCGAAGCCGTGAAGACCTTCCAGACGACGGCCGATCTCGACACCGACGGCAATGTCGGACCGGCCACGCTGCGCGCGCTCAACGGCAACAAGCCGGAGCCGAAGACGATAAACCGGGCTTCGAACGATCCGATCGACACCGTGGTCGTGAACATGGAGCGCTGGCGCTGGCTGGCGCGCGACCTCGGCAATCCGCACGTCATCGTCAACGTGCCAGACTACCGTCTGACCTTGTGGAACGACAACAAGCCGTACTGGACGACCAAGATCGTCGCCGGCAAGCCGGGCAGCCACGCCACGCCGATGATCTCGGCCGAGATGAAGTTCATTACGGTCAACCCGACCTGGAACGTGCCGCCGTCGATCATCGAGAAGGAATACCTCCCGGCCCTGCAGGAAGATCCGAACGCGCTCGATCGCATCGGCCTCAAGGTCGAGCAGGCCGCAGACGGCACCGTGCGCATCTACCAGCCGCCGGGCGCCGCCAATGCGCTGGGCCGCATCCGCTTCAACTTCCCGAACAAGTTCCTGGTCTATCAGCACGACACGCCGGACAAGAACCTGTTCAAGCATGAGCGTCGCGCCTACAGCCACGGCTGCATGCGCGTCGAAAACCCGCTGATGTATGGCGAGAAGCTGTTGTCTTTGGCACTGCCGGAGCAGAAGTACACCGCCGCCAAGCTCGAGAGCATGTTCGGCGGGTCGGAGATCAACATCAACTTCCCGAACCACCTCTGGGTGCACCTCACCTACCAGACCGCCTTCGTCGACGATGAAGGCAAGCTGCAGCTCCGCGAGGACGTTTACGGTCGTGACCAGCGCATGATCGCGATCCTCAAGGGCAGCGACCGCAAGGTGGCCGACATCGCGGTGGCGCGGCCGCCGAACACGTCGTCGAAGCCGGTGCGCATGCCGGTCGGTTCGCTCGGCGGCGGTGGCGGCGGTTACAACAGCGGCCCGAACTTCTTCGAAGCGTTGTTCGGCGGCTT
>Ga0182745_1001011_pt1 | contig 28235 bp, 23 predicted proteins | sample eDN3rd30CKraftBY_FD_128523 | JGI IMG/M metagenome (GOLD analysis project Ga0182745, IMG submission 128523) | Enriched backyard soil microbial communities from Emeryville, California, USA - eDNA 3rd pass 30_C Kraft BY (version 2) (version 2) | ecosystem: Environmental > Terrestrial > Soil >... | reverse complement strand
GGCGGCAGCGCCTTTTCGGCGATGCGTCCCGGCGACCTGATCGCGGTCAAGGCGACCGCGCCCGGCGTCTACCAGCTCCGCAACATTCCCGAAGTGTCGGGCGGCATGGTCGTCGAAAGTCCGCATTCGGGCCGTATCTATGCGATGCAGGGCGGCTTCGACGTGCGCCTGTCGCCGTTCAACCGCGCGACCCAGGCCGAACGCCAGCCGGGTTCGACGATCAAGCCCTTCGTCTATGCGACCGCGCTCGACAACGGCATGACCCCGGCGACGCTGATCGTCGACGGGCCGTTCTGCGTCTATCAGGGCGCGAACCTCGGCAACAAATGCTTCCGCAACTATGGCGGCGCGGGCGGGTCGGGCGAACATACGATGCGTTGGGGCCTCGAACAGTCGCGCAACCTGATGACGGTGCGCACCGCGAGCCAGGTCGGGATGGAACCGATCGTCGAGACGATCAAGACGATGGGCATCGGCCAGCACGAACCCTATCTCTCGACCGCGCTCGGCGCCGGGACGACGACGGTCGAGCGGATGACCAACGCCTTTTCGATGCTCGCCAACCACGGCCGCGAACTCAAGCCGCGCCTGATCGACTATGCGCAGGACCGGCGCGGCAAGGTGATCTTTCCGAAGAACTGGCGGCCGTGCGACGGCTGCAACATGAAGGATTGGGACGGACGGCCGATGCCGCGCTTCGCGCCGTCGGGCAAGCAGCTCATGGACCCGCTGACCGCCTATCAGGTCGTCCATATGCTCGAAGGCGTCGTCCAGCGCGGCACCGCGGTGCGGCTGCGCGACCTCGGCGTGCCGCTGTTCGGCAAGACCGGCACCACGACGGGGCCGAAGGATGTCTGGTTCGTCGGCGGTTCGCCCGACGTCGTCGCGGGCGTCTATGTCGGGTTCGACCAGCCGCGCAACATGGGCGGCTATGCGCAGGGCGGCAGCCTCGCGGCGCCGATCTTCAAGGATTTCTTCCTCGGCGCACTGACCGATGCGCCGCCGGTGCCCTTCATCGCGCCGAAGGGAATCCGCATGGTGCGCATCGACCGCCAGTCGGGTCGCCGCGTCTATGGCAGCTGGCCGGGAACCGACCCCAAGGCGGCGATCATCTGGGAGGCCTTCAAGCCCGAAAGCGAGCCGCGCCGGACGATCCGCGAAGAGGAGATCAAGCCGGTCAAGACGCCGAAACGCCAGGACGTGCCTGTCCAGCAGGGCAATGGGCGCCGCACCGATGCCGATTTCCTCGACGATCGCGGCGGGATCATCTGACGCTTGTCTATGGCGCGCCAGCCTTTATGGCCGGTGCCCGATCGAATTTCAGGAGCAATACCATGCGCGCCGAAGCGCAGGATCATGTCGATACCATCAACGCCGCGCTGGCGCTGCTGCGCCGATTCCTCGACTGGGACCGCGCGGTGCGCCGCCTCGATGAATTGAACGCGAAGGTCGAGGACCCGACGCTGTGGGATAGCCCCAAGGCGGCGCAGGAGGTCATGCGCGAACGCCGCCGTCTCGACGAGGCGATCACCGCGACGCGCGCGATCGAGAAGGAAATGGCCGACACGGTCGAACTGATCGAATTGGCCGAGATGGAGGGCGACGAAGCACTCGTCGACGATGCCGTCGCCAGCCTCGCCACGCTCGCCGCGCGGGCCGAGGAGGACAAGGTCAAGGCGCTGCTCGCGGGCGAGGCCGACAGCTACGACTGCTATGTCGAGGTTCATGCCGGCGCCGGCGGTACCGAAAGCCAGGACTGGGCCGAAATGCTCCAGCGCATGTATAGCCGCTGGGCCGAAAAGCGGGGCATGAAGGTCGAACTGATCGAATATCAGGCGGGCGACCAGGCCGGGATCAAGTCGGCGACGATGCTGGTCAAGGGCGAGAATGCCTATGGCTATGCCAAGACCGAAAGCGGCGTCCACCGCCTCGTCCGCATCTCGCCCTACGACAGCTCGGCGCGGCGCCACACCAGCTTCTCGTCGGTGTGGGTCTATCCGGTGATCGACGACAATATCGAGATCGAGATCAAGGAAAGCGACCTCAAGATCGATACCTATCGCGCCTCGGGCGCGGGCGGGCAGCACGTCAACACCACCGATTCGGCGGTACGCATCACCCATATGCCCACCGGCATCGTCGTCGCGTCGCAGATCGACCGCTCGCAGCACAAGAACCGCGCGACTGCGATGGGGATGCTCAAAGCGCGCCTTTACGAGGCCGAGCTTCAGAAGCGCGAGGCCGAGGCGTCGGGCGAATATCAGGCGAAGACCGAGATCGGCTGGGGGCACCAGATCCGTTCCTATGTCCTCCAGCCCTATCAGCTGGTGAAGGATCTGCGCACCGGCGTGACCTCGACCGCGCCGGGCGACGTGCTCGACGGCGCGCTCGATCCCTTCATGGCGGCGGCGCTGTCGCAGAAGGTGACGGGCGAAAAGGTCGAGGTGGAGGACATCGACTGATGGTCCGCCGCGCGGCCCTGCCCGCGGCGCTGCCGCTCTTTGCCGCGCTGGCGGCGCTGTCGCTCGGCGGCTGCGACAATCCGTGGAGCAGCGACAGCGACCGCCCCGAAACCGCGCGCGAATTTCCGCCCGCCGACCGCCCGGTCGCGCCGATCACCTCGACCAAATGGTCGACCGAGGAAGCGCGCGACCGCGTCAACGAGGCCGACGACATCATGGATTCGGCCGACGTCCGCCCCGGCATGACCGTCGCCGATATCGGCGCGGGCGATGGTTATTATACGGTGCGCCTCGCGCCGCGCGTCGGCGCGACGGGCCGCGTCCTCGCGCAGGATATCCAGCCCGAGGTGATCGAGCGCCTCGCCGACCGCGTCGCGCGCGAGCGGCTCGACAATGTCTCGCTGAAACTCGGCGCGGTCGACGATCCGCGGCTGCCCGCGGGCAGCTTCGACCGTGTGTTCATGGTCCATATGTATCACGAGATCGGCGAGCCCTACGCCTTCCTGTGGCGACTGCGTCCGGCGCTTCGCAAGGGCGGACAGGTGATCGTCGTCGACGGCGATCGCCCGATCGCACAGCACGGAACCCCCTTCCGCCTGCTCGTCTGCGAATTCGAGGCGGTGGGTTACAAGCTTGTCTCCTACGACGACAAGGCGCACGCCGGGGGCTATCTCGCGCGCTTCGTTCCTTACGGCAAGCGGCCTGCGCCCGACGCGATCACCGTGTGCAAGAATCCGTAAATCACCGCCGTCAGAATATGGGTGTGTCCCCGCGAAGGCGGGGACCCATCTCCGGTCGGTTCAAAATGGCACCGGCCGGAGATGGACCCCCGCCTTCGCGGGGGAACGGCTCAATATAAGGCGTGAGTCAAAAGACGACCAACTGATCGTCCGCGCCCGCTTCGGCCAGAAAACTCACCAGCCCGCCCGCACGGATATCCGGCACCAGCTCGCTCGCGGTCATGCCGGCAAGCGCCATGCCCGACTGGCAGACGATCAGCCGCACGCCCATCGCCATCGTCTCGGCGATCAGCGACGCGAGGTCGGGCTGGCCGGCGGCGCGGCGCGCGGGGTCGCCATCGAACGAAACGGGCGCGCGGAGCAATGCCGCGGCCTCGCCTTGCAGAAAGACTCGCGTGGGGCGCCCCAGCGCGCTCGCCGCGGCCGCGGTTTCGAGCGCGGCATAGAAGCGGCCCCCGTCGGCGGTAGCGACGATAAGGCTCAGCCCCCGCATATCGGGCACTCCGGTTCCTTGGCGACCGCGACCTCGCGCCAGCGCCGGTCGAGCATGTCGAGGATCGTCAGCCGGCCCGTCAGCGCCCGGCCCCAGCCGGTGAGCGCGCGCGCTGCTTCGAGCGCCGCCATCGTCCCGACCATGCCCGCGAGCGCGCCCATCACGCCCTGTTCGGCGCAATTGATGCCGGGCCGGTCGGGGTCGTCGCCGACGAGACAGGCGTAGCAGGGGCTGCCTGCACGCCAGCCTTCGTAAAGCGCGACCTGCCCCTCGAAAGCGCCGATCGCGGCGGAGAGCAACGGGATATGCAGCGCGACCGCGGCCGTGTTGACCGCGAGCCGGGTCGCGAAATTGTCGCAGCCGTCGAGGATCAGGCCGGCGCCCGCGAGCAGCGCCTCGGCATTGTGCGCATCGAACCGTTCCGGCACCGCCACCGCCTCGACATGCGGGTTGATCCGCCGCGCGGCATCGGCCGCGACCTCGGCCTTCAGCGCGCCGAGGTCGGTGTCGGTGAAGAGCGGCTGGCGCTGGAGATTCGACAGCTCGATCCGGTCATGGTCGATGATCGTCAGCTTGCCGACGCCCGCGGCGGCCAGATAGGTGATCGCCGGACATCCGATCCCGCCCGCGCCGATGATCGCGACATGGGCGCCCTTCAGCTTCGCCTGTCCCGCGCCGCCGAAGGCCGGCAGGATGATCTGGCGCGCATACCGGTCGAGTTCGGTGTCGCTGAGCAACCTCTATTCGCCCGGCTGGCGCATCTTCATCGCCGCGAGCGAGCCGACATTCTCGGGGATGTTGTCGTCCTCGATGGCTTCGTCGCTGGCGACCCCTGTCGAGCCGAAGCCGCCCGTCCCGCGCGCGGTTTCGTCGAGCGTCTCGACCTCGGCAAAGGTGGCGCGCTGGACGGGGGCGGGGACGAGCTGCGCGATGCGGTCGCCGCGCGCGATCTCGAAATTATCGTCGGACAGGTTGGCGAGGATCACCTTCACTTCGCCGCGATAGTCGCTGTCGATCGTCCCCGGCGTGTTGAGACAGGTGATGCCGTGTTTGAGCGCGAGACCCGAACGCGGGCGCACCTGCACTTCATAGCCGGGCGGGATCGCCATCGCGAAGCCGGTCGCGACCGCATGCCGCGCGCCGGGGCGCAGGGTCAGCGTCTCGGCCGCGACGACATCCATCCCCGCTGCGCCGTCGCTTGCATAGGCGGGCAGGGGCAGCCCGCCGCCGTTCGGCAGGCGCTGGATGGCGATCTCAATCATCGGAAGCGGGCAGGCGGGCGTCGAGCTCATCGGCGATCTTTTCCATCAATTTGCGGGCGACGGCGCCTTTCGGCAGCCGGTCCCAACTGTCTACGCCAGCCTTGCTGACGATATGCACGCGGTTCGTTTCGCCGCCCATCGGGTCGGCGGAGACATCGTTGGCGACGATCCAGTCGCACCCCTTGCGCGCGAGCTTCGCTTCGGCGTGCGCGATGACGTCGTTGGTCTCGGCGGCGAAGCCGATCAGCAGCGGCGGGCGCAGCGGGCTTTTCGCGAGGCCGGCGAGAATGTCGGGATTCTCGGCGAGCGCGAGGGGCGGGACCGCGCCGCTGCCGTCCTTCTTGATCTTCTGCGCCGCGGTATCGGCGGCGCGCCAGTCGGCGACCGCGGCGACCATGATCGCGGCGTCGACGGGCAGGCCCGCTTCGACCTCGGCCGCCATCTCGCGCGCGGTCTCGACATCGACGCGGATCACGCCCGGCGGGGTCGGCAGCGGCACCGGGCCGGCGATCAGCAGTACCTCGGCGCCCGCCTCGGCGGCGGCGGCGGCGATCGCGAAGCCCTGCTTGCCGCTCGACCGGTTGGCGATGTAGCGCACCGGATCGATCGGCTCGTGCGTCGGTCCCGCGGTGATCAGGATACGGCGGCCGAACAGCGGACGGTGGTTCGCGGGCGCGAAGTCGGGCTGGCCGTCGATGTTCCCCTCCCGCTTGCGGGAGGGGTAAGGGGAGGGCGTGTCCGTGGGGTTGCCGCTTGCCAACGAAACAGGCCCTCCCCCGACCCCTCCCGCAAGCGGGAGGGGAGAAGAAAGCGCCGTGTCGATCGCATCCTTGATCGCCTGCGGCTCGGGAAGCCGACCCGGCCCATATTCGCCGCACGCCATTTCGCCCTCGTCGGGCTCCATCACGGTGACGCCGTCGCCGCGCAGTGTGGCGACATTGCGCCGCGTTGCCGGGTGCAGCCACATGCGGACGTTCATCGCGGGCGCCGCGAGCACCGGCTTGTCGGTCGCGAGGAGCAGCGTCGTCGCCAGATCGTCGGCGATGCCCGCCGCCATCTTCGCGAGCAGGTCGGCGGTCGCGGGCGCGACGACGACGAGGTCGGCCTCGCGGCTGAGTTGGATATGCCCCATCTCGACCTCGTCCTTGAGGTCGAAAAGATTTGTATAGACTTTATTCTCGGACAGGGCGGCGAGCGTCAGCGGGGTCACGAACTGCTCGCCCGAGCGTGTCAGCACGCAGCGCACGACATGCCCCGACTTGCGAAGCAACCGGACGAGCTCGATGCTCTTGTAGGCCGCGATGCCGCCGCCGATGATGAGCAGGATACGCTTCGGGGCCATGGCATCAATATCCGCTGATGAGCATGTCGATGGCCGACATGACGAGATAATGCTGGTCGGACAGCGACGTCACGAAATATTTGAGATCCGCCGCCGGTACGGTCAACGCAAATTGCGTGTAGAGTGCCATCGGTTCGCCATCGATGGCAAAGACGGGATTAAGCCGTTCGGCAAGCTTCGGTCCATGATCCGGGCTGACCAGCGGGATCACGAAACGGGTGTTGTAATGGTCCAGCGTGTCCGACTGGAAGTCGAGCAGATACTCGCCTTCATCGGTCCGGAACACGTCTAGCTGCGCCACAGGCGATCTCGATACCGGGCGAGCGGCAGACCATGCTTGCGCACATATTCATTGGAAGACTCAATGGCTTCCCGATTTTCGCGTTTCCATTCTTCGCCCAGCTTTTTTCGGACTTCGCCTGCCAACCCCGCCTCGCAAGCCTGCGAGACATTGATGCCCAGGCGTTTGGCTTCGGACACCAAATCAGCCGGAAGGGTGATGTTGGTCGGCTTTCTGCCGGCAATGGAACGCGACGGGCGATTCATGCGCAAAATCTATGCGCATGATTCATGCATGTCAACCGAACCAGTTGAACGCGGCCGCTCCCGCCGCCGCGCCGACCAGCGCCGTCAGCACATAGCGCCACCAGACGCGTTTCTCGCTCTTTTCCCACATCAGCGCGATGTCGGGCAGCGGCGGTGCGGGCGGCGCGCCGCCGGGCTTCGGCAATTGCGCGTCGAGGCGGCGGATGATGTCGGGGATCAGCGCGAGTGTCTTGCCCTGTTCGCGCAGGCCGTCGGCGAGCGCGGCTTCGGGGCCGAGTTCGTCGCGGATCCATTCGCGAACGAAGGGGCCGGAGACGTCCCACATGTTGATCTTCGGATCGAGCATCGTCGCGACGCCCTCGACCATCACCATCGTCTTTTGCAGCAGCAGCAAGTGCGGCTGCGTCTGCATGTCGAAATCGCGCGTGATTGCGAACAGGCCGTCGAGCATCTGTCCGACGCTGAGTTCGCTCACCGGCTTGCCGCGCATCGGCTCGCCGACCGCACGGAGCGCCGTCGCGAACTCCTCGACGCTGTGATAGTCGGGGACATATTGCGCCTCGAAATGAATCTCGGCGACGCGGCGGTAGTTGCCGGTGGTGAGGCCATAGAGGATTTCGGCGAGCCAGTAGCGCGCCTGGCGGTTGATCCGCCCCATGATGCCGAAATCGACCGCGGCAATCGTGCCGTCGCCTTTCACGAACAAATTGCCCTGATGCATATCGGCGTGGAAGAACCCTTCGGCGATCGCCTGGCGGAGGAAGGCGTTGACGAGGTTCGCCGCCAGCTTTTCCATATCGTGTCCCGCGGCGATGAGCTGGTCGCGGTGCGAGATCTTGATGCCGTCGATCCAGTCGAGCGTCATCACGCGGCTCGCGGTGCGGTCCCAGTCGATCGCGGGCACTTCATAGGTCGGCACGCCGACCATCGCGTCGGCGAGCTCGGAGGCCGAGGCCGCCTCGCGGCGCAGGTCGAGCTCGCGCAAGGTCCAGCGGCGGAAATTGGCGATCACCTGCCGCGGACGCAGCCGGCTCGCCTCGCCGCCGAACGCTTCGAGATGCGCGGCCGCCCATTCATAGGTTTCGATGTCGCGCGCGAACTGCTTGTCGATGCCGGGGCGGCGGACCTTCACCGCGACCTGGCGGCCATCGGTGGTTACCGCGCGGTGGACCTGTGCGATCGAGGCCGAGCCGACAGGCTCGGGGTCGAATTCGATATAGAGGCTTTCGAGCGGGGCTTCGAAGGTCTGCTCGATCTCGGCCCTGATGCGTTCGAAACCGACCGGCGCGAGCGCGTCCTGCAGGCTCAGCAGGTTGCGGGCGGCCTCTTCTCCGACGAGGTCGGGGCGCGTCGCGAGTGTCTGGCCGAGCTTGACTGCGGCGGGACCGATCGCCTGAAAGGCCGCCGCATAGTCGGGCACCTTCGGCTGGATCGTCCCGAACCGTGCGAGGCGGCACAGACGCTTGACGCCCGGCGGAGTCTGCGGCGCACTCTCGATCCCGCGCAGCGCGCCGTGGCGCGCGAGGATACGCCCCCATTTCAGCAGGCGGGCGATATGGGTGACGGGTCGGGTCAAGCCTTCCACCCGCTGTGAATCGCGACGAGACCGCCCATGATCGGCTCGACCTTCACCGCGGTGAAGCCGGCCTCGCGGATCATCCGGGCGAATTCGGGCATCGGCGGGAAGCGGCGGATCGATTCGATCAGATAGCGATAACTGTCCTCGTCCTGCGCGATCAGCTTGCCGAGCTTCGGCACCAGATGGTGCGAATAGGCGTCATAGGCCTGCGCGAAGCCGGGCCATTCGTTGGTCGAGAATTCGAGGCAGAAGAAGCGCCCGCCATAGCGCAGCACGCGGTGCGCTTCCTTGAGCGCCGCGGGAATGTCGGTGACGTTGCGGATGCCGAAGGCGATCGTATAGGCGTCGAAGAAGCGATCGGGGAAGGAAAGCTTCTCGGCATTCTGCTCGGACCAGACGAGGCTGTCGATGCCGCGCTCGGCCGCGCGCTCCATGCCGACGCCCAGCATGTCGGGATTGATGTCGGCGACGGTGATGCTCGCGCCCGATCGCTCCATGCGAAAGGCGATGTCGCCGGTGCCGCCCGCCATGTCGAGAATCGCCTCGCCGCTGCGCGGTTTCACGCGGCGCACGAAGCGGTCTTTCCAGAGGCGGTGCATCCCGCCCGACATCGCGTCGTTCATGATGTCGTACTTGCGCGCGACGCGGCTGAACACTGCGCCGACCATCGCGGTCTTCTTGCCCGCGGGGACCTGCTCATAGCCGAAGCTGACGGTGTCGGGAGTGGCCATGGATCGCGCGCCTTTTGCGGGGAGAGATAAAGTCGAAAGGCCTTTAGCGGGGCCTTGCCGCCCGCGCAAATGGCGCGTAGCCCGATGCGCGATATGCCCGAGCTTCCCGAAGTCGAAACCACCGTTCGCGGCCTCGCGCCCTTCCTCGAAGGGCAAAGGCTGACGGCGGTCACGACGTTCCGCCCCGACCTTCGCCGGCCCTTTCCCGCCGACCTTGCGCAGCGGCTGACCGGCGCGACCGTCACCACCCTGTCGCGCCGCGCCAAATATGGCATCGTATCGACCGACCGCGACGATCATATGATCTTCCATCTCGGCATGTCGGGGCGCTGGCGGACCGAGGGCGGCGAGGCAGGGAAGCATGACCATCTGCTGCTCGAAACCGACACGGGGCATCGGCTGTTCCTTCACGATCCACGGAGATTCGGGTCGGTCGACCTCGTCAGCGGCGATCCGCTGGCGCTGTTCCCGGCGTTCGTGACCCTCGGCCCCGAGCCGTTGTCGGATGATTTCGACGCCGCCGCCCTCGCCAGCGCGCTGGCCAGGCGGCGCGCGCCGATCAAGGCGATGCTGCTCGACCAGACGATCGTCGCCGGGCTCGGCAACATCTATGTCTGCGAAGCGCTCAACATGGCGAAGATCTCGCCGCTGAAGCCCGCGGCCGATGTGTCGCGCGCGAAACTCGCGGCGCTGGTGCCCGCGATCAAGGCGGTGCTGACCGCCGCGATCGCCGCGGGCGGATCGACCTTGCGCGATTTTCTGAGTCCCGAGGGCGACCTCGGCTATTTCGCGAAGGACTGGCGCGTCTATGGGCGCGAGGGCGAGGCTTGCGAATGTGGCGGGACGATTGCGCGCGTCGTACAGAGCGGGCGATCGACCTTCTTTTGCCCGAAATGCCAGCGTTGAGGCGGCTTTGTGCCGCAATAGGCATTGACCGGACGGCCCTTCGTGGCTATGGGCGCACCCTTCGAGCAGGGTCCGGTCGTCCGGAACCGGCCGCATCCGGACATTGATTCGCTGCACCTCGCGCGATTCGGCTGCTCCGATGAGGCTGCGCTCCGACCATGTTGACCGTTTGAAAGACTAGAGGAATTTATGGCCAATACGCCGCAGGCAAAAAAGCGCATCCGCCGCAACACCGCGCGCACTCTCGTGAACAAGAATCGCGTTTCGCGCATCCGCACGCTGGTGAAGAAGGTCGAGGCGGCCGTCGCTTCGGGCGACAAGGACGCCGCGGCGACCGCGCTGAAGGCCGCGCAGCCCGAAATGGCGCGCGGCGTCGCCAAGGGCGTGCTGCACAAGAATACGGTTGCCCGCAAATATTCGCGCCTGACCAAGAGCGTGAACGCGATCGCCTGATCGATCGTCCCGAAAGGGTACAAAAAATGCCCGCCGGTCCGATGCCGGCGGGCATTTTTTTGTGCGTCCGTTCGTGACGCCGCGATGGCAGTTGTGTTGCAGCGCGGTAAGTGACGGATTTGCTGCGATTCGCTGCTGTCATATTTGACGTCACAAATAAATCATTGAAATATATAGAAAAATCGGAGTTCCGACGCGATTCCGACCCCCCTTGCGAGTCAAGATTTTTATTTCAGTATTTTTACATGTGTCGGACTTGATCGACTCGCGCCGCCTTGCCTAGACAGAGGGAGTCATCGGCCTTCGCCGGTGGCCGTCACATCGACATGATTCGCGCTCTTTCGGACTGCGTGTCCGGGACGGAATGTTTGCGTCCTGACGCAGGCAGCAGCGAATTTGTGTGTGGCCGGCCGCGCGAGGAACCGAACGGGGGCAGCGAGGGGCGGCACGGCGTGATACAAAGCGGGGATCGGCATGGCAGGGACGCAAGGAACGGGGCAGTGAGCGGGGACGCCGCTACGCTCTGGCCGCGCGTTGCCGAGGGCCTGCGCCGCGACCTCGGCGCGCGCACCTTCGACCATTGGTTGAAGCCCGTCCGCTTTGCCGATTATTGCACCCTGTCGGGCGTCGTGACGCTCGAGACGCAGAGCCGCTTTTCGGCCAACTGGATCAACGAGCGCTTCGGTGACCGGCTCGAACTCGCGTGGCGCCAGCATCTGCCTGCCGTGCGCGGCGTGACCGTACGCGGTGGAGCCGCCGCAGCAGCGCGCGCCGAGACGCTGGCGACCCAGCCGCTGCCGGCGTTCGAGGCACCGCCGCCCGCCGCCGCCAACCCCGCCTTGCTCGGCTTCGATCCGCGCCTGTCTTTCGACCGCTTCGTCGTCGCGCGCTCGAACATTCTTGCCGCCAACGCCGCGCGCCGCATGGCGATGGTCGAGACGCCGCAGTTCAACCCGCTCTATCTCTGCTCGGGCACCGGCCAGGGCAAGACGCACCTCCTCCAGGCGATCGCCCAGGATTATGCCGCGGCGCATCCGACCGCGACGATCATCCTGATGTCGGCCGAGAAGTTCATGCTCGAATTCGTCGGCGCGATGCGCGGCGGCGACATGATGGCGTTCAAGGCGCGGCTGCGCGCCGCCGACCTGCTGCTCCTCGACGATCTGCAGTTCGTGATCGGCAAGAATTCGACGCAGGAGGAACTGCTCCACACGATCGACGACCTGATGACCGCGGGCAAGCGCCTCGTCGTCACCGCCGACCGCCCGCCCGCGATGCTCGACGGGGTCGAGGCGCGCCTGCTGTCGCGCCTGTCGGGCGGACTCGTCGCCGATATCGAGGCGCCCGAGGACGATCTGCGCGAACGGATCATCCGCCAGCGGCTCGCCGCGATGCCGATGGTCGAGGTGCCCGACCCGGTCGTCGCTTATCTGGTCAAGCATTTCACCCGCAACATCCGCGAACTCGAAGGCGCGCTCAACAAGCTGCTGGCTTACGCCGCGCTGACCGGGACGGTGATCGACCTGGCGCTCGCCGAGGACCGGCTCGCGGAAAATGTGCGCAGCGCCCGCCCGCGGATCACGATCGACGAGATTCAGCGCGCGGTCTGCGCGCACTACCGGCTCGACAAGGCTGAAATGGCCTCGAAACGCCGCGTCCGCGCGATCGCGCGTCCGCGTCAGGTCGCCATGTATCTGGCAAAGGAACTGACGCCGCGCTCCTATCCCGAGATCGGCCGCCGCTTCGGCGGGCGCGACCATTCGACGGTGATCCACGCGGTGCGCACGGTCGAGGCGCTTCGCGTCCACGACAGCGAACTCGACGCCGAAATCGCGGCGATCCGGCGCAGCCTCAACGGCTGATCCACAACTTTATCCCCGGGATTATCCCCGCCGGTGACGGTCTGCTTTGGGGTGGGGAGCGGATATCCCCCCTTCGTCATTCCCGCGAAAGCGGGAACCCAGTGTGGGGTTAGCCGACGCACGCTCTGGGTCCCCGCTTTCGCGGGGATGACGATGCAAGATAGGTCCGCTTCCGGTAGAAAGCGGCCATTGCCCCCAGAACCCAGCCGAACCGCCACCCCTAGACTTTCCGGTCCGATCGATTATATACCGTTCGTTATGGAAAGTGACATCGCTACCCCGGTCAAGGGGCGCCCGCGCGAATTCTGTGTCGACAAGGCACTGGCCGAAGCCCTCCACGTCTTCTGGGCGAAGGGCTATGACGGCGCGTCGATGGCCGATCTGACCGAGGCGATGGGGATCACCAAGCCCAGCCTCTATGCCGCTTTCGGCAACAAGGAAGCGCTGTTTCACAAGGCGCTCGACCTCTATGAGACCGAGAAGCTCGAATATACCCGCGCCGCGCTCGATCAGCCGACCGCGCGCAAGGTCGCCGAATATTATCTGCACGGCGCGCTGATGACGCACGCGGGAACCACCGATCCCAAGGGATGCATGGGCATTTTGAGTTCGCTTGCGTGCAGCCCCGAAGCCGAGTCGATCAAAGCCGACGTACTGGGGCGCCGCGCCTCGTCGCAGCGCGCGCTGGTCGAGCGTTTCGAGCGCGCAAAGGCCGAAGGCGACCTGCCCGCGCATGTCGACGCGCAGGGGCTGACCAGCCTGCTCTACGCGCTGCTCCAGGGCATTTCGGTCCAGGCAGGCGCGGGCGCGACGATGGACGAGCTCGAGCGGCTGGTCGACACCAGCCTGGCGCTGTGGCCGAGCCGGTAAAATATATTTGTAACGGTCGGTATAAAACGCCTTGACAAGATGAACGGTGGATTTATATACCGTATAGTACAGATGGTCGGAATGACCGCCGCGCCGCAAGAAGCGCGGATGCACTCCGCCCCCGCTGTGCCGGCCTGATCCCCGGGCCAACCCAGACAGACACGCTTCGCAGGATAGCGCACCACCGTCCATGACGGGGGACGGCTTTCTGCGTCCAGACTCTCCCCTCGCCGGGCGCAAGCGTTCCGGGGCCTGAGCCCCCTTGCGCCCGGCCAATATCCACGGAGGACCGACCATGGCCTATCTTGCCCTGACCGACGGAGCCGCCGCCGCCATCGCGCCGGCTTCCGCCTTCTCCCCCACATCTTCCCCCGCAGCGCCGAAAGCCGATAGTCCCGCAGGCTTTTCGGCGCTGGAATGGTCGGTCGTGATGCTTGCCCGTCACGACCGGCCATCGAGCCTGCGCGAGCCCGGCCGGGTCGCGAAATGGCTCGGGCGGATCTTTGGCGACGCGGTGAACCGCCGTCTCGCCGATCCGCGGCTCGAAGCGCTGCGCCGGATGGCGGTGCTGACCTGGCACCACAGCTATTCGGTGCCGAAGGCCGAACTCAAGGCCTTCTTCGCCGCGGGTTTCAGCACCGATCATTATGAACTGCTGGGCAAGCGCGTCGCCGAAGTCCACGTCGCCCGCCTCTTCCGAAAGTAGACCCATGAACATGCTCTCCCCGATCCGGCCCCCCTTGGAGTCCGAGGAGACGGCAGACGCCGCCCTCACCCCGACCCAGCCCCCGCGCCGCTGGCGCCGGACCCTGCAGATCGGCCTGCCGGTCGCGCTCGTTCTCGCCGGCGGCTGGGGCCTGACCCACCGCGAGGCGCCGGCCAACGCCGCGCCGCCGATCCCGGTCGTCACCGTCGCGGCGCCGCTGGTGCGCGACATCGACGAATGGGACGATTATGTTGGCCGCTTCGAGGCGAGCCAGGCGGTCGAGGTGCGCCCGCGCGTCTCGGGCCAGCTCGTCGGCGTGCATTTCACCGACGGTCAGATCGTCCGCAAGGGCCAGCTTCTCTTCACCATCGACCCGCGCCCCTTCGCCGCCGCGCTCGCCGAAGCGCGCGCCGAGGCGACGAGCGCGCGCAGCGATCTGGCGCTCGCACAGACAAACCTTGCGCGCGCCAACCGGCTCGTCGCCGACGATGCGGTGTCGCAAAGCGACCTCGACCAGCTCGGCGCCAGGCTGCGCGCGGCGTCGGCCGCGCTGGCCGCCGCCGATGCGCGGGTACGCTCGCGTGCGCTCGATATGGAGTTCACGCAGGTGCGCGCGCCGATCAGCGGGCGCATCTCGGATCGCCGGGTCGATGCGGGCAACCTCGTCGCCGCGGGCGAAGGCAGCGCCGGCAGCCTGCTGACGACGATCAACGCGCTCGATCCCATCTATTTCAGCTTCAACGGCTCCGAAGGCCTGTTCCTGAAAGCCAAGCGCGCTCAGGAAGACGGGGCAAAGGGAACCGAGGTGCAAATCAAGCTGCAGGACGAGGCGGATTACAGCCGCACCGGTCGGCTCGACTTCACCGACAACGGCATCGACCCGCGATCGGGGACGATCCGCGGCCGCGCGGTGATCGCCAACCCCGACCTGTTCCTGTCGCCGGGCATGTTCGGCAACATGCGGCTGGCGAGCGGCGCCAGCGAACGCGCGCTGCTCGTCCCCGACGCGGCGGTGCAGACCGACCAGGCGCGCAAAACTTTGCTGGTGGTCGGCAAGGACGGTCAGGTCGCGGCGCGCGAAGTCCAGCTCGGCCCGGTCGTCGACGGGCTGCGCGTCGTGCGCGGGGGCATCGCGCCGGCCGACCGCGTCGTGATCACCGGCACCCAGCTCGCGCAGCCGGGCACGAAGGTGCAGACGCGCGCGGGCAGGATTACGCCAGTCGCCGAAACCGCCGCACCGCCGAGTCAGGCGCTGGTCGGGGAAGCCACCTTCGCGCGGTGACTCTTTGAAGCCCCTCCCTTCAGGGAGGGGTTTGGGGAGGGCCTGTAACCGCCCTCCCCGCTGCGACTAGCGGGCAAGCCCGCAAGTCTCGCTACCCCTCCCGCAAGCGGGAGGGGGCGAATTGAAACCATAATTTCGATCCTCCAGTCCGGGGAGCCTCCCATGCGTCTTTCGCGCTTCTTCATCGTGCGCCCGATCTTTGCCGCGGTCATCGCGGTGATCATCACTCTCGTCGGCGCGATCGCTTACTGGTCGCTGCCCGTCTCGCAATATCCCGACATCGTCCCGCCGACGGTCACGGTCACCGCCAGCTATCCCGGCGCGTCGGCCGAGACCGTCGCCGAGACGGTGGCGACGCCGGTCGAGCAGGAGATCAACGGCGTCGATAACATGCTCTATCAATCGAGCCAGTCGACCGGCGATGGCAATGTGGCGATCACCGTCACCTTCAAGATCGGCACCGATCTCGACGCCGCGCAGGTGCTGGTGCAGAACCGCGTCGCGATCGCGGTGCCGCGCCTGCCCGAAGCGGTGCAGCGTTTGGGCGTCGTGACGCGCAAGACCTCGCCCGACTTCCTGATGGTCGTGAATCTTGTTTCGCCCGACAAGTCGCTCGATCGCTCCTATCTTTCCAACTATGCGCTGACCCAGCTCAAGGACCGGCTCAGCCGCATCGACGGGGTCGGCGACGTCCGCCTGTTCGGCGCGCGCGACTATGCGATGCGCGTGTGGATCGACCCGACCCGCGCCGCGGCGCTGAACCTCACGGCGGGCGAAATCGTCGCAGCGTTGCGCGCGCAAAATGTGCAGGTCGCGGCGGGCTCGCTCGGACAGCCGCCTTACGCGAACGGCAATGCCTATCAGCTCAATGTCGAGACCCAGGGCCGCCTCGCCGACCCGCAGCAGTTCGCCGACGTCGTGATCCGCACCGACGCCGACGGGCGGCAGGTGCGCGTCGCCGACGTCGCGCGCGTCGAACTCGGCGCGTCCGATTACAACAGCAGCACCTATCTCTCGGGCGACCCGACGGTGATCCTCGCGGCGTTCCAGCGCCCCGGATCGAACGCGCTCGAAGCCGCGAAGGCGATCGAGACCGAGATGGCGGCGGCGTCGAAGAGCTTTCCCAAGGGCCTCGAATATCGCGTCATCTACAACCCCACCAAATTCATCGAGCAGTCGATCGACGCGGTGAAGGACACGTTGCTGGAAGCGATGGTCCTCGTGGTGATCGTCATCCTGGTCTTCCTGCAGAAATGGCGCGCCGCGGTGATCCCGATCGTCGCGATTCCGATCTCGCTCGTCGGTACCTTCGCGGTGCTCGCGGGGCTCGGCTACAGCCTCAACAGCCTGTCGCTCTTCGGGCTCGTGCTCGCGATCGGCATCGTCGTCGACGACGCGATCGTCGTGGTCGAGAATGTCGAGCGCAACCTCGAACGCGGGCTTTCGGCGCTGAAAGCGGCGCAGACATCGATGGACGAGGTGTCAGGCGCGCTCGTCGCGATCGTCCTCGTGCTCTGCGCGGTGTTCGTCCCCACGCTGTTCCTCACCGGGCTGTCGGGCGCCTTCTACCGGCAATTCGCGGTGACGATCTCGACCGCGACGATCATCTCGCTGATCGTCTCGCTGACGCTCTCGCCCGCGCTCGCGGCGATCCTGCTGAAGCCACACGCCGCGCCCGCCAGGCCCTCGCGCCTCCGCGAACTGGCGAGCCGCGCCGGCGACGCCTTCAACGAGGCGTTCGAGCGGATGAGCAGTGCCTATGCCTCGCTCACCGCCCGGCTCGTCCGGCGGCCGAAGCGGATGATGATCACCTATGGCGGCCTGATCGCCGCGACCATGGGACTGTTCTGGGCGACGCCGACCGGCTTCATCCCGGCGCAGGATCAGGGATACTTCCTTGCGGTCGTCCAACTGCCGCCGGGTGCCTCGGTCGAACGCACCGACGCGACGCTGCGCAAGGTCGCCGCGCGGATCCTGCCGAACAAGGGTATCCTCGGCTCGGTGATGCTCGCGGGCTTCGACGGCCCGTCGCAGACGCTCGCCCCGAACGCCGCGGCCGCTTACTTTCCGCTCAAGAGCTTCGAGGAGCGCAAGAAACTTGGCGTGAGCTTCGACGAGATCATGGACGAAGCGCGCGCCGACGTCGCCGACATCACCGAAGCGCGCGTGATCGTGATCCCGCCGCCGCTGATTCAGGGCATCGGCTCGGCAGGCGGTTACCGCATGATGGTGCAGGACCGCGGCGGCCACGGCTATCAGAAGCTCGCCGATGAATCGGGCAAGCTGATCGGCAAGGCGAACGAAACGCCGGGTCTGGCGCAGGTCTTCACCTTCTTCGATACGGGAAGCCCGCGCGTCTATGCCGACATCGACCGCGCCAAGGCGAACCTCCTCGGCGTGCCGCCCGAACGCGTGTTCGAGACGCTGCAGGTCTATCTCGGATCGGCCTTCGTCAACGACTTCAACCTGCTCGGCCGCACCTATCGCGTCACCGCGCAGGCTGCCGCGCCCTTCCGCCAGTCGGTCGCCGACATCGCCAACCTCCAGACCCGCTCGAACAGCGGCGAGATGGTGCCGATCGGCTCGGTCGCGACCTTCCGCGACAAAACCGGCCCGTACCGCGTCGTCCGCTACAACCTCTACCCCGCGGTCGAGGTCGATGGCGACACCGCGCCCGGATATTCGTCGGGCGCGTCGCTGACGACGATGGAGAAGCTCGCCGCCGACACGCTGCCGCAGGGCTATGGCACCGAGTGGACCGGCATCGCCTTTCAGCAGAAGGCGGCGGGCAGCACGGCCGCGCTCGTCTTCGCGCTGGCGGTGGTGTTCGTCTTCCTCGTGCTGGCGGCGCAGTACGAAAGCCTGACGCTGCCGCTGTCGATCATCCTGATCGTGCCGATGTGCCTGTTCGCGGCGATGGTCGGCGTCAATCTGCGCGGCATGGACAATAATGTCCTCACGCAGATCGGACTCGTCGTCCTCATCGCGCTCGCGGCGAAGAATGCGATCCTGATCGTCGAGTTCGCACGCCAAGCCGAAGAACAGGACGGGCTGTCGCCGGTCGAGGCCGCAGTGCGCGCCGCGCGCGACCGCCTGCGTCCGATCCTGATGACCAGCTTCGCCTTCATCCTCGGCGCGGTGCCGCTGCTGATCGCGAGCGGCGCGGGCGCGGAACTGCGGCAGGCGCTCGGCACCGCGGTCTTCTTCGGGATGATCGGGGTCACGGCGTTCGGCCTGCTCTTCACCCCCACCTTCTATGTCGTCTGCCGCGCGCTCGGCGACCGTATCGCGGCGCTGCGCCACCGCGGCGGTTCGCACGAACCCGCGCCGCAGCCGGCCGAATAAGGAGAAAGCCATGCGTAATCTTCTGATGACAACCCTATCCGCGCTGACGCTTGCCGCGTGCGCGGTCGGGCCGGACTACGCCCGCCCCGCTCCCCCTGCGGCGTCGTCCGGCCCCTTCCTCTCGACCAGGGCGGGGGTGACGAGCGCCGCTCCCGCGGACGCCGAATGGTGGCGGCTCTACAAGGACCCCGTGCTCGACGGGCTCGTCGCCGACGCACTCGCCGCGAACACCGACGTCCGCGTTGCGGCCGCGCGGATCGCCAAGGCGCGCGCGGCCTTACGCGAAGTCCGCGGTGACCGGCTACCCTCGACGAACCTGAGCGCGGGCGCGACCTATGGCCGCGTCAGCGAAGGGCAGCTGCCGCCCGGTGCCGACCGCGAGGGTTGGCAGGTCGATGCCGGCCTCTCCGTCGGCTACGAGGTCGACCTGTTCGGCCGCGTCTCGCGCGGGATCGAGGCCGCGCGCGGCGATCTCACCGCTGCCGAAGCCGATGCCGACGCGGTGCGCGTCACCGTCGCCGCCGAAACCGCGCGCGCTTATGCCGACGCCGCGTCGGCCGCCGAGCGGCTGGGCGTCGCGACGCGCATCGTCGCCTTGCTCGACCAGTCGGTGGCGCTCACCGCGCGCCGCGCCGAGGTCGGGCTGACGACCAGGCTCGATACCGCGCGCATCGCGGCGCTGCGCGACCAGCGCCGCGCCGACATTCCCGCGATCGCCGCCGAGCGGGACGCCGCGCTGTTCCGCCTCGCAACGCTGACCGGCCGCGCCCCCGCCGACCTGCCGCCGATCGCGGGCGAGCGGCGCACGACTCTGCGCCTCGATCAGCCGATTCCGGTCGGCGACGGCGCCGCGCTGCTCGCGCGCCGACCCGACGTCGCCGCCGCCGAGCGCCGCCTTGCGGCGTCGACCGCGCGCATCGGCGTCGCGACCGCCGACCTCTATCCGAAGATCACGCTCGGCGGGTCGGTCGGCCAGACGAGCGGCGGCCTCGGCGACCTGTTCGGCGGCGGCCCGCTGCGCTGGTTGCTCGGCCCGCTGATCAACTGGAATTTCCTCAACCAGGAAGGCGCGCGAGCGCGGATCGCGGGGGCCGAGGCCGACACAAAGGCATCGCTCGCCCAGTTCGACGGCACGGTGCTGCGCGCGCTCGAAGAAACCGAAACCGCGCTCTCCGCCTATGCGCACCAGCTCGACCGGCGAACGGCGCTGCAGGCGGCGCGCGATCAGGCCGCGACGGCGGTCAAGATCACGCGCGCGCAGCAGCGCGAAGGCGCGATCGACGGACTCGCCGCGCTCGACGCCGAACGCAGCTTCGCCGAAACCGAAGCCTCGCTCGCACTCGCCGACGCGCGCATCGCCGACGCGCAGGTCGACCTGTTCCGGGCGCTCGGCGGCCGATGGACGAAAAGCTGAGCCGGCCGCCTTTATCCGCGCTCGATCATCGTTAGCAGCGCGTCGCCCGCCTTGCCGCGATAGCGTTCCTTGTGGCGCAGGCCATAGAAGGGGCGCGGTTCGAGGTCGAAGGCGGTGCGGTGGAGCCGTCCGGCGCGCAGCAAGGGCTCGACGACCAGCGTCGATATAAGCGTATGGCCGGCCCCCGCGCTGACCGCCGAGCGGACCGCTTCGTTCGACGGCAGGGTGAGGATCACGTCGAGATCGGCGAGCGTCAGGCCAAGCGGGGCGAGCGCGGCCTCGAAGGTCGAACGCGTGCCCGACCCTTCCTCGCGCAGCACCCAGGGGACCGAACATAGCCAATCGCTGTCGGCGCCGCCCGGCGCGGCTTCGGAGCCGACCAGCGCAAGATCGTCGTGGCCGACCGTCCAGCGCGCCAGCGCCGGATCGTCGATCAGCCCCTCGACAAAGCCGAGCTCGGCGCTGCCCTCGCGCACCCGATCCGCCGCCTGCTCGCTGTTGCCGATCGACAGCGTGACGGCGATTCCCGGATAGCGCCGGCGAAACCGCGCGAGGAACGGGGGCAGCCAATAGCCGGCGATCGTCTGGCTGGCGACGAGCGTCAGCGTGCCGCGTTCGAGCCCGCCGAACTCGGCCAGCGTGCGCTCGGCGCTCGCGGCGCGGCCGAGCACCGCGCGCGCCTCGACCAGGAACAGGCGGCCCGCATCGGTCAGTTCGATCCGCCGCCCGATGCGGTGGAACAGCGGGACATTGTGCCGCTCCTCCAGCGTCTTGATCGCCGCGCTGACCGCCGACTGGGTGATGTGGAGCGCCTCCGCCGCGCGCGTCATATGCTCGCGCTCGGCGACGCCGACGAAGATGCGGAGCTGCTCGAGCGTCATGGGGTTGGTGCCATCGGGGGGCGCATGATCGTCTCCTTCGCGCGCAGGATGCGCCGCGCCATTCAATCTGTCCAAGCGAATATATAGGTCGTTTTAACAAGTAAAATAGATTGATTGCGCCAGGTCGATCAACAAGCGCAGCCGATCGAAACGAGCAGCAACTTGCGTTGGAAGCGGCCGGAAAGGCGGCCGATACGAAAGCACCGAGGACAGCCCGCCGGCTGCCCCGCCTTTCAGAAAGCAGCCGTTATGGCGACCGCTCCCCTTCCGACCACCGCAATCCGCAGGCCCCGCACCGCCAGGGTCGAACAGATCGTTCCCGGGCTGGCCCTCTGCTTGGGCGTCACCGGCGTCGCGTTCGCGCTGGCCGGCATCGAGCAGCGATTGTTCGGCGAGGTCTGGCTGGAAGCGCTGGTGCTCGCGATCCTGATCGGCACTGCGATCCGCTCCATCTGGACGCCGCCGGCCCGCTGGCTTCCGGGAATCGATTTCAGCGCCAAATTGCTGCTCGAAATCGCCGTGGTTCTGCTCGGCGCATCGGTCAGCGCCGCGACGATCCTCGCCGCGGGTCCGGCGCTGCTGATCGGCATCGCCGCCACCGTCTTCCTTGCGATCGGCGCGAGCTTCGCGATCGGGCGGCTGCTGGGCCTGCCCAGGCGGATGGCGACGCTGGTCGCGTGCGGCAATTCGATCTGCGGCAATTCGGCGATTGCGGCGGTCGCTCCGGTGATCGGCGCCGACAGCGACGACGTCGCGGCGGCGATCGCCTTTACGGCAGTGCTCGGCGTCGGCGTCGTACTGGGCCTGCCGCTGCTCGGGCTGGGGCTGCACATGAGCGGCCTCCAATATGGCGCATTCGCCGGGCTGACCGTCTATGCGGTGCCCCAAGTCATCGCCGCCGCGACGCCGATGGGGGCGACGGCGGTCCAGATGGGGACGCTGGTCAAGCTGGTCCGCGTGCTGATGCTCGGTCCGGTCTGCCTGATCCTCTCGCTTCTCGCGCCGCGCCTTTGCGAGGACAGCCGCGAAGCCGGCGCGCCGGTGTCCCGCCCGCACCCGGCCCGCCCGCCGATCCACCATCTCGTCCCATGGTTCATCCTCGGCTTTCTCGGCATGATCGCCGCGCGCTCGTTCGGGCTGATCCCGCAGGCGGCGCTGGCGCCGATCGCCGGCGCCGCGACGTTGCTGACCGTGGTGTCGATGGCCGCGCTCGGCCTTGGCGTCGATGTCCGCACCGTCGCCAAGGCGGGCGGACGCGTCACGGCGGCGGTGGTCCTGTCGCTGCTGGTGCTCGGCGCGATCAGTTTCGCGCTGGTCACGGTGCTTCATCTCGGCTGATCGTCCGGATCAGCCGCGCGACGTGCCGATCCGGCCGGGACGGCAGCCGCCGCTCTTTGTTTGCCTTCCCTATACGGCCACCGCGACGGCCGTGCCGATCGGATCGGCGCAGGGACCGATGAAGGTCACCCGCAGATCCGGTCCCTGCGGCTCAAGCGTAACCGGGCTGCCGTCGTCGAGGCGCCTTCCCGCGCCCGTGACGGTCAGATTCCTGATCACGAGCCGGGTGGACGCAACGGGGCCCTTGAAGATCAGATTCACGCGCCCCGGCGCGGCGGTAAAGCGCACCGCCTGCCCGCATTCGGTCTCACCGTCCGATCGCGTCCACGGCCTGGTGCCATAGATCGCGTCGCCGTTCGCGCGCAGCCATGCCCCGAATTGCCTGAGGCGGCCGAGCTGTTCGCCCGGAATCGCCGCGTCGGTCGCGCGCGGTCCGACATTGAGCAGCAGATTGCCGTTGCGCGACACGGCATCGATGAAGTCATGGATCAGCGTTTCGGCGCTGGCGTAATCGGCTTCGGTGTCGTTGCGGTTGAAGCCGAAGCTATGGCTCATCCCGCGGGTCGCCTCCCATTTCTTGGTCTGGATTTCGGTAAAGGCGGCATATTCGGGGGTGCGAAAGTCGCTGTGCGGAATTTCCGGCGGAATGATCCCCTTCGACGCATCGGCGCCTTGCCGGGCGATCGCCGCCTTGATCTTGCGATCGACATAGCGCCGGACCAGCGGAATCTTCAGGGCGTCGCGCTGCAGGCTGGCCGCTACCCAGCGATCGTTGACCACGCCGTCGGGGACCGCGCGATAATAATCGGCGAACAGCCGATACAGCGGCCCGGCCCGCGTCGGCCAGCTGATGTCGTTCCACAACACCGACGGTTCGTAGCGGTCGATCAGTTCGCGCACCTGCGCCATCGCATAGGCGGGATACTCGCCGCCGGGCGTCGAAGCGAGGAAGTCCCCGAGCGTTCGCAGCGGGCGCCGGTTGAAGGTCCAGTCGATCCCGCCCGAATAATAGACCCCGAAGCGCAAGCCCGCCGCGCGCACCGCCGCGGCGAGGTCGCCGACGATGTCGCGCCGGGTCGTCCACCCGGTCCGGTGCGGGTTCGCGACCTGACTGGGCCACAGGCAAAGCCCGTCGTGATGCTTGGTCACGAGCACGACATAGCGCGCGCCGGCATCGCGAAACGCCTCCGCCCAGGCGGCGGGGTCCCACCGATCGAGTCCGGCTTCGAACGGCGGCTTGAAATCCTCATAAGGCGCATCGCCATAATGCGCCCGGTGGAATTCGGCCGAGGGCGTTCCCGGCACCTTGATCGCGTTGCAATACCATTCGGTATAGGGAACCATCGCGACCGCGCGGTCGTAATCCCGGGCAAAAGCCTCGCCGATCGAGCCGAGGCGCGGGGCGAATCCGGGAATGGCGAAGGCGCCCCAATGGATGAAAATCCCGAATTTGGCGTCCTGATACCAGTCGGGCACGGCGCGCGCGTTGAGGTCGGCAAGCGCGGAACCGGCGGATGCCATCAGCGGGTGCTCCGGCCTGTCGGCCCATGTTTCGCGCGAAGCGGCCCATCCATCCTGTCTCTCCCCTGTTCCGCGATCGTCGCGGCGATCTGTCCCACCGCGCTCCCGTGCGCCGCTATAGGTAATTCTATAAGCATAGAAAAATCTATCATATAATTATCATATCGGCAAAAGGCCGGAAGCCATCGCCCCACTATGCCCGGTTTGTCAGCGGGATAACCTGTCTGGACGCGCGCTTGCGAACCTCGCTCGGCCCCCCTTTATGGGATCGCATGTCCGGCAAATGCCGCAAGTTCAATATATCGTTATAGACTCATATATAAAACACCGATAACAAAGCTCCCGGGGGAGATGCCGCGACGGCATTTCGCTTTAAAAAGCGTGGGATCCGCGTCAGCGAACCCATCGCGCCAATAATCGACCAGCAGGATCGCTGGCGGCGGGAGAGGCGTGGTATGCGAAATATTTCTTGGATGTTTGCGAGCGTTGCATTCGTTGCGATACCGGCTGCGGCGCAGGCGCAGGACGCAAAACCGGTGGCGGACCAAAGCGCGACGACGGACGAGGCTTCGGGTCTCGCCGAAATTGTCGTCACCGCCGAAAAGCGCAGCGTCAATCTGCAGGACGTGCCACTCGCCATTTCGGCCTATACGGCCGATGCGCGCCAGCTCGCCGGCATCACGACGCTGCAGGATGTCGCGAACTTCACGCCGGGCCTCAGCTATTCGGCGAGCAATGACCGGGTCTTCATTCGCGGGATCGGGCGGCAGACCAACACCAACGGCAGCGATCCCGGCGTCTCGACCTATACCGACGGCATTTACGATGCATCGACCAGCTCGATCGCCGCATCCGATTTCTTCATCGACCGCATCGAAGTGCTGCGCGGTCCGCAAGGCACGCTCTATGGACGCAATTCGATCGGCGGCGCGATCAACGCGATCTCAAAACGGCCGACCGAAGCGCTTGAAGCCGACCTGCGCGGCACGGTGGGCAACTATGGCCTCTACACGCTGGAGGGGGCGGTATCAGGCGCGCTCACGGGCGGGCTCCGCGCGCGGCTGGCGGGCGCCTTTTCCGACCAGAACCGCGGCTATTTCAAGAACGACGCCGGCGGGGTCAGCGAGGGCGGCCGCGGCAAGCGCCGCTATCTGGAACTGCAGCTGGAGGCGGATCTGGGTCCCGACGTCACGGCCTGGGTGAAGCTTTTCACCGGTCGCACCGACCTCAATCCGCGCAATCTCAACCGGATCGGCGACTATGATTTCGCGCCCTACCCCACCGGGTCGATCACACCCGGATCGGCGTTCGGCTATCTGGTTCCCGGGGTCGTGGCGCTCAACCCCAATCCGCAACCGCCCGGCGCGACCGATATTCGCCATTTCAGCACCGTCACCACCCAGCGCGAACGGATGCGGGACAATTTCGGGGTGACCGGCGACATCAAATGGACGCTCCCGACCTTCGACGTTCACCTGCTGGGCGGCTATCAGCATTATCGCATCGAGAATTCCTATGCGCTCGATGACACCGGGATCGTTTCCTATCCCTTCCCGGTCACGCCGGGTTCACTATGCGACCTCTTTCTTCCAGGCTGCACCGCGCTGACGGTATATCCCGCATCGCAGCTCAATCTGCACAACAAGAAATCATTCGGCAGCGGCGAGCTGAACCTGACCTCGAACACCGGCGGGCCATTCCAATGGGTCGCCGGCGTTTATTATTATCAGGAGACATTATCGCAGGAATCACACTTCAACGCGCCAGATCAGTTGCAGCTGCGCGCGCCCACCGCGCTCACGGGGTTGCCCGCGCCGCTCAATCCGTTGGGCGATTTCGTTTACGCGGCGTCGACGCTGACGACGAAATCGATCGCCGCGTTCGGTCAGGTCGATTATCGGATCTCCGATACGCTCCGCATCACCGGCGGCCTGCGCTACACCCATGACAAGAAAAGCGGGGCCGAAGCCTTCAGGATCATATGCTTGGGTTGCGACCCGAGCGTTTCGCCCGATCAGCTCGGCTCGTATACGCCGGCGCTGGACCTGACTCCCACGCAGATTTCCTACCTGCCGGCGCCGGGCGTCACCTCCCCCGTCACGATCGATCCGGCGACGGGCATCGCGCGGCGCGGTCTGGCGAACAGCTGGGACGCCGTGACCGGAACCGTCGCGGTCGAATGGCAGCCGACACCGGATCAGCTGGCCTTTCTGCGGTATAGCCGCGGCTATAAATCGGGCGGCTTCAACGCCGGCGGCATTTCGGCGCTGCCGCAGACCGGGGCCGAGCATATCGACGCCTTCGAGGCGGGGTACAAGCAGACGATCGGCAAACGGCTGCGCTTCAATCTGGCGGGCTTCTACTATGACTATCAGGGGCTTCAGGTGCCGCTGACCGTGTCGCAGCCCGGCGGCGCGCAGCTCACCCAATTCTTCAACCTCGCCAGCTCGAAAAGCTATGGCGTCGAGGTCGAGCTGGCGTGGCAACCGGCGAATCCGCTGCACCTGTCGTTCAACTATGGTTTCGGCCATTCGCGGATCGACGATGGGTGTTGCTTCGTCGACGGTCAGGACCCGCTGGCGGTCCAGCCCGGCGCGCAGCCGTCGGGCCCGGCCGCCAACGGCCAGCAGCCACAGAGCGTCGTCGGGGCAAGGCTTTCCGACACGCCGCGCCACAAGGTCGCCCTCAACGCGATGTACAGCATCGCGTTCGAACCGGGCACCTTCTCGCTGTCGGGCAATTATGTCTGGCGCAGTGCGGCGTACAGCAACATCTTCAACCGCGCCTATAACCGTATGCCGTCCTGGGACCAGGTCGACCTGCGGGCGATCTGGTCCGGCCGCGACGACCGCTACCGCGTCATCGCTTATGTGAAGAACCTGTTCAACAGCACGGGCTATGACAGCGCGCTCGGCAATTTGCTTGCATCCTCGCCGACGCTCGCGGTCGCGCAAAGCTATTCGCTGACGCCGCCGCGAACCTATGGCCTCCAGCTCGAATATCGGTTCCGATAGGCGCGGCGGGTGAACGATCCCTCCCACCCGCCGACGGGCGTGCTGCCGCTTTCGACGCGGATGCTCTATGGCTCGGGCACGATCGCGTTCGGGATCAAGGATCATGGCTTCAACGCGCTTTTGATGCTGTTCTACAACCAGGTCGTCGGGCTTCCCGCAGCCTGGGTGGGGTCGGCGATCATGATCGCGATGGTCGCCGATGCGCTGTTCGACCCGTTGCTGGGCCAATATTCGGACAATGTCCGGACGCGCTGGGGCCGCCGCCATCCTTTTATGTATGCGGCGGCGCTGCCGATCGCGCTCTCGTATCTCCTGCTCTGGATGCCGCCCGACATGGCGCATGGCGCGCAATTCGCATGGCTGGTCACCACCGCGATTCTCGTGCGTTTCTCGATCAGCCTCTATGAAATTCCGTCGACCGCGCTGCTCGCCGAATTCACCAGCGACTATGACGAACGCACCAGGCTCGTCGCCGCGCGCTTTTTCTTCGGCGTGTGCGGCGGCATAGCCATGACGGTGCTGACCTTCGGCTATTTTCTGCGACCGACCGCCGCGCAGCCCGTCGGCCATCTGAACGCGGGCGGCTATGTCACCTATGCCTGGGTCGCCGCGGCGATCATGATGCTGGCGGTGCTCATCTCGACGCTCGGGACGCAGAAAGAGATATTGAAACGTCCGCTGCTCCCCCCGGCGCCGAAGGTGCCGGTCGGGCAGATGCTGCGCGAAATGCTGAGCATATTGGTGCACCCCGCCTATATTTCGATCCTGCTCGCCAGCCTGTTCTTCGCCGTCGCGTCGGGACTCAACCTGTCGCTCGCCGTCTATTTCTCGACCTATTTCTGGGAATTGAGCGCCAGCGAGATCGCCACCGTGGCGTCGACCGCGATCATCGGCATCCTGTTGGCTTTCGTCGTCGTGCTGCCGCTGTCGGCGCGTTTCGGCAAGAAGCCGGCGGCGATGCTGATGTTCGGTCTGTCGCTGATTTCCAGCGTCGTGCCCCTGATCCTGCGCCTTGCCGGCCTGTTCCCGGCCAACGGCGATCCGCTGCTGCTGTGGTTGCTGATGGGACAATTCTCATTTGGAATGATGACGACCATCGCGGGCGGCATCCTGGCGGTGTCGATGGTTGCCGACGTGACCGACCAGATCCAGCTCGAAACCGGCCGTCGGTCCGAAGGCCTGCTGTTCTCCGCCGCAACCATGGTCAACAAGGCGATATCGGGCATGGGAATCATGCTCGCGGGGCTCTTGCTCGCCTTCGTCGAATTTCCGCAGAATGCGCAGCCCGGCCATGTCCCCGCCGATACGCTCCAGAATCTGGCGAGCATCTATATAGCGGTGCTGTCAATCGCGACCGTCATCGCAATCATTTGCCTCGCTTATTATCCGATCAATCGATCGCGCCATCTGGAAAATATCCGGCAACTGGGCGAGGCCGCTGCGGAATGATCGGGCGATCAGTCCCGGATATCAGGACGCGTCGCGCCG
>Ga0182745_1001005_pt1 | contig 28288 bp, 25 predicted proteins | sample eDN3rd30CKraftBY_FD_128523 | JGI IMG/M metagenome (GOLD analysis project Ga0182745, IMG submission 128523) | Enriched backyard soil microbial communities from Emeryville, California, USA - eDNA 3rd pass 30_C Kraft BY (version 2) (version 2) | ecosystem: Environmental > Terrestrial > Soil >... | reverse complement strand
CTCACGAGTGCCTCGCCGATGGTGACGAGCAGTGCGGCATCTATGTGCGTCCGGACCACCGGTTCGGGACCGCGATCACCGACCTGGACGGCTTCTACCCGGTCACGTTCGACGCAACCCCGGCGCCCGCTACAGCGACTACGACGGTGCTGGCGACAAACGTCTCGACCCTCACCGTCGGCGACTCGGTGACAGTTACGGCATCGGTGAGTCCGATCATCGCCGCCGGATCGGTGAGCTTCACCGACGGCGTCACCATCGTGGGGACCGCAGCAGTCAGCGGCGGTGTCGCGACGGTGACCGTGTCGCCCACGCAAGGGGCGCACAGCTACCGAGCGCAGTTCGTGCCTGCTGACACGGGGGCCTATGCGACATCGACCTCCGCAGCTGTGAACGTGCAGGTCAACGCTGCGCCGGTCGCCGCGTCCGGCTCGCTGAGCTGGGGGATCAAGGCGTCGTTCAACTCGTACATCACCACGATCGCGGCGGGCACCATCTCGCTCTCGGGCGGCGCCTCGAGCTTCGGCAGCGGGTACTACTTCCCGCAGACCGGTGGCGGTGACTGGTCGTCGGCGGCCCAGCTCGGAACGGTGCCGTTCGCCGGTTCCGTGCACTACTACGGGCACAGCGGCGCCCTGGACGTGACGTTCTCGAGCCCGACGATCGTCGTGCACAGCGCCTCGAGTGCGACGCTCTACATGAACGGCGTCGCGTTCGCGAACCTCAACCTCGCTGCGGCGTCGAAGTCGGTCGGTGCGGGCGGTGACGTGACCTGGTCGGGCGTCCCCGCGACGCTGACCTCGGGCGGTGCCGCGGCATTCGCCGGGTTCTACAACGCGGGCGACGGGCTCGACTCGCTGACCTTCACGGCGGGCTCCGCGGCCTCAGGCATCGGCGGCGGCACGACCGTCGTCGCGTCGGCCGCCGCGTCGACCCAGCGCACCCCGGCGCCGACGCCCCCCGCGACAACGGGCGTCACCGTCGTCGGCGGCGCGCCGACCCAGGGTGGCACTGTCACGATCGAGGCGTCCGGCTTCCAGCCGAACGAAGAGGGCATCCTCATCGTGATCTACTCCGACCCGGTGGTGCTCGGCACCGTCAAGGCGGATGCGGCCGGCGTCGCGCGCTGGACGGGCAAGCTCCCGACCACGCTGAGCGGTGTGCACACGCTCACTATGCAGGGTTCGGTCTCGCACGGCACCGTCGTGACGATCAAGCCGTCGGTCGTCGCGGCCGCGGCCGGCTCCTGCACGATCTCCGATGCCACGCTCACCTGGGGCTTCAAGGAGTCGTTCCGGGCGTACATCACGAGCACGATCGCGAACGGCGAGTGGACCGTGGCGGACGGCGCCTCGTACGAGACCCCGGAGTTCTCGTGGTCGGGTACGGGATCGCTCGACCCGGAGACGGAGACCGGCGACCTCGCATTCGAAGGATCGGTGCGGTTCACCGGCCACGGAGGCGCGCTCGACACGACGATCGCGAACCCGAGGGTCGTCCTCAGCGCCGACGGCGCGGTGCTCCTGCTGGACATCAGCGGCACGACGCAGGACGGCTCCGAGGTGAACTCGCAGAGCATCGAGTTCGCGACGCTCGACCTGAGCGCGGCGTCGCCCGCCGAAGCCGATGGCACGCTGACCTGGACCGCGATCCCCGCGGTGCTCACGGACGCCGGCTCAGCGGCCTTCGGGACCTACGATGCCGGCGAGTCGCTCGACCCGCTGACGCTGATCATCGCACTGCCCTCGGATTGCGGAGCGGTCGCGGAAGACGGCTCGGCGCCCGGTCCCGAGGTCACGACGGCCATCGACGACCAGTCGAACGCACCGGATCTCGCGTGGCTCTGGTGGCTCATCGGCGGACTCGTCGTGCTCGCGATCGTCATCGCGATCATCGTGACGGTCGTCCGGCGGCGCAGCGCCCAGTAGAGAAACCGGTGGCCGTCGCGGGCGTGATGCAGTGCCCGCGGCGGCCACTCGGCCTTTCCGGGGCTGGGCAGACGAAGCGGCTACGCGGGGGGCGGCGTCACGATGAGGTCGGCGACCTCAGGGTGGTCGGGCACCCAGCCCGCAATGAACGGGCAGCTGGGGATGACGCCGAGGCCCTGGGCCCGGGCGTCCTCGAACGCGCGCTCCGCCAGCAGCCCCGCGAGCCCCTGACCGCGGTGGCTCGGCTGGACGACCGTGTGCTGCAGATCGATGACGCCGTCCGACAGCGCGTAGGAGAGGAAGCCGCCGACCTCGCCGTCGACGACGACCTCGTAGCGGGACTCGGCGGGATTGTTCGCGACCGTGGCGCTCATGCTCCGACCCTAGACCGGTAGCCTGACGCGATGGCCGGCGAGCGACCGAATTACCCGAGGCGCCGCATGATCGCGGCACTCGTCGTGATCGCGGCGATCGCGATCATCGTGACGGCGGTCGTCCTCGTCGCGCGCGGGATCGGCGGAGTAGAGACGGGAGAGGCGACCTCCCCACCGGCGCCGAGTTCCGCGCCGAGTGCGACCCCGACGCCGGCAGCAGCGGAGGAAGTCGAGGCTGAGACCCCGCCGCCGTTGCCCGCGATCGGCACTTGCTGGGGTGACCCGGGCGACGTCACCGTGCTCGTGAACAAGCACCACCCGCTCTGCCCCCTGGACTACTATCCCGAGCTCGCCTCCGTCGACAGCACGGGCGGAGAGCTGCGTCCGGAGGCCGCGAACGCGATGAACGCGATGAACGCGGCGCTCGAGGCGGAGACGGGCCTCTGGCTCTTCTCGGCGAGCGCGTTCCGCAGCTACGACACGCAGATCTCGACGTACGGCGGCTGGGTCGAGCAGGACGGGCAGGCGGTCGCCGACACGTACAGCGCCTGGCCGGGTCACAGCGAGCATCAGACGGGACTCGCGATGGACGTGGGGGCATCCAGTTGCGGTTGCACCGACGAGCCGTTCGGCTATACCCCCGAGGGCGAGTGGGTCGCCCAGAACGCGTGGCGTTTCGGCTTCATCGTCCGCTACCCGCAGGGATACGAGTGGATGACGGGATACATCTGGGAGCCGTGGCACTTGCGCTACGTCGGTCCGCAGGTCGCCGCGACGATGCATGACGCGGGCATCGCGACGCTGGAGGAGTACTACCGGACCGGCCCAGCAGCCGACTACGCGGGCTGAGCCGGGTTGGCCGTCAGACCGACTCGCGCTCGATGAGGCGGGTGGCCATGATCGTCTTGCGCTGGACCGGTCGCCCCTCGATCAGGCGCACGAGCACCTCGGCGATCTTGGCGCCCTGGGCCGTCGTCGGCTGCTCCATCGTCGTGAGCGGCGGGTCGGCCTCCACCGCGAAGCGGTCGTTGTCGATCGCGATCACGGACACGTCCCTCGGCACGGCGATGCCGTGCGCCTTGAGCTCGATGAGCGCGGCGTTCGCCATCTGGGCCGATGCGACGAACAGCCCGTCGAACTCCTCATCGCGGGCGAGCAGCCGCTTGAGCGCTTCGGCGCCCGCCTCGGGGGTGAAGTCGCCGACCTCGATGGGACCCGGCTCGAGCCCCGCCGTGACGATCGCGTCGAGCCATCCCGCGAGACGGTCGATGCCCGCCGCCATGTCCTGCGGGCCGGCGATCGTCGCGATCCGGCGCCGACCGCGTTCGATCAGGTACTCGGTCGCGGTCTTCGCGGCCGCCGTGTTGTCGACGTCGACGATGACCGCGTCGTCGTCGTGGGTCACGGTCGGCCGGCCGCTGAAGACGATCGGCAGGCGTCCAGCGAGCTCGACGTAGGAGCGGTCGTCGCTGTGGGTGGACAGGATGAGCGCGCCGTCGACGCCGCCGCCCCGCAGGTAGCGCGCGGTCCTGCCCGGGTCCGTCTCGGACGCGACGAGGAGGGTCAGCGTGTACGGGCTGCGCGCGAGATGGTCGGCGACGCCTTCGACGACCGCCGCGAAGTACGGGTCGGCGAAGAATCGGCTCGTGCCTTCCGGGATGACGAGCGCGATCGAATGAGAACGCCGGCTCGCGAGACTGCGTGCGGCGAGGTTCGGCGCATACCCGAGCTCCGCGATGGCGCGCTCCACGGCTGCCCGCGCCTCGTCGGTCACCTTCGGCGAGCCGTTGACCACCCGGGACACCGTCGAGCGCGAGACACCGGCCCGCTCCGCAACCGCCTCGAGGGTCGGTGCGGTGCGATCGGCGGAGGGGCGGATGGTCATGCGATCCTCGGGTTCGGGGGCAGGCACCAGGCTAGCCGCGGACGGCGACCTCGGCCGCGATGAGCGCGGCGTAGGCGCGACCGCTGTCCTTCACGGTCCGCACGAGACTGTCGTAGTCGACTCGCACGATCCCGAACCGCTCGTCGTAGCCCCAGGCCCACTCGAAGTTGTCGAGCAGCGACCAGACGAAGTAGCCGCGCACGTCGGCCCCCTGCTCGATCGCGTCGCCGATCGCCGCGACGTGGTCGAGGATGAACTCCGTCCGCTGCGCGTCGTGGACGAGGCCGTCCCCCGTGACGATGTCGTCGTAGGCGGCGCCGTTCTCCGTGACGTAGAGCGGCGGCAGTGCGTCGCCGTACTCCTGCCCGAGCCGGACGAGCAGGCGCGTGAGGCCGGCCGGATTGACCTCCCAGCCCATCCCGGTCCGCGGCAGGTCGCGACCGGGGAACGTCACGAACTCGGACCCGGGATAGGGCGACGCGTAGTCGCGACCGGGTCGCGCCGTGCTCCCGTCGTTGCCGCCATCCGGATGCCCGCTCACCTGGTCGTCGTGGTAGTGGTTCACGCCGAGGAAGTCGATCGGCTGCCGGATCGCAGCGAGGTCGCCGTCCTGGACCGGCACGCTCCACCCCGCGGCGCCGATGTCCGCGAGGACGTCATCCGGGTAGCGCCCGAGCAGCAGCGGCTCGAGGTACATCCGGTTGAAGAGGCCGTCGATCCGGCGGGCTGCGTCGAGGTCGGCCAGGTCGGCCGGATCGCGCGGCACGGCGGTCGTGAGGTTGAGCGTGATGCCGATCGACTCGACGCCTCGCTCGCGCAGTGCACGCACCGCGAGACCGTGCGCGAGGTGCTGGTGGTGGAGCGCCGCGAAGGCCTCGGCGGGGGATTGCCGGCCCGGTGCGTGCTCGCCGCTCGCATAGCCGAGCATCGAGGAGCACCACGGCTCGTTGAACGTCGTCCAATGGGTGACCCGATCCCCGAGCGCCTCATGCACCGTCACCGCGTATTCGGCGAATCGCAGCGCGGTGTCGCGATCCGCCCACCCGCCGCGCTCCTGGAGCGCCTGGGGCAGGTCCCAGTGGTACAGCGTGAGCCAGGGCAGGATGTCCGCGCCGAGCAGGTCGTCGACGAGACGGCTGTAGAAGTCGATCCCCGCCGGATTGGGGGCGCCTGCCCCCGGCCGCACCCGCGGCCAGCTCACCGAGAAGCGGTACGCCTGGAGTCCGAGGTCGCGCATGATCGCGACGTCCTCGGCGATCCGGTGGTAGTGGTCGACGGCGACCTCGGGGGTGTCCCCGTTCGCGATCGCGCCGGGCACTCGCGCGAACGCGTCCCAGATCGAGTCGTCCTTGCCGTCCTCGTGGGCCGCGCCTTCGATCTGCGCGGCCGCCGTGGCGGACCCCCAGATGAAGTCACCAGGAAATCTGCTCATGCTCAGCCCTTCACCGCCCCGGACATGATCCCCGCGACGAGCTGCTTGCCTGCGAGGACGAACAGGATCAGCAGGGGGATGATCGACAGCACGACACCGGCCATGATCAGCGAGTAGTCGTCGAAGAAGTTGTTCGCCAGCGCCTGGAGCGCGACCGGCAGCGTCCGGCTGTCCTTGTCGAGGACGATGAACGGCCAGAAGAAGTTCGTCCAGGTCTGGATGAACGTGAAGAGCGCGAGCATCGCGGCGGCCGGCCGCGCGGCCGGCAGGCCGACGTACCAGAACACCTGGAGCATGTTCGCCCCGTCGATCCGCGCGGCCTCGATGAGCTCGGGCGGCAGCGTCTGCTCGAGGTACTGCGTCATCCAGAAGACGCCGAACGCGCTCGTGAGGGCCGGGACGATGACTGCCCAGAGCGTGCCGGCGAGTTGCAGGTTGGCCATGACGATGTAGAGCGGGACGACCGCGAGCTGGGTCGGGACGGCCATCGTCGCGATGACGAAGACGAGCAGACCGCGCCGGCCGCGGAAGTTCAGGCGGGCGAACGCGAAGCCGGCGAGGGTGGAGAAGATGACGACGAAGAAGGCGACGGTCGTCGAGACGACGACGCTGTTGAGGAGGGCGTTCCAGAAGTCCACCGAGGTGTTCTCCAGCACGCGCTGGACGTTGTAGAAGAAGTTCTCGCCCGGCCAGATCCACAGCGAGCGCTGCGTGATCGTCTGCGCGTCGCCGGTCGAGATCGTGAACGCGTACCAGAGCGGGTAGGCGGCGACGAGCAGGACGAGGATCAGATACGCGTATCCCCCGAAGCCGGTGCGCCGGTTGAAGCCGCGCACTCGGCGGCGTGGGCGGATGGCGTGCTCGACGCCCGCGCTGCGCGTCGCGGTCATCGGGACGCCTCCTTCCGGATGCGTCGGGATCTCGGGACGCCGACGCCGGAGATGCTCCGGGTGATCGCGAGATTGATCAGGCCGATGAGCAGGATGATGAGGAAGAGGAGCCAGGCGATCGCCGCGGCCCGGCCGAAGTTGCCGTTCTCCCGCCATCCCGTGTTCTGGATGAGCATCGTGATCGTGAGCCACTGCTTGTCGTTGCCGCCGCGACCGTACTGGTCGTAGAGCGTCGGCTCGTCGAAGATCTGCAGGCCGCCGATGGTCGAGGTGATGACGACGAAGATGATCGTCGGCCGCAGGCTCGGGATCGTGATGCTGAAGAAGCGGCGCACGGCGTTCGCCCCGTCGATCATCGCGGCCTCGTGGTAGTCGCGGGGGACCGCCTGCATGGCGGCGAGGAGGATCAGGGCGTTGTAGCCGGTCCAGCGGAAGTTGACCATCGATGCGATCGCGATGTGGCTCGCGAACGCGTCGGAGTGCCAGGCGACCGGCGGGAGCCCGATCGTCTGGAGCAGGTTGTTCACGATGCCGAGCCGGTCGGCGAACATGAAGGAGAAGACGAGCGAGACGGCGACGGGCGTGAGCACGTAGGGGACCAGCACGCCCATTCGCCAGAACGTCTTGGCCCGGAGGTTCGTGTCCAGGACCGCGGCGATCGTGATCGCGAGGACGAGCTGCGGGACGGTCGAGAGCAGGAAGATGCTGATCGTGTTGCGCAGCGCGACCCAGAAGATCGGATTCTGCAGCGTGAAGAAGAAGTTGTCGAGGCCGATGTAGTCGCCCTCGCCGCCGATGAGGCTCCACTCGTGGACGGAGACATAGGCGGTGTAGAGGAGGGGGAACAGCCCAGTGACGGCGAAGAGGAGGAAGAACGGGGAGATGTAGAGGTAGGGGGAGAGCTTGACGTCCCATCGGCTCAGCTGCTGACCGAAGCCGAGACGACGGACCGGGCGGTCGGTCGCGGCACTGCGATTCGACATGCGCTTCCTCACGGAGTGACGGGGCGGGGGCGGTGATGGCCGGGCCGGTCAGGGACCGACCCGGCCATCAGTTCAGCAGGTCAGCCGAGCGAGTTGACGTCGGCGACGAACTTCTCCCACGAGGACGCGGCATCGTCGGTCTTGTCGATGTCGACTCGGCCGAGCGCCTGCACGAGCGCGTCGTTGATGGAGAAGTAGAACGGGCCCTTGAACGGCGCAACCGTGACGGCGTCCGCGCGGTCGGCGAAGATGCCGCCGACCTCCTGGTCGCCGAAGAACGGGTTCGTCGCGGTCAGGAGCGCGTCGTCCGTGTAGAGCGCCTGCTGGCTCGGGAACGTGCCGGCCTCGAGGAACGCCTGGAGCTGGACCTCGGGCGAGGTGAGCCAGTTGGCAAGCGCCTTGGCCTCCTCGAGGTGCGCGCCCTGCGCCGGGACGGTCAGGTACGAGCCGCCCCAGTTGCCGCCGCCGCCCGGGAACGCGTTGGCCACGCGCCAGGTCGTCACGTCAGGTGCGTTGCCGGAGATGACGCCGAGCATCCAGCCGGGGCAGAGCATCGTCGCGTAGTCACCGTTGGCCTGACCGGCGCCCCAGTCGGGGCTCCACTGGGACAGGTGCGCGGACTGCGTCGCGCTCGCGGCGAGGACCGCCTCGTAGATCTCCTTGACCTCGGGGTTCGTGGTCGCGATGATCTCGCCCGTCGCTGGGTCCTCGTACGCGGCCTCGACCTGGTTGATCATGCCCTGGTACGTCGCGGCGGCCGAGTCGAACCAGGCGCCCCCGGTGGCGTTGACGTAGTCCTCGCCGACCGCGAAGTAGTCGTCCCAGCTGCCGGTGAGCAGCTCGGAGACCTCATCGGGATCGGTCGGCAGGCCGGCCGCCTCGAAGAGGTCCTGGCGGTAGCAGATGCCCTGCGGCCCGATGTCCGTGCCGTAGGCGACGAGCCGGCCGTCCGCGTCGGTCGCTGCCGCGGTCTTCCACGGGAGCCAGCGATCGGCGAGCGACGGGTCGCTCAGGTCGAAGAGCTTGTCCGAGTACTGCATGAGCTCCGCGAACCAGTCGATCTCGACGGCCTCGATGTCGGCGAGGCCGGAGCCGGCGCCGAGCTTCGTGAAGTAGTTGGAGCGGGCGTCGTTGCTCGTCGCCGCGATGGTGTGCTCGATCGTGACGTTGGGGTGCAGCGCCGTGTACTGGGCGAGCAGGTCGTCGGTGTAGCCGAAGTTGTTGAAGGTGGCGACCGTGAGGGTCACCGGCTCGTCGCTCGGCGCGCTCGTCTCCGGCGCAGCGCCGCCGCCGGCACAGCCGGCGAGCGTCAGTGCGACGGCCGCCGAGCCCGCGAGGGCAGCCGTGGTGGTGCGTCGTGAAAGCTTCACGTTCACTCCTTTGTGTGCGTGTGGATGGTGGAACCCCTGCTATGGGAGCGCTCCCATATCAGCGTGAGAGCGCTCTCACGGAGGCGCGCGCACAACATACGTCCACAGAGCGGCCGATGTCAACAGTTCGATGCGCATTCGATCGGCGACCGTCGCGGCAGCCGCGATTCCGGGCGGCATGGCTACCAGACCGGCGGGCGACGGGGGTCCCATCGCAGGACGGCCTCGAGCTGGGCGCCGAGACCGAGCAGCGTCGACTCGGCGCCGGGACGTCCGATGAGCTGCACGCCCATCGGGAGGGCGGCGCGCTCGGAGCTCGGCTCGGTCCAGTGCACGGGGAGCTGCAGGGCGGGCAGGCCGGCCACGTTGACGAAGCTCGTCCACGGCGTCACCTGGCACTGCTGCTCGAAGTTGCGCTCGCCGTCCTCCGCGTCGTAGTGGCCGAGGAGCGGCGGCGGCACCGCGAGCGTCGGGGTGAGCACGGCGTCGTACCCCGAGAACGCCGTGATCGTGTCCCGCTCGAACCCGGCGAGCCAGCCGATCGCAGTGGCGAGCTCGCCCGCGTGCCGCTTCCGCCCCTCGGCGCGCAGCCACGCCGTGAGCGGCTCGAGCAGCCCGATCGCCTCGTCCGGGACCGGCAGCGAGGCCGGCCCCGCCTGCCAGATGACCCGGAAGTGATCCGGGTAGGCGGCGTCCGGCGCCCAGTCGAGCTCCTCCACGCGATGCCCCAGCCCGCCGAGCTCGACGATCGCGGCATCGAGCGCCGCACGCGCCTCCGGCGAGACGGTGATCTCGTACCAGGAGGACCAGGGCGAGACGGTGGTGACCCCGATTCGCAGCGGTGCCGCGGGCTCCCCGCGACTCGCCGCCGCGAGGTAGGGCCCATCGCCGGGCGGCGCGGTCGCCCAGACCGGCTGCGCGCCAGCTGGTGCCATCGCGTCGAGGAGGAGGGCGGCGTCGGCGACGTTCCGGGCGAGGGGCCCCGCCGTGACGAGCCCGCCCGGGAAGTCGAAGCCACCGGCGGATGGCACCCGCCCGCGCGATGGCTTCAGCCCGACGAGTCCGCAGGCCGCGGCGGGGATGCGGATCGAGCCTCCGCCGTCGGAGCCCGGTGCGAAGGGCAGCAGTCCGGCGGCGACCGCCGCGGCCGCGCCGCCCGAGGAGCCGCCCGCACCCCGGTCGAGGTCCCACGGCGTGCGCGCCGGTGGCCAGGCGAGTGGCTCGGTGTAAGCGGGCGTGCCGAACTCGGGCGTCGCCGTCTTGCCGAGCGACACCCCGCCCGCGGCATCGAGCGCCTCCACGAGCGGGTCGGAGACCTCCGGCACGTGGTCGGCCATGAGCCGGGAGCCGTAGCGGGTCGGCACTCCGGCCCGCGCGACGAGGTCCTTGTCGGCGAAGGGCAGCCCGAGAATCGGTCGCGTCGTCTCGGCCGGCATCGCCGGTGCGCGATCGATGGCCGCCGCCGCCGCGAGCGCTCGTTCGGCGGTGACCTCCACGAACGCGCCGACGGCCCCGCCGTGCGACTCGATCCGTCCGAGGTAGTGCGTCACGAGCTCGACCGAGCTCAGCTCGCCCCGGCGGATCGCCTCGCGCTGCTGGACCGCGGTGAGCTCGTGCAGGTCTGCCATGCCGTCACCCTATGCGCCGCCGGGTCCTGTCCAGCGGTGCGTTCTGCGCAATGCGCAGCGCAGCATTGCGCGAACGGCACCGCCAGACGGGCTCAGCCGAGCGCAGCATCGACGATCGCCTTCGCCTCGACCTGCACCTCGGCGAGATGCTCGGGTCCGCGGAACGACTCCGCGTAGATCTTGTAGACGTCCTCCGTGCCGCTCGGCCGCGCTGCGAACCACGCGCTCTCGGTGACCACTTTGACGCCGCCGATCGCGGCGTCATTGCCCGGCGCCCGACTCAGCCTCGCGGTGATCGGCTCGCCCGCGAGCGTCGTCGCGTCGATGTCGTCCGGCGCGAGCCGCCCAAGCCGGGACTTCTGCTCCTTCGAGGCCGGTGCGTCGATCCGCGCGTAGGCGGGGTCGCCGAACTCGGCGGTCAGCTCGCGGTAGCGCTCGGACGGCGTCTGCCCCGTCACCGCGATCATCTCCGCCGCGAGGAGGGCGAGCAGAATGCCGTCCTTGTCGGTCGTCCACACCGAGCCGTCGCGCTCGAGGAAGCTCGCGCCGGCCGACTCCTCGCCGCCGAACGCGATCGACCCGTCGGACAGGCCGGGGACGAACCACTTGAAGCCGACCGGCACCTCGACGAGCCTCCGGCCGAGCGACGCGGCCACCCGGTCGATCATCGACGACGAGACGAGCGTCTTCCCGATCGCGGCGTCCGGCGACCAGCCGTGCCGGTGCCGGTAGAGATAGTCGATCGCGACCGCGAGGTAGTGGTTCGGGTTCATCAGCCCGCCGTCGGGCGTCACGATCCCGTGCCGATCGGCGTCGGCGTCGTTGCCGGTGATCACGTCGAACTCGCCGCCCCCGGCCCGCGCGACGAGCGACGCCATCGCGGAGGGCGAGGACGGGTCCATCCGGATCCGTCCGTCCCAGTCGAGTGTCATGAACGCCCACTGCGGGTCGACCGCCGGATTGAGGACCGTGAGATCGAGCCCGTAGCGGTCCCGGATCGCTCCCCAGTACGCGACCGAGGCGCCGCCGAGCGGGTCCGCGCCGATGCGCACGCCCGCGCGCTGGATCGCCGCGATGTCGATGACGTTCGCCAGGTCGTCCACGTACGCGCCGAGGAAGTCGTGCTCGCGGAAGTCGAGCGCCTTCGTCCGCCGGACGCCGGCGTTCCCGGCCGCGAGCAGCTCGTTCGCGCGGGCCGCGATCTGGTTCGTCGCATCCGTGTCCGCCGGCCCGCCGTGGGGAGCGTTGTACTTGAAACCGCCGTCGCGGGGCGGGTTGTGGCTCGGGGTGATGACGATGCCGTCCGCCGTCTCGCCGGACGGGCCCTCGTTGTGCACGATGATCGCCCGCGAGATCGCCGGCGTCGGCACCCATTCGGCGCTCGCGCGCACCTGCACGCCGTTCGCGCTCAGCACCTCGAGCGCCGTCTTGAGCGCGGGCCGGGACAGCGCGTGCGTGTCGCCGCCGATGAAGAGCGGTCCCGTCACCGACTGGGCCGCCCGGTACTCGACGATCGCCTGCGTGATCGCCGCGATGTGGGCATCGTTGAACGCGGTGTCGAAGCTCGATCCGCGGTGGCCGCTCGTCCCGAACACGACGCGCTGTGCGGGGATCCCCGCGTCCGGAGTCAGCGAGTGATACGCCTCGACGAGGTCATCGATGTCGACGAGATCGTCCGGTCGGGCCGAGGTGCCTGCGCGCTCGTGCATGCCTTCATTCTGGTTCGTCGGGCGACTTGACGAGCAGCGCGCCCGGCTCCAGTCTCGCCTCGAGGGCGACGGCGTCCCCGAGATCGTCGCCGTCGACCTGGACGCCGACCGGCAGCGGGGTCTTCAAGCTCAGCTTCGCGCCGCGACGGTAGATGACATCCCGCCCATGCGCGGTCCGCCGGTCGCTGATCCGCCGACCCCAGGCGAAACGGCGCAGGACGGAGTTCTCGATCGCGACCGTGGTCCACACCTTCGCGACGCCGAACGGACCACGAGGACGGAATCCCGCGATGTCGAGAATGCCGTCATCCGGCCTCGAGTCCGGGACGATCCGCAGGCCGCCTGGCAGCAGGTCGCAGTTCGCGATCACCATGGAGTGCACGCGCGCGCCGCGCTGCTCGCGCTCGTCGACCCGGTAGCCGATGCGGAACGGCTTCGACCTCGGCAGCGTGCGCCAGACGGCATCGGCGTAGGCCATCCAGCCGATCCGCTTCTTGAGCTCGGGCTTCGTCGCGCGCAGCATCTCGGCGTCGATGCCCATGCCGGCGATGACGAGGAACACCTCCTCGCCCGTCGTCGAGCCGTCCCGCCGGGTCGCCTCGAGGATGCCCACGTCGATCGCGCGTGTCGCATCGGAGTAGGCGACCTCGACTGCTCGCTCGAGCGCGAGCGGCAGGCTCAGGTTCCGGGCGAGCAGGTTGCCGGTGCCCTGCGGCACGATCGCCATCGCCACCCCGGTGCCCCGCAGGCCCGCCGCGACCGCGCGCACGGTGCCGTCCCCGCCCACGGCCGCGACCGCGTCGAACCCCTGCTCCGCGGCACGCGCCGCGAGTCCCGTGCCGAAGTCGTGCGGCGTCGTGGGCAGCCACTCGTTCTCGCCCCAGCCGGCCGCCCGGCGGCCCTCCTCGAAGGCGCGACGCACGACGTCTTCCTTGACCTTCAGGGGATTGAAGACGACGGCCATGCGGCGGGACACGATGCATACCGTACTCGCGGCTCCAGCTCCCGAACCAGGGAGCGCCGGCCCGGAAGCCTAGACTCGACGGCATGATCGACCCCGTCCTGCTGCGCTCGGAACCGGACCGCGTGCGCGCGTCCCAGGTGGCACGCGGCGACGATGTCGGCATCGTCGACGAGGCGCTCGCGGCGGACACGTCGCGTCGCACGGCCCTCACCGCATTCGAGACGCTGCGCGCGGAGCAGAACGCCCACTCGAAGCTCGTCGCGAGGGCACCGAAGGACGAGAAGGTCGCGCTCGTCGCGCAGGCCCAGGACCTCGCGGCCCGCGTGAAGGCCGCGCAGCAGGCGGCGACGGACTCCGAGGCCGCATACGACGCGCTCATCGCGCGGATCGGGAACGTCGTGATCGACGGCGTCCCGGCCGGCGGCGAGGACGACTGGGCGCTCATCCGCGAGGTCGGCACCCCGCGCACGTTCGACTTCGCGCCGCGTGACCACGTCGAGATCGGCGAGCTCACCCGCTCGATCGACATCCCCCGGGGCACGAAGGTCTCCGGGTCGCGCTTCTACTTCCTGCGCGGCTGGGGCGCGCGGCTCGAGCTCGCGCTCATGCGCCTCGGGCTCGACACCGCGATCGAGGCCGGCTTCGAGCCGCTCATCACCCCGACGCTCGTGCGGCCGGAGATCATGGCGGGCACGGGCTTCCTCGGTGCCCACTCCGACGAGATCTACTACCTGCCCGCCGACGACCTGTATCTGACCGGGACGAGCGAGGTCGCGCTCGCGGGCTACCACTCGGACGAGATCCTCGACCTCGCCGACGGTCCCATCCGCTACGCGGGCTGGTCGGCCTGCTACCGGCGCGAGGCCGGGGCGGCCGGCAAGGACAACCGGGGGATTCTCCGGGTCCACCAGTTCCACAAGCTCGAGATGTTCAGCTATGCCGTCCCCGAGGAGGCCGAGGCCGAGCACCTCCGGCTGCTCGGGCTCCAGGAGCGGATGCTGCAGGCGTGCGAGCTCTCGTACCGGGTCATCGACGTCGCCGCGGGCGACCTCGGCTCGAGCGCGGCGCGGAAGTTCGACATCGAGGCCTGGGTGCCGACCCAGGGCACGTATCGCGAGCTCACCTCGACGAGCAACTGCACGACGTTCCAAGCCCGCCGTCTCGGGATCCGCTCGCGCGGCGAGGACGGGAAGACCTCGCCAGTGGCGACGCTGAACGGCACCCTCGCGACGACGCGCTGGCTCGTCGCGATCCTCGAGACGCATCAGCAGGCGGACGGCTCGGTCCGGGTGCCGGCGGCGCTGGTGCCCTACCTCGGCACCGACGTCATCCCGGTCAAGTGATGCCGGGCGCCCACGAGAGCTGGCTCGTCGCGCTCGATGTCGACGGCACGATCCTGCACGAGGACGAGTCGCTCGACGCGGTGGTCGCCGACGCCGTGCGAGGCGCTCGCGAGCGCGGCCACGAGGTCATGCTCGCGACCGGCCGCTCGTGGCAATCGACGCAGCCGGTCCTCCTCGCCCTCGGGCTGAGCCCCGAGTACGTCGTGTGCTCCAACGGTGCGATCGTGATGCGGCGCCAGGGCGAGGGGTTCGGGCAGGAGGCTCCGGACTACGTCCGCGCGCATGTCGAGACCTTCGACCCGACCGAGGTGCTCATGCGGATCCGCGACCACCTCCCCGACGGCAAGTTCATGGTCGAGCTCGCGGACGGGCAGCGGCTGTTCACGGCCGGGATGTTCGACTGGGACCTGACGAACGCGGTCCAGGTCGGATTCGACGATCTGCTCGGCACGTTCGCGACCCGCGTCGTCGTCGTGTCCCCCGACCATGAGCTCGAGGACTTCCTCAGCGTCGTCGAGCGGATGGGCCTCCACCGGGTCTCGTACGCCGTCGGCTGGACCTCGTGGCTCGACATCGCGCCGGACGGCGTCAACAAGTCGACGGCGATGGAGCGGGTCCGCGCCTGGCTCGGTGCGCCACGGAGTCGTGTCATCGCGGTCGGTGACGGTCGCAACGACATCGAGATGTTCGAGTGGGCGGCGCTCTCCGGACGGGCCGTCGCGATGGGCCAGGCTCCCGACGAGGTCAAGGCCGCCGCGACGGAGATCGCCCCCCCGGTGAGCGAGGCGGGGCTGGCCGGAGTTCTCGACTCGCTCCCATAGTCGGGTCGGTATCGTCTACCGGATGAGCGAGGAGCAGACGGGCGTCGAGGACGCCAGCGGTGCGTCGAGGGCGCGCCGCGTCTCCGCGCGGCATGCGCATCGCGCTCGGCCGAACCCGGCCGGCCTGATCCTCGGCACCATCGCCTCCGTCCTCGCGATCGTCCTGATCGCCAGCGGCGCGGTCGGCGCCGTCGTCTGGAACACGTTCTCCAAGCGCCTCGAGGCGACGATCGTCAAGATCTCCGAGACCGATGCGCCGCCCCCGGATCTCGGTGCGATCGAGGGCGGGTTCAATATCCTCATCGTCGGCTCGGACACCCGTGAAGGCGGGAACAACATCGACGGCTCAGATACGGAGGGGGTCCTCAACGACGTGAACATCCTGCTCCACGTCGCGCAGGATCAGCAGAGCGCCGTCGTCGTGAGCTTTCCCCGCGACCTGCGGATCCCGTACCCCGACTGCGCGATCGGCGGGGACGGGAAGATCAACTCGGTCCTCTACTGGGGCGAGCTCGGCTGCGTCGTCCAGACGGTCTCCGAGTTCGCCGACGTGCCGATCCAGTTCGCCGCGATGGTGACGTTCTCGGGCGTCATCGAGATGTCCGACGCCATCGGCGGTGTCGACGTGTGCGTCGCCGGTCCGATCCAGGACGAGGACACAGGCCTCAACATCGGTGCCGCCGGGACCTACAACCTGCAGGGCTTCTACGCGCTCGCGTTCCTGCGCACCCGCGGGGCGGTCGGCGACGGCAGCGATCTGAGCCGAGTCAGCTCGCAGCAGGTCTACCTGTCGTCGATGATCCGCAAGGTGAAGTCCGACGGCACGCTCGGCGACATCGGCAAACTCCTGGGACTCTCCCAGGCGGCGCTCGCGAACATGACGCTGTCGGCCGGCCTCGCGGACCCGTACACCCTCGTCCAGATCGCGCTCGTGCTGAAGAACATCCCCCTGAATCGCGTCACCTTCACCCAGTTCCCGACCTATGGCGGGGACACGTCGGGCCACGGCTATTACTTCCCGACCGACGCCGGATTCACGCTCTTCGACTACATCCGCGCCGACCAGCCCTTCGTGCTCCCGCAGGTCGGCGACGATCGGGGCTCGACGATCGACCCGAACGGCACGCTGACCCCGGAGCAGCAGGAGCAGCTCGCGGACAACTCGGGTCTCCCGGTGCTGGACGGGGTCACCGGCCAGACCGCGGCGGATTTCTCCTGCTCGGTGCCGTACTACGGCTGATGCCCAATTTCCGTCGCTAGACTCGCGACGCTTGCCCGGGGAGGGCTGTCCGAGCGGCCGATGGAGCCGGTCTTGAAAACCGGTGGGCGGAGACGCCTCGTGGGTTCGAATCCCACGCCCTCCGCTGAGAACCCGATCGTAGGAATGAGAGGAACGCGATGAGCGAGTCGCCGGACCGCGCGCCGAGGCGCGTCATCCCTCGGCATGCGCGACGCGCCCGCCCGAACCCGGCGGGCCTCATCGTCGGCGTCATCGCGTCGGTGCTCGCGGTCGCGCTGCTGTCCACCGCCGCGGTCGGCGCGGTCGTGTGGAACACGTTCTCCAAGCGCCTCGAGGCGACGATCGTCAAGATCTCGGAGACCGACGCGCCGCCTCCGGACATCGGTGCGATCGAGGGCGGGTTCAACATCCTCATCGTCGGCTCGGACACCCGCGAGGGCGGGAACAACATCGACGGCTCAGATGAGGGCGGAATTCTCAATGACGTCAACATGCTGCTCCACGTCGCGCAGGATCAGCAGAGCGCCGTCATGATCGCCGTCCCGCGCGACCTCTATGTCGGCGACTCGACCCCGTGCGCGTGGAGCAAGATCAACACGAGCCTCGCCGCTGGCGGCTTCCCCTGCGCCGTCGACACGATGGGGGGCCTCACCGGTCTCCCGATCCAATTCGCGGGTCTCATCACGTTCACCGGCGTCATCGCGATGGCGGACGCGATCGGCGGCGTCGAGGTCTGCGCCGACGCGCCGATCCTCGACGAGGACACGGGCCTCAACATCCCCGAGGGCTACTCGACCGTCACGGGCTTCTACGCGCTCGCGTTCCTGCGCACGCGCGGCGGCGTCGGCGACGGCAGCGACCTCAGCCGGGTGAGCTCGCAGCAGGTCTACCTCTCGTCGCTGATCCGGAAGGTGAAGTCGGACGGTGTGCTCAACGACCCGCTCGCCCTGCTCTCGATCGCGCAGACCGCATTGGCGAACATGACGCTGTCGGGCAGCCTCGCGGACCCCTACACGATGGTCCAGATGGCGCTCGCGCTCAAGAACCTGCCGCTGAACCGGGTGACGTTCGTCCGCTGGCCCACCTACTACGGGCCGGCGCCCGAGGGCGAGACGAGCTCGTCGGTCATGACGGACTGGGGCGCGGCGAACGAGCTCCTCGCGCTCATCGCGGCGGACCAGCCGTTCGTGCTCCCGGCGGTCGGCGACGACCGCGGCTCGACGATCGACCCGAACGGCGCGCTCACGCCGGAGCAGCAGGAGCAGCTCGCGGACAACAGCGGGCTTCCCGTCCTGAGCGGCGTCACCGGCCAGACGGCCGCGGACTTCTCCTGCTCCGTCGCGAACTGACGCACGGTCGTCCATCCGCGACACGCCGAAACGTCGCGCGGTAGGTTGACGGGATGAGGAGACTCGGTGCCGTCATGGCGGCAGGAGTGCTCGGCGGGGTGCTGCTGCTCGGCGCGGCGCCGGCCGTCGCGGCCCCGGTTGACTCATCCGGCGAGGTCGCCGGTGTCGTGGTCGCGGGCGTCGACGACTTCCACTTCGAGCGGATGGACGTCGACTACACGCTCGGGCGCGACGAGTCGGGGGCGAGCACGCTGCGCGTCGTCGAGACCTTCGTCGCGGTCTTCCCGGACATCGATCAGAACCGCGGCATGCGTCGCGTGATCCCCGACACGTACAACGGCCAGCCGTTGCTGCCCAGATTCGTCTCCATCACCGACGGCGAGGGCAACCCACGGCCCGCGGAGGTCGAGTACGGCGATGGCGAGTTCACGATGACGTCGCGTGCGGACGACTATGTGCATGGATCGCAGGTCTACGTCTTCACCTACACGCTGCAGCACGTCACCTGGCGGTTCGGTGACACCGGGGACGAGTTCTACTGGGATGTCAATGGCACCGAATGGCTTCAGACGTTCGGGGACGTCACCGCGACCCTGCACGTCGACTCGGAGCTCGCCGCGGCGATGTCGGACACGGCGTTCTGCTATCGCGGCAGCTCCGGGTCGACCGAGCGGTGCGAGATCTCGGTCGAGCGGACGGGTGGCGGCGCAACGGTCCATGCGTCGAGCGGACCGCTCCAGCCACGGCAGACCATGACGATCGCGGTCGGCTTCGAGGCGGGGACGTTCGTCGCGTTCGACACCTCGTACTTCTCGACGCCGTGGGGTTGGCTGCAGGCGCTGGCCGGGCTCGGGCTCCTCGGCTCGCTCATTGCCGCCATCGTCATCCGAGCGAGCAGACTGCGGGACGATCCAGGGCGCACGGTGATCATCGCCGAGTACGGCCCGCCGAAGGGCATCGATGCACTGCAGAGCGCGGTGCTGCTCGGACTGTCGAGCCGTGCCATCCCGGCCGAGGTGCTCGAGCAGGCGGTGGTCGGGAGCATTCGGATCGTCGAGGGTGAGCGCAAGCCCTTCGGCGGCTATCGGCTGCAGGCCGAGCTCGTCGATCCGAGTCGTGCCGACGGCGACGGGCAGATGCTGCTCGAGGGTCTCTTCGGCCCTGCCGCGCCGCCTGGCGCCGTGTTCGAGTTCGGGCGTGCCGACACGCGTGTGTCGGCCGCGGCTCGGAAGATCCTGACGTGGGCCGGCGAGGAGCTGCGGCGCCAGGGCATCTACCGTCCCGTGCCGCGCCGCCTGCGCGTCTGGCCCATGCTGCTCGCGGTCGGCTTCACGGTCGCCGCCTTCGCCTTCGGCATCGGCGTCGCGGAGTCCGGGCGGAGCGAAGGCCCCGTCATCCTCGTCAACGTGCTGGGCGTCGTGGTCGTGGTGGCGGTGGCCGTGCTCGTCGCGCGGAGGCCCAAATCCGCGCGGGGTGCCGAGATCCGCGATCATCTTCAGGGCGTGAAGGAGTTCATCGCGTGGGCGGAGGCGGATCGCATCCGCATGCTGCAGTCGCCCGCGGGCGCCGAACGGATCCGAATCGACCCGAACGACCCGCGCCAGCTGCTGCGGCTGTACGAGTCGCTGCTCCCGTACGCAGTCGTGTTCGGGCTCGAGAAGGAGTGGGGTAAGCGGCTCGCCGTGCTCTACGCGGACGAGACCCCCGGGTGGTACTCGAGCAGCCGCGGGTTCGACGCCGCGATCTTCGCCGCCGGCATCGCGACGCTCTCTGCGAGCGCGTCGAGCTCCTCATCGACCTCGGGCGGATCGGGCGGCGGCGGATCCGCCGGTGGTGGTGGCGGTGGTGGTGGCGGAGGAGGGGTCTAGCCCTGCGGCTCCGCCGGCGTGCCGCGCTCCCAGGCCGCGATCGGTCCTTCGATCACCACGAAACTCGGATGCGGCTCGGGCGCTCCACCTCGCCAGCGTGCCGCCGTCGCCGGGCTGCGCGCCTCGAGCTTCGCCTGGAGATGCGTCCACTCGTGCGCGAGCTGCCCGTCGGTCACCGGCAGCGGCGTGCGCACCGGGCCCGGCCGGTCGATCCTCATCCGGTCGAAGCGGTAGCCGCGCGCATCCGCCTCGTCGACGAGTGCCGACAGGTAGGCGCCGACGGCGACCAGCGGATCCTCCGCCTCCCGAAATCGCGTGAGCTGCGGGTGGTGCCGATAGCCGGCGGTGCGGCCGGCGAGCACGGCCTGGGCGAGCAGCGTCTCCCGCCAGCAGGCGATGAGCGCCTGCCGGTCGAGCTGCCGGGGGTGCAGCGACCAGATCCTCATGACATCACCAGCGCGATCAGGATCAGCGTCACGGCGAAGCCGACGAGGTAGTTGACGAGGAGGAACCGGCGCCATGCGCGGTTCGCCGCGCCGGATCCGCCGTCGGTCACGGAGCGGTACGGCCAGGCGAGCAGGATGTACGGCAGCGCGAGGGCCGAGGCGAGGCTCGCAGGGAAGGGCAACGGCAGGAGCAGGGCGCCGGCGAGGAGCCAGAGCGCCATCGCGATTCGCACGGTCGCCGCGGCGCCGAGCACCGTCGCGATCGAGCGGATGCCCCCCTCGCGGTCCGGCACGACGTCCTGCACCGCGCCGAACGCATGGCTCGCCGCGCCCCAGAGGAAGAATGCGGCGAGCGAGAGCGCCGCCTCCCAGCCCCACGCGCCGCCCGCGAGCACGACGCCGTAGACGGCCGGACTCGTGAAGTGGGTGCTCGAGGTGATGGAGTCGAGGAATGGGATCTCCTTGAATCGCAGGCCCGGCACCGAGTAGGCGGCGACCGCGAAGAGCGACACGGCGAGGACGACCCAGGACGCCGGGGAGCCGAGCACGACGAGCGCGACGACGAAGGGGACGCACAGGCCGATCGCCCAGAGGAGCACGCGTCGGTGGACGGCGGGCTCGAGGAGCGCGCCCTCCACGCCGCCCTTGCGCGGGTTCACGGCGTCCGACGCGTGGTCGAAGACGTCGTTGATCCCGTACATCGCGAGGTTGTAGGGGACGAGGAAGAAGATGGTGCCGATGACGAGCGCCGCGTCGACGCTCCCGCCCGCGAGCAGGTAGGCCACCGCGAACGGGTAGGCGGTGTTCACCCAGCTGAGCGGACGGGAGGCGACGAGCAGTCGAGGCGCGAGAGATCTAGAGCCCGGCATCGCCACGTCCCCTCGCCGCGAGCTCCCATACGGCCGGCGCGAGCAGCGCGACGGCGATCGGGTACGCGAGATCCTCGACGGGCGCGAGACCGATCCGAGCACCCGAGATGTGCGCGTCCGAGTAGGCGAAGAGCCCGGCGGCGATCATGGCGTTGTCGAATGCGATGGTGAGCACGACGAGCGCCACTGCCGCGAGCAGGGTCGGCCGGACCGGAATCCGTCGGCCGCGTCGTCGCGCGACGATCTCGCCGGCGGCGCGGACGACGAGCGCGACGAGGAGCAGGGCGGCGCAGAGCAGTGCGTAGGTCATCGTCGGGCCCGGTGCGGGAGGCGCCCGAGGGCGCTGAGCAGATTCATCGTCAGGTACACGAGGAACGCGAGGAAGAACGGCTCCTCGAGCGGCAGCTCGGGGGCGAGCAGGATGCCCGTCATCGCCCACGTCGGCGCACGGTGGAAGATGCCGAGCGCGATGCCGACGAGGTCGACGACGAGCAGCAGCGCGACGCCCGCGACGAGCACGATCGTCGCCCGGCGTCCGTCCCGCCAGAACGCGAGGCGCCAGCGCCGATCGACGAGCGCCATGCAGCCGATCAGGATGACGAGCGTGGCGAGGTACAGCGGAGTCATGTGCGGGCTGCCTCGGTGCGCTGCGTCGGCTCCGGCAAGGGCGACGCGGAGCGATCGCCTCGCAGTCGCTTCAGCACGAGCTCCGCGCTGATCAGGCACATCGGCACCCCGATCCCGGGGATCGTGCTCGAGCCGGCGTAGAGGAGGCCATCGATGCCGCGCGGTGCATTCCTGGCGCGCAGGAATGCGCTCTGCCGGAGCGAGTGGGACGGTCCGAGCGCACTCCCGGACCAGGCGTTGAGGTCCGCGGCGAAGTCGCCCGGGGCGACGGTCCTTCGCACGACGATCCGGTCCGCGAGATCGCGTGCGCCGGTCCAGGCGGCGATCCGGTCGATGACGCAGTCGACGAACGCCTCGACCTGCGGATCGCCCGCGCCGTCGACGCCGCCGCGCCCGAGGCCCGGGTCGGCGGCGACGGGCACGAGCACGTAGAGATTCTCGTCGCCGGGTGGGGCGACCCCGGGATCGGTCGCGCTCGGCTTGCCGATGTAGAGCGACGGGGACGCCGGGAGACCCCCGCCAGGTCGGGCGATCGACTCGAAGCCGCCTTCCCAGTCGTCGGCGAGCAGCAGGGTGTGATGGGCGAGCTCCGGCACGCGTCCGCGGACCCCGAGCATTGCGAGCACGGCACCGGGTCCCGGGGTGCGGCGCCGCCAGCGTCGCGTGGCGGCGGCCCGGTGCTCGGGGCCGAGGAGCTCGGTCTCCACGTGATGCAGGTCCGCGGTGGCGACGAGGAGGTCGGCGGGCACGAGCTCGCCGCCGGTCAGGATGGCGCCGCGGGCCCGCCCGCGCTCGACGACGATCCGCTGGACCCGGGCCCCCGTGCGGAGCCGCGCCCCTGCCGCCTCGGCGAGCGCCGCGATCCGTTCCACGACGCGAGCGAAGCCTCCTTCGGGGTACAGCACGCCGTCGTTCACATCGAGGTGGCTCATCAGGTGGTACATGCTCGGCACCTGCAGCGGGGAGCCGCCGAGGAAGACGGCCGGGTAGCCGAGCAAGCGTCGCAGTCGGTCGTCTCGGGTCCGTGAGCGGATCTCGGCATCGAGGGAGCGGCCCATCAGTCGGCCGAGGCGCGGCAGTCCGGCCAAGACCTCCGCGTTGAGCCACGGGCCAGCCGAGTCGAACGAGCTGTAGAGGAAGCGGCGCAGCGCGAGGTCGTAGGTCGTCTCCGCCGAGTCGAAGTAGTGCTCCAGCTTCGTCGCATTCGCCGGATCGAGCGCCGTCATCGCGCCGCGCGCCGCTTCCCGCCCGGCTGGCAGGTCGAATGGCTGTGACCGGCCTTCGAAGTAGGCCCGGTATCCGGGATCGAGAGGGTGCAGCGTCAGCTGCTCGGCGGTGGACGTGCCGAGCAGGCGGAAGAAGTGGTCGAACACCTCCGGCATGAGATACCAGGAGGGGCCGGTGTCGAAGCGGAACCCGTCGGCCGACCACGATCCCGCGCGGCCGCCGACTGCGTCCCCTGCTTCGAGCAGCGTGACCCGGTGTCCCTCGGCAGCGAGGAGAGCGGCGGTCGCAAGGCCTGAGATCCCCCCGCCGATGACGACGGTCTCGCGGGCGCTCACGGCCGCCCCGGCAGCAGCGTGCAGCGCGTCGCGATCATGAGCTTCGCGACGGCGGGTACGGAGACCCGCGCGCTCGCAACCCGCTCGGCGGGGAGCCGGTCGAGCCGCCGCAGCAGCTCGGCGAAGATCCCGGTCGCGACCCGCACGGCCCGGCGGGTGTCGCGCGGCAGCTTCGGGATCGCTGCGCGCGCGGCGTCCAGGTCGGCGCGGATGTCGGTGATGACGTCAGCCTTTGCGACGTCGCTCAGGCCCGTCGCCTCCATGCCGGGCAGGTAGGCGCGGCCGAGCCGGTCGGCGTCATGGCCGAGGTCGCGGAGGAAGTTCACCTTCTGGAACGCCGCGCCGAGTCGAGCCGCGCCCGCCTCGAGCGCCGCGAGATCCTCGGCGGGCGTCTCGCGATCCTGCAGGAAGACGGCGAGGCACATGAGCCCGACCGCCTCCGCGGAGCCCCGGATGTATGTCTGGTACTCGACGGCGTCGAACGCGACGGGGTCGAGATCGCGGCGCATCGACGAGAAGAAGTCGGCGATCGGCTCGGGTGCCATGCCGCTGCGGCGGGCGACGTTCGCGAAGGCGTGCACGATGAGATTCGCACTGAACCCCGTCGCGATCGCGCGCGCGACCTCCGCCTCCAGCTCGTCGAGCCGCTGCCCGCGCGCCGTGCGGTCGAGGCCGGCCTCCTCCGCCGTGCCGTCGACGATCTCGTCGGCGACGCGCACGAGCGCGTAGATCGAGCCGATCGCTCCGCGCGTGCGCCGAGGGAAGAGCGAGGCGGCCATCCGGAACGAGTTCGAGTAGCGCCGAATGACGGGGGCGGCGGCGATCTCGGCGGTGGCGTCGTAGAGCACGAGGCCGGTGTCGCGGCTCATGCCCAGCGCTCCGCGGCGCACCGGGCCTCGTCGGCGAGCAGCGTCGCGAGTGCGTCGGGGAGCCCGGCCGCATCGATGAGCGCGAGCGTCGCGTCGCATTCGCGGGCGATCTCCGCCTCGAAGCGAGCCCGAGCGCCGGAGTGTTCCAGTGTCTCGCGCAGCAGCTCGACACCGGTCTCCTCGAGCCCTTGGTCGCCGAAGAGCTCGGCCGTGCGCGCCCACGCGTCCGACTCGCGGGCATACGCCACGAGCATCGTCTGCTTGCCCTCGCGCAGGTCGTTCGACGCGCTCTTGCCGGTCTCCTCGCTCCGCCCGAAGACCCCGAGCAGGTCGTCGCGCATCTGGAAGACGAGGCCGAGGGAGCGGCCGATGGCGCCGAGCCGATCGCCGACGATCTCCGGCGCGCCGGCGAGGATCGACGCGGCTCGCAGCGGCAGCTCGAGCGAGTAGTGGGCCGTCTTGTCCGCCATCATGTCGCGGATCTCGGCCGGCGTGGGCGTGCCGAGACCGGAGGCGTACGCGACGTCGGCGAGCTCGCCGGCGGCGGCGCGGAAGATGCTCTCGTCGACGAGCGCCACGAGACGCTCGCGTCGCGCAGGAGCGATGTCGAGATCTGCGGTGAGCCGGATCGCCGCGGTGAGGAGCAGGTCGCCGGCGAGGATGGCCGCGCTCTGGCCCCAGCGCGCGGCCGCGGCGCTCGGGAGGCCGGCGCGCTCGGAGGCGGCGGCGAATGCGCCGACGAGGTTCGGCGCACCCCGGCGCTCGACGTCGCCGTCGATGACGTCGTCGTGGAGGAGCAGCGCGGTGTGGAGGAGCTCGATCGCGGCGGCGAGCTCGACCGCCGGTTCCGGCGTCGCACCGCCGAGATGGAGGTAGGCGGCCAGGACGAGGCGCGGGCGCAGGCGCTTGCCGCCTGCCGCCGAGGCGCGGAGCTCGCGCCACAGGTCTTCGTAGTGCGGGGAGTGGCGAACCGCCCGTTGCGCGGCGTCATCGAAGAAGCGATCCAGCCGGTCCTCGACCTGGGACAGGATCGCGTCGGTCCGGGTCGCCGTCGTCACCTCGGCACCCCGGCGCGGAACAGGTCGAGGAGCTCGAGCTGCAGCACGAGCCAGGGGCTGAACGCCCAGGGTGTCGCGCGGACCGAGGTCGAGAGCGCCTCCGGGTCGATCCACACGTGCTCCATCACCTCGTGGGGGGATGGCCGGAGATCCGATGCGAGGCGTGCGCTGTAGACGGGGCAGATCTCGTGCTCGACGACGCCGGAGGGATCGACGGCGCGGTATCGGAAGAGCGGCAGCTCGAGCTCGAGGTCGCTGAGGTCCGCGCCGAGCTCGAGGTGCGCGTGGCGGCGTACCGCGTCGAGGACGGTCTCGCCGGGACCGGGATGGCCGCAGAACGAGTTCGTCCAGACACCGGGCCAGGTCCGCTTCCCGAGCGCGCGACGGGTGATGAGCACGCGGCCCGCGTCGTCGAGCAGATAGCAGGAGAACGCGAGGTGGAGCGGGGTATCCGGTCCGTGCACGGCGGCCTTCGGCGCAGTGCCGATCGCGTCTCCGGACTCCGAGACGAGCACGACCTCATCCATCGCCTGCCCCTTTCCTCTCCACCCAGCTTTCCTGGATATTACCTAACTCAACTAGTATTCAACCAATCATAACTATATCTCGAGGGCTAGCGTGTAGGCATGCAGATGGAGGGACCTGAGATCGCGATGCGTCTCCACGACCCGAGGGTCATGGACGCGAAGCGGCGTCTCGGCGTCATGGAAGCGCTCGACGGCATCGACGAGGCCCAGCTGGGCCAGATGGTCCGCGTGATGGACGCGATGTTCAGCTGGCGGGAGGCGGAGCGGCGCGTCAGCGAGGCCTCGCAACGGTACATGCGCCTCGGCGAGAAGGACATGAAGGCGCTGCGGCTCCTGATCGTCAAGGCGGACCGGGGAGAGCACGTCACGGCACGGGACATCGCCGAGCATCTCGGGATCTCGAGCGCCGCCACGACCAAGCTGCTCGACCGCCTCGAGGTCGGCAGTCACATCCGGCGCACCCCGCACCCGAGCGACCGGCGGGCGATCGCCGTGATAATCACACCGGAGACGCGCAAGGCGGCCGAGCTCACCGTCGGGCGCGAGCATGCCCGTCGCTTCCGCGTCGTCGCGGCGCTCTCGCCCGAGGAGCGCGAAGTCGTGATCCGCTTCCTCGACGCGATGAGCGTCACGAGCGAGGCCGACTGGGTGCAGGGCTCGGATCACGCGGCTGGGACAGAGCCCGCCGCGTAGCCGCCTGGTCGACGTCCGGTAGGATCGTCGGGTACTTGGAGTCGTCGCATAGTCCGGTCGAGTGCACCACCCTGCTAAGGTGGAGACCCCTTTTTGGGGTCCGAGGGTTCAAATCCCTCCGACTCCGCTCTCGTCCGGATCCCCGAGATCGAACCCGAGGGGCCGGTCCGCCACCGAGGTGAGCGCGGTCACCGTGATCCAGCCGTCGGCGAGCCGGGCCGCGTCGGTCCCCGGCTCGGGGATGACCGGGAGCTCTTCCACGGCGAGCCGGACGTGACTCGCCTCCCGTTCGGTGAGCGTGGTCTGGACGATGCCGAACGACGCGAGTCGGGCCTCGGTGACGCCGCGCGGCGTCGGCGAGTTCGGGACGTTCACGTTGAGCACCGAGCCCGGTGGGAGCTCGATCAGGCGGGGCATGAGGTCGATTGCCGCGAGCGCCGCGCGCTCCCAGTGCAGCGCCACGGGCCGGAGCCCGGCGTCGAGCGAGACGGCGAGCCCCCAGGCGCCGTTGAGCCCCCCGGTCAGCGCGGCGCCGACGGTGCCGGAGTGCAGGATCGCCCGACCCACGTTCGCGCCGTGGTTCACCCCGGAGAGGACGAGGTCGGCCGCCGGGCCGAAGGCGCCGCGCGCGGCGATCAGCGCGATCAGGCCCGGTCCGCCGTGCACGGCGAAAGCGGGGACCTGCTCGAGCCCTTCCAGACTCCGCGACTCGACCTCGATTCGGCCATCCGCCTCGGTCGCCGTGATCGAGGCGGACGATCCGCTGGACTGGACCGCCGGCGCGGCGATCACCACATCGTGACCCGCGTTCGCCGTGGCGAGCGCGAGCGTGCGGAGGCCAGGCGCCTCGATGCCGTCATCGTTCGTGACGAGCACGCGCATCAGGCGTCCTCGCCCTCGGGTGCGGCGAGGGCGGCAAGGCCCTCTGGGCTCACTCGACCGCTGACCGCGGCCTCGATGCCGGCGTCGTCGAGGAGCCGGGTCGTGGCGAGGGCGCGGAGTCGATCGACCGCGTCCGCGTCGCCGGTGCCGAGGCCGTGACGGGTGACGTTGAGCGCCCCGGCAGCGGTGCCGAGCGTGATGGCGTCGCGGAGTCGCTCGCCGCGCACGAGGCCGGCCACGGTCCCGGCGAGCAGCGAGTCGCCGGCGCCGCGATGGTCGGCGACCTCGAGCTGCGGCGGTGTGATCTCCAGAAGGCCGTCGCCGTCGGCGAGCAGCAGCGGCTCGCCCGCCCTCGTCACGATGACCGCCTGGGCGCCCCGTTCGCGGAGGATGCGCATCGATTCCGCGATCGCCGCCACGTCGTCGCCGGCGACGAGTCCGTCGGCCGCGAGCTCCTCATCGCTCACCTTGAGCAGGTCGACCCCGCCGGCCAGCGCCGCCGCGAGCCGCTCTCCCGCGAGGTCGGCGATCACCGTGGCGCCCGCGGCACCGAGGTCCGCCGCCAGACGGCGGTAGGTGTCCGCCGGGAGCGCGGCCTCGTCGGACGGGCCGCTGAGGATCGTCGCGCTGGACGCGAGCGCGCTGTGGAGCACGACGCCGTAGAGCTCGTCGAGCTCGTGCCGGCCGATCGGGTCGCCGTGGTCGGCGGCGATCTCCCGCCGTTCGCCGCTGCGCCGGTCGTGCAGATAGGCGGCGCCCCTGCCTTCGCGCGGGACCGCCGCGACCGAGATGCCCTCGTCCTCGAGCAGGTGGCGCACGACGACGCCGATCTCGCCGGAGAGGACGCAGCACATCGTGACGCTCACGCCCAGCTGGACGAGCATGCGGGCCTGCCAGACGCCCTGCCCGCCCGCGTGGACATGGATCTCGGATCCGCCGGGGTGATCCTCGACGGTGATCGTGAGGATCGG
>Ga0182745_1001004_pt1 | contig 28310 bp, 28 predicted proteins | sample eDN3rd30CKraftBY_FD_128523 | JGI IMG/M metagenome (GOLD analysis project Ga0182745, IMG submission 128523) | Enriched backyard soil microbial communities from Emeryville, California, USA - eDNA 3rd pass 30_C Kraft BY (version 2) (version 2) | ecosystem: Environmental > Terrestrial > Soil >... | reverse complement strand
ATCCATTATTTTCGCTAATTCATCAAAGGATCTTCCACATTCAGAACCTTTACCAGCCATTGTTTCTAAAGCAATCTGTACTTCCTGATCTTGTTCTAAAACCTCATTTAAACCTTCGATAATCTTTCGTATTCCTTCGTCCACACCTGCGCCTACATGCGCACCCGGGTGCAGAACAATTTGTTTAGCTCCAAGCGCTTTTGTTCGTTCAATTTCTGAACGTAAAAAGTTTACACCTAGTTCAAATGTTGCGGGATTTGTCGTGTTTCCTATATTAATGATATAAGGAGCATGGACGATAATTTCCTCTATACCATTCTCTTTCATATGAGCTTGTCCCGCTTCAATGTTAAGGTCTTCTATTTTTTTTCTTCTTGTGTTTTGTGGAGCACCTGTGTAGATCATAAATGTGTTCGCTCCATATGAAACGGCTTCTTCACTTGAAGTTAGTAACATTTTCTTCCCACTCATAGAAACATGTGATCCAATTTTCAACATTTTTACTCCCCCTATTTTTGTTTCTTTGTTAATCTTCTTTTTCTCTTTTTAATTTGTTCCATTTCACGATTCATTTTCTTCTTATAACCAGGTTTTACCTTCTTTGGTTTTTGAACAATACTCTTTGCCATTGCATCAACTTCATCTGTTACCCTTTTTCGGTTTTGACGACGTTTACGGTCATCTATATCCTTCCACTCTCCAGCAACAAAATCTTTATTCACAAACTCAATGCCTAGTTTTTCCAGTTTGTTCAGTGCATCATCGTCAGAAGTTTCAAATAAGGTTACTGCAATCCCTGAACTACCTGCTCTGGCTGTACGACCCACGCGGTGAATATAAAAATCCAACTCTGTTGTTGGAATCTCGTAATTAATAACATGACTTACTCCTTTAATATCAATACCACGCGCAGCCAAATCAGTTGCTACCACGTATTGATATTCTAAATCATTTATCTGTTTCATCATCTTTTTACGATCACGAGGGGATAAATCACCATGTATTCTACCCACTTTCAGCCCCTTCTCTATTAGGGCATCTGCAACAATATCAGCATTTTTTTTCGTGTTTGTAAAAACAATTGCTAGAAAAGGATTAAAATCAACTAACAAATCATAAACGAGCTTTATTTTATCACGATGTCTTGCAGGTATAAGAATATGTTCTATTTTTGCGGCAGTTGCTTGTTTAGGAGCAACGTGTGTAAATCGCGGATTTGCCAAATATTTCTTTAAAAAAGGTTTTAATTTCTCTGGAATGGTTGCAGAGAATACTAGTATTTGCAGGTTTTCCGGCATTTGACCGGCTACCATATCCACATCCTTGATGAAACCCATATCAAGCATGAGATCCGCTTCATCTACAACAAACGAACGAACTTTGTTTATGATCAATGCATTCTCTTTTACAAGATCATTAATTCTTCCGGGAGTTCCTACAACAATATGTGGTTGTGTCTTTAACTTTTCGATGGTTCGTTGCTTATCCGTTCCTCCGATATATAGCTTAGCCGAAATTTCATCAGGAGAATAAGTAATGATTTTTCCTACTTCCTGATAGATTTGAGTGGCCAATTCCCGGGTAGGAGCAGTGATGACAACTTGTACTTCTTTTTTCTCTGCTGCTATTTGATTTAATAAAGGCAATAAATAGGCATGAGTTTTTCCTGTACCTGTTTGAGATTGTCCGATTGCACTCTCCCCTTTTAGAATGGAAGGCATTAATCTTTCTTGAATTTCTGTTGGCTCGTAAAAGTTTAATTCCTTTGTCAATGCTTCTATAATAAAAGGTTTTAATGAAAAACGCTCAAATTTTGTTTGTTCCATCCGTATCTCTCCTTTTTGATAAAGCTTTCATATTCAATCGATCATAGAATTTATCCTCGAATCACTTTATCAGTCCATCATTAGATTATACCTTAATAAAAGAAAAACTCAAATTCAATTTGTTTTGCAGAAATACCTCAGAAACCAAACGCCACTTTTATGCATAGTCTAGGATAGAGGAACAATTATTGGAAAGGAGGAAAACTATGTTTCAACAAAGACCAATGCCTCCCATGAACACTAGAGGATACTTCCCTCCACAAGGTCAAATCCCAATGGGACGACAAGGAATGCCCGGACCCGGTATGGGAAGAGGCCCGCAGTTTGGTTCGATGACGCCAAGAGGAACAGGTGGCGGTGGATTAAAAGGATTAATATCCCGTTTTCTGCCAGGATCACAGGGTGCTGCTGCAGGTAACCCTCAAGGCTTTATTGGAGGGGCTAATGCAGTCTCTAATGCAACTAGGGCTACCGGAGGACTTCAAGGCCTGATGAATCCATCAAATATTTCAGGAATGCTAGGAAACGTTCAACGGGTTCTCGGAATGGCACAACAAGTAACACCTATGGTCCAGCAATATGGACCACTTGTCAAAAATTTGCCTGCCATGATAAAAATATACCGAGAACTAAATAGTAGTGATGATTCTGACACAACCTCAGCGGAATCGGAATCCTCTTCTACCGGAAAAGATGAAGAATTAAACCAACAAACCAATACACAAACATCTAAGAAGCGAAAGGCTACTCAGCCAATCGTTACGGAAGAAAAACAGGAAAAAGAAGCACCTACTACCATTAATAAAAAACGAAAGCCTTCACCAAGAAGTTCACAACCTAAAATGTATATCTAATATTCTTCTTTGTAATATTCCCTATTCTTCGTTATAATATTAAGAGATTGTTAGTGAAAAAGGCCGTATATACGGCTTTTTTGAGTGGAAACAGGACATGACTATTACTTTGCTCCTGCTCCTATTTGATCTCTTAGGGAGGCAGTTTAATGAACATAATTAAAATCGCACCACGTGGATATTGCTATGGTGTTGTTGATGCCATGGTTATTGCAAAGAACGCTGCTTTAGATAAATCATTACCAAGACCCATCTACATTTTAGGAATGATTGTTCATAATAAACATGTAACAGATGCATTTGAGGAAGATGGAATTATTACACTTGATGGAAAAAACAGATTAGACATACTGGAGAAAGTAGATCAAGGAACAGTTGTGTTTACAGCTCATGGTGTTTCTCCTGAGGTTAGACGAATCGCAAAAGAGAAAGGGCTTGTTACACTAGATGCAACATGTCCAGATGTAACAAAAACACATGACCTTATCCGCGAAAAGGAAGCTCAAGGATACGATGTAATTTATATCGGTAAAAAAGGGCATCCGGAACCAGAAGGTGCAGTAGGTGTTGCTCCACAGATCGTACATCTTGTGGAATCATCAGAGGATGTCGTAAAGTTAAACATTCAAAACGAGAAAGTCATTGTTACAAATCAAACTACAATGAGTCAGTGGGATGTTGCTGATATTATGGAAACAGTGAAGGAAAAATTCCCTCATGTAGAAGTTCACCGTGAAATCTGCATGGCCACTCAAGTCCGCCAAGAAGCTGTTGCTGATCAAGCTAAAGATGCTGACTTAACAATAGTAGTCGGAGATCCTAAAAGTAATAACTCAAATCGATTAGCACAGGTATCTGAAGAAATTGCCGGTACAAAGGCATATCGTATCTCAGATTTAAGTGAGCTTAAGCTTGAATGGCTTAAGGATGTTCAAACTGTTGCTGTTACAGCAGGAGCATCTACACCGACACCAATTACAAAAAAAGTCATTCAATTCCTGGAGCAATACAATCCGCAAGATGAATCTACTTGGAATGTAGATGATAAAGTACCACTGTCAAAAATATTACCAAAAGTAAAAATAAAAAATTGACCAAAAAGCGTCTGAACTCAGTCAGACGCTTTTTTAATGCAATTTTATATAAATTTAAAAGGATTCGTATCTACCCGTGAGCCAAACACATTTACTTCAAAATGATGTTCTTCACAAAGTTCCCCTAATTTTTTAGCTACTCCTTCAATCATAACCTTTTCGACATGATGTCCAGGATCAATCACATTCAGATTTAACATCAGCGCATCTTGTGCAACATGAAAATATAGGTCACCTGTTACATATACATCTGCACCCTTTATTTTTGCCTGTTGGATATATTTGTTTCCATCGCCGCCTAATAAAGCCACTTTTTTCACCTTGCTGGAAGGGTTACCTACCATTCTTACACGTTCAACTCCAAGGCTATTTTTCACATGCAAAGCAAATTCTTCAAGGCTTAATTCATTTTCCACAGAGCCTATGCGTCCTAACCCCATTATTGGTCCTTTTTGTTCTAATGGGTATATATCATATGCCACTTCTTCATAAGGATGAGTTTTTAACATAGCTTGAATAACTTTCTTTTGTATAGAAGCAGGGAAAATCGTTTCAACTCTTGATTCATCAACATATTCCACTTTTCCTCTTTCTCCAATAAAAGGATTAGCTTTATCAAGAGGTAAAAAGCTCCCTTCTCCTTCAGTTGCGAATGAACAATGGCTATATTCTCCAATATGCCCCGCACCTGCTTTTCCCAGTGCATTTCGCAGCTCTCTTTCATGTGATGATGGAATATACACAACAAGTTTCTTTAGCTGGTCTTCATATGTAGGAATAAACACTTCCACATCCTTCAATTGCAAGGATTCGGCTAATAAATCATTGACACCTCCATTCGCAACATCCAGATTAGTGTGTGCAGCGTATACCGCAATATCATGTTTAATACAATTCTCAATCATCTTTCCGTATGCAGTATCTGTTGTCATATTTTTAATGGGTCTAAAAATAGGAGGATGGTGTGCAATGAGTAAGTCTACTTTTTTAGCTATCGCTTCATCGACAACTGACTCCACCACATCTAGTGTAACCATAACATGTTTAATTTTCTTATTAAGGGTTCCAATTTGGAGCCCAATTTTATCACCTTCAACAGCAAGAGACTTTGGTGAATATTGTTCAAATAATTGAATGACTTCATAGCCGTTTGGAATTTTCATCAATCTTACAATACCTCCTCAATCAGCTTTACTTGCTTACTCAATTCTTGGTACTTTTCATTATTTTCATATGTATAACCGGCTTGATTTAATTGTTGGATTATGGACTTTAAGTGCTTTAATTCTCCAGTCCATTTTTTCAAGAAAATGTCCGATTGTTTTTGGGCTAAAAAAGGACCCAGAAGTAAATTCGCCTCATAAGAGTATGTCTGATAAGGTCTCTTTGGATCTCCTTTTTCGGCAACAAGAACCTCGTATATTTTATGGTCCTCTTCCATAATTTCTTCCGTTATTAATTCCCATCCGTTTTCTGCTAACCATTGGCGAATCGAAATAGCATGAATATTAGGCTGTAAAATTAAACGAGTGACCTTTGATAACTTACTGGATCCTTCTTCTAAAATTTTACTAATGAGCGTTCCACCCATCCCAGCGATTGTTATACAATCAACTTCATCTTCCTTACGAAGTACAGATAATCCGTCTCCTTTTCGGACAGATATAACATCAGATAGTCCACATTTTCTCACTTGGCTGTCAGCTGACTCGTATGGACCATCAGTAATCTCGCCAGCAATTGCCCCACTAGCTTTTCCTTGTAAGACAGAATAACATGGTAAGTAAGCATGGTCTGAGCCTATATCTGCAAACACAGCTCCTTCAGGAATATAGTTAGCAACTGTTTCAAGTCTTTTGGATAATTTCAATTCATTCATCATTTCACCACAATTCATTTATTTACACTTAAGAGTGAATTAACCTATTCATCAAGTATAAAAAAAGTCCTTCACAGATGCAAAGGACTTCTTTTAATTATTTAATTTGTGATACCCATTCCGCCATTTCATCAAGCTTTTCGTCTGGTACAAGACCAGCCGGCATGATTCCTTTACCTTGCTGAATTGTTGTCTTAATTTCATCTACGCCAATTTTATCACCAACACCTACAAGAGCAGGACCTGCACCACCCTCATAGTTTTCACCATGACAGGAAATACAGTTTTGTTGGTAAATCTCTTCCGGGGTAGCGTTTGCAACATCTTCAGTGCTCGGCTCTTCTTCTCCGCCGCTAGCTAGTTCTTCATGATCGCCGATACCTTTAAATGATAAAAGGAACATAAGGCCGATTCCTAGAACAGCTATTAATAAAAATGGAATAAGTGGATTGCGATTCATCATGTAAACCTCCCTTATGTAAATAGTAAACCTTTCCATTAATAGGCTCCATATCTAACCTACTAATGTATAGTAGAATTATCGTAAAAATTCGAGCAGCTTCACTCGATAATTCTAACTTTTATTTTCTGCTTATATGTTTTACTCTGCTGCCCGTTACTGCTGGATAATCAACATAAGTACAAATGTTTTTAAACAACCTCTATTTTACTGTAATTTTCCACTAAGGAAAAGACCTATCTTTTAACATCTCCATGTTTTTCACACTTTAGACAAAAATCAGACAAGAGTTTCGGATTATGCTAACAACCTGTTGACATTTCCTAGAGACTAAATGAAGAGTGTTATCACAAATATTAGACTTGCCATTATTCCACTAATTAGTAAATAGTAAATCCGAAATAAGCCCCCTATTATCATCCAAAGCAAACAGTTTGTTACAACCGTCGTTGCAATCCAGAAAGAATTTCCATCTGTTGCAAATTCAACAAATGAAAGAGAGGTCATTAACAGCTGAATAAATGTTATTACTAAAGGCATTTGAAACTTACCTTTTCTAACCAAAAGGAAAGCGGTAACAAGAATTGAAGCTAAAAGTAAAAAACCTGATGTAACTGTTTGCAAAACAAAAGACAATTCAGTAAAATAGGTGACAAGAGCACTGAATAGAAGTAACACAAAAACTGCACTAGTCCAAATTAAATGCGTACCTGTTTTACTATTAGCAGAGAAAGCAGTTGTTTCTTCATAATGATTTCCTTCCGTATAAAGTGCTAGTAAAAAATCACAGTATGTATCTGGAAGTAGTTTATTTTCTTTCCAGTAATGAATCTCTTTAATAATTATTTCCTTTTTTTCTTTGTCCATAAAAGCATCCTTAAATATTGTTTCTAATTGTATAAAAGCAAAAAAAGCATAAATATGCTATGTTATGATTTCCTTATATAAACTGTTTTTATGAAGAAAAGACGGACATTCGTCCGCCCTATATCTTACTCTAAGAAATCTTTAAGACGTTTACTACGGCTTGGATGACGCAATTTACGGAGTGCTTTAGCTTCGATTTGCCGAATTCGTTCACGCGTAACTCCAAACACCTTACCTACTTCTTCAAGTGTTCTTGTTCGTCCATCATCAAGGCCAAACCGTAAACGTAATACGTTTTCTTCACGATCAGTTAATGTATCAAGTACATCCTCAAGCTGTTCTTTTAATAGTTCATACGCAGCATGTTCAGAAGGAGAAGTTGCATCCTGATCTTCAATAAAATCACCCAAATGAGAGTCATCTTCCTCACCAATAGGAGTTTCCAAGGAAACAGGCTCTTGTGCAATTTTAAGAATTTCTCTCACCTTATCAGGTGTGAGCTCCATGTCTTCTCCAATTTCCTCGGGAGTAGGTTCTCTTCCTAGATCCTGTAGTAATTGGCGCTGAACTCTAATCAGTTTATTAATGGTTTCAACCATATGAACAGGAATACGTATTGTTCGAGCTTGGTCAGCAATAGCACGTGTAATTGCTTGACGAATCCACCATGTAGCATACGTACTAAATTTATAGCCCTTTTCATAATCAAATTTCTCAACAGCTTTCATTAGTCCCATATTGCCTTCCTGAATTAAATCAAGGAACAGCATTCCGCGACCAACATAGCGTTTAGCAATACTAACCACCAGTCGAAGATTGGCTTCTGCAAGTCGTCGTTTGGCTTCTTCATCGCCTTCTTCTATACGTTGAGCTAATTTAATTTCTTCATTAGCTGATAATAGATCAACACGACCAATTTCTTTTAAGTACATTCTAACAGGGTCATTAATTTTAACTCCTGGAGGTACACTCAGATCATTCAAATCAAATTCTTCTTCTTTCGCAAGATCTTGAATATTAGGATCCGCTTCCGCTGCCTCACCAGCTTCACCAATTAATTCTACACCTTGTTCACCAAGAAATTCATAATACTCATCCATTTGGTCTGATTCAATTTCAAAGTTTGACATACGTTCAGCTATTTCTTCATATGTCAAGACTCCTCGTTTTTTCCCTATTTCTGTTAACTGCTCCTTCACCTGTTCAAAGGTTACTTCAGTTTCATGGGTTTGTTTATCAGCCATAGGATCCCCTCCTTCCAAACTTACCATTGTAAGATAAGCTATCGGATTACTGTCTAGCAAGTACGTTACATATTTTGATGTGCCCTTTTTACACAATCTTATGCTACAAAATAATCGTCTACTATTAGCTTACTTATCATGATTTTAGAGCTTGTTTTAGTTGAATAATTTCCATTGCAATTTGGGCTGCTTCTTTGTATTGCTTATTTCTTTCAGCCTCAATTTTTTCTACTTCTTTTTCTTTTATCATTAACATTTTTTGATGATTCAACACCTGTTTTATATAATCTGAAAGTTCTTGTTCACTCACCTCAGAATTCAGGGTAATCATCGCAATGTTGGATACAATATGTTGTAATTCAGGACTCGGCAACTTCGATAAAAATGAACTAACATTTTCTTCATTTCCTTCTTCATAAAAAGCGTATAAATAAGTAACAATTGCTTTATGTTCTTCGATATTAAATTGAAGTCCAAGTCGTTCCAAAACCTTTTCTGCCATATCTTTGCTTCTTAACATGTGACCGATTAACATTCTCTCAGCGGTATGAAATGCAGGTAATAACCGCTTGGATTGAATCGGCTTTCTTTTTGGCTGTTCCTGGGTAGTGATCTTTTGCTGCTGCGGAGTTCTTTGCCTGTTCTTCTGTTGTTCTTTTTGTAAAATCTGCTGCTTTAAAACCTCCATCGATAAGTCAAATTCCGATGAAAGTTGTTTTAAATAGATCTCTTTTTCAACTGCATTGTCCAATTGTGCTAATTCACTAATGACATTTTCAATATACTGAAGCCTTTCACCTTCATTTTGAAGATTTTTGCCTCTCCTGTAATAAGACATTTTAAATGTCATGACCGGCACACTGGCCCCTATTACATCAAGCTTGAATTTTTCGGATCCAAACTTATTAATGTAGTCATCAGGGTCTAATCCATCAGGGATCATCGCAACCTTTAGCTTACAACCTGCATCTTTAAGGATCTTTGCAGCTCTATTTGTAGCCTCAATTCCGGCTGAGTCAGAATCATAACAGATAACCACTTCTGAAACATTTCTTCGAATGATCTTTGCCTGTTCCTCGGTAATAGAAGTTCCCATTGTTGCAATTGCCTGCTCAACGCCTGCCCTGGTTGAAGAAATAACATCAGCAAAACCTTCAAACAATACAACCTGCTGATTCTTTCGAATATGTACTCTAGCACGATGGAAATTATAGAGTAATTTACTTTTATTAAATATTTTTGTTTCAGGACTATTAAGATATTTAGGCTTCTCGTCTCCAAGTACACGTCCCGAAAATGCAATCGTATTCCCATGGTGGTCCATGATCGGAAACATAATTCGATTCCTGAACCGATCAAAAAATTCTTCGTTTGAGTTGCTTTTTTTAACTAATAATCCTGCTTCCTCCATTAAGGATAATGTAAATCCCCGCTTTTCTAAAAACTTTTTCACAAAGTCCCAGGAATCTAAGGAATATCCAATCTCAAACGTATCAATAATGTCTTTAGTAAATCCCCTGCTTAAAAGGTAGTCTAGTGCGTGCTGACCTTCCTTTGTGTTTACAAGTAAATGATGATAGAATTTTTTTAACAGCTCATGAGCTTCGATCATTTTCTCTGAGTCTTTTGAAATAGTGGATCCTGGACCCTGCTCAAGTGAAGGTAAGCTTGGTAATTCAATATTAGCTTTGTCAGCGAGATGTTGTGCCGCTTCGATAAATGAATATCCTTCGTGCTGTATAAGAAATGAAAAAACATTCCCACCAGCACCACAGCCAAAGCAATGAAAAATCTGTTTGTCTGCTGAAACTGAGAACGAAGGGGATTTCTCGCCATGAAACGGACAAAGTCCAAAGTAGTTGCGTCCTTGTTTCTTCAATTGAACATATTCACTTATTACATCAACAATGTCAGAAGTTCTTTGTATTTTTTCGATTAATTCCTCGGGAATTCGATTTCCCATGCTAACAACCCCGTATTACAGATATTCGATATTTATTTAAGATCTCCTGCATGTTTCGACAAAATCTTTTCAAATGTTGTGATAAAATTCAAGGTATCTTCATCTGTAAATTTTTTCGGACCTTTTGTAAATTTACCACTACGTCTTTCTATAGCAGATAAATAACGAAACTGAAGAGCTGTATCAATATTTCCTTCTGTATATTGCTTTCCCCTGGGTGTAATAAAACAAACGCCTTTTCGGATTAAAAGACCAGCTAACCCAATGTCTTGTGATATTACCATATCACCTCTGCTGACATGGTTAACTATGTACTGATCTGCTTCTTCTTTACCTGTGTCAACAAATATCCATTGTCCCCCATAGGTCTTATCAGAAGTGTGGTTATAGGAAGCAACAAACACAATATCTGTTTCGTATTTGTTGGCAATTAGCATGATCTCTTTTTTTTACAGGACAAGCATCAGCATCGACAAAAATCTTCATCGTTTTTTCGCCATAATTCTCTATTCTACATCACTCCGCAATTTCCTTCTACCTAATACACTTTTGTACTGAATACTATTCGTGAGAAAGACCTTAAATTCCTTTTTGTCGAAAATTATTTTATTTGTTCTCTTGACAGTTTACAAATAATAGTTTATTCCCATATGTCAAGTTCTAAACCTAAAAAAAGTATTTTTATCACAATTTTTTATTATAATACAAGTGTTTCTAAATTTCTATCATTTTTTCAACAAAATAATTGACTCACCTAATTGAGAAAAGGATGACCTACAAATCCCCTTTGTTATGCCATCCTTTTAAACTCATCCATTTTGATTATTCATAAAGTTAGCGATTATATTTGCTGTTTCCTCAACTGCTTTATTTGAGACATCGACCACTTTACAACCAATTCTTTCCACTACCTTATCAAAATAGTTAAGTTCTTCTTTAATTCGATCTATGTTTGCATAAAAAGCTTCATCATTTAAGCCAAGAGATTTGAGCCGCTCTCTCCTAATATTATTTAACTTCTCCGGCATAATACGCAGTCCGATGCATTTTTGCGGTGAAACTTTGTACAATTCCTCTGGTGGCTCAACTTCTGGTACAATCGGTACATTTGCTACCTTAAATCGTTTATGTGCTAAATATTGAGATAAAGGCGTTTTAGAAGTTCTTGATACACCTATCAATACGATATCTGCTTTTAAAATCCCTCTTGGATCTCTTCCATCATCATATTTTACAGCAAATTCAATAGCTTCAACCTTTTTAAAATAGTCATCATCCAACTTTCTAACTCGTCCAGGCTCATACTTGGCTGTTATTCCATATGAAGTTTCCATTTTATCAATTAATGGTCCGATTATATCGTAATAAACAACTCCTTTTTTATTTGCCTCTTCTATTAGATACTCTCTCAGTTCAGGGACAACAAGAGTGAAGCATACTATTGCATTATCTTTCTTAGCTAAAGCAAGAACCTCCAGAATCGTTCCTTTGTCCTCAACATAAGGAATGCGCTTTATTTTTGTGTTTGCTGAGACTCCATTAAATTGACTTGCTGCTGCTTTTACTACCAGCTCAGCTGTTTCACCAACAGAATCTGATAAAACATAGATCAATTGATAATTCATTTCCATCCCCATTTCTTATGCTATATTTAGTCATTTAGGAAGCTAACCAAAATTTTCGTCATATTTGTTTTTGTAATTCTCCCGATTACCTCATAGCCCTTTTCAGTTTCCTTGACAACAGGTAATGCATCAATCTGTTTATCTATTAGCACTTGTGCAACGTCAATAATGTAGTCATCAGGTTTGCACACCGTAATGTTTGGCATTCTTGTCATGATTATATTGACAGGAATTGATGAAAGTTCCTGCTTGCCAATACTCGTCCGCAAAAGATCCTTTCGGGAAAGCACGCCAACTAAATTAGATTGCTCATCTACAACAAACAACGTTCCTACATCTTCTAAAAACATCATGCAAATCGCATCATAGACAGATACATTGATACTGACGACTATTGGAATAGACTGATAATCCTTTACTTGAAGCTTTCTTAGCTGTTCTGTAAGCATATGAGTATTTGTTTTTCCTGTAAAATAATATCCTACTCTAGGTCTCGCCTCTAAGTAGCCAGACATTGTTAATATAGCTAAATCCGGACGAAGTGTTGCTCTTGTTAAATTTAATTGATCAGCAATCTGCTCACCTGTTATTGGTCCATTTTCTTTAACAATTTCAACAATTTGCTCCTGCCTTTTATTCAGTTCTATTTTCCTCACCGCCTTGCATATTCATTTTTAAACAGAAAATTTGTGGCACAAATGATTTATACTTGTTAATTAAAATAAATAAAAAGGTTGTTAATAAATTTTATCTCAGTTTAAATATTATAGATTTCAGATTAAACAGAGCCTAAACTAATTATATACTTTACACTGTTTTTGAAAAGGAATAAGTTTTAAATCTAAAGACTATAGAAAAAGGGCTGACGTCTTTGTCAGTCCCTATTCATCTTGGATTATTACTTACTTCACCAAAATAACGTTCATTTTTGCGAATGATTCAATTAGTTGAGATATTTTATGCATTTGTGCCAATCGATTACGTTTTATTTCTTCATTATCTGACATTACCATCGTATGGTCAAAATATTCATTAATGACAGGCTTTAAAGATGCCAGTGCTCTATACACATCTTCGGCTTTGTTTAAAGAGTCTATTTTTATGTTTGTTTCTGTATAGGCATTAAATAATGCTGTTTCATAATCATTTTCAAAAAGCTCACTATTAATGTCGCTTTCCGTCGCCTTTTTTGCTATATTCATCACACGGGCAAGTGCCTCAATTGTTTCTTTGAAATCTGTATGAGATGAAACATCTTGAAGTACTTTTGCTCGAGCTACAATTGAATTAACCTCTAGCACCGAAGATTCTAGCACAGCATCATTTAAATCATAGCGGATTTTCTCTTCAGCCAAACGGTATTTTAATCGCAATTTAAAGAATGAAATTAACTCCTCAACTGCCTCATTTGATTTCTTATCTTCATATTGACTAAGCGCCAGTTCAAACAATTGCGGTAAGCTTATTGTCCACTCTTTTGATAATAATATTTGCAGAATTCCACTTGCTTGTCTTCTAAGTGCATAAGGATCCTGTGATCCGGTTGGAATCTTACCGATCGCAAAAAACCCTACGATTGTGTCCAACTTATCAGCCAGTGCAACGATTGCTCCTACATTGGAGCCCGGTGCAGCATCCTCAGCATGTCGTGGCATATAGTGCTCATTTATAGCAATCGATACTTCTTCTTTTTCTCCACTTAGACGTGCATATCTTTCCCCAATTTTCCCTTGAAGTTCAGGAAATTCATAGACCATATGAGTAACTAAATCGAATTTACAAATGGATGCGGACCGTTCAACATTTTCTTTTTCTTCATTTTGCAATTGCACCATATCTGCTAATTGTTTAGAAAGATTGACTATTCGGTTAACCTTTTCACCCAAAGTTCCTAACTCTTCATGGAACACGATTTTGTCCAGCTTTTTCACAGCATCCTCTATCTTAAGTTTTTGATCTTCTTGATAGAAGAAATTTGCATCAGATAATCTTGCACGTAATACTTTTTCGTTTCCTCTTGCTACATTTTCTAAATGGTTTTGATCACCATTTCTCACTGTAACAAAGAATGGCTGTAGTTGTCCGTCATTATTTCGAACCGGGAAGTAACGCTGATGTTCCTTCATTGTTGTTACAAGCACTTCATCAGGTAAAGAAAGATACTCTTGTTCAAAGGACCCATAAAGTGCGGTTGGGTATTCAACAAGATTATTTACTTCTTCTAGAAGGTCTTCATCCACTGGGATTACCCAATTTTTTTCGTGTTCTAAATCAACCAATTGTTGACTAATCGCTTCTTTTCGTTTGACAGGATCAGCGATCACAAATTGCTCTAGCAAAGCCGCTTCATATAGTGAAGGAGAGGCAATCTCTACCTTATTTCCGAGAAAACGATGGCCATATGTAAAGGAATCTGTTTTAGCACCGGCAATTTCAAATGGAATAACATATTGACCAAAAAGTGCAACCAACCACTTAATTGGGCGAATATACCGTAACTCCTGATCTCCCCAACGCATATTTTTAGGGAAAGTAAGACCTGTGATTAATTCACGAGTTTCTGAAAGTAAATCTTTTGCTTCTTGTCCTCTAACAAATTTTTGGACATGAACATATTCAACACCATTGATTTCTTTAAAATAGATATCTTCAACAGATGCACCTTGCCCTTTTGTAAAACCAATTGCAGCTTTTGACCAATTTCCATTTTCATCTAGCGCTATTTTTTTCGCAGGACCCTTTGCTTCTTCCTCAATATCAGGTTGCTTTTCTAAAACATCCTTTACAAGAACAGCCAATCTTCTTGGAGTTGCATATGTTTTTACTTCTCCATGTGATAACTGCTTTTCTTGAAGCCATTTTGTAAGCTTTTCAGCAAATTGGTTCATCGCAGGTGTTACATAATGGGCTGGTACTTCTTCTAGGCCAATTTCTAGTAATAAATCTTTTTTACTCATGTTCTTTTCCTCCTTCCTGTAACATTGGGAAGCCTAATTTTTCGCGCTCATCATAAAATGTTTTTGCTACTTTTCTTGCTAAGTTTCGAACCCGACCAATATAGCCTGTTCTTTCTGTAACCGAAATTGCTCCCTTTGCATCAAGTAGGTTAAAGGTATGTGAGCACTTTAATACATAATCATAGGCAGGGTGCACGAGACCTTCATCCATTTGTCTCATTGCTTCTTTTTCATAGGTCGAAAACAATTCGAATAACATATCAGTATTAGATGTTTCAAATGTATACTTTGAATGTTCATATTCCGGCATTAAGAAGATATCGCGTATTGTATATCCATCTGTCCATTCCAGATCAAAAACATTTTCTTTATCTTGAATATATGAAGCGAGTCTTTCGATACCGTATGTTATTTCTGCTGATACCGGCTTACATTCCAAGCCGCCAACTTGTTGGAAATAAGTGAATTGTGTAATTTCCATCCCATCAAGCCATACTTCCCAACCAAGGCCTGCACAACCTAGAGAAGGATTTTCCCAGTTATCTTCAACAAACCGTATATCATGCTCTAAAGGATTGATACCCAAGGCACGTAAAGAATCTAAATATAACTCTTGTATATTGTCTGGTGAAGGCTTCATAATAACTTGAAATTGATGATGCTGATAAAGTCGGTTAGGATTTTCCCCATAACGACCATCAGCAGGTCTTCTGGATGGTTCTACATAAGCAACCTTCCATGGTTCTGGTCCTATACTTTTTAAAAAAGTATAGGGACTCATTGTTCCTGCACCTTTCTCAGTATCATACGCCTGCATAAGCACACACCCTTGATCAGACCAGTGCTTTTGAAGAGTTAATATCATGTTTTGAATATTCATATCCAAACACCTCCGGGAATAATAAAGTGAGACTTCCATCAGTGGGGTTTCTTTATCCCCCACTGATGGTTAGAGAAACTTATCACGCTCAAAGCGCCACATCCTGTGGTTGAGCCTGACTTGGACGTCCTGTGAATATCTTTACGGGCAGTTATCTACCACTTATCTTCTATGTTTCTCTCGAATCTTGAAGAGGGGGTCTTACTGCCCGTTAAGAATGGGATAAATAATCTCTGACAAAAGACAAAACAAAAAAGCTCTCATCCCTATGTCAGATTGTTGACATAGGGACGAGAGCTAACCCGCGGTTCCACCCTAATTGCTTATATGTATAAGCCACTTTAGAAGAAATTGCTCCGGAATGCCTTTCCTTACGATTCAATCCTTAGCTTTCACCATCCTAAGGTCGCTTTCATTTGAGTCTTTCGCAAGTACTTCTTTCCATCTACGCAAAATGTTAAATTATAATTGCATCTTAATCGAATTTTTGAAGGATGTCAATATCCCCTATTTAAGCTTTCCCTTTAATGAGTCTAATTGATCAAGAAATCTTTTAGATTTAATTGTTAGACCGGAGTACTCTTGATAATACGCATCAATAACTAACTTTAGTTCGTTTTTTGTTTCTTTCTTTACTGAAATATTACCCAATCTATTTAAGTCAAAATAAAAGAACAGACGAAGAAGCTTCCCTGTCATAGGAGTAATTTTTAAACGATATGGGTCAACTTCAAAGCATCTGTGACATAGGAAGCCACCTTCTCTGATCGAAAAATGAAAAGTACCATCTTTCTGCCCGCAATTTGTACAACAATCCAGTTGAGGGTGAAGACCTAATACAGGAAGCATTTTCATTTCAAAGATATAAAGTAATATGTCCGGATCTACATCTTCATCCAAATAGATAAAAGTTTGCATTAATAACTCAAATAGAAATGGATTTCTTTCCAGATTTTCTGTACTCTTGTCCAACAGTTCTGCAATATATGAGGCATATGCTGTTAGAAAAATATCTTCTCTAATCCCTCTTAAAGACTGTATAGTCTCCCCTTGCTGGAGACTCCCTAAACCACTGGATTTTTGAAATAAAAAAGAGCCATAAGTAAAAAGCTGGGTGATAGACGTAAGGCGACTGCTTGGTTTCTTAGCGCCTCTTGCCATAACCCCAACTTTTCCTAGTTCTCTTGTATATAGGGTAATAATTTTGTTTGTTTCACCGTAATCAGTTGATCGGATCACAATTCCTTCACACTTTTGTAGCAAAATATCCCTCACCTTTCAAAGGTTCAGGCAAGATCAGGAAATTGGAAAATCTAATTCAGCTAGTTCATCTTCTTGAGAATCGGGTCCTTCATCATTCTCCTTTTCCAGTTCCTTAAAAAGAAGATACGTATCAATGCTACCTGTTTGCGAAAAAACTTTCCAGGTAAAATCCAACATATAAACCCCACCTTTCAGTTGTTAAGACTAGCAAGCATCAATCCAATTTCTTTATCGTTATCTTGACCTTTTCTTCTACTTTTCATGTTAAACAATTTTTGCTAAATGTTAAGATGAATATTTTCTTTTTTAGTACTCATCTTCTCTAAAACCATAGTCTCTAAGCTGTGAAGCTTTGTTCCGCCAATCCTTTTGGACTTTTACCCAAAGCTCCAAAAATACTTTTGATCCCAAAAGCGCTTCAATGTCCACTCGGGCTCTTTTTCCGACTTCTTTTAGCATACTTCCTTGCTTACCAATGACTATTCCTTTTTGAGAATTACGCTCAACAATAATGGTTGCCCCTACATAGATTGCAGCATTATTCTCCCTGCGTTCAAGGGTATCCATTACTACCGCTATAGAGTGTGGAATTTCTTCCCTAGTTAAATGTAAGACTTTTTCACGAATTAATTCTGTAATAATAAAGCGCTCTGGATGGTCTGTTACTTGGTCTTCAGGATAGTATTGTGGCCCTTCTGGTAAAAGATCTTCAATCTGCTGCAATAATGTATCAATATTATTTCCTTGCAGAGCAGAAATAGGGACAATTTCTTTAAATGGATAAAGCTTTTTATATTTTTCAATTAAAGGTAAAAGTTCATCCGGGTGTATTTGATCAATTTTATTAATAATTAAAAATACAGGTGTATTGGTTTGTTTTAGCCTCTCAATGATAAATTCATCACCGCGCCCGTAACCTTCTTCAGCATTGATCATAAATAATACTAGATCAACTTCTTTTAATGTATTTTGTGCTACTTTCATCATAAAGTCACCCAGTTTATGTTTGGGTTTATGAATGCCCGGCGTGTCGATGAAAATCGTTTGAGATTGGTTCGTCGTATAAACTCCTTGTATCTTGTTTCGGGTTGTTTGCGGCTTATCGCTCATAATGGCAATTTTTTGTCCGATTACTCGATTGATGAATGTTGATTTCCCAACATTAGGTCTTCCTATTATTGAAACAAATCCTGATTTATATGGTTGATTATGATTCATGTAAATCCTCCGCTGAAAAAGCTCCCGGTAGTAATTCCTGTACTGTAAGTTCTGTAATGTCACCATGGAGGTTTGTTAATATAACTTTCATATCTTTTGGACAAAGCTCTGAGATAACTTGACGGCATGCACCACATGGAGGTACAGGTCTAACCGTGTCTGCTACAACAGCCAATGCAGAATAAACCTTATCTCCTTCTGAAAATGCTTTAAAAATAGCTGTTCTTTCAGCACAATTACACATGCTGTATGCCGCATTTTCAATGTTGCATCCCTTATAGACTTTGCCATCCTGAGTTAATAAAGCCGCTCCTACTTTAAACTTAGAGTAGGGAGTATAAGCCATTTCCCTTGCTGCTTTTGCTTCATCGATGAGTTGTTCAATTTTCACTAAAAATTCTTCCTTTCTATCCTGGCTAATGACTTTACTCTTCTTTATTTTACCTAATTTCCACAGTAATTTCACGCCTAATTCTTCATTTGTAATTTAATTGTAAGAATTTTCGAAAATTAATCAAAATAGACTAAAAATGATGTTCGAACTCCTTACAAGTATCTTGAAAACACTTTTGTTTTATGAGGCAAAGAGGTGATTTGTAATAAGGATTATTCCAATTATAAATGAAAGAATCGCGTAAACCAAAACAGCCCCTGCCGCTGCATCCTTAGCAGCTTTAGCTAACGGATGCTTTTCACTTGTTATCATATCGACAACATGCTCTATCGCTGTATTAATTAGTTCAAGCGCCAGCATTCCACCGATTAAAAACAGGACAATCATCCATTCAATTATTGAAAAACGTAATACCATGCCGGCTATAAACATAATAATTGATATGGCAACATGTATTTGAAAGTTTCGTTCTGATTTAAATGTGGATACAATTCCATTCCAGGCATATTGGAAGCTCTTATAAAAGCGTACCCATTCAGAATTCTTCGGATCTTTTGAGTCCATAATTATTTAATATTTCCTTTTGTTTTGTAAACATCACTTTTTCCTCAGAATCTGTCATATGATCATACCCTAGTAAATGTAATAAGCCATGTACTGATAAAAAGCCCAGCTCTCTCATGAAAGAATGCCCATAATCTTCTGCCTGCTCTCTGGCTCTTGGAATTGAAATAATAATATCGCCGAGCACACGGGGCTGATCAACCCCTACTATTTCTAGTTCTCCCTCGCTCATCTCTTCAAGAGCAAAAGAAATAACATCTGTTGGTTGATCTTTATCCCGGTATTCACGGTTCACTTCTTGAATACGTTCATTTGTTACAAATGTGACCGACAGCTCCGCACCTTCAGATACGTCTTCCACATCAGCAGCAAATTGAAGAAGCTCTTCAACAGTCTTTATTTGTTCCTCTGTTAATTCATTTGTTTCATCATGACTGTCAATTGATAGTCTCATTATTTCACCTTCTGTTTTTTAGTTAATTCAGGATACTCAATCCGTGAATGGAAAATCCCTTTTAAAGATTCGCAGAATGATTTGGCAATAATATCTAATTCTTTTAATGTGATATCACATTCATCTAATTGATGATCTTGTAATCGATCAGAAATAATCGACCTGACCAATTTTTCAATTTTCTCTGGCGAAGGGTTTGCCATAGAACGGACTGCAGCCTCTACACTGTCCGCGATTGAAATAATGGCAATTTCTTTTGTTTGCGGCTTAGGTCCTGGATAGCGAAACTCTTCTTCATAAATAGAATCATTTGATTGTTTAGCCTGATGATAAAAGTATTTTAAAAGTGTTGTGCCATGATGCTGCTCGGCAATATCGATAAACTCTTTCGGCATTTTATGCTTTCTTAACATATCAACACCATCTGTTACATGTGCAATGATAATATTCTTACTAAGTTGTGCTGACAGTTTGTTATGTGGATTCTCAATATTCATTTGATTTTCTATAAAATACTGAGGCCGCTTTGTCTTCCCTATATCATGATAGTATGCGGCAACTCTTGCAAGTAATCCATTTGCCCCAATGGCTTCACATGCTGATTCACTCAAATTGGCGACCATTACACTGTGATGGTATGTACCAGGTGTTTCCGTTAGAATTTTTCTAAGTAACGGATGATTTGGATTTGATAACTCGATTAATTTCATTGTTGATAAAATACCAAACCCTGTTTCAAAAAATGGCATGAAACCTATTGTTAATACAGAAGACACAAGCCCAGATACGCACGCCATAATAAAATAGGAGCTTATTTCAACATTTGAGTAGCCACCGTTTCTTATTAGCATAATCGCTGTTAAAGCAAGGATATTAATTCCGGCAACAAATAAACCTGCCTGCAGGATTTTTGAACGAAGATTGTGTTCTCCTAAAAATAATACTGCTGCCAAACATCCAAAAAGATAGTATATTCCAACTGAAAAGTTAAAACTCCCTGTTACACCCTCATTAAAAATAACACTACCGCAAACTGCAAAAATCATACTTGTCCATATAGCTAGTCGCTCATTTAACAATAATTTGACCAGCATGACTCCCATTGCAACCGGTACAATATAGCCAATATGCGTATAATCAATTTTCTGAAACAAGCTAATGATCTTCATAAGAAGAATTGTAATGGCAAATATCAAACAATATAATAACAAAAAATTATTCTTTTTAGAAATAGGACTATCTTTCTTCTCAAAGAAATACACAACGCCTGATATAATCAGGAGCACAAATATCCCGAGTCCTAAAAAAGGTTTAATCGATTGTTGATCATCTAGCAAACCAACAAGGCCTAACTTTCTGTATATCTCACGATTAATCAGCTCATTTTCTTCTACAAGAATTTGGCCCTGTTTAATTTGGGCTTCTTTAACGCCATCAATGGCTAACTGCCGCTGTTCTTCAGTTGCGGTTAAATCAAATACATAGTTTGGTGTAATGGCGAAACGAGCTAAAAATATGGCAGATTCCATTATTTCAGTTCGCATAGACGTGTATTGCAGTTCTTCCTCGACCTGTTTTTTTGCTTCTGTCAGCTGAACAATAGGAATTTCTTTGCTCATGACATTGTTTACAACTGTTACAACAGCGTCCTTTGCCAAAACAACTTCATCATCCGTAGTTTCTAGTAATGGAAGAAATGTTTCTCCAGGAATTTTTTTATTAATCGAAGGTGTTAGCTTTTCCTGTACTTTATCAACTTGCTCCTCCACAGTTGGTTTTGCAGAATCTGAATTTGCAGCCACTTCTTTTCGCACTTCAATAACTGTGTCAAAAATCGAAGAAATTAAATCTACTTGTTTTTCAGTTATTTCTTTTTTCAAAACATATTGATCTTCTACAGAGTCATACGCCTCTTGGCGTTTCCGCTCAGTTTCAACCTTATCCTCGACAGTAGCTGGAGCATATATCGTTTCATCAGAAACAGTAAAAAGCTCAATATCAAGCGTCTCAGGCTTTACATTACTATATAAAGCAACAAATAGTACGACAGCTAATACTGCATATAAAAAAACATATAAGAATCGATATTCTTTAAATTTCTCTACTATTCTATTCGTTTTTTTCACTTCTTTTGAGTTAGGTTTTTTCTTTTTCAACTTTGCACCACCCTCTAAACACCTTCAAATGAAAGGCTTTTTTTACCGTTCTTCTTCCATTATTCAATTTTATCGAAAAATGTTCAACTATTAAGACAAAATATGACAAAAAAAGCTATCTTTGCAAGCACTTTCATTTGAACTCACTACTAAAATACACATAGTTCTCTAGTTATTTTTGACACCGATCTGTGAAAAAGAAAGTGACCCGTTTTAAACTTATCGGGTCACGATCCTTCTTTGGAATTTTCATATGCCGTAATAATTTTTGCAACAAGCGGGTGTCTAACAACATCAGATTGTTCAAGATGAACAAAAGACAAGCCACTCACATTGGTTAGAATGTCTTTCGCAACAGACAACCCAGATTTTACTCCTTTTGGCAAATCCACCTGTGTAATATCACCTGTTATGACCATTTTTGATCCAAATCCCAATCGTGTCAGGAACATTTTCATTTGTGCAGGTGTCGTATTTTGGGCCTCGTCCAAAATAACAAATGCATCATCGAGGGTTCTACCTCTCATATACGCCAACGGGGCGATTTCAATCGTACCACGTTCTATTAAGCGTTGAGTATGTTCCATACCTAACACATCATGTAAAGCATCATATAAAGGTCTCAGATAGGGATCTACTTTCTCTTTTAAATCACCGGGTAAAAACCCAAGGCTCTCCCCTGCTTCAACTGCAGGCCGTGTTAAAATAATTCGTTTTACAGACCCCAGCTTTAAAGCATTCACTGCCATCACAACAGCCAAATAAGTTTTTCCAGTTCCGGCAGGTCCGATTCCAAAAACAAGGTCTTTATTTTGAATAGCCGAAATATAGTGGCGCTGCCCCAATGTTTTGACTCGAATGGATTTACCTTTGGCTGTTTTGGCAATTTCTTGAATATAGAGATTCTCTAACTGATCTAACTTTTTTTCCTTTGCCATACTAATGGCATAAAGAACATCGCGTTCACTTATGTTTATCCCTTTTCGGATGATGAGAAGTAAGGATTTTAATAATTCATCTACAAGTTGTACATGTTCAGCATTTCCTGAAACATATACACCTTCTCCCCTTGTTACAATGGATACGTCTAGTTCTTCTTCAATTCTTTTTAAATGAATGTCATGGTTTCCAAAAAGCGCTATCGCTTCATTTGGATTTTCTACTTGCTGATTCATTGTCACTAATTCTTCTGGCATTCTTTAGTCTCCCTGAACAATTGGTGTGGTTTTCACAATATTTTCAATTGCTTGATATAATACGGTTAACCTAACTTTACCATTCTCATTCGTTTGGTGCAAAACTTTTTCTCCAGTTACCTTCTCTTTATCATCTAAATTTCCCTCTATATCCTTTCGCCCACGATCTAATGCAGCCTCCTTGGCTTGTTCAACAGTATACTTCCTCGTAACTTCTTCTTTTTCAAGGTAGGTTTCATTTGCATATGCAATCGGCAATGTAAAATTCAAAAACTTCAGGTGATAAACATCATCTTCCACTTCAAACGTTTTATACGTGTTTTTTCCAAATCCCCATATTGGAATCCTAAAATTGCCTATTTGAAGAAAATGCTTATCTTTAGTATCCCCAGTTAATACTTGAAAAGTCGTATTTAGAGGAATTGTAATTGTTGTTTTATACCATGTCTCACCATAAATTTCAGCTTTTGCTGGAACTTTCTTTTGGTCCTCTTCCTTACCGATCAGACCAGAAACTAAAACTTGTCCTTTTGTTACATGTTCATTTAATGTAGTTAATGGCTGCCCCTGCTCGACAAACATTTTTTTAATAACTGCTTCTTTTTCAGCGACAATGTTTCTTGGACTTACAAGCTCTTCTTCTTCAGGTTGATTTTTTTCTACAACTTTTAAATGATAGGTTGTTCCCATCAGTTCAACTCCAACCCATGTAATTTGCTCAATATTATCTGTTAAGGATTTTTGTATATCATCCGGATTCTCAACGAAAAATTGAAGCTTACCTGTTTTCACTCCAATTCTTGCTAATTCTTTTTTTATAATATGTTCTGTTTCCGGTGATGCACCCTCAACCTTAATTCCCCAAATCATGTTTGATAAAACAAATATAACAACAAAAAATGCCAATAAACCAAGCACAAATCCACTGTTTTTCCAAGACTTCCTTATTAGGAAAGGAAAACCTGCTCTCCTTTCAAACCGGCATTTACATTCATTTTTTCTGACAACTGAACGAAGGGCATGTACATCTTGGAGGCGAATAAAAAAACTTAAGCTATTATTTTTGCTGCGCTTTACTTTCCAAATAACGATACTTTCCCTCATACAGTCATTTAAAAACCTTTCTGTTCCTCTTCCCTCAATATTGACTTTTACAACACCAAATAGATAACTAGTCCATTGATTTTTCATCCTTCTCCCCCTTGTAAACCACATTACACTTAAAAGCTCTATTCATTTTGTCTGCTGTGTTTCTCTCAGATGATCCACAGCAGACGCCAGAGATCATGTCCCAGATCCTTTTTGGTATTTATCCTGAGTACATTTAACAAAAAAGAAATTATGTTTCATCGAGATATAAAACTTGAACGATTTTTCCTTCTAATAAAATTTCTTCCGGTAGGATCGTCTTTATGACAAAGGCCTCGCCTTTAATTAATAATTGTCCCTGCTTGAGTAATAGGCGAAGCTCAGTATCAGTAAATTTCAGGAGTCCACGATGATTTTCTATGTAAATATGAAGCTGTCCAACCATCGTAATTCTAGGAAGATCCATCATGACATCCGGCGGTAGTTCGATTGTGTTAGTGATCCATCGTGTAAGTTGCTGGCGCCATTTTTTTGCCATAAAAAAAGACCCCCTTTCATCTCATATGTATGAGAGAAAATGAAGTCTTATAACAGATTATTTGATAAGTTACGAATGTCTTCTCGTTTTTGTATAATGTGGATTTTTTGCACGGGGCGGACCTAATATTTCACTCCAAATAACACCTTGGGCTGCCTTATTTTGATCGATAACAAGATGATTTTGACGAACATTCCGATTAACTGAAAGTGTTCGTTCCTGAGGCATGACTGACTTTGGTTTAGGTTGTTCTTTTACAACCCTTACCTCTATCTCATTTTCTGAAGTACGCTGCTTCATCTTCTCATATGCCTCTTGTACCGTTTGAAGAGGCGGCTTACTTCTTTCGTTTCTTTGTTTAGATTCAATAGTTGTCATGACAGGTTTAGGTACCGGCCTTGCAGTTGGTCTAGGGTTTTGCCTAGGTTCTTGCTGGTTTTTGGGCTGACTAGGTACTTTTGGCTTGTTTTCCTCTTGATTATTTTTATTAGTAAAGAGTCTTGAAAACAACCATACAAGAAATGCCCATACGATTGGATTGGAAATGATATCTGTAATATCCATGTTTTCTCCCTCCTTTTGTGAGGAAAGGGAATGAAGCCCAATCTTTCATCCCCTTATTATTTACAAATATTAATATTGCTCAGGATCACTTTGATCATTATTTGTTTTTCCAATTGAATCTCTCATTTCAGTATCAGCTGAAATATTTTTGATGTTCATATAATCCATCACACCAATATTCCCTGAACGTAATGCCTCAGACATAGCAAGCGGAACCTGCGCTTCTGCTTCCACAACTTTTGCTTTCATCTCTTGCACACGAGCAAGCATTTCTTGTTCCTGTGCTACAGCCATCGCTCTTCTTTCCTCAGCTTTTGCCTGTGCAATTTTCTTATCTGCCTCAGCCTGCTCTGTTTGTAATTCAGCACCGATATTCTTACCGATATCAACATCCGCAATATCAATCGAGAGAATTTCAAAGGCAGTACCTGAATCTAGTCCTTTACCTAATACTGTTTGTGATATCATATCAGGGTTTTCTAGAACTTTCTTATGGTCTCTTTGAGAACCGATCGTACTAACGATCCCTTCACCAACACGAGCAATAATGGTATCTTCCCCTGCTCCACCGACCAGACGATCTATATTAGCTCTAACAGTAATTCTTGCTTTTGCTTTAACTTCAATACCATCCATTGCTACACCGGAAATAAACGGAGTTTCTATAACTTTAGGGTTAACACTCATTTGTACAGCTTCTAACACGTCACGTCCAGCTAAATCGATTGCTGCCGCACGTTCAAATGTTAAATCAATATTTGCTCTTTCTGCTGCTATTAGCGCATTTACAACACGGTCTACATTTCCTCCCGCTAAATAGTGGCTTTCTAGTTGATTTGTCGTAACGCCAAGCCCTGCCTTATGTGCCTTAATTAAAGGATTAACTACTCTGCTTGGGATAACTCGACGTAATCTCATCCCGATTAGAGTGAAAATACTGACTCTTACACCTGCAGCTAACGCAGAAATCCACAGTGCGATTGGCACAAACGTAAAGAAAACACCCAAAAAGATTAAACCTAAAATAACGAGTCCAATTAATAAGATACCAGATGGATCCATTGTGATATTCCTCCTATTTTCATAAATATTTAATCATTTAACTCTCTCACAACAATACGTGAGCCTTCAACTTTAATAACTTTAACCTTTTGACCCTTTATAATATACCCGCCTTCAGTTACGACGTCCAGCCGTTCATCATTAATAACCGCTGTCCCAGAAGGTCTTAATGTTGTTAAGGCAATACCTTCTGCTCCAACCAATTCACGTCTGGAAACATTTGACACATACCCGTTTTCGGTATTTGTTGAGTCACGCAATATTAGCTTTTTAAAGATATTCATACGCTTTCCAAACACCTTTACTAATAGAATAGATGCTGCAGATGCTACAGCAAAAGAAATCAATAATGATATCGTCATATGAACGAAATTCCCTGACGCAACATACAAACTTCCAATAACGCTAGCAAATCCTAGTATACCTAATATCCCGCCAGGAACGAATAATTCAGCTATTAAGAAAATAACCCCTAATATAAAGAGTATAATGGCTTCCATCCCTGCCAGACCTGCTACTAGGTGTCCGTAAAAGAATAAAAGCAATGCAGAAAGCCCCATAAACCCAGGAACCCCAAATCCCGGTGAATAAAGCTCCACAACTAACCCTAGGCTGCCTATAGATAAAAGAATTGGAACAACAACAGGGTTTGTAATAAACCGGGCTATTTTCTCTGCAAGGCTTTCCTCAGCTTTTAAGACTGTTGCACCCTCAAGGTCAAGTTGAGTTAACAAGTCTTCTAAGCTGGCAGCAGTTCCTTCTGAATAGCCAACTTCTAATGCCTGCTTTGTTTCAAGTGTTAACAAATCACCCTTGCCGGCACCATATTTAGGAATATCTACATCTTTATCGGCCATAGCTAAAGCAAATTTAGGATCACGGCCATTTCGTTCTGCAGATTCCCGCATTTCAGACAGCCACAAAGATTGTGCTTTATCATCAGCTGCATTCCCATCACCTGTGATAATTGCTGCAGACCCCATTTGACTTCCTGGCGCCATATAAATTTGATCAGCATTTAATGCAATATAAGCTCCTGCAGATATAGCACGTCTATTTATATAAGCTGTTATTGGAATTTCACTTGAACGAAGAGTATCTGAAATTTCCATGGCTCCGTCAACTGCTCCACCAAGAGTATCAATTTCCAGGACAATGTGATCCACTTTTTGTGTTTGTGCTTCATTAATATTTCTTTTTATATATTGAGAAAGTCCTTTTTCAACAGTTTCTTCGACAGGAATGACATACACTTTTTGAGTCGAATCAGCTTTAGCTATTGCCTGATACCCTTGATAAAAACTTAGCAAAAAAGCAAAAGCAATCAAAAATAGAAAAAACTGCTTTTTCACTTATTTCCCTCCTTTCACTTTAATCGTTCATGGTTGGACCAGACGCATATTGCTTTTTGTCTCAAGCTCTAAAAAGCCCTAATTGAACACTGAAAATCTAAAGCTTAATCAGATAATAGTAATACGAATGTAAGTGCAAAAGGTTTCATTTTATTTTATGTATACGTTATCCCACTTCTTATTAGTCTTTTTCTTATATTAGTATGTCTTAAAATAAAAGTACTTTTGTAGATAGTAAAAACACCTTGCTAAGGCAAGGTGTTTTTACTCATTTATGATAGCTGTTGTTGCACAAGCTTATTAACAAGACTTCCGTCTGCTTTACCTTTTACTTTGGGCATAAGTGCTCCCATGACTTTCCCCATATCGGCTTTAGAAGTAGCATTCACTTCTGAAATAGTCTGTTTTACAATTTCAGAAACTTCTTCCTCGGAAAGCTGCTCAGGCATATAATCGACAAGTATATCGATTTCTGCTTGTGTTTTTTCAACTAAGTCCAAACGATCAGCATTTTTGAATTCCTGGAGGGAGTCTTTTCGTTGTTTAAGCTCGCGAGAAAGAACCGTCAATTCTTCTTCCGCAGACAATTCGTTATTGCCAAGTTTAATTGCTTCATTTTGTAAAGCAGCCTTGACCATACGAATAACAACTAATTTGTCTTTTTCTTTGTTTTTCATCGCTTGTTTCATGTCTTGATTCAACCGATCAAGAAGACTCATACGTACACCCTCTTTTAGAATTTGCGCTTTCTAGCTGCTTCAGACTTTTTCTTACGCTTTACGCTAGGCTTTTCATAGAATTCGCGCTTTCT
>Ga0182745_1001002_pt1 | contig 28357 bp, 23 predicted proteins | sample eDN3rd30CKraftBY_FD_128523 | JGI IMG/M metagenome (GOLD analysis project Ga0182745, IMG submission 128523) | Enriched backyard soil microbial communities from Emeryville, California, USA - eDNA 3rd pass 30_C Kraft BY (version 2) (version 2) | ecosystem: Environmental > Terrestrial > Soil >... | reverse complement strand
GGCACGCCCGAACGTGGAAACTTCGGTTTCTGAACGCCCAGGGAGAGGGTGTCAGACTCTCGCTTTGAGAGCAGTCCTCGTTGAACTGAGAATCCCACACCCTTCAGGGGTGGGAGTGTCAACTACCCTTGCTCTGAACCTTCGAGTTTCAATCCGCGCCGAGTCCTTAAGGGGCGGCACGCCATTGGCATGCTTGCATGCTATTATCGATTCATCACCGCGGTTAAAATGGTAATTCGTAGAGCCACATTCTTTTGGTCCATGGCTGAGTTAGCAAGATGCACATCTCACGAGAATCCAGGTAGGTCTTCTCGTTCAAGCAATCGCTATTATCTTGTCGACTGATTTAGTGATTGAATCACTTGAGTCGGGAGGAGCTCCTGGTTTGAAATGACGAGTTATATACATACAAAATTCAATCCGGGAGGATACGTTTCCGCGATCAAGACATTGGTTCTGGTCAATTCGGATCACGGCCATCAGAACACAACCGGAAAAAAGAGTTGACTTGTTTGAATCGCAAGATCAAATACATCAGGATCAAGCGCAAGAAATTTGTTCCTGCGAGGAAATCCTGTCAGGGCACCTCTCACTTCTTCCTAAATATTTCTTTGTCGGGAGAGCGGAGATGAGTCGTCAACGACGCGGATTCACATTGATCGAATTGCTGGTCGTCATCGCGATCATTGCGGTTTTGATTGCCTTGCTCTTGCCAGCCGTACAGGCAGCCCGCGAAGCCGCCCGCCGCTCGCAATGCGTGAACAACCTCAAGCAGATGGGGTTGGGAATGCACAATTACGAGAGCGTGCATGGAGGCTTGCCGCCGGCCAAGATCTTTTCGGGAAGCCAAACGACCCTGACTGACCCTATCGGAGGTGGGCGGTTCCTGAATACGACAGGGCTCACCTTGCTTCTGTCCTATTTGGAGCAAACGGCACTCTACAACGCTTACAACTTTAGTCAAAGTTCAACAGGCGGCGCTTATCAGTCGAACAACAACGTTAAACACAAATTGATTGTTGGAAGTGAACTGGTCAATACGACCGTCGTTGGGGCGTTGGTGGCGTCCTATGCCTGCCCGAGCGATACCCTGCCGGAAGTCACGAACTCGACGTCCGGCGATTATATGCGAACCAATGCCCGACGTGCCAATTACGTCCTCTGCAGTTCGCGTTATACCGACTACGATGCCGTGATCCCGGCCGTGCAGCACCGGGGCATGTTTTACAACAACATCTCCACCAACTTCGCCGACGTCAAAGACGGCCTTAGCTCCACCGCGATGATCGGTGAGTCGCCACAGATTCATTACAGCACGAGCTACGGCCCTTACTGGGGAGCGGGGGCTCATACCTCCACCCACGGCCGGGTTCTGGCCACGACCGATGCCGACGGACCTTACTTCACGCCCAACGCCCCCTGGAAGACCACCGCGACGAACGCGAACTTACAGAAACTCGTCTACGCTTGGGTGATGGGAAGCAAGCATCCTGGCGGAATCAACATGTGCTTTGGCGATGGAAGCGTAAAATTCATCAAGAACTCGATCGGCCTCGGCACCTGGTACAGCATCAACACGATCTCCGGTGGAGAAATCGTCAGCTCGGACGCCCTGTAATTGATCGGTCAACGTGAGCGGCGAGCCCGTTTCAACGTCGGGCTCGCCGTTTCGTTCGTACTCCCTACCCGAGAACACATCACTACGAGTAAGGTCCATGCGAAAGTCTCTGTTTCACTTCTCTCTACTGGCTGTGATCTCGAGCGGGCTCGCTGGTTGCGGCTCCGGCGATGAGACGGATAACTTTAATTTGGTCCCCGTCAGCGGCACGGTCTCGCACAACGGCAAGCCTCTAGAAGGGGCGACTCTCACGTTCACGCCCGACCCGTCGAACCCCGAACAGACTCCTGGTGGCGATGTCACGGGACCGACGGGGAACTACAAGGCGATGTACCGGGGCCGGACGGGACTGGCGGCCGGTAAGTACCAAGTCTTGGTCTCCAAGACGATTCTTCCACCAGGCATGACCGCAAGCGCCGAAGAGGGCGAGGACGACTACATGAACCAGGTCGCCTCGGCAAGCGCAGGTGGCGGCAAAGGCGCGAACGCTGTCACGGAAATCAAGGAGACGGTTGAGCGAGAGGTTCCCGCTGGCGGCGGGACGGTTGACATCGACGTGAAGGCCCTGGCGAAGCCCGTCAAGAATCCGCAATAATCACGCTGCCTCGCGGCTAAAACAGGCCAGCAAAATCAACACCTACCGCCTTACTCAGTCACTCCGGCGATGTTGCGACCACGCGGCATCGCCTGCTTATTTTCGTCTCTCGCTTCGTCCGTATGACCTGGTTGCCCATTTCGAGTCTTATCCCACTTCGGCACGCCTTCCTCGCGCGACCCAAAGCCGACCTCCCCCCTTTCACCGCCCACGAGCCGCCGTTGGGTTTCCATGCAATCGGAGCGTCGAGCCCGGCTTGACCCATGACGGCTGATCCTCGTACGATGGACACCTGTCAACAATCTCCAAGAACCACGCAAAACCTCCTCCCGCCAGGGCAACTCACCCCAGCCCAGACCTTCCCGGGACGAGGGAACCCGTCGAACCAGTGAAAGCTGAAATCTCCCGTGATCATCACACTTAACGGCGAACAGCGCGAGGTGCCCTCCCCCTTAAACGTGGCCAACCTGTTACAGGTGCTCAACCTTCGGCCGGAGCAGGTGGCGATCGAGCTCAACCGTGACCTGGTCACCCGAGCTCAGCACGAGGCAACCTCCATCAAAGCGGGCGACGTGCTCGAAGTGGTCACACTGGTAGGCGGTGGAGGAGGCCCTCCCGCCCCTCCCACTCCCAGGTTCGGCTCGCTCAAGATCGGCTCGCACACGTTCCAGAGCCGGCTCCTGGTCGGCACCGGGAAATACACCACGCTCGAGTTGATGCGCGACTGCCTTGATGCCAGTGGCGCCGAGGTCGTGACCGTCGCCGTGCGCCGAGAGCGCCTATTCGACCGAGAGGGAAGGAATCTGCTCGACTTCCTCGACCCCAAACGCTACACGATCCTCCCCAACACGGCGGGTTGCTTCAACGTGGAGGACGCGTTGCGAACCGCCAGGCTCGGCCGGGAGCTCCTGCTCGGCCTGGAGAACCCCGGCGCGAACTGGGTTAAACTGGAGGTACTAGCCGACACGCGGACCTTACTTCCCGACCCCGTCGCCACGCTGGAGGCAACCCGCGTGCTGGTCGATGAAGGGTTCGAGGTCCTTTGCTACACCAGCGACGACCCAATCATGGCGCGACGCCTCAAGGCGGCGGGGGCCTCGAGCGTCATGCCCGCAGGAAGCCCGATCGGCAGCGGCCAGGGGGTTTTGAATCCGAATAACCTCCGCATCATCCTCGAGGACCTGAAGGCCGATGATCCCAACTATCCGGTCATCGTCGATGCCGGGGTCGGGACCGCGAGCGACGTGACCATCGCCATGGAGTTGGGCTGCGACGGCGTCTTGCTCAATACCGGAATCGCCGGCGCGACCGACCCTTTGCGCATGGCGCACGCCATGCGGCTGGCGATCGAAGCGGGGCATCTCGCCGTGGGAGCGGGACGAATCGCCCGAAAGCTCTATGCCACCGCGTCGAGCCCCACGGAAGGGTCGATCGCAGCCTCCAGGGGATGATCGCTTCCAAGACCTCGAATTCAGCTAGGTCCGACGGGGTGCATGATGGCATCCTTCCCGGTCGCGTCGGATGACCGGGAACGACCTGGCTTCGGTACGTTAGAGAAAACCACGAGCCCTAAAAGCAAGACCAGGTCCGTCCTCTCCCACTCCGCTTCGTTCTTTTTCCGCTCATGGATTGAATGGAAGGTCTCATGCCGCCTCTCGACCCCGCTCCCATCCTCGGTCCGGGCGGGGCGATTGCGCGAAGGCTCACGAGTTACGAGCCCCGCTCCGAACAGCTCGAGATGGCCAACGCCGTCGCAAGGGCCATCGCGCAACGCTCTCACCTGATCGTCGAAGCCGGGACGGGGGTGGGCAAGAGCTTCGCTTACCTGGTCCCCGCCATCATGGCGGCCGCCGAGTCGAGCCAGACCAAGGTCGTGGTCTCCACCCACACCATTAGTCTTCAGGAACAACTCCTTCAAAAGGATCTCCCCTTTCTCCGCGCCGTGATGCCGCAGGAGTTCTCGGCGGTGTTGGTCAAGGGGCGATCGAACTACCTGAGCCTGCGACGGCTGGACGCCACCGCCGCGCGCGCGGGGACAACGTTCACGCTGCCGGACGAACACGACCAGCTCGCCGACCTCCGCCTCTGGGCCCAGAAATCGACGGACGGGAGCCGCTCCGACCTCGATTTTCGCCCAAGGCCCAACGTCTGGGACGCGGTCGCCAGCGAAAATGGGAATTGCCTCGGCCGCTCCTGCCCACGTTACAAGGATTGTTTCTATTACAAAGCCAGGCGCCGGATGTGGACAGCGAACATCCTGGTCGTCAACCATGCCCTCTTCATGAGCGACCTCGCCCTGCGCAGCGCGGGGGCGAGTCTCTTGCCCGACTACGACGTGGCGATTTTCGACGAGGCCCATACGCTCGAAGCGGTCGCGGGCGAACATCTTGGCCTGAAAATCACCAGCGGCCAGTTCGATTACACGCTGGGAAAGCTGTTCAACGATCGTTCCCGCAAAGGGCTGCTCGCTTACCACAAGCTCGAAGAGGCGATCCGCCACGTTCAGCGCGTACGGTCCGCCTCCAACGACTTCTTCGACGAGGTCGCTCACTGGCAGATGAGTCAGGGGGCCTCGAACGGGCGCCTGCGCAAGCCGGTCAACTGGAACGACCAGGTTTGTAATGAGCTGCGAGCGCTGGCCTCCGCCATTCGGAACGGTGCTGAGAAAATCGAGACGGAAGAGGAGCGGATCGAGCTCACCTCGGCCGAGGAGCGTTGCCTCTCGCTGGCGGCGGCCCTCTCGGCCTGGTTGACTCAGAAGGAGCCCGAAAGCGTCTACTGGATCGAGTTGAACGAAGGACCCAGACGACGCGTCACCCTGGCCTCCGCTCCGCTCGACGTGGGACCAACCTTGCGCAGGGCCCTTTTCGACCGGGTCTCCACATGCGTCCTCACCTCCGCGACGCTTTGCGTCGGGTCGCCCCCTCGTTTCGATTTTTGTAAAACGCGATTGGGGCTCACCAAGGCGGAAGCCCTCCAACTCGGCAGCCCGTACGACTTTCCTAATCAGGTCTCGATCCACCTCCCCAGGCACCTGCCCGACCCCTCGGAACAGGGGGCGGAGTTTGAACGGCAAGCGATCCTCGCGATCCCTCGTTATATCGAGATGACGCAAGGAAAGGCGTTCGTCCTATTTACCTCCTACAAGATGCTCGAGGCGGCGGTGCGCCGGCTGACCCCCTGGTTCGCGGAGCGTAATATCGCGCTGTATGCCCAGAGCGAAGGGATGCCCCGCTCGAAAATGGTGGAGGCGTTCAAGGCCGACGTGAACAGCGTGATCTTCGGCGCGGATAGCTTCTGGCAAGGGGTCGATGTGCCGGGCGAAGCACTCTCGAACGTGATCATCGTTCGCCTGCCGTTCAGCGTCCCCAGCCACCCGCTCATGGAAGCGAAAATGGAAGCGATCCGCCGCAACGGTGGGAACCCGTTCAGCGACTATCAGATTCCGGAGGCGGTGATCAAGCTGAAACAAGGGTTCGGAAGGCTCGTCCGTTCCAAAAACGACCGGGGGATCGTGGTGATCCTCGACCCTCGAATCCTCAGCAAACCTTACGGAAAAACGTTCCTGAACTCATTGCCGGATTGCCCCCGCGTCCTCGATTAGCCATCATGGATGCAGCCAGTGGAGGCCTCGAGGGGTTCACTTCGGTCTAAATCGTGATCGTTCATCACGCAGGGTCGACGTCAGCCGTTCGACCCTCCCTCTAGGATCAACCTATTTCCTGAGATACAATAGAGCAACTGGTCGACTTCCCACGCGATGCGGCTTGCCTGTTGGCGGTTCACATCAAAAGGGGAGACCCGACAACAATCCAGTCGCGCCGTGAAGGGATGAAGGGGTTGGTTGACCAACCCGGAGATCCATTCGCGTTTCGATTTCAAAGGGCGAGGTTGAACCTCGAACGGTCGGGCGGGCCATCGAGTTTGCTCAACGTCTTTTCTTCGCAATAATCTCCATCGCGATTCACCGATCATCTCTGGACCGGGACCCCGAATGCTGGCCAAGCGGATCATACCTTGCCTTGACGTGAATGAAGGCCGAGTCGTCAAAGGAACGAACTTCGTCAACCTGCGAGACGCGGGCGACCCGGTTGAGGTGGCCAGCCGCTACGAGGCCGAAGGGGCCGACGAGCTGGTCTTTCTCGATATCACCGCGAGCCACCAGGGGCGGGAAATCATCTGGGATGTCGTGAGCCGAACGGCCGAGGTTTGCTTCATGCCCGTCACGGTGGGCGGGGGCATCCGGACCCTCGAAGACATCCGCGCCTTGCTGAAGGCGGGGGCCGACAAGGTGTCGATCAATTCCGCGGCGGTCAAGGATCCCGAGTTCGTCCGCGCGGCGGCCCGACGCTTCGGGAGCCAGTGCATCGTGGTCAACATCGACCCGAAGCGCGTGGATCGAAACGGGGAGGAATTCTGGGAGGTTCACATCAACGGCGGACGGCTCCCCACCGGCTTGGAGGCGGTTGCCTGGGCACGCGAGGTGGAACGGCTTGGCGCTGGCGAGATCGTTCTGACCAGCATGGACGCCGATGGAACCAAGAACGGGTACGACCTGCCGATGACCCAGGCCGTCAGCGCGGCGGTCGAAATTCCGGTCGTGGCCTCGGGCGGAGCGGGAAACCCGGAGCACCTGCGGGCCGCTCTCACCGAAGGGGGCGCCAGCGCGGCCCTCGCGGCCAGCATCTTTCACTACCGTGAGTTCTCAATCATGGAAACCAAGGAGTATCTCGCCAACCACGGCGTGCCCGTCCGTAAGGTCGCGGTCGACCGCGTTACCTGAGCGATCCCTCGCGAGTGAAGCGCCGAGTTCAGCCCATGATCCTCTCGAGTCGTTGACACTCGGATCCGCTTCTCCTCCTCTCGATAACTTGTCGCGAAAGTCCACCAACAGCCCTTTTGAAACCTGGTATTCCGGCGGAGCGCAGCCCCTCACACGCTCGGATATCGCCGATCCTCGCGGGAGCAAAAGCCATGGCCACAGACGTTGAAGTGAACGTTGAACCGGTTGGGAACGAGCCGGAAGCCAACAAGCTCTTCCGAATGGTGATGAAATACAAGGGGTCCGACCTCCACCTAAAGGTCGGCCTCTCGCCGAGCATGCGGTTGGGGGGCGTTCTCCGCCAGATGCAGATGCCCCCCTTGACCAAGGAGGAAATGGAACGATTGATGTACCCGATCCTCACTCCGAGGCAAAAGCATATCCTGGAGGAGGAAGGGGGCGTCGACTTCGCCCACATCATTTTCGACGGAACGCTCGAGACCCGATTTCGCGTCAGCCTGTTTCGCGCCCGAGGCCGATTGAGCCTGGTGGCTCGGCGTGTGAACAACAGCATCCCGAACTTCGAGAAACTGGGTCTCCCGCCGGTCATGGCCGAGATCACCCAGTATGAGCAGGGGATCATCATCCTCGCCGGCGTGACCGGGTCGGGCAAGAGTACCACAATCGCGTCGATGCTTCAGTACATCAACGAACGCGAACGGATGCACATCCTCACGCTCGAAGACCCGATCGAATTTACGTTTTCCGATGCCAAATCCATTATCAATCAACGCGAGATCGGCATCGACGTGATCGACTGGCACAAGGCCCTGAAGGATGCGGTCCGGCAAGATCCCGACATCATCCTGGTGGGTGAGATGCGTGACCAGGAGACGTTTAGCGCGGCCATGCACGCCGCCGAAACGGGCCACCTGGTGTTCGGAACCATTCACGCCTCGAGTGCCCCGTCCACCATCAGCCGTATTCTCGACCTCTTCCCGCGCGAAATGCACGCCCCGCTCAGGCAGAACCTGGCGTTCAACCTGAAAGCGATCATCGCTCAGAAGCTCCTGATTACCACCAAGGAACTCCAGGCCCAGGGGGTCACCCGCGTTCCCACCAACGAGATCATGCGGACCAACCCCACAGTCCGAAAACTGATCCTCAACGAGGAAGACACCAAGCTGGGAGACGCGATCCGCATCGGTAAGGAAGAAGGGATGCAGGACTTCACCGAAAGCCTTAGGCAGCTTGTGGTGAACGAGCGGATCGAGCGTTCCACCGCCTTCGAAGTCGCGCCGAGCGTCGAGACTTTGAAAATGGCGCTCAAAGGCATTAATATCGCTCAGCCGGGCATTCTGTAAGGGTCGCACCAATACACCGCCCGCCCCTCCTTGGCGCCGCGTCGTATCCTCCTTGGGAGAAAGATTAGCGATGATCCGTTCGCGCCTCGCATTCGCGACTTTCGCCGTACTGACCCTGGGCGCGACGGCCGGGGTTCATGCCGCCGACATCCTCAGCGCCTTGCCATTCGCTCAGGTGCATGGGATGGAGCGCGGGCCCGGCATGTATCTCAACCTGTTCAAGTTCTTACCTGTCCTAGCAATCTACTTGCTCTGGGCATGGACTTCGTACTGGGTTGACGACGACGCCAAGGAGCTCGGCAATCTGAAATTCGAGGTCTGGAACACAGCCCTGCTCGTCACGGGAGTCTTCGGGCTCGCCGTGATCTGGGCCATCCCGATCTATCCGATTAGCATCACCCTATTGCTCCTGTTCTACTTCGTTCCCCTCTTCTCTTATATTTATTTACGCAACCAAAATGTGCCCGATGATGAAAAGGTCCTGACCCCTTACCATATCGGCGAGGTGATCAACGGACTGATGAACAAGGCCGGTATGAAGGGGATCTTCAACCGTTCCGACAGCGGGACCGACCGCCATGGTCCTCCCATCGAGTTCATCGGCAAGAGCCAGGGGTCGAGCAAGTCCGACCCGTCACGCGTGGCCCAGGCGGAAGAGTCGCGTTCGTACATGTCGGCCAAGGAGCTCGTGTACGACGCCGTGCTCCGCCGCGCGACCGACATTCACTTTGAGCCGACTCCCGAGCAACTCTCGATTCGCTATCGTATCGACGGCATCCTGCACGCCGCCGAACCGTTCGACCGGCCGACCGGCGACGCGGTGATCAACGTCTTCAAGGTGCTCGGCGCACTCGACATCTCCGAAAAGCGCAAGCCCCAGGACGGCTCATTCGCCGCGAAGCTCGAGGGACGTGAGCTGGAATTCCGCGTTGCCACCTCCGGCTCGAAGTCCGGCGAAAAGATGGTCATGCGAATTCTGGATAGCGGCACGGGGGTCTCGAACCTCGACGACGCCGGTCTTCGGTCCAAGCTGGCGACCGAAATCAGGTCGCTCGTCACCCAACCGCACGGCATGTTCCTCTGCTGCGGTCCGACCGGGTCGGGTAAAACGACCACGCTCTACTCTTGCTTGCGAGAAATCGACCGGTTCCAGAAGAACATCATCACGGTCGAGGATCCGATCGAGTATCACCTCGACAACATCACCCAGATGGAGATCAACACAAAGAGCGGTCAAACCTTCTCCGGAAGTCTCCGCTCCATTCTCCGTCAGGATCCCGACGTGATCATGATCGGCGAAATTCGAGACCAGGAGACGGCGACCATCGCGTGCCAGGCGGCCACCACCGGGCACATGGTCTTCTCCACGGTTCACGCCAATGACACGGTGACCGCCCTATTCCGTTTGCTCGACCTGGGGGTCGAACCGTTCATGATCGCCTCGGCTCTGTCCGCGGTGCTCGGGCAACGGCTCGTCCGCATGCTCTGTGAAAATTGCAAGGAGCCCTACAAGCCCAAGCCCGAGTTCCTCAAAAAGGCGAACCTGCCCGCGGACAAAGTGGATGTCTTCTACCGAAGACCCACCGAGCCCCAGGAGGTCTGCCCCCAGTGCGGTGGGACCGGCTACATGGGACGTACGGGGATTTTCGAACTCCTGGTCATCACCGAGCCGATGCGCGAGATGATTCGAGAGAACCCATCGCTCAACGCCATCAAGGCCGAGGCCCGCAAGAACGGCATGATCTACCTCCAGGAAGACGGACTCCGTCAGGTCATCCAGGGCAAGACGTCGATCGAAGAGCTTCTGCGGGTGGTCAAATAAGCCGGCCTCCCGCGTTGAACTCCCGAGCGTGGAGGAGAGAATCCCAGGCGGATTCGGCGGATCTCCCCTCCACGCCCATCAAAACAAGTAATCCTGCACACATCTGAACGAGCCAATGGGTTGCCTGGCTTGACTCGGCCCTCAATCGACCCGACGACAACCCGGCCTCGTGTCTCGTCACGGAATTCAAAGCCAAGGGAACTTGCACATGGAGATCGTCGTCAACCTTGTGATCGTTGGCCTGATCGCGGGGCTGCTCTGGGCTCTTACGAGTGAAGGCGCCTGGGGCGCGGCCCTCATGTTCTTTAATGTGCTGTTCGGGGCGATTATCGCCCTCAACTTCTATGAGCCACTGGCGGGTCTGATCGACTCGACCGGGATCCCGTGGGGATTCTCGGATACGTTCAGCTTGCTCAGCCTCTTCATCGTCTCGACGCTCTTACTCCGCATGGGGACCGAAACCCTCGCCCCGGCGATGGTCCGGTTCCCCTCGCCGGTTTACCACCTCGGCCGCTTGGTGTTCGGCCTGGCCGGGGCGGTGGTCACCGTGGCGTTTCTGCTCGTCGCCTTGCAGACGGCCCCGATCCACAAGAAAATTTTTGGGGTGCTCGACTACGAGTCGAAGGCTCCGTTCGGGTTCGCACTCGACCGTAAGCTGCTCGCCTTCTTCCAGTACTCGACCGGCATGGTGTTCGTTGAGCACGTGGAAGGCTCACGCGACCCGTTCAGGGAGTATGGCGACGCCAAGGTCTTTGACCCGAGAGCGGAATGGCTCCTGCTTCACCAGGAGGCTCGTCCCTATGGAACGGAGTCGATCCACGAGTCCGAGGGGGGGGCGGGAGGCGCTGAGGGGGCGGCAAACCCCGCCGATCCAGGTGCTTCGGGCGCGGCGCCTGGCGACCCGGCCATCGTGGGTCCCGCGGTGGGCGGGGGCGTGGTTCTCCCTCAATAAGACCCTCCACTCCACGGGAGATTGGGACCTCGCTCTGGATTGGTGGGGCGCAAGGCGATTCCGAGGCAGGCGCGAGCGTTCGGCTCCGCCTTCCCCTCGGCTTCGTCGAATGGTTCGGGCCCCCTTTCCTCCCTCGCTGCTCGGCCGGCTCGCTCTACAGGGGAGCGCTCAGTTCTTGTCGAGGGGAGTAGGCTGTGGGAGAGATTGGATTTCCAGGAGTTCGAACTTGGGCGTGGTCTTCGTTCCCACGATCTGGTAATCCACCTTGTAGACCGCTACCTGAGCCGACGTGGTCTCGAAGACGTAGAGCGGAGCCCACCCCTCACTATAGGTCCCTAACGTCCCCGTGGTCATGGCGAATCGAGGTCGCGGGCCACCCCCTTCGAGGTTGATCTTGAAATCCGCAACGAGGTCTCTGACCGCGAAGTTGTCAATCAGCCTGGGTTTCCCGATCGTCATCTTATAGGACGGGATGGTCGCCAGCAGACGCCCCCCTTTGCAGTCGAGATAATAGAGGGCATCGAGCGGAATTTGCACCTTCGCCCCCTCGTTGTAACCAAGAGTTACGGGCCCGGTCGCCACGATTGACTCACCGGACCGATCGCTGGCACTCGCGAGAATCACGGCCTCGCGTCTGGGGAACTGGCCGATCGCCCAACCCACGCCCAGCCCGACAAGGAGTAGGCCTGCTCGAGAAAGCGTCGGAGCGGTCTTCAACATCGGTTCTTTTCCTCTTTATTCGTATTTCGACCCAACACCGAATTCCATTTGGTTGGCGGGGAACGTTCACGCCCGGCGAGGCTCGATCCGATCTTGACTTTCCCCCTGCCTCGGCGCGGCATTGTGCGCCAGATGGCCCCAGCCGTCCAGATTAACCAGAACAACCGGAACGCCACGCGGACCCCTCTGTGATCAACTCCAAAGGAGGGGGATCGTCCGAGACCAAAGGCAGGGAACGGGAGTGACGAATGGTCCATGTAAGTTCGGTTCTGCTCGTCTCGCTCCTGCTCCAGGTACCTCCTCCTCCCCCCCTCCCTTCCAACACGTCAAAGGACGATCCTCTACGCGGTGCGTGGGTCGCGATTTTCCAGGAAGAGGCCGACCAGCTCGGGGCGCTCGCTTCACGGCTGGAACGCGAAAAGAACCTCGAAGGGGCTCGGCGCGTCCGCTCGTTTCAACAGCCAAAGCCAGAGTCGAAGGGGGCCACCTGCTTCGTCCAGCTTGCCAAAGTGGTCCCACCGACTCAGGCCAACACCGATGCGCCAAAGCCGGCCGAGGCCGGGTCGGAACCGGCCTGGGAAGCCGAGCTCCAGAAGATCAAGGCGAAATCGGCCGAAGCCCTCTTCCGCTTGATGGAACGTGCCGCGGAAGCCACCCCAAAACGTCTTGCCCTGGCCGACGCCTGCTTAAGAGCGATCATCCTGCGCGAGCCCAACCATGCCGAAGCCCGGCGACTGCTCGGTTTCGTACCTCACGAGGGAGGATGGGCCACCGCGCATGCCCGAAAGCAATTACTCCAGGGCAAGGTCGATCACCCAATTTATGGTTGGGTCCCCTCCGACTGGGTTGCTCATCTCGAAAAGGGAGAACTCCCCGCCCCCCCCCCCGGCCGTTCAAAAGAGACTCGGTGGCTCCCGGCGGACGAGGCCAACAACCTTCATGCCGACTGGAACCAGGCTTGGAGGATCTCGACCGAACACTTCGAAATCAAAACGAATGTTCCCCTGTCGGAAGCCATTGCCTTCAGCCGCCAGGTGGAGATGTTCCACGACCTCTTCTACTCACTTCTGGCCGACCTGCTTGAATCCGATAACCGCCACCCGCTCTCCCAACGGCTTCAGAACAAAAAGATGACCGGAGAGCGGCCCACGGCTCCCCACCTGGTGTATTATTTTAGCAGCCAACAAGAATATATTGATTTTTTAACGCCGATCGCACCCAACATCGGCAATGGCCCGAGCCTGGGGATTTACATCCCCGCGTCGGGAGGCCGGTCAAAGCGAGCCCCCGCCTACTTTTATCGAGACCCAGGCGGAGAGATCGAGGCGGAAGCCACGCTCTTTCACGAAGTCTCGCATCAACTCCTGTTCGAGTCGGCCGGCCCCACTTCTTACACGAAGAACGTGGGAAATTACTGGGTCTTCGAGGGTCTCGGCACCTACTTCGAAACCTTGAGGCTGAGGGAGGATGGCAACCTGGAGGTTGGCGGCCTGGTGGGGCCTCGTCTCGAGGCGGCTCGCGCCAGCTCGAAAGAGGGCTCATTTGTCAAACTCGAGCGGCTCGTTCAACTCAATCAGAATCGGTTTAACGCCGACCAGGTTATCTACGTCCACTATGCCCAGTCGATGGCCCTGACGATCTTCCTCATGCAAGGACGGGAAGGGTCGCTGCGCGACGCCTTTCTCGACTACGCCAAGGACGCCTACCGAGGCCGCCTCAGACGCGAGACCGGCCGGAGCCTGTCCGACCGACTCAACGTCTCCTATGAGGAACTTGACCGGGAGCTTAAAGAATACCTGGACTAACGCAAATGACCGTTGAGTGACGCACCTTTTTGATTTGTAAGCTGAGAACCGCCCACAGGCAGGAATCTGGGGTCGAGGCTTCCAAGGTCTCGCTGGATTCTGGGCAGCGCATCGCCCCTCCTAGAATCGGCCCTGGTGCGGTGCGCAATGCCCCCTTACAACCAGCCTAGCAATTCGTGGTTTATCGTGTCGGTGAGACATGGGAACTGGAAATGGCGAAATTCCAAAGCCTGTTTTCCACGGAGAATGCGATCAAATGCGCCTTCATCGCCATGATGCTCCTGTTTCCTATCGTCTTCGACGGTCTGATATCGTGGATCGTTAAAAACCTAATCGGCGCAACGTTCGGATTCCCAACGGCCTATCTCGTGAGCAACGGGGATCCTCGTTACGACCGTTCCAAGTCCTGGACCTATTTTAGGATGGGCGGAATCAGTGGATGGTCAACGATCAGGGTTCTCTATCTAGCGACCGACGACGGATTAGCGTTCGATATCCGGTCGGCGTTCGGCTTTTACATGATGCGTACCGTCTGCGTCCCGTGGTCGGCTCTTCGCACCGGAACAACTTCAGACCGGGCTCCAGGCCAAAATGCTTCGAAATTCCTGGTTCTGAACTTCGATGGTTCGATCGCCACGACTTTCGTGGTTTTGAACCCCGATGGCACGGTCGCCACGACTCTCCAACCTGGCGTGAGCGTTGATAAACGAGCGCTCGCATCGATCGCCGAACGGATCGTCCGATCGGGTGTGGCGGAGTTCCAAGGGGGTTGACGTGTTGATGAACCGGTCTTATATGAAACCACGTCGATGCATGAGAAGAGGAAGGAAATCTGAGCTGAAGGTGGTCTGGGAAAGGAAAGGGCGACGAACTTAGATCAAGCGAGGCGAGAGAGGCAGATGTGAAGTAAACCCGAACCAAAAAAAGAAGGACGCAAGACCAAGCAACTTGTCTTGCGTCCAGAGTTCCAAATGGAAGGCGAGCCTCACTCGCCAACGTAAGGAATCAGGGCCATGTACCGAGCTCGCTTAACCGCAAGGCTAGACGCCCGTTGGAATGCCGCGCAGTTACCGCTTCGCTTTCGCGAAAACATTTTGCTCTGGTTCGTGCAAAGTTTTTTCAGCAGGCCGACGTCCTTGTAATCGACGTAGGCAGGGCGTGGGCAACCCTCAGGCGTGCAGAACCGACAACGGTTCTTGCGGTTTCGACCCATTTTTTTCCGCGGCATAAACGAGGTGTCCTCGGACGAAATCAGTCCCTTTACGTAGTCTGAGTGAGTGTTGGGCAGTCAGGCCAACCCACGTGGAAACCGAGATTTTAGGCATTTTCAAGGCGAGCGTCAAGCAAGCATTCGACCTGGGCGTGTGCATTTGGTCGAGGTCGCGTTTTCTGGTCCCTCAGTCCGCGACTGCCAAGGCCACCTTGTTTGCCCAGCCAATCCTACCTTACCCCCTCGCCTGCCTTGTAATGCCAAAAAGAGGCTCCTGCCCTTGTGGCTTTGGAGCCTCCCTCGCTTCTCATTCAACCAACTCTCGAACGCGGGATCGCCTCAACAAAGCCCCCCGCCGGATCTTTGGACTTTAACGATGAACCGTCTCCGAAGCCGACTCCCGAGGTTGCTCCGCAGTCATGACGGGCAGCGGCTGGAGCGTGGCGAGGTGGAGCGTCTCATGACGTCCCTTGTCCAGGTTGAATCCGCGGAAGGTCTCGCGGACATCAATCACCACCCGGCCGTCTCGTTCGAGAATCGGAAGTTCCTCGGGTCGAAGAGGGATGATCACCTTGCCATCTTTCCGCACATGATTGACGATCTTGTCGAGGCCGCGAACCACGGGGGCGGGGTGGCCAAGTGCGTAGACAACGCCGGGGAGGTCAAAAGTACAAAGGGCGGAACGCGCGTGTTCCTGAGTCTCGAGAGCAGCCAACTTTCGCCCGATCACTCCGGAAATCCGATAGGGCTCGAGTGCGGGGAGAACCCAGAAGCCAAGGAGAGAGGCCGTGATCGCGCTCGAAGCCATCAAAACCCGCGAAGCCCGTTCCACTCCACCAAGGGCATAGTACACCTGGAACAGGAGCCCGCAGACGAAAATCACCAGGGCGATCGTCAGGGCGGCGAGTCGAAGCTCCAACTCTGGGGCCATCCACGCGGCGGCCAACGCCCCAACCATGACGGTAAAGGCAATCCCTCGGAGCGACCGGATCGCGAACGTTCCAAACTTCCAGCGCTCCAGGTTCACCCCCGACTCGCCGATCGCCACGATCACCCAACCCATTAACAAGGCCCAGGCGGGGAACGCGGGCAAGTAATAATGGATCAACTTGGTCCGCACGCACTCCAGCAAAATCAAGGGGCCGATGATCCAACCCAAGAGAAATCCGAAGACCGGCGACTCGCGTCGGCGCGTCCAGGCCGCGTGAAGCGCGACCGGCAAGATGGTCGACCAGGGGAAGCAGGTCAAGAAGCTCAAGACCACGTAGTAGCCAAGGAAGCCGCCGTGCTCCTCGATTCCCGAGGTTGCGCGACGAATGATGTGGTAGCCGACCGCGACGTTGTAATACTCCCCATGCGACCGAAGCAAGATCGCGACGTTCCAGGGGACGACGATGAGTGCGCAGAGCAAAGGCCCCCAGCGCCAGTGGAGCCGTTTCAAAAACGAGATCGGCCCACCACACAGCCAAGAAATACCCGTCGAGGCGACCAATAGCACCGGCCCAGCGGGCGACTTGGTTAAAATCGCCAGCCCGAGCAACGACCAGAACAAGGCGGCCAGCTTCCAGGAGCTCCGGTGCGAGAGCTCCCAGAGACAGTACTGGCACCCCACCACCCAGAACATGAGGGTGGCGTCGGTCGTGGCCATCTTCGACTCGGCCACCACAATGGGCGAGGTCGCCAGAATGAGCGCGGCCATGAGGCCAGCCTTCTCACCCAGCATCTTGCGACCCCAGGCCCAGACGAACAGGCAGGTTCCCATCCCCGCCAGCGAAGAGACCAAGCGAGCGCCGAAGGTGTTGTCTCCGCCGATCGCCGTCCCGATCATCATGAGCCAGTAAATGAGGACCGGCTTGTGATAGCGAGGTTCGGCGTTGAACGTCGGATGAACCCAATCTCCGCTTTCACGCATCTCACGCGTGGCGCCGGCGTAGCGAGGCTCGTCCCGGTCGAAAAGGCTAATTCGGCCGTTCCCGGCGAGATTCAGGATCAAGGCCAGCAAGGCCACGAGCAGGGCCTGACGCAGAGGGAATCGGGACGAGTCCGCCCCCTCACCCGCGCGATCTTGAGGAGTATCGATGGCAGCCACGGTTCCTCCATGAACCAAGACGGGTCAACCTCTGGAGAGAGGTCGATGCCGAGTGTCCGCGACGATCCATCGTCGCGGTCGGGTGCTCCCTCCAACGGAATCCTTCCGTCAAGGGATCACCAGGGTCCCTTTGTCTCGACCGCCAGCCGATCCAACTAAACCCAATGTTCGGCATCGATCCTGAGCGTGCGCCCCGCGCGCTTCAAAGGTCCATCTCGGAAGATCGGCAAAGCCTTAACTCAGAGATGAATCTTTTTAGCGATTCTTCTGATTTTGCGGATTATCATGCCAGATTACCCCTTCGCAACCTCACCACCGTAGCGACCTAACTCCTTAGTCCGCTGACACTTTAGGCAGAATTACGTGACGAGAGGTCGTGGTTGCCCCACGCCCATCACGGACGAGGAAGAAAAAGACCAACGGACGCTTGGCGGGAAGAGTGGCGGTCAGTTTCTTGCCCTCAAGGGTTCCCTTCACCGTCCGCCATTCCCGCTTTGACCAATCCCCCTCGTCGGTGGTGTAGGCGAGTTCGCCTTCGCGCAGGGGCTCCTTCGACTCGATGCGAGTCGAAGCCTGGTCACCACTCACGGCAGGCATACCGACCCGGGCCAGCGGTACCCCTTGCCGGAGAACCTGGTCGACAAAGAGCCCGATCTCGGGTGGGGCCCATCCCGGGGGATGACCATGCGGCATCCGCACGGTCACACATAGGTCGGTCGGACCTGGAACAAGCTGATACGACTTCTGATAACTATCGAGCGGGTACGCGAAGTCGTTGGTGCCGTTCACAAACAGAATCGGGCAGCGAACCTGGCCAAGATACTGGGAGGGGTCGAAGTTGGTGAGCCAACGCTGTCGTTGAGCGGGCTCCATCTTCGCGAACTCATCCAGCCAGGCGCTGTTGTCGTTAAGGAACCCACAACCATAGACTGGCACCGCGACCTTAAGACGATGGTCAAGCCCCGCGACGATGCAGGTCAAATAGCCGCCCCAGCTAATCCCCGTGATGCCAATCCGGTTCGCATCCACCTCGGGTAGTTCAGTGAGTAGCGAATGGCCGCGGATCACGGCCGACACTGCGTGGTAGGTCCACATCCGCCCCACTTCCTCATCCGTGAATGGGCGGAACTTCGCGGGATGAGACTGGTCGGGGCCACCGTTCGGAAGCCGGGCCCCGTCGGGTCCGCAACCCGCGAGATCCATCGCCAGGGCCGCGTATCCCCGGTCCGCCCAAAGTTTGGCCCACTCCTTGAAGGCCTTACCACCACCGCCATGTACCAGAACCATCGCGGGGAATGGCCCATCCCCCTTCGGCCGGGCATAGTATGCGAAGACGCGCGTCGGCTTACCGTTGAAGGGCTCGCCTTCATATTCAAGGGCCTTGATACCTTCTTCCACGGGGCCCGCATGCCAAACCACCTTCGGGGCGGCGTAAAGTGCCTGAACGTCCCAAGGGCCCGTACGGTCGCGTGGCTCGGCCCCCTTTACCCCTCTGGTTGGAGCGAGCGGAATCCCTGCCAGGAACAGGGCGAATCCAAAACGAACCCAGTTGTTCCGCATCGCGATCAAGCCTCCAGCCGCGGGGAGCTAAGAAGTTGGCACGCCCACATGCTACGCTCCGCCACAACGCTCGGACAAGCACGCACCCGGCGACCGGGGCGTCACCGTCTTCATCTCGTCCCCCTTCCCAGGCGAATCTCAGCCCATGAACTCTGATTTTTTCGGTGCAAGGTTGACAAACACACGCACCCTCGTGAATAATCTTTATCGACAATGAGACTCAATCTCAAATAAGACCTTCGTCAGGTCGAAGCGATCGATGAAAAGCGTTTTGATCGTCAAGGGTCGTTGGGATCTCTCGTCGCAAGACTGATTGAGAAATCTCGGTTGCCTGCTGAATGTGTGAAGCAACTGATGCGTGCGACTCACTGAGATTCCGAGCGCTTCATGGGCCTTGGTTTCAGGCTGCTAGACGAGCGATGCCCGAGTCTCCCCAACCATGGGCAGATGATGAGAACGGGAATCACACTTAACAAACGCATTCATTCATACGGAACATTAGCTTGAATGCGTCGGCTCCCAAAACCTTGAGCAAGGAGAACCGCGATCGAAAGCATCGCGGGTACTGGCTCCGCACGATGATCCAGTGGCACTGGATCAGCTCGGCGATCTGCCTTGTGGGGATGATTCTTTTTTCCGTGACGGGCATCACACTCAACCATGCGGGGGAGATTGAGACAACTCCGGTGGTGGTCACCAAGGAAATCGACCTTCCCGACGAATGGCTGAAGGTCTTGAGCAAGCATCCCGAACAAGCGACCGCTCCGTTGCCTCCCGACCTCGCCGCCTGGCTTGGTCGACGAATTTCCAAGGTCATTGGGTCGCGCAAGGCGGAATGGTCAGCCGACGAGATCTATCTATCGATCCCAGGTCCTGGATCGGATGCCTGGCTGACGATTGATCGCGCAAGCGGCCAGGTGGAGTTCGAGAGCACGAGTCGAGGGTGGATCGCCTATTTCAATGACTTGCACAAAGGACGAAACACCGGGATTGCCTGGAAGTGGTTCCTTGACGTCTTCGCGATTGGGTCCTTAATCTTCTGCTTTACCGGCCTCTACTTGCTGTACTTCCACGCTCGGCACAGGCAGATGACCTGGCCTGTCGTCGCGCTCGGACTTGTGATCCCACTCGTCCTGGCGATTCTGATGAGCCATCTCCCGTGACAGATCGTCGTGGGCTTGCCGCTCGGGCGGGTTCGGCCACGGACAGGGCCCTGCGCGGTTTACGAAGGGGAAGCTTCCCGAGTTGAAGATTTCATCAGGACTGTCGATTCCAAACAGAATGACCAGGTCACATGAGGATTCCATGTCGCTGATACGAACCAGGTCGACCCATTCATTAGTGGCAATTTGTTTCGCGCTATTCGCTTCACCGCTGATGGCCTCCTCGCTGGAAGTGAAGGGGGAGAAGCTGGAGTTGAAGGTGGAGGTCCCTCGGTTGAAGGTGTCGGAGTATCACCGGCCCTATGTGGCGATCTGGGTCCAGGATCAGAAGGGGAATGCCGTTGTGAACCTGGCCGTCTGGTACCAGGTTAAGGGGCCGAGCGACGACTTCGGGGCCAAGTGGCTTCCGGACCTTCGGCAATGGTGGCGTCGGTCCGGCCGAGAGTTGGAGCTTCCGATCGATGGGGTGACCGGGCCGACCCGTCCCGCTGGCGTCCACACTTTGGATTTCGGTACCGAGCAACTCAAGAAACTGAGCGCCGGGAAATATACGTTAGCTGTCGAAGCGGCGCGCGAGGTGGGTGGCCGCGAGATACTGGAGATCCCCTTTGTCTGGCCTGGCGAGAAGGCGATGGTTTATCAGGTAGAGGGGAAGAAGGAGCTCGGCAAGATCGTTCTGACGATCAAGCCGTGAGTCCACACAACCGGTGGGTCGACGAGATCCATGACAGAGCCTGGAATCCAATTACGTTTTCCCATTCGAGGAGTTGAGCGATGCGCCGATGGATCCTTTCAACCCTGACGCTGGTCCTCGCATTCCCCCTGACGGCGAGTGCCCATAAAATGTGGCTCCTCCCTTCGCAAACCGTGCTGTCGGGGCCGGAGCCGCTCATCACGGTCGACGCGGCGATCTCGAACGACCTCTTTTACTTCAATCACTTTCCGTTACCCCTTCAAAATCTGTCGATCACCGCGCCTGATGGATCGAGCGTGGGGGCCGAGAACCAGGCGACCGGCCGATACCGCGGCGTTTTCGATGTGTCCTTGAAGCAGAAGGGAACGTATCGCATCACTGTCCCCATGTCGGGCGTGTTCGCGAGTTGGGAAGCCAACGGCGAGCGCCAGCGTTGGCGAGGTAAGAAGGAGGATTTCGCCTCGAAGGTTCCGACCGACGCCAAGGATCTCCAAGTTTCGGAAAGTGTTGGACGAGTGGAGACGTTCGTCTCGAACGGAAAGCCGACGAGTCCCTCGTTCAAGTCGGAAGGGGTCGGGATCGAGTTGGTCCCCATCACCCATCCCAACGATCTCTACGCTGGCGAGGAAGCCCAGCTCCAGTTCCTCGTGGATGGAAAACCGATGCCTGGGCTGAAGGTTGAAGTGGTTCGGGGCGGCACGCGTTACCGAGACTCCCAGCAAGAAATCCATGCGACCACCGACTCTGACGGCAAGTTTTCGGTCCGTTGGCCCGAGCCCGGCATGTACTGGATCGAGACCTCGACCTCGGACGACAAGGTTACGTTCAAGCAGGCCAAACAACGCTCGCTGGGCTATACCGTGACCCTGGAAGTTCTGCCGCAGTAAGTCAAAGTCACGGTCGCACCAAGGCTCAAGCAAGTGGAATGGGTTGGACTCAGACGCCCCCGGGGCATGGTCAACGTCGACCTGGCCTCGAAAGGCCGTGCTCCAGGGGGGCGGCTCTCGTTTTTAAGGTTGACGTTCCCGTATAAGGTTATTTTATTGATTTGTCCGAAACTCGCCTGACGGTCGCCCGACGAACGCTGAAAGCATCTTCGCCTGAGAATACCAGGTAGAGGTAACGCCCCTCTCGATCCGTCCATTTCGTGGGAAAATCCCCGTGCTCGCCGGGTCCCGTATCCCACTTCGGCGTGTCATAAACGGTCGTCCATGGTCCCCAGGGTTCAGGAGCGTCGTACACGGCGAATCCCCCCTCGAACCGCGTATCGCCTCGATCCGGGTGGCCTTTCGGCTGGGGCCGTTGCTGCCACCAGAGGTATCGGCCCAGCGACGGTTGATAGGTCATGGCGGACCGAAGGCACGCGTCTGGATTCGCGAAGATCCCCTCCCGCAGACCTATCTCCGACGACCACATCGGCTCACCGTTCCGGGTTCTCCCCGTATAGAACTCCCAGCCGGCCCGCTCTGTGAGCCGATGCTTCAAGGCGCGGATCAGGACAAAGCGATCCGCGGGCGTGTCGGCTTTCGGGCCATCGTGTGAATACGCATAAACGTAATCATCCCGAGCCCCTTCGTAGTCCTTGCCAAAATTGACAAACCCAATCAACCCAAGCTCGTCGAACGTCCAGTCGGCGAAGCTCCAGGTTTCCCCTTGATCGTGAGACCAGGCAAGTTGCGCCCCGCCCCCGTGCCCGTCGGCGTGACCAAGCCAAAGATAGAGGGTCTGATCGACCGAGAGGATCCCCCACCCCTTTTTCCCAGCGCGGCCATCACCGAGAATTTCACTCTTCGAGCGGATGTTAACCCCTTGGAACTTTTCAGGCCCGCCGCGAACCCGAGCGAACCCACAGCTCAGCTTCCGCTTCGACTTCGGTGGAAAGCCCGTTCCGTCACCAAAGGTTGTATAGAGGTTGTCATCTTGAGCCCAGGTGACCGGCCAGTTGTCTCCGTCCCGAGCTTGCCGGACGATCGTTTCCACAGGCGCCCAGTCGAGCCCCGCGATCACCGGACTCGGCGGGTATTGGGAAGCCGGCTCCGCGCCACGCGCGAATGCCCCGGTCATGGGCGAGACCAGAAGCACAACACCCATCCATATTCGGTTCATGACACCACCAAAATGAGTCATCCGCGCCTCCTCGAGGCTAACCCGTTCCCGAACGAGTATGACTCGAGCCGTTCCAACTGGGAGGAAAGTGGGTAGAATGCCAAGCAGGCTCGATCACCAATTATTGGATCCATCGCATACGAAATTCGATAGCGTTCTTTCGCGGCGCGGGGTAATGCCCTCACCTTACAAGGAAGGTTCATGCAATGAGTTTTGAAGTCGAGAACAAATATCGATCCTCTGCGCAAAGCCAGGTCCTTGCCTTGCTCTTGGAGCGAGGGGCGGAGGAAGAAGCCGAGGTAACGCACGAAGACATCTATCTGAGACATCCATCTCGAGATTTTGCCCAGACCAATGAGGCCTTACGGATTCGCCGCGTCGGCTCGTCAAATCACCTCACTTACAAAGGCCCCAAACGCGCAGGCCCTACAAAAACGCGAGAAGAGATCGAACTGACGTTCGAGGAAGGCGACCCCGCCTTTGCGCAGTTGCTCCAACTTTTCAAGAATCTAGGGTTCAGTGAAGTGGCCGTGGTGCGCAAAACTCGGCGATGCTTCAGAATAAACTCATCCAATCACCATTTAAATATTTCACTCGATTCAGCGGCGGACCTTGGTGATTTCGTCGAGGTGGAGGCGATCGCGCAGGATGAGTCGGACCTCCCTTCGGCCCAGGCACTCGTGATCGAGACAGCGAACTGGCTAGGTCTGACTCAGCTCGAGCCGCGATCCTATCTACGGATGCTCCTGGAGTTGCGGGCGAACGCGAGATGAACCGGTTCGAATCTTTCTCGGTCCGGCCAATGCTCTCGCAACTAGGCCAGTCTGCCTTGGTCGAATTCACGTCGGTCAACTAACTACATGACAGGCCGATTCGCCCAACAATGACTCTCCTGGCCCAAAGTCAACACAATCTATTTCCAAATCTCTTCACTTCCCAGGTAACCGACTCGAGCGAATCGGCGACCATCAACAGCGATTCCGATGGCGATAAAAAGCGATTCACTCGCTGGCGCTTCGGGCTTGTGAAGATAAATCGAAGAGATTCACTCGCTGGCGCTTCGGGCTTGTGAAGATAAATCGAAGAGATTCACTCGCTGGCGCTTCGGGCTTGTAGAAGAATGTTCGGAGCCCACGACTCAATCCAGGTGGCCCGCTAGGGATCGTTGAGTAGAGTCCGATACAGATTCCACTGGGCTCTTGACGGCTCGGGCGGTTGCGGAGGATCAGGAGCGACGGGAAGCCAGGGCCGGCGTGAGGCCCTGTCGTATTTCGCCTCGAGGGCTATATGGTACGCCACATACGCCTGTAACGGCACGACCGCCCGGGAGATCGGATGCCCAGAGTCGGGATGCGAGGGAAAGCCGCGAGGGGCAGGCGTCATTAGTAAATAAACGTCCAGGTCACTGGAAAAGTACTTCATCCTCTCTCGTTCATGAGTGCGCGCGAGTTTCGCGAAGTGAATCGATCGGCCGAGGATGACGGCAATAATCGCGACCAGGAGCATGAGAGAACGAAGCCGAATCCTTAAGATTCGCATATTCTTGGCCGAAACGGCGAGGTTTAAAAACGTGACCTGGACTCCCACCCATGTCTATGATGTGACGGATGCTCCAAACCGAACAGACGACTCGTCAGCCTCAAGGATTTCTTTGAATTCCTCTCGACCGAAGTCCTTAATTCCAGAAGAACGTGCCATTCAACCTAACGTCGATTCGCCTGGGCTTCGCCGTAGTCTTGAAGGCCACTGCTGCCAGTTCCGCATTCAGGAAGTGACCATCAAGCGATTGACTCCCAGGCGAATATCGTTCCATCAAAAACCTTTTTCATACTAACATTTGTCTATTCCACCACCAGTTCCCAATGCATGGTGGAGCTCGCCGCGCTAATCGGAAGTTCGTAACCTCCATCACGGCTTTGAAGCGAGATTTCGGAACCGCGAACCCCCTGGTTATCAATGGGGTAGGCCTTCACGTTCCCCTTCCGGCGCCAGACGAAACTGGCGACCACCGGTTCGCGCAAAAGCGGTCCTTTTCCTGGCTCGGCGACCGCGTTTTTGGAGTCGTCGATCCACCGAAGGTCGGTAGGCTGGATACGGGCCAAGGCGGTGACCAGGAGGCGTTTGGTGGTGGCGATCGGTTCGGTGCCCACCGAGGAGGCCACAACCACCCCATAGCCTGGCTCGACCGAGAGAGAAAGCTCCTCGAGATTCATGACCTCTCCCCGCGACCAACCGGCGAACCCCTTCGTGTAAGGGGTGTCGATCACAAGCCGTCCCTCCGCTGGGTTCCAACCCGGCACGCGCGTGTAAGCGGGACCTCGCGTTGCTGAACTCCCGCTGGCGGCTCGCCGGGTGGCTTGCTTGGCGATATCGCCGTCACCTCGCAGAAAGAGGGAGGCGGCGTGAGGCCAGAGCGAGTAGATCTCGGGCATGCCATTAATCACCTCCGGAAGCTGAAACAGGTCTTCACCTCCCCCTGTTCCGGCCGCGTTGGCACCCCAGGTTCGCGGGAACAGGAAGATCCCTCGCCGAACCAGCGCGTCCCAGTCGTCCGACCGCGCGGTCCAGGCGGCCAGCAATTGATCGGCCCCCTCGTACGGGAGCGCCCAGGCCCCTTGTGTCTGGCTGCACCACTGGCTGACCACGTAGGGTCGATCGGGCTTGCGCTTCTGCCCAGATCCCGCGAGCAGGCCACCGTCCCGACTCCAGAGCATCGATCGGCGCTGGGGTTCGGTCCAGGCCGTAGGATTCCAGTACAACCGGTCGTCAACCAGGTCGAGCCCCTTGGCGGCCTGTTGTAAGGAGAACTCGGGGTTTCGCCTCCAGTGCGAGACACCGGCGATCGGTACGCGCAACTGGTTCTTCCGCAGGGATTCGGCCAGTTCTCGCCAGTGCGATTCCCCGATCAGTTGCCAGGCGCGACGCCCACTCCCGACGTCCCCCTTGGAAATGATCTTCCGCAACGATTCCGCGTATTCCGGAGGGAGTGCGTTGGGGTCTTCGATCAAGTCGAAGAGGGAGATCTCTCCTCCAAGCGTGACCCACGCTAACGCCGGGTCGTCTTTGAGAGCCAGCTTGGTCTCGGGATTGACATGGTCCAGCAAGGCGAGAGCGGAGCGGAGCGCCAACTCCTTCATCTTGGGGTCGAACTCCGCGGCGGGCCCACCTCCAGGCGGCAGTCCTCTCGAGGTCGGCAGCCCATCCTCCGAGCGGAACCTTCGCTCGCTCTGAAGGCCAAGCGCGTAGTAGATGCCTCTTGCTTTGAGCGCGGCCAGTAAATGGTCGAGCCGGGACAGCGCGATCTGGTCGAAAACCAAGGTGTCGTCTCGGTTATCGTCGAAGAGGCTACGGTCGGGACCGAGCGGAGTATCCAGTTCACCAAGATGGACCAGGTTAATTCCCGATCGAGCGAGCCGATCGGCGAGTTCATCGGCCTCCTGGGCTTCAAGGTAAGCCGCGGGGGCGAGCAGGTAGACGCCGAAGAACCGGGCCCGTTCTCCCTTGGTAAAGGCGAGCCGCCCCTCCTTAACCGTCACAAACCCATGCTGGCCCGCGGGCGCATCGAGCAGGTAGGAGGCGTCGAGCGCGGACTTTGCCTGGATTTCCTTCGACGGTTCGACCGGGCTCCAGCCGGTTGTGTCATCTCGAACGTGATATGGAATCCAACTTCCCATCGACGGGTCGGGCGAGGTGGTCACCACGACCTGGTCGACTCGAAGGGCACCAATGCTATCGGGCTTGTCGATCTGAAAGACCGCCTGACTGGCCCCTGGAGGGACGGGGACCGTATTGCGATAGATCCGCCAGTCGAAGGTGCCGGCCCATCGGAACAATTCGACGCCCGACCCGCGTTGCTGAATCGGGACTCCATCGGCGGTCAGGAAGAACAGGCGAGCCCCCGCTCCCCCCGACCCTCTCAGGCTCTGGCCCCGGGCCATCACCGAGACTTCCAGGCTCCCCAGGTTCCCCACGGGCATCACCAGGCCAGTGAGGGCCCTTGAGCCCGAGCGTGAGAGTTCGAGAGAAGAGTTGGAGTTGAAACCGGGAAAGGCGCGTTGCGCCTCGTTTTCGAGGATCCACGCGTCGGGGACGGGATCGCCAAGCTCGAAGCCTCCGTTGTTGATGAGACTCTGGCTTCGAGTCCCCCCCACGGGGATCAATTCGATCGTCAGCCCATCGACGTCAAGTACGCCCGTCGCGCCAAGCAATCCGAGCGAAAGGATGGCGTCGCGAGTCCCTGGAGAAACGGGAATTCGCTTGGCCACTCGCGTCCAGTTTTCGTTGTTTCTGGTCCAGGGGCCAAGGGTACCTCGGCGTAGAGCGCGCAGACCTTCTCCCAGAAAATCGATCATCAAGCCCGGCTCTTCGCCCAGGCGTTCCCCCGCCTGAATGCGCTCCGTCTTGATCCAGAGGCCGATCACGATGGCTTCGAACTGACGGCCATCCACGCCGAAGGCTCGACTCAGCCGCGCGGGGCGTCCGGGCTTGTCCACCTCGAATCGGAGGTATTGGGGACCAACCCGCCCTCCCTCTTTGACCAGAACGACGTCTCGGGCGTTGTACCAGATGTCGGGGACACCGTCGTTATTCTTATCCGTATCGAAGTCCTCGAGCGCGGGGGGGGCGGGGCGGACCAGGTCGTCTTCCCCCGCCGCCAGCACCCGCGGATTCCAGCCAAGGCCAGAGAGGAGACCGATCGCAAGGGCCATCACGAACGTTCTCACGGCTGCTCCTTGTTCTTCTTCCTTGCCTCGATCGCCTCGCGCTGGGCTCGCCCGGTCATGGGGACGAAGAGAGTGGGCCGAAGTTCTTTCAAGGTAAGCTTTCCATCCTTCTTCACGCCCAGGTAAACCATCTGGTTGAATCGGTCGCCAACAGGGACGACCATTCTTCCCCCTTCCTTCAACTGATCCACGAGCGGTTGGGGGATTGCCTCGGGTGCGCAGGTCACAATGATGGCGTCAAACGGGGCCTCTTCCGGCCAGCCCGCGTACCCATCACCAATTCTTGTATGGATATTTTTATAACCGACTTCCTTGATCACCTTGGCGGCGCGCTTGCCAAGGGGTTCCTTGATTTCGACGGAATAGACGTCTTTCACCAGTCGAGACAAGATGGAGGCCTGGTAACCCGAGCCCGTGCCCACTTCGTAGACCTTGTCGGTTGGCTTGGGCTGAAGGGCCTCGGTCATGAAGGCGACATCGAACGGGGGTGTGATGGTCTGGCCCTCGCCGATGGGGATCGACTCATCGTCGTACGCTTGCCGACTCGTTCCTTCGGGGAGGTAGAGGTGGCGAGGCACCGTCCGAAAGGCGTCGAGCACCCGCGGATCTTTGATACCGCGCTCGACGAGATGCCGCTGAACCATTCTGGCTCGGGCGGACGCGGTCGGGTCGGGCTCCTCGGCCCACCCTTGGCTATTGAAGACGCGAAGACTGGCTAGAAATCCCAACAAGGCGCACAGGAGGATCCAACTTTTTGAACGCGGACAACACCTCATGATTCATCCCCCCGGTTGGGACTCGTTGCCTGAATTCGACAAGTCTTGTCGTACCGACTTCTATCATCCTACCCGATCAAACCGTCCGAAGGCTGACGCCCCAACGGACACGAGGAGTCCTTTCCAGCAGAGCATGCCTTCTCCGCGCAACTTCGATAATCCTCATCCAAGCAAGCCATGAAACCCACTCAAGGCCACAGCGTTACGCGCCAATCCCGTGGAAACCAAACCAATGATGTGGATCGACGGAACGATAAAGCCCCCTTAACCGTTCCGATCACAGAAGCACCAGGCAGGAAGCCCACCCCTTCAGGGGTGGGAGGAATGCCGTGGGTCCGATCTTGCATGTGATTTTCCCCCGTTATAGCATAGTGGACATGGATATCGTGCGAACCGT
>Ga0182745_1000999_pt1 | contig 28376 bp, 25 predicted proteins | sample eDN3rd30CKraftBY_FD_128523 | JGI IMG/M metagenome (GOLD analysis project Ga0182745, IMG submission 128523) | Enriched backyard soil microbial communities from Emeryville, California, USA - eDNA 3rd pass 30_C Kraft BY (version 2) (version 2) | ecosystem: Environmental > Terrestrial > Soil >... | reverse complement strand
CGATGTCGATGTTCTCGATGGCGTCTTCGAAGCTGCAATCGGGTTTGGCGATGGTGGCGGCGAACGGGTACAGGTTCACCACCAGCAGATCGATGGGATCGATGCCGTGCGCGCGCATGACCTCCTCATCGAGGCCGCGCCGGCCCAACAGGCCGCCATGGATTTTCGGGTGCAGGGTCTTGACCCGCCCGTCCATGATTTCGGGGAAGCCGGTATGGGTGGACACTTCGGTGACCGCGATGCCCTGCTTGGCGAGCAGCGTGGCGGTGCCACCGGTGGAAAGAATGACCACGCCGCGCTCGGACAGCGCGCGGGCGAATTCGATCAGGCCGTCTTTGTTGGAAACACTGAGCAGGGCGCGGCGGATGGGTTGGGACATGGGGTCTTCAAATCGACTGGCTAAAGTTAACTATCCAGGCCGTAGCTTCTCAGCTTCTTGCGCAGCGTGCCGCGGTTGATGCCGAGAATGTCGGCAGCGCGGCTCTGGTTGCCGGCGGCGTAGTCCAGCACCGCCTTGAACAGCGGTTCCTCGACTTCGCGCAACACCAGGTCGTAGAGCTGGCCGGGCTTGTGGCCGTTCAAGGTCTCGAAATACGAATTCAGAGCCTCCGCCGTCAGGGTACGCAGCGGCATGTTGCTGCGCGTGGCGGCTCTCATCGGGAGCCTCGCGGCGGCCGGCTTTGCGGGGGCCGGGGACTTGGCAGGCTCTCTACGAGCTCTGGTTTTTTTCTTGGGCGCCATGCGCTCTCCGCCAGATCGTCAAGGGTCCTGCAGGCGAACTTCTAAGCCGCGCTTGGCAGCGGCGAGGTGTCCGACAGCGCATCGAAATACGCCGCGGCACGCTCGAGCTGGGTGGGCGCGTCGTCCGCCTGCATGACGGCATGCCGGAAAGCTTGCGCACTGGCGCGGCCTTTCGCATACCAATCAATGTGCTTTCGCGCGACCCGGACGCCTGCCTCCGGTCCGTAGAAGGCATGCAGATCGCGCAGGTGAGCCAGCATGATATCACGTACTTCCGCGATGGAAGGCTCGGCCAGCACGGTTCCGTCGTGTAAATAGGCGGTGATTTCACGAAAAATCCAGGGCCGTCCCTGCGCGCTGCGGCCGATCATCAGACCGTCGGCGCCGGTCTGCTCCAGCACCGCCTTGGCCTTGTGCGGCGAATCGATGTCGCCGTTGGCGAACACCGGGATCGCAACACCTTGTTTGACGGCCCGAATCGTTGCGTATTCGGCGTTTCCCTGATACATGCAGGCGCGTGTGCGGCCGTGGATGGCCAGTGCCTGGATGCCGATATCCTGGGCCATGCGGGCGATGGTGACGGCGTTGCGTGTGCTGACGTCCCAGCCGGTGCGCATTTTCAGCGTCACCGGCACCGGCACGGCTGCGACCACCGCTTCGAGAATCTGGCGGACCAGGGTCTCGTCCCGCATCAAGGCCGAACCCGCCGCCCGGTTGCAGACCTTTTTGGCCGGGCAGCCCATGTTGATGTCGATGATCTGTGCGCCGGCTTCCACGTTGCGCTGGGCCGCCTCCGCCATCATGTCGGGATCGCCGCCGGCGATCTGCACCACGCGGGGTTCGGCCTCGCCGCTGTGATCCATGCGCCGCCGCGATTTTTCGGTGTGCCATAAACGCACATCGCTGGTCAGCATTTCTCCCGCGGCGATTCCCGCCCCCATGCGGCGGCACAACAACCTGAACGGCAGGTCGGTGACGCCCGCCATGGGGGCGAGCGCGAGATTGTTGGCGAGCGGATATGGGCCGATGCGCATCATTCAGGCACGTCCGCCGCGCAGACCAACCCGGTGCCACCGCGCAGGCACACATCGAACCGGAAGCCTTCGGCATCCGGCCCCGGGTCGGCGATGACGATGCTGGCATTGACGGGCTGCCGCGGCGGGAGCAGGCGATTGGTCGCGACCCCCGGATCGAGATATTCGACCGGCTCGAATTCACGCGCCCGCACTTGTTCGCCCCAACGATCTTCCAGCACCAGTTTGAGCAGCGGGTAGGGCTGGGCGAACGCGGCACGGTTGGTGACGCTGGCCCGCACCTTCAGCGTGCCCGGGTGGGTGGGATCGGACAAGATGCCCCACTGCTTGATTTCATAGGCATGCAAATTCCAATCCGGGGTCAGGGGCAGGCCCAGGGCCGCATACAGGCGCAGCGTCGGTTCACCGAACCGTGGATCGCGCGCCAGCTCGGCTCGATAGTGGTGTACGACCTGCGCGCCCAGGAGCAGCGCGAGCGGCAACGCCAGCAGTTTCCACACCAGCTTGGTGCGCGGTCGTGGCGGCGCCAACAATTCCAGTTCTTCGGCGTCCCGCGACTCGATGACAGTGGCAGGGGCAGCGGCCGTCTGCGCGTCGGGCGCATCGAAGTCGGAATAATCGTCGGCCTCGGCGGCCTGTGTGGTGGCGGCCAGTGTCATGGCAGCGCTGGGCCACTCTTCCTGGTCCGCGGCGGCTTCGGTCCATTCCTCGGCCACCCAGGCTTCGGTGGTGCGCTGTTGGAACTGCGGCTCGGCATCGTCCGGCAGGTTGCCCGGGGCGAGGTAGGTGCCGGTGATTTCGATATGCCGGCCTTCCAGCGTGATGCTTTCCTGCGCCGGCTCCTCCGCCGCCGCGATCGTTTCGTCCAAGGGCTCGATGGCCTGGTCTTCCGGTGCGCTTTCCTCGACCAGGCTCTCCAGGGCGTCGAACTGGGTATGACACCGGCCGCAGCGCACCTGACCCTGGGCCACGCGCAGGATTTCGCTGGTGACGCGAAAGCGGGTTTCGCAGTTGGGGCACTGGGTCAGCACGAAGGGTCCGCCAAGGACTAAACAGATGCGCGACGCTTGCCGCTCAAGCGCGCCCAATCGTCGCGTATCGCTACAGGCTGGATATCAAACCACGGCGCGTACGGCATCGCCACTGCCGGGGCCTGCTGGGTCAGCAGGCCGGACAGCACCAGCTCTCCGCCCGGCCTCACCAGCTCCGCCAGGCGGGGCGCCAGGTGCATCAAGGGCTCGGCCAGAATATTGGCGAGCAGCACGTGCGCGGGCTGGGCTCGCATCTGGTCGACTGTGCTCACGGTGAGCCGGTCGGCGACACCGTTGCGCTGCGCGTTGTCATTGGTGGCGATGACCGCTTGCGGGTCGATGTCCACGGCGAGTGCCGCTGCGGCTCCCAGTTTCAAGGCCGCGATGGCCAGCACGCCCGAACCGCAGCCGTAGTCGATGACGGTCTTGCCGTGCAGTTGCGCGCCATCGAGCCATTCCAGGCACAGCGCGGTGGTGGGATGCGTGCCGGTCCCGAAGGCCAGGCCGGGGTCCAGGTCGATGTAGCAGGCGTCTGGTACGGCGGCGTCCGGCCGCTGGCCGTCGGGGCAGATCCACAGGCGCCGTCCGAAGCGCATGGGACGAAAATCCTTGAGCCATTCCCGCTCCCAGGCTCGATCGGCAATCGGCTCGAAGCTCAGCGGCGGCAACGGCTGGGCGAGTTCGGTCGCGAGCAAGGCGGCGATCACGTCCTGATCGGCCGCCGCGTCGAACAGTGCCTTGATCTGCACGCTCGGCCACAGCGGCGTGGTTCCCGGCGCTGGCTCCAGCACCGGATTGTCAGCTGCGTCTTCCAGCGTAATGGACAGGGCGCCGGCCGCGAGCAGCGCATCTTCGAACGGCGCCGGGTCCGCGGTTCCCACCGCCAGCGTCAGTTGCAGAAATGGCATTGACTCACTTAATACCCAATCTCCGCTCCAGGTAATGAATATCCAGCCCGCCGGCCTTGAAGGCGGCGTGGTTGAAGATTTCCTGGTGCAACGGAATGTTGGTCTTGATGCCCTCGATCACCATTTCCGACAGCGCGTTCTTCATGCGCGCGATGGCCGTGTCACGGTCTTCGCCGTAGGCGATCACCTTGCCGATCATGGAATCGTAGTAAGGGGGCACGGTGTAGCCACTGTACAAATGGCTGTCGACCCGAATGCCCGGGCCGCCCGGCGGATGGAACAGCTTGACCGGGCCGGGCGACGGAATGAACCCCTTGGGGTCCTCGGCGTTGATGCGGCATTCGATGGCGTGACCGCGAATGTTGATGTCGTTCTGGCTCCAGGGCAGCCGTTCGCCGGCGGCGATACGCAGCTGCGCCTTGACGATGTCGATGCCGGTGATCTGTTCGGTGACCGGATGCTCGACCTGCACGCGCGTGTTCATTTCGATGAAATAGAACTCGCCGTCCTGGTACAGGAACTCGAGCGTGCCGGCACCACGATAGCCGACATCGCGGCACGCCGCGATGCAGCGTTCGCCGATGGTCTTGCGCTGCTTGGGAGTGATACCGGGCGCGGGCGCCTCTTCGATCACTTTCTGGTGGCGGCGCTGCAGCGAGCAATCGCGCTCGCCCAGGTGGATCACGTTGCCGTAGTTGTCGGCCAGCACCTGGATTTCGATGTGGCGCGGCTTCTCCAGGAACTTCTCCATGTAGACCTCGGCGTTGCCGAACGCGGCCAGCGCCTCGGCCTGGGTCACATTGATGGCGTTCAGCAGCGTCGCTTCGCTGTGCACGACGCGCATGCCGCGTCCGCCGCCGCCGCCCGACGCTTTGATGATGACCGGGTAGCCGATCTCACGCGCGATGCGGAAGGTTTCCTCGGGTTCGTTGCCCAGCGGGCCGTCCGAGCCGGGCACGCAGGGCACGCCGGCGGCCTTCATGATGCGGATGGCCGAGACCTTGTCGCCCATCTGGCGAATGGTTTCGGGTTTGGGGCCGATGAAAATGAAGCCGCTCTTTTCCACCCGCTCGGCGAAATCGGCGTTTTCCGACAGAAAGCCGTAGCCGGGATGGATGGCCACCGAATCGGTGACCTCGGCGGCGCTGATGATGGCCGGCATGTTCAGGTAGCTTTCCTTGGAGGCCGGCGGGCCGATGCACACCGATTCATCCGCCAGCAGCACGTGCTTCTGGTTGAAGTCGGCGGTCGAATGGACCGCTACCGTCTTGATGCCCAGTTCGCGGCACGCGCGCAGGATGCGCAGCGCGATTTCTCCACGATTGGCAATGATGACTTTTTCGAGCATGGGAGGCGGGACTTATTCGGTAATACTTATTCGATGATGAAGAGCGGCTGGCCGAATTCGACCGGGTCGCCATTCTTGATCAGCACGGCGGTGACCTTGCCGGCCTTGTCGGACTCGATCTGATTCATCATTTTCATGGCTTCGATGATGCACAGCGTGTCGCCGACGCCGACTTCGCTGCCGATGTCCACGAACGGCTTGGCGCCGGGGGTGGCGGCGGCATAGAAGGTGCCGACCATCGGGGCGGTGACCATGTGATCGTTCCGGGGCGGCGCGGCGGCGGCCGGCGCAGCAACGGCAGCCGGGGCGGCGGCGGGCGGCGCAAAGGCCGCCGGGGCGGCGGCATAGTGCACCACCGGTGGCGGCGCGCCGCCCGGGGCATAGCGGCTGATGCGGACCGATTCTTCGCCTTCGCTGATCTCGATTTCAGCGATGCCCGATTCCTCGAGCAGCTCGATCAGTTTCTTGACCTTACGGATATCCATGCAGGGACCTCATTCAAGCTGATGAATCGCCGCCCGCAATGCCAGCTCGTAGCCGATGGCGCCCAGGCCGGTGATGGTGCCGGCGGCGATGTCGGAGAAGTACGAGTGCTGGCGAAAGGCTTCGCGGGCATGCACGTTACTGAGATGCACTTCGATGAAGGGGAGCTTCACTCCCAGCAATGCATCGCGCAGCGCCACGCTGGTATGCGTGAACGCCGCGGGGTTGAAAATGATGAACGCCACGTGGGTGGCGGGCGCCTTGTGAATCTGCTCGATCAGCTCCGCCTCGGCGTTGCTCTGGAACGCGGACAGATGATGGCCGGCCTCGGCCGCCATTTGACCGAGCCGGGCCACGATCTGGTCCAGGGTGACGGATCCATACAGCCCCGGCTCGCGGGTGCCGAGCAGGTTCAGATTGGGACCGTTCAGGAGCAGCAGATGGGCCATGGCCTTGGAGGTATTGGGGCAGATCGCGGCGTGTTTTATCAGTTTTCTCGCCGGTTGGCGATGCTTTCGCCGCAGATCGCGCTCAGGAGCCCGCTTCGGAGGCCAATCCCGCCAGTTGCCGGGTCACGACCGCACGCGCCGCCATGGGGGTCAGTTCGCCGCTGTTCACCCGGCGCACGCCGCCCAGAATGATATCGACCTGGTCCTGGTGCAACTCGCCGAGGTGGGTGGCCACGATGCGGCCCTGGCGGTCGGTGAATACGGTGAACGGGAACCCCAGCGTGCCCATGCCGAACTTGTTGACCGCCTCCAGTCCGTCCTGTTCGCCGATCAGGATGGGGTAGTCGATGGCCATGTCCTGGGCATATTTCAGCACATCCTCGCGGAAGTCCACCGCCACGCCCACCACTTGGAACCCTTCGGCGCCGTGCTGTTGCTGGAGCGTCTTGAGCAAGGGGATTTCGCGCCGGCACGGGGCGCACCAGGTGGCCCAGAAATTCACGATCATGGATTTGTCGGGCCAGCTGCGGATGGAGCGGGGCTGGCCGTCGCGGCCCTGCAACGAGAACTCGGGGAGTTCGGTGGGAATCCCGGGGGCTCCCCTGGCTTGGGCTTGTTGGACTTGCTGGGCTGGGAGCTGGGCCTGCGCCATGGGCGCGTCAGTGGCCACGCGCGGCTCCAGCGCATACCGGTAGATGACGAATCCAGCCGCCGCGGCGATCAGGGCGACGGCGCCATAAGCGATGGGTTTCAACTAAAGCCTCGTGTGCGGGCCGCGCTCAGCGCGCGGCGAAAGCGGCGATGACATGGTCGCGAAACTGTTTCGCGGGCACGAATCCTACCAGCCGGAAGTTGCGGCGTTCGACTCCATCGGTGCCGAAGAAGGCGAGGGTGGGCGGGCCGAAAATCCCGAAATGCGCCAGCAGGGCCCGGTCGGCCGCATCGTTGGCAGTCACATCGGCCTGCAGCAGCACCGCGTGTTCCAGCGCCGCCCGCACTGCGGGATCGGTGAAAGTGTACTTCTCCATCTCTTTGCAGGACACGCACCAGTCCGCATAGAAATCGAGCATCACGGGCCGGCCGGCCGATGTGGCGGCGGCCACCTGCCGCTCCAGGTCGGCCACGGTCTTGATGCGCTGGAACGGGAGCGCGGCCTCCTGCGCCGCGGCGCCCAAGCCACTACCAGCCCCGATCCCTGCCGCGAGGGGGCGCAACGGCTCCAGCGGATCGCGGCCCCCGGCGGCCAGGCCGACCAGCAGAATGATGCCGTACACCAGGGTCGCCAGCCCCACCGCCCGTACCGGGGCGGCCACCGGGCCTCCGTCGCGGCTCTTCAGCGAACGCAACCAGTAACCCGCGACGATGGCCAGCATCGACCACAGCAGCATGCTCAGCGCGCCCGGTACCAGCGGCCCCAGCAAGTAAACGGCGACCGCCAGGAACAGCACGCCGAACAATTGCTTGATGGTTTCCATCCAAGGGCCCACCCGCGGCAGCAAGGAACCGGCCGACGCCCCCACGATCAACAAGGGCACGCCCATCCCCAGGCCCGTCGCATACAAAGCGGCGGCGCCGCGGGCCACCCGCCCCGACTGGCTGATCACCGACAGGGCGGCGATCACCGCCGGTGCCACGCAAGCGGTCACGATCAGCGCCGACAGCGCTCCCATGATGAACACGCCCAGGTAGCTGCCGGCCTTTTGCCGGTTGCTGAGCTGGGTGAGGCGGGTTTGCAGCGCGCTGGGCAACTGCAGCGTGTAGACGCCGAACATGGCCAGCGCCAATGCCACGAACAGCAGGACGAACAGAGCCACGATCCACGGCTTCTGGAAGAACGCCTGCGGCGCCTGGTTGAACGCGAGCACGAAGGCCGCGCCAGCCGTTGCGTAGGTCAGTGCCATGCCCTGCACATAGGTGAATGCAAGCGCGAAGCCACGCGCCGGAGTGATCTGGCTGCCCTGCCCGGCGATGATGCCCGACAGGATGGGCAGCATGGGCAGCACGCAAGGCGTGAACGCCAGCAGCAGGCCGAGGCCGAAAAAGGTCGCCAGCACCGCGCCCAGGTTGCCGTCGCGGATCACCGTGGCGAGGCGGTCTTGTTCCGCCACGGGCGCGGTTGTGTTCGGGGGCAGCGACGCGGCGGGGGGCGGCGCTGCGGTGGGTAGCTCGATGGCCGTCGCGGTCAGCGGCATGTCCACCGTGACCGTCTTGGTGATGGGGTTGTAGCACAGGCCGCCGTCGGCGCAGCCTTGATAGGTTACCTCCAGGGTCAGGGGCCCCGAGGTACCCGCCGCGCGTGCTACCGGCAGGCTGCCTTCCAGGAACTGGTAGAACACCTCGGTGTCGCCGAAATATTCATCGTGCTTGGGCTGGCCCTGGGGCAGCACGGGGGGGGCGAGACGTACGCCGGCGGTGGGGCTGGCGACGGCCACCTGATGTTTGTACAGATAGTAGCCGTCGGCAATGACCCAGGTGAGCGCCACCGAGTCGGCCCGCTCCATGCCGGCGCCGAACTTGAATGCCTGGTCCGGCGGCAGGAACTCGTCGCCACCGCGCTGGTTGGGGTAGGACTGGCCGGGGCCGGCCTTGCTGGCCTTGAGGAACGAGCGCAGGTCGTTCTGGGGCGCAGCTTCCCTGCCCAGTGTTGCTTTGGGCAGTGTCGCTTTGGCCAACGTTGCCGGCAGCGCGACTTCGGTGCGCCACTTCTGCGGCGGGTAGCACAGGCCGGCATCCGCGCAGCCCTGCAGTTTCAGCTCCAGCGGCAGGGTGGGCGGCAGCCTGGAGCCCGGTTGGATGAGCGGGACCGGCACTGTCACGCTGCCGCGGTAGATTTCCTGGTCGCCGAAGTACTCGTCGCTGTGGTCCAGGCCCTTGGGCCAGGCGGGTTCGCCCAGCTGGACCGCGGTTCCGGGTTGATTCGAGATGGGGGAGGACACCCCCATTTTCTTCTTATATAGGTAGTAGCCCGGCTCGATGGTCCATTGGACGATCAGCTGGTCGCCGGTCACACGGGTGGCGTACCGGTAGGCCTGTTCGGGGGGCAGGAAGTCGTCCGCGGCCTGCACCGGTATGGCCAGGCAGCCCAGCAGGGCCCACGACAGAGCCAAAATTACTTTGTCTATCATCAGGTTAGTCGCGCATCGGCACGGCGATGCCGGCGCCGCAGGATAGCGGTTGCGGCATAGCGTTGCCAGCGAATTTGTTTGCCTCCGGCATATCAATCTGCGCTTGAAATATAACCTTGGCCCCCTATTATTAGCACCCGCATGGGGTGAGTGCTAACGGCTTGAACCTAAGGCCGGCACGGTTTCATCCCGCGATTTCGTAGGCAAATTTTACTCATCGATCTCATTTCGAGGTTTGAGCTATGGCTGACAAACTGAAGATTCGTCCGTTGCACGACCGCGTGATCATCAAGCGCCTGGAAGAAGAGCGGACCTCCCCCGGCGGCATCGTGATCCCGGACTCGGCCACCGAGAAGCCCATCAAGGGCAAGGTGGTGGCGGTGGGCAAGGGCAAGATCCTCGAAAACGGCGACGTGCGCCCGCTCGACGTGAAGGTCGGCGACAACATCCTGTTCGGCAAGTACAGCGGCACCGAAGTGAAGGTGGACGGCGAAGAGCTCCTCGTGATGCGCGAGGAAGACGTCATGGCCGTGATCGAGAAGTAATTCTTCTCGCGCGCACCCCCGCAACGAATTAACTGATTTGACGAGGTTGAACTTACATGGCTGCTAAAGAAGTACGTTTCAGCGATGACGCCCGCGCCCGCATGCTGCGCGGCGTGAACGTTCTGGCGAACGCGGTGAAGGCGACGCTCGGCCCCAAGGGCCGCAACGCGGTGCTCGAGAAGAGCTTCGGCGCCCCCACCGTCACCAAGGACGGCGTGTCGGTCGCGAAGGAAATCGAGCTCAAGGACAAGTTCGAGAACATGGGCGCCCAGATGGTGAAGGAAGTCGCTTCCAACACCTCCGATGAAGCCGGCGACGGCACCACCACCGCCACCGTGCTGGCCCAGGCGATCGTGCGCGAAGGCCTGAAGGCCGTTGCCGCCGGCGCCAATCCGATGGACCTGAAGCGCGGCATCGACGCCGGCGTGGCGGCCGCCGTGGAAGAGCTGAAGAAGCTGTCCAAGCCCTGCAAGGACCAGAAGGCCATTGCGCAGGTCGGCACCATCTCGGCCAACTCGGACGAGTCGATCGGCAAGACCATCGCCGACGCGATGGACAAGGTGGGCAAGGAAGGCGTGATCACCGTGGAAGAAGGCTCGGGCCTGCAGAACGAACTCGACGTGGTCGAGGGCATGCAGTTCGATCGCGGCTACCTGTCGCCGTACTTCATCAACAACCAGCAGGGCCAGACCGCCGAGCTGGATAACCCGTACATCCTGTTGTACGAGAAGAAGATTGCCAACGTGCGCGAGATGCTGCCGCTGCTGGAAGGCATCGCCAAGGCGGGCCGTCCGCTGCTGATCATCGCCGAGGACGTCGAAGGCGAGGCGCTGGCCACCCTGGTGGTCAACACCATCCGTGGCATCGTCAAGGTCGCCGCCGTCAAGGCGCCGGGCTTCGGCGATCGCCGCAAGGCCATGCTGCAGGACATCGCCGTGCTGACCGGCGGCCAGGTGATCTCCGACGAGGTCGGCCTGTCGCTCGAGAAGGCCACGCTCAATGACCTGGGCGAAGCCAAGAAGATCGTGGTGGAGAAAGAGAACACCACCATCATCGATGGCAAGGGCAAGAACTCCGACATCAAGGCGCGCGTGGAACAGATCCGCAAGCAGATCGAAGAAGCCACCAGCGACTACGACAAGGAGAAGCTGCAGGAGCGCGTTGCCAAGCTGTCGGGCGGCGTGGCCGTGATCAAGGTTGGCGCCGCCACCGAGATCGAAATGAAGGAAAAGAAGGCTCGCGTCGAAGACGCGCTGCACGCCACCCGTGCCGCCGTTGAAGAAGGCGTGGTGCCGGGCGGCGGTGTCGCCCTGATCCGCGCGCAGAAGGCGGTCGAGAAGCTGGAAGCCAAGAACGAAGACCAGGCTTTCGGCATCCGCATCCTGGCTCGCTCGATCGAAGAGCCGCTGCGCCAGATCGTCACCAACGCCGGCGAAGACGCCGCCGTGGTGCTGGCCAAGGTCAAGGACGGCAAGGGCACGTTCGGCTACAACGCCGCCAGCAGCACCTATGGCGACATGCTGGACATGGGCATCCTGGATCCGACCAAGGTGACCCGTCTGGCGCTGCAGAACGCCGCTTCGGTGTCGGGCCTGCTGCTGACCACCGAGGTGATGATTGCCGAGGCCCCGAAGGAAGAGGCCGACCATGCTCACGGTGCCGGCGGCGGCATGGGAGGCATGGGCGGAATGGGCGGCATGGACATGTAATGTCCACCCCCGGGTCTTTCTAGTCCCAAGAAAAGCCCCGCTCCGCGGGGCTTTTCTTTATTCTGTGCCGGTGGATAGTAAACCGAGCTTTTTCACCGACGAACGCGCGAATTTTTTCCGCCCGCTGACCGGCAAGTACCGCGAGCAGGTCATGGCCTGCCTGCGCGCCTTGTACTCGCGTTTGTACAGCTCGCTGGCGGATTACAGCCGCATCGTGGAGCGCGAGCTGGTCCTGGAGGTGTTTCAGGAAGCCATCACCCGGACCCCCGTGCTCGAACCCGGCCAGGCCCTCGACGCCGGCGACGACGAGCCGGACATGCCGACCCGGGGCGATCGGGAACAGGCCAACTGGACACTGAATCTGTTGCTCGAACACGGCTGGCTGGAACGCCAGGTGGACGAGGTCGCGTTGACCAGCACGTTCGCTTTCTCGCGCATCGGGCGGCTGTTCACCCAACCCATGCACGATCTGGAGGGTGGGAGGTTCCGCACCCGGCATCGCAATACCCGCAACACCCGCAATGCGCTGATCGCCTTCCTGGACCGGCACGAGGCTCACGATCTGCTGGATGCCTACGAATTCTCCGAGCGCATCGTCTCGGATTTCTCCGACGTGATTGCCGAGCTGGAGGAACGCAAGCGGCAACTGGTGCGGGACGTGGAGGCGCAGCAACTGGTGCAGCGCGCCTCGGACGAGTTTTTCGATTTCATGGAGAAGCGCTTCATGCCGGATCTGGCAGTACGCTTTTCCGAAGACAGTGTGGTGAAATATCGTGATGAGCTGGACGAGCTGTTGCGGAAGGCCCGGGCGCAGCGCCGGCCGGTCAAGGCGGAGGTCGAGCGTGAGTTGCGCCGCTTGGCTCCCGAGCTGATCACCGAAAGCCAGCGCTCCATCTATCTGCAAATCCTTGATCAGATCGAGAGCCGCCTGCACAGTGCCGCGGACGTGATGTTGCCCGCGCTGCGTAATGCGCTGCACGGCTTTACCCGCCGTGCCGACATTTTGCTGCGTCAGTTGAGTTTCACCGAGGGCAGTCAACATGCCTTGCTGGATGCCTTTGCCAGCATGAACCCGCTGTCGCCGGAACGTCAGGAGCAATGCCTGGCGGCGGCGGCGGAGCACCTCGCCGGGTTGGAAGTCGGGTTCGTGGATCCCGATGCGCTGCGCCTGTACAACTTTGATCGCAAGCGCGTGGTAAGTACGCTGGCCGAGGTGGTCAGTGAGGACGATCCGCAGGCGCGCCGCCGCCTGTTCGTCGAGCAGGCCCTGGAGCGTGCCTTCGCCTTCAACAATCATAAACTGTACGGGTATCTGGTCGATGCGCTGGCCGGTGGGCATGAGATTAGAACTTCGGCGCTGCCGATCCGCGATGCGCGCGAACTGCTGTACGCGGCGCACATCATCGAGGCGGGCGCTGCGGGGTGGGCTCGCCAGGAAGGCTTTGCCTTCGAAGTGACCGAGACCGGGCGGCGTTTGAGCAATGACTACTACGCGGCCACCGACGAATTCGTGATCCGGGTGGTGGAACGTGCGGCACGGCCGGTCAGACGCGGTGTGGCCGCAAGCGCGGAGGCATTAGATGCATCTGAATGACTATCTCGAGGAGCGGCTCGAAGCCAGCGCGATCTCCCTGGAGCAGCTGCGGGAGCTGTTGATCCGGTTGTTGAACTATGGCGTGCTGGTGCGTGAGGAGTCGCAGACGACTCGTGAACTCTACGACCGTTTCGTGCGCATCGAGGAACTGGTGGCCGAGGTGTTGTCGTTGCACGGCATCGAGCTGCATCACGAGCGCCGTTTCGAGTATGTGCGGCTGTATCCGCCAGGCAGCAGCACGCCAGGCATGGATCAGGCCGAAGACCAGGCGTTCGGCGGCAGCCTGCGGGCGCGGCTGTCGCAGCACGAAGTGGCTTTGATCCTGGTGCTGCGCGCCCAGTACGACAAGGCGTTGCGTGAAGGCAAGGTGGACGAACGTGGCTATGCGGCTGAATCGCTGGAGGCGGTGAGCCTGGCCATGAAGAATTGGTTGAACCGCAGCCTGCCGGAGAAAGCGCTGGAGCGCCGTGCCGTGTTCAAGAACCTGCGCCGTCTACGGCTGATCGAGTTCCGCGAAGAGGACGATCTGGAGCAGGCCGAGAGCTGGCTGCGGATTCATCCCATGATCGTGCACTTCGTGTCCGACCAGGCCATCGAGGCCTTGCAGGGGGCCGCCACCCCGCCCGTCGAGGGAGAAGCCCATGTTTCTTAAGCGCCTCGTGCTGGTGCATTGGGGCAACATCCCCAACGGCGAGTTCGAGCTGGGGCCCATCAATCTGTTCTCGGGCGCCAATGGCTCGGGCAAGACCACCGCGGCCGACGCCATCCAGACGGTGATGACGGCGGCCCACGAAAACCTGTTTCATTACAACCCGGGCCAGGAGGAGACGACGCAACGGGGGCGTGGGGGCAAGAACGTTCGTACCTTGGCCTCCTACGTGCTGGGCTGTGACGACGGCAGCTATGCGCGCCCCCAGCCCACCGACGGCTATGTCGCGGCGATCTTCCATCCCACCAAGGGGGAATCGGCCGAGCCCTTCACCGCGCTGGTCGCAGTGAGCGCGCATGTGGACGCTGCGGGGAAGCAAGCGGTGGCGCGCGAAGATGAGATCGCTTTTTTCGTGTTACCGGGCGTCGAGTTGAGCCTGGACGTGCTGTTGCACGAGCGAAGTGGCGCTACGCACGTGGTGTTGCTGACCGAGTTGGAGAAGGTACTGGTCAAGCGGTTCCGCAAACCGAGCGTGGAGCGCTATGACCAGAAGCGCGCCTATCTGCGGCGGCTGTATGGTGCGCTACGTGGTAAGCGCGATTCCGTGTCGGAGCGCGAGGCGATGGCGGCCGCCAAGGCGTTCTCGCGCTTCATGGCGTACAAGCCAGTGCAGAGCATCAACCAGTTCGTGGCCGACGAAGTGCTGGAGCGCCGCGACCTGGGAGACGCGGTGCGTTCGGTCTCCAGCCAGCTCAAGGTCATTCATGATATGGAGAGCGAGGCTCGGAAGTTCACCGAGAGCGCGGAACTGCTCGAACAGGCGGGGCATCAGGCGCAAACCTATATCGAGGGCTGGGTCGAGCGGGTGACGTTGGATTGTTCTTTCGCCCAGTCGGTGTACCTGCAGCGCCAGCACCAGTATCTGGGCGCGCGCCATGAGCACGACAACGTGACTCGGCAACTGCAGGAGAATGCCAGCGAGTTGCAGCTGGCGGAGCAGCGCCGGGGCCAGAACCACAGCACCATCGTGCTGCTGGAGGCACAGCGCCAGAACGTGGAGCCACTGCGACGCAAGGACGAGCTGCAGCACAAGCAGCAGGCGCTGACCGCCGATCTCGGCCACGCGGCGCAGGAACTGCTGCGGCAGGACCACCGCCTGCAGCAGAACCTGCAGGCGGTGCGGGCGCTGGAGAAGCTGTTGGCCGCGCCGGCGTTGATGGCTGAACTGCCGGACCTCACCGACATGCAGTCACGCCGCCTGGTGGAGCAGGCCAAGGCGGCCGAGCGTGCCGGCGACATCGATCTGCCGGGCTTGTTGCAACGGGACCTGACGGGCGACCTGGCGCAACTGGAGAAGCATCTCGACGATGCCCGTCTGGTGCAGCGGTTGCACAACGAACTGTCCGGTTACTGGCGCAACGCTGGCGAAGGCGAGGCGAATCGGCGCGACCGCTTGAGCGAGGCGCAGCAAAGACGGCGCCAGCGCTATGAACAGCTATCCGCGCAGCGCCAGCAGAAGCAGCAGGATATCGAGCGCCTGGAAGCCAAGCAGGCCGTGTATCCCGCCTATGTGGATCGCGCGCTGGCGGCGATCCGTGCTCAACTGCCGCAGGCCGATGCGCGCGTGCTGTGCGATCACATCGATGTGGCCGAGCCGCGCTGGCAGTCAGCGATCGAGGGCTACATGGGCGGTGCGCGCTTCGGCATCGTGGTCGATGAGGACTATGAAGCGGACGCCATTCGCGTGGTGCGCTCGATGCCGGGGCGGGACAACCGCGCCCGGGTGGTGCAGGGCGCCAAGGCGCTCAGAGACGCGGCGCGCCTCAAGCCGCCCGCCAACTCCATCCTGCATGTCATGAAGTTCACTCACCGGGTGGTCGAGGCGTACGTCGCCGCCAGCTACGGCGCCGTCGAACGGGTCGAGAGCGCGGAGGAACTGCGCAACACCGCCCGTGGCGTTACCGCCGATGGCATGGGATCGGGCGGCTATTCGATGTTCCGTTGCGACATCGCCGATGCCGATCTGGTATTCGGCGCCGCGGCGCGTGAGCGTGCCCTGAAAGCGCGACGCGACGAACTGGTGCAGCTCACCAGCGAGCGTCAGGAAGCCAACGACCGGTTGCAGGAGGTGCAGCGCCTGCTGGAAGGAGTCGATCGACTGCAATCCCTGGCGTATGGCGACACGTTGCAGGCCATGCTCGCCGCGCACCGTGATTTGCGCTCCACCGAGCTGCTGTTGTCCCAGCTCGATACCAGCGAATGGCGGAACCTGGATACCCAGCTCGAGCAACTGCAGGCGCAGCAGCGGGAACTGTGGGCCGCCATCGCCGGGATCAACCAGCGTGACGGCGAACTGCGCAATCGCCTGTCGACCATCGACGGCAATATCCAGCGCCTGTCGCAACAGAAGGAGGAAGCGCAGGAGGCCATGCTCATGGCCGAGGATCAGCTGCGCGTACTGCATACCGGCTGGCCGCAATTCGATCTGGAGGCGCGGCTGAACTATGCGGCCCAGGAAGCCAGGTCGCTCGATACCGCCAAGGCCGACCTGGCACGCGAGAACATAGACAAGGTGTTGCGCGGTGCCGAGCGCACCATGGATGGGATTCTGCAGCAGCACAACCAGAAGAGCAGCACGGCCTATCATGTGCTGCACCAGGGGTTCACCGGCAGCTACGACAACGCCTTGTTCGCTGGGATCTGCCAGCTGCGGTTGGAGATCGACCGGGTCTACAACCTGCTCAAGAACAATGTGCTGGTGGAGAAGCATCAGCACCTGCGCCAGCTGAAGTCGGTGTTCAACAACTCGTTCGTGTCGCACCTGTGCCAGGCCATCTACCAGGCCATCGTCGACGGCCGGCGCCAGCTCGAACTGCTGAACAAGGAGCTGGTCAATCACCAGTTCGGCTCGGACCGCGAGCGCTTCCGGTTCGCCGCCGACTGGGTGCCGGAGTATCGGGACTATTGGCGCTTCTTCGAGGAGGTGGTCAAGAGTCCACAGCTGGGTGAAGCCACCGGCCTGTTCGAAGCCAAGTTCTCGGCCAAGTCGGCCGCGGCGCGCGATACCATGATGGCCATGTTGCTGGGGGCCGATGAGCAGAAATCTCAGCGTGAGCTGGAGCGCATCGCGGACTACCGCAATTACTACCGCTACGAGATCTACAAGGAGGTCGAAGGCAAGCCGCCCCTGGCGCTGTCGGAATACGGCACCGGCAGCGGCGGCCAGCTGGAGACGCCGGCCTACATCATCCGGGCGGCCAGTATCACCTCGGCGTTGCGTTACGCCGAGGGCACCAATCATTTGCGCATGGTGCTGGTGGACGAGGCGTTCTCCAAGATGGACGAGACCCGCTCGCGCGAAGTGATCGACTATCTCACCAAGACCCTCGGGCTGCAGCTATTGTTCATCATGCCCACCAGCAAATGCGGGCCGTTCATGGACCTGATCAGCAACGAATTCGTGTTCGCCAAGGTCCCCAGTGCGCCACGCGGAGAGCTGCACACGCGGGTGCTGGTCGACCGCAAGGAGTGCAACCGCGAGCGGATCGGGGATCTGTGGGCGCAGCATCGCCGCGCCGTGCAGCACCAGGCGGAGCTGGACTTCATGCGTGACGTGCTCGACGCGCCGGCGGCGCCTGGCGCGCCTTCATGACCACCGTTCCCGCCTGGCTGGCCGATGAGGCCGCCATCAGCGCCCTGCTCGGGGTGGTGCTGGATCGTTTCGACTCGAAATCAGGTGAGCAGCGAGCGCGGGCACTGGTGCTGCGGGTGTCCGAACATTTGCCGGCGTTGGACCGGAACGATGCCGCGGCGGATCAAACCTGGGACTGTGTCGAAGACCTGCAGCGGCTCGGAGTGCTGGCGATTCGCCGCGGGCGGCGCGGTGCCTATGATTCTCCGTGGGAAAAGACGCAACTGGCATTCGACGCCAGCTGTGAGGACCGTTTGCGGCAATGGTTGGCGCGGCCCAAGGAAGCGTCGGCGCTGCAGCGTTGGCGCGCTGCCGTACACGCTCATGCAGATCGATTCCCGGGCGGCCCGGAGGCGTTGTTGTCGCGCCGTATTCACGTCGCCGGCAGAACGCCGGAAGAAGTGGTGGCCGCCTTGGCGGGGTTGGCGTGTATCGGGCAGCCCGCCACTTTGCGCCAGTTGAGCACCCATGCCTTCTGGGGCGAGTCGAAGCTGCTCGATGACCGGGCCGAGTTGATCGCCACGCTGTTTCCGCAACTGCCACTGCGTGAACGAGCCATCGTCGTTGCGGTCCACCTGCCGCAGCGATTCGACGAAGTCCTGTTCATCGAGAACCAGGATACCTATACCTCGGCGCTGACCGGCGAACCGCCGGCTGCCGGCCGGCACGCCCTGGTGTACGTGGCGGGTTTTCGGGGTGCGGCGCTGCGCATCCGAACCGAAGGGGGTGCGTGTCTGCATTTCGCTGGACCGGGAGCCGTGTCGGGCGCCGAGGCTTTCCAGCGTTGGTGGTTCGGGGCGATGCCCTCGGGGTCGCCCTGTGCCTTCTGGGGAGACCTGGATTTCGCCGGCATGCAGATCCTGAAATCACTGCGTGAGCGCTTCGGTGACGTGGTGGCCTGGCGGCCTGGGTACGAGCCGATGCTGCGGGAATTGCGCGCCAATGAGCGTCGGGCGCTGCCCAAGTCCTGGGAGCCCGACCAGCAGGCTGCCAGGCAGGTCGATCCCGGCAGCACCGGCTGCGCCTTCGCGGACAATGAATTACTGCCGGCCATCCGGCAGTGCGGGTTCTGGCATCAGGAGCGGCTGCCGGCCTTGAATGCCGCGGCGCCTGCTATGCTTGGTGCCTCGCCGTAGCGGAGGGAGAGGCGTATGCCGTGGTGGGCTTGGTTGGTCCTGGGGGTGGGGCTGCTGGGCGTCGAAATGTTCGTCATCGACGCGCAGTTCTACCTGGTGTTCATCGGGGTGTCGGCCGCACTGGTCGGCCTGCTGGGCATGTTCGGCCTGGCGTTGCCGGACTGGCTGCAATGGTTGGTGTTCGCCCTGTTGTCCGTGGTCGCCATGTTCACTTTCCGGCGGCGGCTCTACGAATTGCTGCGTGCCCGCACGACCGGCACGGTCGACGAGCGGGTCGCCGTGGGCGACCACGTGGCGGTGCCGGTGCGGCTGGAGCCCGGACAGAGCTGCCGTGTCGAGTATCGCGGTTCCTCCTGGACGGCGTTGAACGACGACCAGCGGGTGATAGAAGCCGGCAGCCGCGCGCCGATTTCCGGAGTGGACGGGTTGACCCTGCTGCTCAAGGCACAGGGTTCATAAGCATTTACCAGGAGTCGCTATGGGATCCATGTATGTAGTGCTGGTGATCGCGGTGCTGGCGTTCATCGTGCTGGCCAAGACCGCCAAGGTGGTGCCGCAGCAGTCGGCTTTCGTGATCGAATATCTCGGCCGGTACAGCCGTACCCTGCAGGCCGGCTTTCACATCCTGATCCCGTTCGTGGAGCGGGTCGCCTACAAACATAACCTCAAGGAAGAGGCCATGGACATCCCCGAGCAGGTCTGTATCACCAAGGACAACGTACAGGTCGGGGTCGACGGCGTGCTGTACCTGCAGGTGCTGGATGCCGGCAAGGCGTCCTACGGCATCACCAACTATCGTTTCGCCATCATTCAGCTGGCCCAGACCACGCTGCGCAGCGAGATCGGCAAGATCGACCTGGACCGTACCTTCGAGGCGCGTTCCACCATCAATGCCAACGTGGTGAGCGAGCTCGACCATGCCACCGCCAGCTGGGGCGTAAAGGTGTTGCGCTACGAGATCAAGAACATCACGCCACCCAAGGACGTGTTGCACGCGATGGAGAAGCAGATGCGCGCCGAGCGGGAAAAACGTGCCGTGGTGTTGACCTCAGAAGGCGATCGCGACGCCAAGATCAACCAGGCCGAGGGCGAGAAACAGCGCGTCATCAAGGAGTCCGAAGCCAAGAAGCAGCAGCAGATCAACGAAGCGCAGGGGCAGGCCGAAGCCATTCTTGCCGTGGCCACCGCGACCGCCGAGGGGCTGCGGCGCGTGGGTGAGTCCCTGGCCGGGCGCGGTGGCATGGAAGCCATGCAGTTGCGGGTCGCCGAGGAGTACGTCAAGCAGTTCGGCCGGCTGGCCGACGAGGCCTCGAGCACGCTGATCGTGCCGGCCACCTTGAGCGACATTTCCTCGATGATTGCCATGGCCACCAGCGTAGTGAAAGGGCAATCCAAGGCCGCCGCGCAGTAGCCCTCTCGCCGCTGGGTGCGGATTGGCTTAGCATTGCTGTTTCCGTGATGTTTCTGTGAATTTGACGACAAGAAGGCGGATCATGAAAGACCAGACCCTCGCCATCCATGGCGGCTATGAAACCGACCCCACCACGCGCGCGGTGACCACGCCCATCTACCAGACCGTGGCGTATGAGTTCGAGAACGCCCAGCATGGCGCGGATCTGTTCAACCTGGCGGTGCCGGGCAATATTTATACCCGCATCATGAATCCCACCACGGACGTGCTGGAAAAGCGCGTGTCGTTGCTCGAGGGCGGGCTGGCCGGTCTGGCGGTCTCGGCCGGTATGGCGGCCATCCATTACGCCGTCATCAACCTCGCCCAGGCCGGCGACAACATCGTCGCCATTCCGATGCTCTACGGCGGCACCTACACCTTGTTCGCCAGCATGCTGCCGAAGCTGGGCATCGAAGTGCGCTTCGCGAAAAGCGATTCAGCCGCGGACCTGGAGAAGCTGATCGACAGCCGTACCAAGGCGGTGTTCTTCGAGACCATCGGCAACCCGGCCGGCAACATCGTGGACGTGGCGGCCATCACCGCCATGGCGCGCAGCCATGGCGTGGCGACCATCGCCGACAACACGGTGGCGACGCCGGTGCTGCTCAAGCCGATCGAGCATGGCGTCGACATCGTGGTGCACGCGCTGACCAAGTACATGGGCGGCCATGGCACCACGCTGGGCGGCATCATCGTGGATTCGGGCAAGTTCTCGTGGGCGCAGCACAAGGTGCGCTACCCCATGTTCAACGAGCCGGAGGAGTCGTACCACGGCGTGGTGTACGTCGAAGCGCTTGGACCGGCCGCTTATATCGGCCGTGCGCGCACCGTACCGCTGCGCAACACCGGATCGGCACTATCAGCGTTCGATGCGTTCCAGCTGATGCAGGGCATCGAGACGCTGCCCTTGCGCATGGAACGCCATTGCCAGAACACCCAGCGCGTTGCCGAGCACCTGCAGGAGCACAGCGCCGTGCAATGGGTGAGCTACGCGGGTTTGAAGAACCATCCGCACCATGCGCTGGCGCAAAAGTACATGAAGGGCCGCGCGTCGGGCATTCTCACCTTCGGGGTGAAGGGTGGTTTCGACGCCGGCGTGAAATTCTACGACGCGCTCAAGCTGTTCAAGCGGCTGGTGAACATCGGCGACGCGAAGTCGCTGGCCTGCCATCCGGCTTCCACCACCCATCGCCAGTTGTCCGAAGAGGAACAGCGCAAAGTCGGCGTGACGCCCGAAGCGATCCGCTTGTCAGTGGGCATCGAGGACATCGAGGACATTCTCGCCGACCTCGACCAGGCGCTGGCCGCGATTCGTTGAAGGGTTTACCTCGCGGTCAGCACTCGATAACGTTGACCGCGAGGCCGCCGCGCGAGGTTTCCTTGTACTTGGTTTTCATGTCGGCGCCGGTTTCGCGCATGGTCTTGATGACCTTGTCGAGCGAGACATAGTGCGTGCCGTCGCCGCGCAACGCCATGCGCGCGGCATTGATCGCCTTGACCGAGGCGATGGCATTACGTTCGATACACGGGATTTGCACCAGGCCGCCGACCGGATCGCAGGTCAGACCGAGATGGTGCTCCATACCGATCTCGGCGGCGTTTTCCACCTGTTCCGGGGTGCCGCCCAGGACGGCGCAAAGTGCGCCCGCCTCCATGGAGCAGGCGACGCCGACCTCGCCCTGGCAGCCGACTTCGGCGCCGGAGATCGAGGCATTCTCCTTGTAGAGGATGCCGATGGCGGCGGCGGTGAGCAGGAAGTCGACGACTCCGCGCTCGTTGGCGCCGGCAATGAAGCGCGAGTAATAGTGCAGGACGGCCGGGATGATGCCGGCGGCGCCGTTGGTGGGCGCCGTCACTACGCGGCCGCCAGCGGCGTTTTCCTCGTTCACCGCCAAGGCGTAAAGATTCACCCAGTCGAGCACGATCAATTGATCGCGCACCGCGGCTTCCGGGTTGGCGGTCAGCTGTCTGTATAGTTCCGTCGCGCGCCGCTTGACCTTGTAGCCACCGGGCAGCACGCCCTGGGTGGTGCAACCACGCTGCACGCAGGCCTGCATGACGTTCCAGATCTTCAACAGACCGGCCGTGATTTCGGCATCGGTACGCCAGTGCTGCTCGTTGCGACGCATGATCTCGGCGATCGATACGCCTTCGCGCTTGCATTGCGCCAGCAGCTCATCACCGGTGTGGAATGGATAAGGCAGGATGGTGGTATCCGGGGCGATACGCTTTTGCAGCGCGCCATCGGCGGCGACATCGGCGCTGACCACGAAGCCTCCGCCCACCGAATAATAGATCTTGTTCAGCAGTTCGGCGCCGGTGGCGTCGAATGCGCTGAAACTCATGCCGTTGGCGTGCAGCGGCAAGGTCTCGCGCCGGTTGAAGACCAGGTCCGATTTTTCATTGAACGGCACCAGGTGCCGGCCGAGTACATTGAGCCGCCAGTGCTCCCGGATCTCGGCCAGGTAGCCCGGGATGGCGTTGACGTCCACCGTGTCCGGCTCGTGTCCGGCCAGTCCCAGCAGCACGGCCTTGTCGCTGCCGTGGCCCTTGCCGGTGGCTCCCAGCGAGCCATACAACTCGGCGCGCAACCGGGCGACGCGCTCCAGCTGACCGTCCTGAGCCAGGCGCTCGGCAAACAGCCGCGCGGCACGCATCGGCCCCACGGTATGCGAACTGGACGGCCCGATACCGATCTTGAACAAGTCGAACGCGCTGACAGCCATAAAGTCCCGAGGGTTGAGTTGGCCGTGAGCCGGGTGGCCACGGTGACTGCGTCGGCAATCCAACTATCAATAGTATCATCGGATCACGATGCCCCTGTCTCAGTGTTTCCACTGGTACCGCCTATGACTCCATTCTCAGTCCTCGACCTGTCGCCCATCGCCGCCGGCGCCGATGCGGGGCAGGCGTTGCGCAACACTCTGGACCTGGCGCGCCATGCCGAGCAGTGGGGCTACCGGCGCTTCTGGCTGGCCGAGCATCACAGCATGCCCGGCATCGCCAGCGCCGCGACCGCGGTGGTGATCGGTCATGTGGCGGCGGGTACCAGGACCCTGCGAGTGGGGGCGGGCGGCATCATGCTGCCGAACCACGCGCCGCTGGTGGTGGCCGAGCAATTCGGCACGCTCGAAGCGCTGTTCCCGGGGCGAATTGATCTCGGCCTGGGGCGGGCACCCGGCTCGGATCAGCTGACCGCCCGCGCGCTCAGGCGCAACCTGGCGTCCGACCCTGAAGAGTTTCCGCAGGACGTGCTGGAGCTGATGGGCTATTTCAAGCCGGCCGAGCCGGGACAGCGGATCAGGGCCGTGCCGGGCGCCGGTCTGGAGGTGCCGCTGTGGATTCTCGGTTCCAGCCTGTTCGGGGCGCAGGTGGCGGCGGCTCTGGGGCTGCCGTTCGCATTTGCATCTCATTTCGCGCCGGCGCAGATGTTGCACGCCATGCAACTCTATCGGGATGGGTTTCGTCCCTCCGCCCAGCTGCAGCGCCCCTATGTGATGCTCGGATTCAATGTGTTCGCCGCCGACACGGATGAGCGTGCGCGCCTGCTGGCCAGCTCCATGCAGCAGGCCTTCATCAATCTGCGCAGCGGCCATCCGACGCAATTGCCGGCGCCCGTCGAGGGATACGAGCAGCAACTGAGTCCGCCGGAGCGGGCCATGCTGGCGGATGTACTGTCATGTTCGGCGATCGGTGCGCCGGCGACGGTACGCCAGGCGCTGTTGGACTTCATTGCCCGCACCCGGCCGGACGAGATCATGATCGCGTCCATGATTCACGATCATGCCGCACGGCTGCGGTCGTACCAGATTGCCGCCGACGTGCTGGCGACTCTATCTAATGAATAAGGAGTCATCATGATTCGCAATGCCGTCAATGCCACGGGCGCCGCGGCCATCGGTCCGTATTCGCACGCGGTAGAAGCCGCCGGGCTGCTGTTCCTGTCCGGCCAGACACCCATCGATCCGCGCACTGGCCGCCTGCTCGAGGGCACGGTGGGACAACAGACCGCGCAATGCCTGGCGAATCTGGCCCAGGTGCTGGCTGCCGCCGGCTTGAGCTTCGATCACGTGGTCAATGTGCAGGTTTACCTGACCGACATGAACGATTTTACGGACATGAATGCGGTGTACGAGGCGCATTTCTCATCCCCATATCCGGCCCGCACCACGATTGGAGTGGCGAGCCTGCCGCTGGGCGCGCGGGTCGAGATCGGCATGGTGGCTCGCCTCGCCGGTTGACCGTGCCTGCCTTGGCGGTCTCCGCCGTAGAATAATCAATAAAAGCGATTCCGTGTCGCGATAAACCCTGCCGCTTTTTCCCGACATGTCGTCGCACGGCGACTCGCGTCTGAATTTGGTTTGCGGGCGGTCACGCATCGGTAACCATTGGCCTCGCATCATTGGAAAACCGTTGCTGTCAGGCGACGCAAAATTTTATTGCGGAACAAATCCGGTGTGGCGCTGTTCTGTTTGACGGGGCGTGTGGATCCGGCTGTCGCTGTCTCGCGCCAACCTCGGATGTTGATGAGTCTATTCACTCCCTCTCGTGCAATCTTGATTGAAACCCGTGGTCTTAGGATGAGAGATGGGATTCGGTGTGGTGATGGCGGCGCTTCAGTCGCCAGAGAGCGACTTCATGAGCGCCTCGGCAGGGGCGCGCGTCAGGGATGAATCGCGGGTGATGAGTATGGCGATGGTGCTTCTGTGCGGTCGTCGCATGAATGCGACGCTGCGATGTGGGTTGGAACGGTATTTGCTAGAGGACTGTGGTCCGGAGACCGCTGGCTGTCAGCGCTACCGTTGATTTGTTGCTAGAGGCTTGTTTATGCGTGCCAGGTATTTCGTTCGTGGATTGACGGGAATCGTCGCCGGCGTGGCGCTGTTCGCCGTGATGTCGTTGATTGCCGATCCAGTGTCGGCCAAAGCACTACGGCCCGGCGATTCGAACAGGTTCGAGCCGGCGGCCGAGTTGCGTTTTGCCAGCCTGGCATCAAGGCAGGCGTTGAATGGGCAGGCGCTGAATGGCAGCACGGCAATCGAGGCTGGTGCGATCGGCGGCGGGCTAATCGAGCCGCTGGGCGCCGGCCAAGCCGGCCAGTCGGTCAGGCTGGAAGTGGCTGCGCCCGCATCATTGCGCGATGGCGCGGTGTTGCAGCCCGTCGATGTGGCGCTGCCACTGGCTACCCGGTCGCTTGCCATCCCGTCCTTTGCCGTGCAAGCCAGAATGAACATGGCGCCTTACTTGAGTGCCGCGGCCAGTCCGGCGCAGCAGGCCGGCTTTGCCAGCGGTGATCTGTGGTCTGCCTGGCCAGGCGACATGTCGGCCCTGGCGCGCCACATGGCGGCCCATGAGCCGCAGCGGGTGATTTCCGCGGCGGATTCCTGGTGGCTGGTGCTGGTGGGAATCATGCTGGTCACGTATCAGCTGCGCCGCAAGCACATCTTCCTGCGCCCCAAGCCGTTCGGATTCTGAGCGGATACGGTCTGCGCATGAGCAGCACGGAATTTTCCACCCGCACACCCGTAAGCGACCTGGGCCGGCCGGGACTGCGCGATCGCGCCGGCGACGTGAGCGCCAGCGAGCCGTTTTCGATCTTCGCGCTCAAGTCGCTGCTGTATCCGGTCATTCCCATCGTCAGCCTGATCGTGTGTCTGTTGCTGGCCAGCGAGCCGCTGTACGGGCCTTATCTGCTGGTGGGGGTGTTCGCGTTCCTCGGCATCGCCGACCTGCTCGACGTGATGCCGATACGCATCGCGCCGGCGAGTGTCATGGCGCTGCGCTCGCTGCTGGACATCGTGTTGCGCTGGGCCATGTTGATGGTGTTTCTGTGGTTGATGTTGAAGCTGTCGGGGCTGGGGCATTACCTGAACAAGTCGGTATTGACCACCTGGGCGGTCGCCACTCCGTTCGCGCTGTGGCTTGGCGAGCTGCTGGCGCATCGTTTCCTGTCGCGGCGCGGCTCGCATGCCCGGCGCGCCCGCAAGGCCATCATCGTCGGCGCCACCCAGCCGGGGCTGCAGCTGGAACAGAACCTGGACGGCAAACCCATCCTGCAAATCCAGGTGCTGGGCTATTTCGAGGATCGCGACGCCCGGCGCATCCCGGTGGAATGCGCCGGCAAGGTACTGGGCACCATGAAGGACGTCAGCGACTTCGTACGTCGCAATGCCGTCGATATCGTCTATGTGACGCTGCCGATGACGCCCCAGCCGCGCATCATCGAACTGCTCAACACGCTGCGCGACTCGACCGCGTCCATCTATTTCGTGCCGGATTTCAAAGTGTTCGAGCTGGTGCAGCCGCGCTTCGACCTGGTGGACGGCATTCCGGTGATTGCGGTGTGCGAGTCGCCATACTATGGGATACGCGGGGTGGCCAAGCGCGCCAGCGACATGCTGATTTCGGCTGTCGCGCTGCTGCTGCTGGCCCCGGTGCTGGCGGCGGTGGCGATCGGCGTGCGGCTCAGCTCGCCCGGGCCGGTCATTTACAAGCAGCGCCGCTACGGCCTGGATGGCAAGGACATCGTGGTCTACAAGTTCCGCTCGCTGAGCGTGGTGGAAGACGGCGCCACCAGCTACACCCAGGTGGGTCGCAATGACTCGCGGGTCACCCCGTTCGGACGCTTCATCCGCAAGACCTCGCTGGACGAGCTGCCGCAGCTGTTCAACGTGCTGCTGGGCAGCATGAGCATTGTAGGTCCACGCCCACACGCGGTGGCGGTGAACGAGCAATACCGTGGGCAAATTCCAGGCTACATGGTGCGTCACAAGGTCAAGCCCGGCATCACCGGCTGGGCTCAGGTGAACGGCTATCGCGGCGGCGACGACCTGGACTCGATGACCATGCGCATTTCCTATGACCTCGAATATCTGCGTCATTGGTCGCTGGGGCTGGACCTGATCATCATGCTCAAGACCGCCAGCGTGATCTGGAACGACCGTCATGCCTACTGACAACAAGGAGAAAATGAACATGCACAGGCTGATGCTGTGGCTGCTGAGTACGTGTCTGCTGGCGGTGTCGCCGCTGCATGCCGCGGCGGGCGGGGCGCCCGAAGATTACAAGCTGGGCGCCGGCGACCTGGTGCGGGTCACGGTGTTCGGTTCTCCTGATCTTACGACCGAGGCGCGCGTCTCACAGTCCGGCAGCATTACCTGTCCGTTGATCGGCAGCGTACCGGTGGCCGGCCTGTCCACCGCGCAGGCCGAACAACTGCTGGTACGCCGTTACACGCAGGGCCAGTTCCTGCGCGATCCGCAGATTTCAGTGCTGGTGGCCGAATACATGAGCCAGAAGATTTCGGTGCTCGGTCACGTCGGCAAGCCCGGGCAATATCCGCTGCGCGCCAGAGGCAACGTGCTGGACGTGCTGGCTGAAGCGGGCGGCGTGCTGGCGCAGAGCGCGGGCGACCGCGCCACCATCACCAGGGCCGACGGCAGCAAGGCCGAAATCGACCTGGACGCGCTGTTCGACGGCGATCCCAAGCAGAACCTGGCGTTGAACGGCGGCGACCGCATCTATGTGCCGCGCGCGCCGCAATTCTATGTCTACGGCCAGGTGCAGAAGCCTGGCATGTACAAGCTGGAACGCAACATGACGGTGTCACGCGCCATCTCCGCCAGCGGCGGCCTGACGTCGCGCGGCACTGAGCGACGCGCGGTCGTGAAACGACGCGATGCCAGTGGCAAGGAGCAAGAGTACTCGGTGAGCGGCTCCGACCTGCTGCAGCCCGATGACATCCTGTTCATCAAGGAAAGCCTGTTCTAGCGCCGCGCGCCCACGCAACGCTTTTCAGGAGTGTGCAAGACATGAGTTTCACGCAATTGCTGAGAATTCTCTGGGCACGGCGCCAACTGGTGCTGGTCGTGACCGCCGGTGTGGTGGTGCTGGCGGTGCTTGCCTACCTGATCCTGCCGAGCGCCTATGTGGGGCGGGTTTCGGTGGTGGTCGATTCGAGTGGCGTCGATCCGCTCACCGGTACTTCACCCATCGGCCAGCCCGCCAACGGGGTGCTGGCCACCCAGATGGATGTGATCGCCAGCAGGGCGGTGGCGCTCAAAGTGGTGGATGCGCTCAAGCTGGCCGAGGACCCCGGGCTCAAGACCCAGCAGGAGCGTGATCGGGCACGCATCGCCACGGCGCAATCCCTGTTGAAGAAACTGACGCTCAAGCCGACCCCCAACAGTAATGTCATCAACATCGAGTTCGAGAGCCCCGATCCGCAACGGGCGGCGGACGTGGCCAACGGCTTTGCCCGCGCCTATCTGCAGACCAGCGTCGACATCAACGTCGATCCGGCCAAACGCCAGAGCGCCTGGTTCGATCAGCAGTTGAAGAGCCTGCGGGACGTGGTGGAAGACCGCCGTGCGCGCTTGTCGGAATACCAGCGCAGCCACGGCATCACCCCTTCCGAAAAGTTGGATGTGGAGAATGCCAGGTTGGAGGAGATCACGCGGCAGTTGCTGGAGGCGAAACGCAAT